>Ga0208193_1000052_pt1 | contig 83278 bp, 74 predicted proteins | sample June2015DPH_17_2_FD_184716 | JGI IMG/M metagenome (GOLD analysis project Ga0208193, IMG submission 184716) | Peatland microbial communities from SPRUCE experiment site at the Marcell Experimental Forest, Minnesota, USA - June2015DPH_17_10... | ecosystem: Environmental > Terrestrial > Soil >...
CCCGTTCTCCGCCACCGACTTCAGGAAGCCGGGTGCCGCAACCTGTTCGAGCACGGCGATCCCGGCTGCACACATCAGCGCATTGCCGTTGAACGTCCCGCCCTGATCGCCGTGTTCAAAACAGGACACGGCTTCCGTTGCGAGCAGCGCCGCCAGCGGTACGCCGCCGCCGATGCCCTTGCCGAGTGTCATGATGTCGGGCGCGATGCCCGTATGCTCGTAGTGGAAGAGCTTTCCGGTGCGGCCCATCCCCGTCTGGATTTCATCTGATATCAGCAACAGGCCGTGCGCCGAGGTCAGCTCGCGCAGGTCTTGCAGGAACTGGTCGCTCGCCGGCCAGACGCCGGCTTCGCCCTGGATCGGCTCCAGAATCACCGCAACCGTGTTGTCGGTGATCAGCCGCTTGACGGAGACCAGATCGTTCCATTGCGCTTTGGGAAACCCCGACACTTTGGGTTCAAACAGCGGCTCAAACGCCTTCTTGCCGGAGGCCGACATCGTCGCAAGCGTCCCGGCCGTGAAAACCTCCTCGAAGGTGATGATCTCGTAAGCGCCGTTCTTGCGCAGGGCGCCGTATTTGCGCGCGAGTTTGATCGCGCCTTCATTGGCTTCCGCACCGGAATTGGCGAAGAACACCCGGTCGAAGACGCTGAGCTCGGTGAGCGCCTTGGCGAGCTTCAGACTGGCGTCGTTGTAATAGGCCGGACTCGGCGTGATCAGCCGTTTCGCCTGGGCTGAAATCGCCTCCGCGACCGCAGGCGGCGAGTGACCGAGGCAGTTTACGGCCCAGCCCTGGATGAAATCGAGATAGCGTTTTCCCGTGTCGTCCCAGAGAAAGGAGCCTTCGCCGCGCACGAAGACGATCGGCGGGCGGGCTGTGATTTCCATCAGCGCGTCGAACGAATGCGTGGCGTGGGTCATGTCGAACTCTCCTGGCGGTTTGCGGTGAAGGGGTGGGCCAAAAAGCAAGAAGGCCGCAACTTCGGGGTTGCGGCCTTCTCGAAAACGTTGCTGATTTAGTTGTTCAGCTTAGTCGTCGGACATGGCGCGCCCCATCCTCGTCACGGCGGTGACGGCGGCAGGCGGCGCGGGCGATGGTCCGGTTGAAGATCATGGGGCGCGCTCATACAGGGGACAGGCGCGCGATGTCAAGCGCCTTTAAAATCCGGCGACGCTACCATGCAGGTCATATTCGTCGGATCGCTCGATCTTCGCGGTGACGATCTCGCCGACTTTCAACGGCCGGCGGCTCGAGAGGTAAACCGCGCCGTCGATCTCCGGGGCATCGGCCTTTGAACGGCCTTTGGCCACGGTCGGACCGACCTCGTCGATGATCACCTGCTGGCGGGTGCCGACCTTGCGCTTCAACCGGCGCGCCGAGATCTTTTGCTGCCGCGCCATCAGCGCGTTCCAGCGTTCCTGCTTGACCTCGTCGGGCACGGCGTGGCCGAGTGCGTTCGCGGGCGCGCCCGCAACCGGCTCATATTTGAAGCAGCCGAGGCGGTCGATCTCGGCTTCATCGAGCCAGTCGAGCAATTCGGCGAAATCGGAATCGGTCTCGCCGGGAAAACCGACGATGAAGGTGGAGCGCAGCGCCAGTTCAGGACATTGCTCGCGCCAGCTCTTGATCCGCGCCAGGGTTTTTTCCTGCGCGGCCGGGCGTTTCATCGCTTTGAGCACTTCCGGGCTAGCGTGCTGGAACGGGATATCGAGATAGGGCAGCACCTTGCCCTCGGTCATGAGGCCGATGACCTCATCGACATGCGGGTAGGGGTAGACATATTGCAGCCGCACCCATACGCCGAATTCGCCGAGCGCCTGCGCCAGATCGAAAAATTTCGCGCGGACCTCGCGGTCCTTCCAGGGGCTGGCCGCATATTTGATATCGACGCCGTAGGCCGACGTATCCTGCGAAATGACCAGCAGCTCCTTCACGCCGGCCGCGACCAGCCTCTCGGCCTCGCGCAGCACGTCATTGGCCGGCCGGGATACCAGATCGCCACGCAATTTCGGGATGATGCAGAAGGAGCAACGGTTGTTGCAGCCTTCGGAAATCTTCAAATAAGCGTAGTGCCGCGGCGTCAGCTTGATGCCCTGCGGCGGCACCAGATCGAGGTGAGGGTTGTGCGCCGGCGGCAGTGCGCGATGCACCGCATCCAGCACGCTTTCATATTGCTGTGGGCCGGTGATCGAGAGCACGCCGGGATAGGCCTTCTCGATCTGGTCGGGCTCGGCGCCCATGCAACCGGTGACAATGACCTTGCCATTTTCGGCCATGGCATCGCCAATGGCGGAGAGCGACTCCTGCTTGGCGCTGTCGAGAAAGCCGCAAGTGTTGACGATGACGAGATCGGCGCCGTCATGCTTGCGCGCCAGCTCATAGCCTTCGGCGCGCAGCCGCGTGATGATGCGCTCGGAATCCACCAACGCCTTGGGGCATCCGAGCGAAACAAAACTGACTTTGGGCGCTGTGGCCTGCGACATTCCTAGTGCTCCGATTCCGAAGTTCGTACCATGTTGCGGCTCTACGTTTACGAACTTCGGAATCGAAGGAGCACTAGCAACTTATTGTTTCTAGTGCGGCTTTGAATTTGAAGTTCCTATAACGAACTCGCAGCAACACTGATAGGAACTTCAAATTCGCCGCACTAGTCTGTCCGATAATTGGGCAGGAACTAACCCCAATTGACTATAATTACAAGGCTTTGAGCTTAGCCCTGCCGACGTGTTATCAATGCATTGCCGGAACACGGGTTAACGATGGCCGCTGAGTCGTCTCCTAAAATCGCAATCGTCGATGAAAGCCCGATCCGCGCCGCGATTCTCGAAGAGGGGCTGCGGGAGGCGGGCTTTACCGATGTCGTGCGCATCAACGAGATGCAGAGCCTGCTCTCCCGCATCTACGCGCTCGATCCCGACGTCATCGTGATCGATCTGGAAAACCCCAGCCGCGACGTCCTGGAACAGATGTTCCAGGTCAGCCGCGCCGTGCGGCGGCCGATTGCGATGTTCGTCGACCAGAGCGACGCGGCCTCGATCCAGGCCTCGGTCGATGCCGGGGTTTCCGCCTATATTGTCGACGGCTTGAAGAAGGAGCGTCTCAAACCGATCCTCGACCTCTGCATTTCCCGGTTCAACGCCTTCGCCAAGCTCCAGGACGAACTCGATCGCACCAAATCGGCGCTGGAGGATCGCAAGGTGATCGAACGGGCCAAGGGCATCCTGATGAAGTTGAAGGGCCTGACCGAGGACGAGGCCTATGTATTGCTCCGGTCAACGGCGATGCGCGAGAAGAAAAAAATCGGGGAGATCGCCCAGTCGATCCTGACGGCGTCGGAGCTCTTGAAATGACAACACCGCTCCAGATCGGCTTCATCCCCCTGATTGATGCCGCGGCCCTGATCGTTGCCGTCGAGAAGGGCTTCACGCACGCCGAGGGGCTTGATGTGAAGCTCGTCCGCGAGGTGTCGTGGTCGAACGTCCGCGACAAGCTCAATATCGGCCTGTTCGACGCCGCGCACGTTCTGGCACCCATTCCGATCGCGTCCAGCCTTGGGCTTGGACACATCAAGGTGCCGATCGTCGTACCGCTCACGCTGAACCTCAATGGCAATGCCATCACGGTGTCGCCGGCGCTTCACGCGGTGATCACGGCCGAAATCGACGGCGATCCTCTCGATCCGATGGCGACCGCGCGGGCGTTGTCGCGGGTTGTCGCTACCCGGCGCCGCAATGGCGGTGAGCCCCTGACTTTCGGCATGACGTTTCCGTTTTCGACTCATAACTATCTGTTGCGCTTCTGGATGGCCGCCGGCGGCGTCGATCCGGATGAGGACGTCCGCCTTGTTGTGCTGCCGCCGCCATTCATGGTCGACAGCATTGCCAGTGGCCAAATCGACGGATTCTGCGTCGGTGCGCCCTGGAACTCGATTGCAGTCGACCGCGGCGTCGGGCGAATCCTGCACTTCGGTTCCGACATCATGCAGCGCGCGGCCGAGAAGGTGCTGGCGATCCGCCAGCCCTGGGCGGACAAGAATCCGCAAACGCTGGCAGCGCTGGTTCGGGCCGTCTTTCATGCTGCGGAATTCGCCGAAGCGCCGGACAACCGGAACGAGGTCGCGCGGATTCTGGCGCGGCCCGAATACATCGGGGTGGATGCCGGCGTGATCCTGCGAACATTGGAAGGCCGGCTCAAGATCGCTGCCGACGGCACCATCCGCGAAAGCAGCCGCTATATGATGCTGGCGAGGGAAGATGCCTCCACACCCGATCCGCTACAGGCCGCCTGGCTCTATGCGCAGATGGTACGCTGGCGCCAGACGCCGATGAGCATGGAGGCGCTGAAGGCAGCGCAAGTGGTGTTCCGGCCCGACCTTTATCAGACGGCATTCGACGATAAGGGCACGCGCCAAACGGCTTCCAAAGCCATCGGCGCATTTGCCGGGCCCGCCTTTGATCCCACTGATATCGAAGGCTACTTCGCCGCTTTGCAGACCGGGCACGAAAGCCCTGAAATTCCCTGCTGAAACAAAAACAGGCAGCCTCCGCGACCGGCTAGTTTTTAGGCTTACTGCCCAAGATTCGTTGAATGGCCGGGCGAACGGAACTTCATATCTTCCCTATAAGCTATTGAAAAAACATAGATTAAATCTAGGAATCATTGTGGCATGCAACTTGTATGCTGCACTGCAGCCAGCACGCTGATGCCCGCTGGCTTTCGTCCGAGATGGACTTTCACAGCAACGAAGCTGGTCGGGCTGGATGAAGCAGAGGGTCGGCGCTCCGCGCGCCGAGCCGACGCTTGCTCCGCCAAGTGCCGCCTATTTGAAGTTCCTGCTGACAAGCGGCGAACTTCGAAAAGGAGGCACTAGCGCCTTTCCGTGAAGGCCGCGAGTTTGCGGCAGCAGGAGCTTCGTTACGCGCCATGAAGATCGACACTCTCTCCGTCGAATTTACCGACGAGCAGAAACGCTACCTCGAAGGTTTCACCACCGGCTTGCAGATCAGCCGGGTCGGGCGCGGCCTGGGTGGCGGCGCAGCCAAGACCAATGCCGAGCCTGTCGGTCCTGATGCCGCACACATCAAAGCGCAGGATCAGGTGCTAGCCTCTGGCAAAAAGCTTGCCGATCAGGAGAAGTTCAAGCGCGAGGAGCATCCTTTCGATGCCTATCCGCGATTGAAGCAACAGGCGCTGACGAATGCGCCGCCGTCGCCGGCGGATAATTTCCGCTGGCGCTATTACGGCCTGTTTTATGTCGCACCGGCGCAGGACTCCTATATGTGCCGCCTGCGTATTCCCAACGGCATTCTCAAGCACTGGCAGTTCGCTGGCCTCGCCGATCTCACCGAGCGGCTGTGTGGACGTTATTGCCATGTCACGACCCGCGCCAACCTTCAGGTACGTGAGATTCCGCCCAAGAACGCCGTCGCGCTGATCGAGGGCATTCAGGATCTGGGTCTCTGCTCGCGCGGTTCCGGCGCCGACAATATTCGCAATGTGACGGGCACACCGACGGCCGGCATCGATCAGCAGGAACTGATCGATACCCGCGAATATGCCCGCGAATGGCATTTTCACATTCTCAACGACCGCTCGCTCTATGGCCTGCCACGCAAGTTCAACGTCGCCTTCGATGGCGCAGGCAAGATCGCGGTGCTGGAAGACACCAACGATATCGCCTTCGCCGCTGTTGAGGTGAAGGACGGCTTCGGCGTCGAACCAGGTGTGTGGTTTCGTCTCGGCAGCGGCGGCATCACCGGACACAAGGATTTCGCCAGGGAAACCGGTATCATCGTCAAGCCTGCGGACGCCACGAAAGTGGCCGATGCGATCGTGCGCGCCTTCATCGACATGGGCGATCGCACCAACCGGCTTAAGGCGCGCCTGAAATACGTCATCGACAAAATGGGAATGGAGCAATTTCTCGTTCTCGTCGAACAGAAGCTCGGCCATACGTTAACGCGCGTTCCGCCAGAAGCACTCGCGCCGCGCCCAACCTTCGATCGGATGGCCCATATCGGCGTGCACGGGCAGAAACAGGATGGCTTGAACTGGATCGGCGTAGCGCTGCCGCTCGGCAAGGCGACCTGCGAACAGATGCGCGGCCTGGCCAAGATCGCAGCCGATCTCGGCGATGGCGATATCCGGCTGACCGTCTGGCAGAACCTGCTGATTTCAGGCGTGAGCGACGCCAATGTCGAACTCGCCGTCAAGGCCATCGAGGCAATCGGGCTTGCGGTGAAGGCCTCGCAGCTTCGCGCCGGCCTCATTGCCTGTACCGGAAATGCCGGTTGCAAATTCGCCGCTTCCGACACCAAGGCGCATGCGCTCGCAATTGGCGACTGGTGCGACGGCCGCGTCGAAGTCGACACGCCGCTCAACATCCACCTGACCGGCTGCCACCATTCCTGCGCGCAGCACTATATCAGCGATATCGGCCTGATCGCCGCAAAGGTGCCGGTCGGCGACACCGACGATACGGTCGAGGGCTATCATCTGTTTGCCGGCGGCGGCTTCGGCCCGGATGCGGACATCGGCCAGGAGGTCTATCACGACCTCAAGGCCGAGGACGCGCCGCAAACGGTCGAAAAACTGCTCAAAGCGTATCTCGCGCATCGCGTGGGCCCATCCGAAACATTTTTGAGATTCGCGCGCCGTCACAACGGCGAGACGCTACGCAAATTAGCGGAAGCGGAGACCTCCTCATGAACCAGATCACGCCCCCGCCAAAAATCGAAATCATCCCGTCGAGCGCGCCGTTTTCCGAGGCGCAGCGCTCCTGGCTCAATGGCTTTTTCGCAGGCCTTTTGAGTGAGGCTCCGACGCCGCTCTCGGCCGAGCTGGGCGCTGCCGTGATGCAGGGCCCCGCGGGCGAAGGCGACGACGGCGAAGCACCTTGGCACGATCAGACCATGCCGATCGCTGATCGCATGACGCTGGCGCAGGGACGCCCGTTGCGGCGGCGCATGATGGCCGCCATGGCGCAACAGGATTGCGGCCAGTGCGGCTACAACTGCCATGACTATTCCGAGGCGATTGCGAGCAAGGCAGAAGGCCGTCTGAATCTTTGCGTCCCCGGCGGCAAGGAAACCGCTCGGATGCTGAAGGCCCTCCATGAAGAACTGGACAAGGCCCCGGCCGCAGCCCCAGGCCCGGCGACGACGACGGCAGCCCCCGCTGTGGCGCCTGTCGCCGAACTCGGCCGCTCGCGCGACAACCCGACGCCCGCGACATTCCTGTCCCGGCGTTTGCTCAACAAGACGGGCTCGGAAAAGGAAACCTGGCACATCGAGTTCGATCTGTCCGGCTGCGGTCTCGACTACGAGGTCGGCGACTCCTTTGGCATTTTCGCCCGCAACGAACTCGGCCATGTCGACCAGATCATCGCGTTGCTCGGTGCTTCCCACACGACGCAAGTGCGGGGCCGGACGCTTCGCGAAGTCCTGACCGACGAGGTCTCGCTCGCGCCCGCACCGGATTCGCTGTTCGAACTGATCTCCTTCATTACCGGCGGCGCGCAGCGCGAGAAGGCGCGCGCTCTGGCGCAGGGCGACGATCCCGATGGCGATGCCGCGACGCTGGATGTCATGGCGGCCTTGCAGAAATTCTCCGGCGTCCGGCCGCATCCGGAGGCCTTTGTCGAGGCGCTCGAGCCGTTGCAGCCGCGACTGTATTCGATCTCATCCTCGCACAACGCAACCCCCGGCAAACTGTCGCTGACGGTCGATTGCGTTCGCTATGTGATCGGCAAGCGCAAGCGGCTGGGACTTGCGTCCATCTTCCTCGCCGAGCGCGTGCAGCCCGGCGACGAGGTGAAGGTTTATGTGCAGAAGGCGCATGGCTTCGGCCTTCCGCAGGATCCGAAGGTGCCGATCATCATGATCGGCCCCGGCACGGGCATCGCGCCGTTCCGCGCCTTCCTGCTCGACCGCAGGGCGACCGGGGCGACCGGGCGGAACTGGTTGTTCTTCGGTCACCAGCGCTCAAGCTGCGATTTCTTCTATGCCGACGAGTTGAACGCCATGAAGACCGCAGGGCTTCTGACGCGGCTCTCGTTGGCGTGGTCGCGCGACGGCGACAAGAAATTCTACGTGCAGGACCGCATGCGCGAGGTCGGACGGGAGCTATGGTCGTGGCTCGCCGAAGGCGCGCATGTCTACGTCTGCGGTGATGCCAAGCGAATGGCGAAAGACGTCGAACGCGCTCTGGTCGACGTCGTGGCGCAGCATGGTGCGCGCTCGACTGACGAAGCCGTCAGCTTTGTCGGAGAACTCAAGAAGAAGGGCCGCTTCCAGCAGGATGTCTACTAGCTGACGATGTATCTGGTATTCCAGCAAAACCGGTTCCGGAACGCGAAAATTCGAACGAATAAAATTCTGATCCGATTTCGTTGCGAAGAATTTTTGTCTCGTATTTAACTCTCGCAGAGTAGCATATCGCTTTTTCGGGTTCCGTATTGCCTCGCTCCCGGAACGATACTTTGCTCTCCACTATATTAATCGTCTTAATCATCCTTCGATCCTGATATTCGCAAAGGCACATGCTGAAACGGGGAGCGAATGTGAGAGTCGGGCCAACGGGTTGGAGATTGGCCATGCGTGAACTTTCCGCGGAAGCTCGTTTACATCTGTATGCGCGCTCGCTGTCCCGTAAAACCGGAACAGGCTTACATGCGGCGGCGCTTTACGGCGCCTTCGCACTGATCGCCGGCGTGGTGTTCGGGACGCTTTCCATTCACCCTTTTTGACGCGTAGCAGTCGTCAGTCTAGCGCTTGAATGGCGCGACCTCGACGCCGGCATCCTTCAGCGCCTGGCGAACGCCGCGCGCGATATCGACCGCGCCGGGTGTATCGCCGTGAATGCAAATCGTGTCGGTTCGCATCTTGATGACCTTGCCGGTGACCGACACCACCGCACCATCCTGCACCATTCGCACGACCCGTTCTGCGATTTGCTTTGGATCGTGAAGAACCGAACCCTGCTTCTTGCGTGAAACCAGATTGCCGTCGTCCTCATAGGCACGATCGGCGAAGACTTCATGCGCCATCGGCAGGTTCGCCGCTTCGCCCGCCTGCACAAGCTTGGAATTGGCGAGCACGACAAAAACCAGGTTGGGATCGACCGCCTTGATGGCCGAGGCAATCGCGCGCGCGGTGCTTTCTTCCTCGCAAGCGACGTTCGACAACGCGCCATGCGCCTTGACGTGGGTGACTTTATAGCCGACGAGCGACGCTACCGCTTGCAGCGCACCGATCTGATAGGCGACGAGGTTTTCAACTTCACGGGTGCTCATGCCGTAGAACGGCCGGCGACCAAAACCGTGGATATCGCGATAACCCGGATGCGCCCCGACACTGACGCCGCGCGCCTTCGCCAGTTCTACCGTCTTCCGCATGACGTCGTAGTCGCCGCCGTGAAAGCCGCAAGCGACATTCACGGAGCTCGCAACATCGATCATGGCGGCGTCATTGCCCATTTGCCACACACCGAAGGACTCGCCGAGATCACTATTCAGGTCGACCGTTTTCATGTTGTTGCTCGTCTGCTGGTTGGTCTTTTGAAATTATTCGGCAGGGAATGGAATTTGCCACGTCCGGGCGTCCACCGCACTGACGGCGACACCGGCGACATTGGCATCTTGCAGCGCTTCGACGTTGAGATCAAAGCTCTCGATGGATCCGAGCCGGTCGGGCAGGGTGCGCAGCAGCTCTGCAAATTTGCACGCTTCCGCTTGCGCCTCCTCCATGCTGACAGCTTTGAAGCGGAAGGCTGTTCCGGCCGGAACTTGCGCAAACCGTCCGAAATCGGCCGTGATCACCGTTGCGATCTTGGGATAGCCGCCGCTGGTCCCGCGATCGGACATCAGCACGATCGGCTGGCCATTGCCGGGAACCTGTATGCTGCCATTTACGGTGCCATCGGAAACGATGTTGTGGCCGTGCAAGTGCTTGATGGCTGGTCCTTCGAGGCGATAGCCCATGCGATCGCTGGTCGCCGATATCTTCCATTCGCTGTCGAGAAACAGGCCGATTGCTTCGTCGCTGAACTCATCGTTCTGCGGTCCAAGCGCAACTCGGATCGGACCAGCCGCTGCGGCCGGCAAATCGATCCGGCGTTCAGGCCCAAGGCTTGCCGCCACGACGCTCAATTCGTCGCCAGCCTGCAAGGGACGAGGGTAGGGGCTGCCGAGGCCCGCCCGCGCATTCACGGCAAGACTCCCGAACATCGGTTCGCCCTTGATGCCGCCTTCGATGGCGAGATAGCTGAACGATCCGCCGCGCGCGATACCAAGCTTCAGGGTCTCGCCGTCGGCGATGGTGGCGGAGGCGTCCCACGCCACGATGCGTCCACCGATATCGGCGCTGCGCGGCGCGCCCGAAAGCGCCACACGAACGGCGCCGCCGCGCGCGGTCAACGCTGCGCCGTACGGCCCTATTTCAATCGCGGGTGCAAACAGCGCGTTTCCAGCCAGGCAATTGGCGGCACCGAGCCCCAGCCGGTCCATCGCGCCGCTTGGCGTCAACCCGTAGCGCTGGGCGCCGAAGCGTCCGCCATCCTGCACCGAACTTGCCGGGCCAATCGATGAAATCGCGAGTTTGGTCATGCGGCCATCAATTCGGCGATGATCTCGCCATGCTCGGCCGCACGTTCCTGCTCCGCATAGGTCTTGGCGTCGATCCGATAGAATTTCACGCGGTCGCCCGGTTCGAGCAGGAAGGTCGGATCGCGATGCAACAGATAGGTTCGCACCGGCGTGCAGCCCAGGAGGTGCCAACCGCTCGGACCGGCCAGGCATTGAATGCCGGCCTGTACGCCGCCGACCGAAATCGTACCCGCAGGCGTCAGCAGGCGCGGATTCTGCCGCCGCGGCATATGCAACGATTCTTGCAATCCCGAGAGATAGGACCATCCCGGCGTGAACCCGAGCATCGCGACGCGATAGTCGCCAGCCACGTGCCGCGCCACGATGTCGTCCGGCGTCGTGCCAAGCGTCTTGGCGACATCCTCGAGATCGATGCCATATTCGCCTCCATAGGCGACGGGTACCCGCCACAGCCGGGCCTTGTCCGAAGCCGGCACCGGCCGCAGCGCCAATTCCACCAGCTTTTGGCCGAGCGTGGCGAAGTCGATTTGTGTCGGATCGTAGTGGACCAGGAGGGATCGATAGGTGGGCACGGTTTCGCTCACACCCGCAATCGGCTCATGTGCCAAAATGCGGTCGAGCGCCAGCACGCGCCGGTTGGCTTCATCGTCGATCTTGCGGCTGAACTCCACGGTGATGGCGCTATCGCCGCTGGGCAGAAGGCGGGGAGGAGAAAGTGGCACAGCCATAGCCTGATAACTCAGTCCGGAAATTCAGTGGTCGACGCCTTGGCCTTGCATAGTCCGGGCCGCGGCGGAATTTTGCGCAGTCTATCACCGAAGCCCATTGAGCGCGACCCGTCGGCGTAAAAAATGCCTGTTACTTCAATAAACTAATGCGCCAATCTCCGATAAGATATGATGATCGCATCAAGGCCCGACGACCAGCGCCGGACAGCAATGCCTTACAGCCCTTGACGCCATGCCCGCGCCTCGCAAGATGCGCGCCATCAATCCCACCGGAGTTCATTTCTCGATGTCCCTGACCCCCGAAGCCATCGCGACGCTTTCGCACGTTACGACTGCTACCATCACCACCGTCCTGCTCAAGAAGGGATTGCGCAATGTCTGGCTGCGGGGGACCAAGCCATTGCGGCCGGGACAGAAGCGGCTGGTCGGGCAGGCCTTCACGCTACGCTTCGTTCCCGCCCGGGAAGACCTTGCGACGCCGGAATCCTGGTCCTCGCCGATTTCGACCAGAACCGCGATCGAAGCCATGCCGGAAGGCTGTATCGCCGTGGTGGACGCCATGGGCGTGACCGACGCCGGCATTTTCGGCGACATTCTGTGCGCCCGCATGGTCAAGCGCGGGGTTGCGGCGCTGATTACCGACGGCGTGGTTCGTGACCTCGAAGGCGTGCTCGGCACTGGCCTGCCGGTGTGGTGCGACGGTTATGCCGCGCCGCCGTCGGTCGCCGGACTGACCTTTGTCGGCTGGGGTGAACCGATCGGCTGCGGCGGCGTTGCCATTTTCCCGGATGACGTGATTGTCGCGGATCAGGACGGCGCCGTCGTCATTCCCAAGGCTTTCCTCGAGCATGTACTGGCCGAAGGCGCCGAGCAGGAGCGCATGGAGGGCTGGATCGTCGAGCAGGTCAATAACGGCGCGGTCCTGCCCGGCCTTTACCCCATGAATGCCGAAACCAAGGCGCGCTACGCAGCTTCTAAGAAATAAGAAGAACTGAAGGAGGATCGTTCATGGATATCCATCTCGCTGGTTCGCGGCCGACCCGCCGCGGACCAAAGGAATCTTTCACCGGCACGGTCTGGCAAGATCCGATTGTTGAAGCACCTGCGCCGGCGCGGATCCGGGCCAGTAGAGTGTCCTTCGAACCGGGCGCGCGAACCAATTGGCACACGCACCCGCTCGGGCAAACGCTGTACGTCATCTCTGGCGTCGGACGCTTCCAGACCAAGGGCGGCCCGGTGCAGGAAATTCGGCCCGGAGATGTGGTCTGGATTCCGCCGGGCGAAGAGCATTGGCATGGAGCATCGTCAACGAACGCCATGACCCACGTTGCCATGCAAGAATCCCTCGACGGCAGCCATGTGACCTGGCTGGAGCCCGTGACCGACACGGAATATGCGGTGAAGGTCGGCTGACACCAATCGGCTTGGTTGTTGGTTTGGCGACCGAGCTATTCGAACCAGTTTCGGTAGATCCTCGCAAAGCGGCCATCGTCGACGGCGCTTTTTAGCCAGCCGTCGACGAACGACTTGAGCGCCGCGTCGCGTTGCAGCCAGTAGGCCTTATGCGCATGGTCGAAAGGCTGGTCGGGGTGGACCGCACAGAGTACGCCAAGGTGCAGCTTCTGCTGATACCGCGTCTCCGACGCATCCGTGATCATGAGGTCGGCATTTCCTTTGGCGATTTCGTCGAAGATGGTGATGTTGTCGGGATAGACCCTGACCTCGGCGTTTTTGATGTTGGCGCGGGCAAATCGTTCGTTAGTCCCACCGGGATTGACGATCACGCGTGTGCCCGGCCTGTCGATATCCGCCAGGGTCTCGAATTTCCCGGTATCCTTGCAACGGGCGATCGGCGTCTTGCCTTCCTGCATGATCGGTGCTGAAAAACTCCCCTTGCTCTCCCGCTCCGGCGTGACCGAGATGCCTCCCATCGCGATGTCGAAACGGTCCGCCTCGAAATCCCGGGTCAGTTGCGGCCACGCGGTACGCACATACTCGACCCTGACGCCAAGGGCCTTGCCGAGGCTGTCTGCCATCTCAACGTCGAAGCCACGAAAGGTCGATGTCGCCGGGTCAAAGGCGCTGAAGGGCGCATAGTCGCCGGTCATCCCGACGCGCAACGTCCCGCGTTTGACGATCGCTTCAAGCCGCGTTGGCGGCTCGGCCTGCGCCGAGGGCGCAAGAAACGCAAAAGCGAGGACGAATGCGAAGCAAACGAGAATTCGAGCGGCGCCTTTCCGCCATTCGATCTTACGGCCCACATGCGCGATCGCATGGACTTGCGGGCAAATCCCGCCTATCAGCGGGTTGTTCAGCGCGAGGGGGATCGTGAACGTGACCATCTCAATGCACCGGGCCTCGGTCGGAGTTTTCACTCATTTTCTGAACAGCCTTGCCGATCTGCTGGACCTCGCAGCCGCTCACGTCGAAAAACGAAGGATTGATCCGTCCGTTTTACTGAACATGCGGCTCTATCCCAACATGTATAGTCTTGTCCGTCAGGTGGGCGAAGCCAACCGGCATGCCATGCTCGCCTGTGCGCTGCTTGCTGGCGTTGACCCGCCGATCTTCCCGGAAGCCGAACCCGATATTGCGGAACTGAAAGCGCGCATTGCGGCCGTGAAGGATTTCCTGGCCAGCATACCGCCGTCGCAAATCGATGGCACTGAAGAAAAGGACGTCGTCTTCACGTTCAAGAACGGCTCGACGCGGTCCTTTCGCGGTCAATCTCTTTTGCTGACTTTCAGCGTGCCGCAATTCTTCTTTCACGTCACGACGGCGTACGACATCCTGCGTCATTGCGGCGTCGAACTCACCAAGAAGGACTTCCTGGGAAAGCCGGATCAGGCCGTCAAGCCGGATTGATTCCTCGACAAACGGCCCTCTCAGCCTCAGACGCCGCTTTTGCGGAGGATGTCGGCCGCGGCAGCGCGTCCGGCCATTTCGTTCCTTAGCGATTCAAATCGCTGCCGTGCTTCGCTCGCCTGATCATCGACGAACCGGATAGCCGCGTCCGCTGACATCGGTCCGCTAGTGATGGAACGGGAGTATTCGCCAATGGTCTCGTCGACGAAGTATCGGTCGTCGCTCTCGCGGCGAACGGTCCATTTGAAGCGGATCGCCTCCATTGGCCCCGGACCGGATTTGGAATAGCCGTCAACATCGGTCTCAGACACCGGCTTTTCGTCGGCAACAACTCTTGCGGTCTCCGGCGGGGAGGCCGACTGATCGAGGATGCTGGCGATGGTCGCAAGCGCGTCATCGGTCGGGTCACCTTCACTCAATCGCTCAACTCCAAAAGCTCAATACCGCGCGGCCAATTCCGCGAATGCGACGCTTCTTGTCGCCGGATTGAGGCTGAGTTTTGTCCGGTCACGCGGGAAGGAGGTATCTTTTCCTCCAATCAGCCGAGCGTCTCCAATCAGGCGAGCACCTCTTGGTTGATCACGTTCTGCCGTATCGGCTCGCCATCAAGCACACTCAGGATATTGCGCGCCGTCTGTTCGCTCATCCGGTCCACGGCTTCCCATGTCACGCCGGCGACGTGCGGGGCGATGATCACGTTGGGCAGTTCAAACAGCGGATTCGGAACCGCTGGCGGTTCCTGCGCGAAGACGTCAAGACCGGCCCCCGCCAGTCTGCCTGACGTCAGCGCGTCATAAAGCGCGGCCTCGTCGATGATGCCGCCGCGAGCGGTGTTGATGAGGTAGGCCTGCGGCTTCATCCGCTTCAATCTGGCGGCATCGAACATCCCGACCGTCTCCCGTGTCTTGGGGCAATGGATGCTGACGAAGTCGGCACCGGGCAGCGCCGCATCGAGATCGGTCACCGCCTCATAGCCGGCATTTTTAATCTCGTCCGCCTGACGATAGGGGTCATACACCAGCACGTTCATTTCCATCGCCAGACATCGCTTGGCGGTGCGCGTGCCAATCCGGCCAAAGCCGATGATGAGGACGGTCTTGCCGTAGAGGTCGTAGGGCAATTTGCCGAGCCGTGCGCTCCATTGGCCGTCCCTGACCAGCGCATGCAATTCGTTGGCGCGCTTGGCGAGCGTCAGCATCATGAACAAGGCCTGTTCCGCAACCGACGGCGAATTGGCGATCCCCACCACCATCAACGGGATATTGCGACGGCTGAGGGCAGGGACATCGACCGCGTCGTAACCGACGCCGATCCTTGTGACGACCTTCATGTCCTGCGCAGCTTCAAGCTCGGCTTCGCCGAACCGGGTAGCGCCGAGCGCGACGCCATGGACCGGCGCATGAGCCTTCAAGAGCGCCTCGAAATCGGTGGCCGAAATCAAATTGGGAAATTCAATGAGTTCGATATCGTCCCGTTCTTTCAGAAGGGCGCGGCCGCCGACCGCCATGGTCTGTGTGATAAGAATTTTCTTCTTGTTGCTCGCCATCGCGGGATCCTCGCCGCTCTCGTTTTTATTCGTTCAGGGGAACGGCAGACCGTTTAGCAGGTGGGACTGACTGCGGTCCACCCGCCGCGGGTGTACGCAGTACGCGGGTGTATTCAGTATCTGAACCGCCACACTCGTCGGGTTTCGGATTTGACATTCGCATTACGGACTCGCGGCGAATGGTAGCGAATGTCAAATTCGCTCACTAGCCGGCCCCCGAAACGGATAATCTTTGGATTCGCAATCACATCGAAGAGATTGTCTGAGGAGACTTGACCATGTTCAACCGACTGCCAGCCGCGCGCCTGTCAGGGCTGAGCTTTGCCGTGATGATGTTTCTGGCTACCGAGGGAGCTGCGCAGGCGCAGGGGCTGGTCAAAGGCATGCAGGACGGCGCCCAGGCCGGCAATAAGGCCGCAGGGCCCGTCGGGGGCGTGCTCGGCGGCGCAATCGGCGGCGTGGTCGGGGTCTTTAGCGGCGCACTGGGCGTCAATGGCGAGAACGGGCAGGGGCAGCCCGCCGCTAATACCGCCAGGCCCGGCGCAATCCCGTCCGGTAAACTTGGCAAGGCGACCAAAGCGGCGAAAGGATCCGCCACGCCGACCACAGCCTCGGGAAAGCCGATTGAGGTTCTCACCCAGCCCGGCGAGCCGGAATTGACGGCCGAGCAGATCGTGGCAAACAGCGATGCCTATATCGACCGGATCAAGGTCGAATTGAACCTCACGCCTGAACAGGAAAAGAACTGGTCGGCGTTCAACAGCGCCATGCACTATCTAGGCCATAATGGCGCCGAGCGGCTCAACCTGAGAATTGCGCGTGCCAACCGCGATCCGCCCGACGACATCGTCGAGCAGATGCGCAACGAGGCGCAGTTTCTCAATGATCGCGCCGCCGATCAGCGCGCCGTGGCGGACGCGGCCGAGCCCTTGTTCATGAGCCTCGACGACAAGCAAAAGACGACCTTCATCGAGGAGATGGTGCGCTTGAGCCACGAACGCGGGCTGGATTGAGACAACAACAAGATTCACCCCGGCCGGAGTGCCCGTCCGTCGTTGCGCTTTGCCGGTCAGCTGCGAATAGCCGGGTACGCAGGCCCTGGGGTAGGTGGAAGGCAAGGCACCCGGCTATCCTGCCGCAGCGGCGGCCAGCTCAAATCGTCATGCAAAATTGAGGAAAAGCTGACGGCTTCGCGCCCGAGATATGGCCGCCATATGACCTTGTCTGGATTGGCGGGAACTATGCAGAGACCGGACTGAATCCGTCGTCAGGCCTTCGGGAAATTCAGTTCCACGCCGACGCCGTCAGGGTCGTAGAGGAAAAACTGCGTGTCTCCGGTGCGAGGCACGATGCTTTCGCGGAACTTGATGTTTCTGGATTGCAGACGTTTGCGCATTCCGTCGACGTCGGTGGCGGCAAATGCGATATGATCGAGGCGGCCAGTGTCCTCGTATTTTTTCTCGGTGCCGCGGACCACAATTCCTTCACGCGGCTTGCGCGTTCCCATCAGATGGACCGTGGCCACGCCGCCAGAATAGAGCCAGTAGCCGGGGAAATCGAGCGGCGGGCGATCGCCATTCTCAAGGCCCAGCACGTCGCAATAGAAATCCTTGGTGCGTTCGAGATCGGCAGGTTCGATCGTGTAATGCTGTAGTCCGCCGAGCGGCATGGTTGTTCTCCTTCGATCAAAACGAGTTGATGGTAGACGGAGCTAACGCGGCTTCAGGCCGTGGATGGTGAGCTCCCGGTCGATCTGTTCGATCGATTTGCCCCGGGTTTCGATGCCGAAGAAATAGTACACCGCTCCGGCCATCAAAAACCAGCATCCGAGATAAAGGAAGGCGAGAGGAATCTCCGGTAAAGGCACGTCAGGCTTGAGATAATTGCCGCTCCCCACAATCAAGGCGAGGCCAAGGGGGCCGATGATCTTGCCGATCCCTCCAAAGCCATAGGCCGATCCCATGCCTGAGGTCCGCAGATGTGAGGGCCAGACCTCGGCGGCATAGGGCCCGACGATCGCAAAACCGCCATCGGCAAAGAAAAAGGCGAACGACAACAGCACCCAAAACGCCGAAATGCCCATCACCATGACATCGTAATTGTAGCCGGCGATGATCGTCAGCACGCCGCCGCCGAAGCCAAGCAGGCCCCCGGCACTGCGCCGGCCGATCCACTCCGAGAAAAACGCAAACGACACACGCCCGATGAAGCCAAACGCGCTCAAGAGGACCATCATCCTGGAGGCCTCCTGGGGCGAGACCTTGAGCAACACGACAAATAGCGAGGGAGCCCACAGCGTAATGCCGTAAACGCCGGTCTGCGCGCCGGCATTGCCGAGCCAGGACACGATCAGGCTGCGCGGATATTTGAAAAGGTCGAGCCAGTTGCTTTGCATGACCGGACCCGCGTCGGCGGCGGTGGGCAAAGGCAGCGATTCCGGCTTCATTTGCAGCGCCCAGGCCAGCGATTTGCGGGCATCTTCGTAGCGGCCCTGCCGGCAGAGCCAGCGCGGCGACTCCGGCACCCAAATGCGAACCAGCAGCACGAGCAGCGCCGGGAGCACGCCGACGGCGAACAAGAGCCGCCACTCGCCGCTGCCGATGGACGAGCCGAGAATGGCGCCAAGACCGACGCCGAGCGGAATGACGCAGGTGACGAGGCCGCCGGTCCAGCCGCGCTTCGATGATGGCATGAATTCCTGCACCAGCGGCAGGTCCACGCAATAGAGGCCGCCGACGCCGAGGCCGACGAAAAATCGCATCACGGAGAGGTAGATCCACCCCTGGTCCGGCGTGAAGTACAAAAGGCCGGTAGCGATCGAGAAGTTCAGCACGGTGCCGAGAAAGACCTTGCGGCGACCTATGCGGTCGGCAAGCCAGCCCCAACCGTAGGCGCCGACGATGGCGCCGATCCCGGAACTCATGAGAACGGTTGCCGATTGACCGAAGGTCAGCTTCCACGGTCCAATCAGGAAGGCCAGCACAAAGCCAATCAGGAAGTAGTCGAAGAATTCGAGTGCATCGCCAAAAATGGCGGCGACGAGAATCCTGATCTGATTGCCAGTCAGGCTCGTCCGCCGGTCGAGAATCTCGAACATGGCAGTTTCCCCGGGTCGCGTTTCCTTGGCGCTCTTTTTTCGGAGCCGGGGTTTGCGCCTTGAACACCCGGCCGATGAGAGCAGGCTATCGTGTCGATCCCTTAAGCGGAAGCCGGATCACACCGGCAGCCTTGGATTGCAATGGCCGGAAACCTATCGCCCGGCTGTATGGGCAAGTGGGGACAGGCGACGCTGGAGGCGGCCTGACCGGCGCCGTTGCAGCCGAATTCTTTAAGTTTTGGCGCTAGTGTGGCGGTTCAAAAGTCCGCATCATTGATGCCGCGGGTACGTCATGCGGACTTTTGAACCAAAGCCACACTAGATCAATAAGTTTGCTATCGATTCCGAAGTTCGTAAAAGTAGGGCCGCAATATGAGACGAACTTCGGAATCGGGACACTAGACTGACTGGCTGAAGGATTCCGGCGCACGGCACCCATGGAAGAAAAGCGGAAGCATCAACGGACTGAAATTAATGAACCGGCCTATGTTTCGGCGGGCGGCTCAGTGATGCGTTGCGTCGTGAAAAATATCTCGCCGGAGGGGGCTGCGATCGACGTTGACAACCCCGCTTTCGTGCCGGCGCAGTTCCGCCTGGTGATGGCAAGCGACTCCTCGACCCGCGACTGCAGGGTGATCTGGATACAGCAGAAACGGATCGGCGTGGCGTTTGTCGACTACGCCGGTGCGCATTAGCCGCGCGGCCAGCGCGCTGGATCACTCAGTTTAGACGGCATGCGAAATACGCAAAAAGCACGTCACCATCAGATTAGATGGTGACGTTCTCTTGCACTTTCCGACCTTAGACCCCGGTCTGCGTAATGAACTTGGTACTGAGATAGGCGTCGATCCCTTCCGTGCCGCCTTCCGAGCCAAAGCCTGAATCCTTCATGCCGCCGAACGGCGTCTCAGGCAGCGCCAATGCGAAGCTGTTGATCGACATCATGCCGGCTTCGACGGCCGCGCCGATCGCGGTCGCGGTTTTGGCGGATTTGGTGAAGGCGTAGGACGCCAGCCCGAACGGCAGCCGGTTGGCTTCCTCCGCCGCATCGTCGAACTTGGAAAATGACGAAATCAGCGCCAGCGGACCGAAGGGTTCCTCGTTCATCGCGCGCGCCGACTTCGACACGTCGGTGACCACGGTGGGCTCGAAGAAGTAACCCTTGTTGCCGATACGGTTGCCGCCGGTCGCAACCTTCGCGCCTTTCCCAACAGCGTCCTGGACCATGGTTTCGATCGCCGTCACGCGGCGGTCGTTGGCGAGCGCGCCCATCCTGGAGTCGGAATCGAGACCGTTGCCGACCTTGATCGACTTGGCGCCGTCCACAAACTGCTTGATGAACTTGTCGTAGACGCCCTCCTGCACCAGGAAACGGGTCGGCGAAATGCAGACCTGACCGGCATTACGGTATTTGGCGGCGACCATGATCTTGGCTGCCGATTCCACATCCGCGTCGTCGAACACGATGACAGGGGCATGGCCGCCGAGTTCCATCGTCACCCGCTTCATGTGCTGACCCGCCATGGCCGCGAGGTCTTTGCCAACCTTGGTCGAGCCGGTGAAGGAGATTTTGCGGATGACCGGGTGCGGGATCAGATATTCGGAGATTTCGGAAGGCACGCCGTAGACCAGATTGACCACGCCAGCCGGCACGCCGGCATCGGCGAACGCCCGGATCAATTCGGCCGGAGAGGCAGGCGTCTCTTCCGGCGCCTTGACGATGATAGAGCAGCCTGCGGCAAGCGCGGCGCTCATTTTCTTCACCACCTGGTTGATCGGGAAATTCCAGGGCGTGAAGGCGGCAACCGGACCGACCGGTTCTTTCAAAGCCATCTGATAGACGCCGGGCAGCCGCGCCGGGATCAGACGGCCGTAGGTCCGGCGGCCTTCTTCGGCGAACCATTCGATGGTGTCGGCGGCCGACATCGTTTCGATCTTGGCCTCCGCCAGGACCTTGCCTTGCTCTGTCGTCATGATGGTCGCAATCTTGTCGGCGCGCTCGCGGATCAGATCGGCGGCCTTGCGCATCACCTTGGAGCGATCGAGAGCAGAGACCATGCGCCAGGTCTTGAAGCCCTTTTCCGCGGCCACAACCGCCTCGTCGAGATCGGCCTTCTCCGCGTGGGCGACGGTGCCAATGGGCTCTTCCGTCGCCGGATTCAGCACGGGGATGGTTTTACCGGAAGCGGCGGGACGCCATTTGCCGTCAATATACAACTGCACATTCGGGTAGCTCATTCTGCTGTCTCCGGGTTTTAGTGCATGATCCGGAAAAAGCCTGCCCCGCACTTGATGCAGGGTGTGTAGCGGTTTTCCGAAAAGATCATGCTCAAGACGCTCCTCCGCCACGCGGGAGAACAACACATTCACCGGCCTCTTTTCAAGGGTTCACCGGGGCTTGTTGCGACGAACTTCCTGTTGGCGTGAACTTCGCATAGATTCCTGATCCGCCGACGAATGATCGCGTGAGAGATGGCCGCAACCATGGCAGCAGCACCAACTGATCGGGCCAGTTCGCCCCTCGGCGAGGCAAGGGATGGCGAGGCAGGGGATGAAAGCTTGACCTTCGGCGCTGTCCTGGGCGCGACGATCGGCAATATGCTCGAATTCTACGATTTCGTCACTTACAGCTTCTTTGCCACACAAATCGGCCACGCGTTTTTCCCGGCAAAAAGCGAATTCGCCAGCCTTCTGCTTTCTCTCGCGACCTTTGGCGCCGGTTTTGTAACGAGGCCCATTGGAGCGATCATCATCGGCTCATATTCGGACCGGGCCGGGCGGCGGCCGGCGATGATCCTGAGTTTTGCGATGATGGGCATCGCCATCCTCGTGCTGGCCGTTACGCCTTCCTACGACACGATCGGCGTCGCCGCTCCGATCGTGGTCATTTTGGCGCGGCTGACGCAGGGGTTTTCATTGGGGGGCGAAGTCGGTCCGACGACCGCCTACCTGATGGAAGCAGCCTCGGCCACGCATCGCGGCCTTGCAGTGTCGTTTCAGCCGGCAAGCCAGCAAATCGCCGCGACGGCGGGCGCGTTGGTCGGGGAGATACTCTCGCTGACCATGGCCAGCGATGCGCTCGATGCGTATGGCTGGCGGATCGCTTTTCTGCTCGGCGCCGCCACGCTGCCGTTCGGACTATGGTTGCGCGGCAACTTGCCTGAGACGCTGCATCGGCCCGAAACGCCGTCGATAACGACCGGCGATACCGAGGCCGCGAAGACATTGCGTGGCAGCAAGCGCTTGATAGGCTTGGGGCTCGTCATTCTCGCCAGCGGCACCATCATCACCTATGTGACGCAATACATGACAACCTACGCGCAGCATACGTTGCACGTGGATGCTCCGCTGGCCTTTGCGACAACGGTGGTCAGTAACGGTGTCGGGATCGCCGCCGCCCTACTAGGCGGTTGGCTGGCAGATCGCGCGGGCCGCTGGCCGATCATGGTATGGCCGCAGATCGCCGCACTTCTATTGACCTATCCTGTTTTCTTGTGGGTCGTAGAGAGCCGCAGCCCCATGGCGCTTCTCGGCGGCCTCGGTCTGCTCGCCTTGATCGGTTCGATACCCTATAGCGCGTTCTATGTCGGCCTCGCCGAAGGGTTGCCCAAGAACATCCGCGGTGGCGCTTTTGCAACCATCTATGCCGTTGCGATCGCGACCTTTGGCGGCACGGCGCAACTCGTCGTCGCCTGGCTGACCGAGGTGACGGGGAATGCACTCGCGCCCGCCTGGTACTTGCTTCTTGCAACGGCTGCGGGGCTTTGCGCGATGATCTTGCTGCCTGAAACCGCGCCCGCAAAGATCCGGACTGCGGCGACGACGTCGGGTGCTTGAGCTCACGGGTGGATGGGCGCGTCACAGGACACAGCACGTGATGCGCGCTTTCGTACGTCTTCATCGGCGTCAGCGCGGAGCATTGGGCCACGTTGAGACAAATGGGTCGTTTCCAATATTCTGGCGACAGCGTCCATTCCGCCAGATGAAGCCGACCGGGCAGGCCTGGCTTTCAGGTTGCACAGCTCGATAGAATCGACATCGGCCGTTGTGGTCGCGATACAAACCGGCACCGCATCCGCCTGCGGCGTTGGCACCATGCCCTACGAGAAGAGAAAAAAGAAAGAGCGCAGGGATAACAAGCCCACGTTTCTTCATGTGCGTCTCCACGGTCGTGGTCTGCGATAGGCTGATGATCAATACCGCCGCTGCTCGCGTGGACGTTTCGCAGTCGGCTATTTCTTAGTTAACGTGTCCAAATCCACCTTCTTCCAGGTTTGGTCCGGATCAAACAGTCTCATCCGTTTGGCGATGACGTCGCTCCATCTGCCTAAATCTTTCTGGTAGACGGTGCCGGAGTGATTGATCATGAAGGTCATGACTCCAGAGTTTCCGTATTCCGCAGGATAGGCGATCAACGCGAAGCCGCCAATCATCTTGCTATTGACCAAGTAGCTGAGCGCGCCTCCAGGCGCACCGGAGCCCTGCGCCTTCAAGGTTCGATAGTAATAACCATGATAGGGCGTCCCGCTCTCACCGAGCTTGTATCCCTCACGAGAAGCCTTCGCCGCGAGTTCGCCGAGCGGGCTGGGGTCACGATCGTCTTGCCAGAACAGGCCGTCCTTCTTGCCGGGGCTGCTGACGATACGTTGCGCATAGACGCCGACGCCGAGACCATGATCCTTCTCGGCATATTCGTTCTGGGCATCTACATAAGCGAGACTTGTCTGGATCGCATCCAGCTCGTTGCGCCCGATGCGACGATACAGAATTTCGAGACGGCCAGCCTTGGTATCGAACTCCCAACCGCTGCTGGTATTGTATAGCGGAATTGGAAACGGAAAATCGTCATCGCCAACAATAAGCGTGGCTTTCTTGTTTCCTTCCGTCTTGATCGAGTGCTTGGCGTCGTAGGCGGCGGTGAAGCGCTGCCGCATCTCGGCGTCGGCAACCTCGTCACCGGAATCGATGATGTCGTCAGCGGCGGGGCCGAGCAGCTTGAGGATAGCTCTGTTCTTGCCGCTCTTTACCGCAGCGGCCAGCGCGGCCGCGGCCTGCTCTGGTGAGGGGAAGGCCTGTTGAGCCCGCGCTGCCGGGGTGAGGACAACAAGCACCACGATGGCCGGTACAGCGGCGCGTTGAAGCAGCTTGATCACTGTGTACCTCCGCGGGAATCCTGGCGCCTCCGGCAAGCCCGGTCGGTGCAGCACCGCCGCAGCCAGTTGGCGCATCGCAAACTCTCTCTTTCGGTCTTCCGGCTACTCTCCAGCCGACCCCCCGGGCTGCTTTGACTTAGATCAAGCGAGCCTACGCCGTCGCCGGGACGCCCAAATGGCGAGCATCAAGGCGGCGCTTGGATCGGATACAGCGGTAGTTTGCATTTCTAGATAAGCGTCAGCCTTAGATGGATGACCTGCGGATCCACGCCGCGAATCTGAAAGCCGAGTTTACCGAGAACGTTGAGCATCGCCACGTTCTCAGGCAGAACATCGGCCGACAATTGCGTTAGTCTGGCGGCACGAGCCAATCCCACGATGTGACGCACCAAGATCGCTCCGATTCCCTGCCGCTGATATGAATCGACGACGATGAACGCTATCTCGGCTTGGCCGGATTCGACAACGACGTAGCGGCCGCCGCCAACGATCGCGGCCCTGCCGTCTTCGTCGATCTCGGCGACGAGCGCAACGTGATCGACAAAATCGATGTTCATGAAGAATGTCGTTTCCATGTCCGAGAATTTTCGCTTGGTGACGAAGAAGCGGCGCTTCAGCGACTCGGTGCTGGTACGATCGATGGCAGCGAGCATACTGGTCTCATCGTCCGGCCGCAGCGCACGGATTTTGACTGGTCGCCCGTCGCGAAGATGCTCTTGGGCGGAATAGTTGGCTGCCGACATGATGAGTGTCTCTTGCTGCAACATGGAAGTTGCCTGTCAGCGCGCCTCAACAGCCATGGTCGTCCTTTGATCTATGTCAAGCCGGCTTCCGGAGGGACGCGCAGGGTTTCGTTGCTCTACGACAACGTCTTCTGCACTGAGCGCAAGCGCAGTTACGGAGCTGCTGCCGTAATCGTCGAGATCTGAAAATTCGGGCAGCTAAGCGATCACTAGAGAAAAAAATTGCATGAGCTGCGTGGCCGGCTGCGACTTGATCTGGATCAAGATGATGGGATGGCCGGGACCAATACAGACAGAATGAACGCCAATGAACGGCAAACGAGAGAACTGACAGACCGATCCGGCGATGCCGTGTTGCATATTGCCATTCGCCTGGGATTGCTGGCTGCGCTCATCTATTGGTCGTTCGTCCTGCTTCGCCCCTTCATTCCGATCCTGGTCTGGAGCGTTGTGCTCGCGGTTGCGCTTTACCCCGTTTTCGATTGGCTGTCGTCCCATCTGGGCCATCGCCCGCGCATCGCCGCGATCCTCACCACGCTCATCGTACTCGCCGTTTTCCTGGCTCCGGCGACCTGGCTCGGCATCGGATTGGTTGACGGCCTGAGAGACATCTCCGACCAACTGACTTCGGGGGAACTGGTGCTTCCTGCTCCGCCGGATAGCGTGCGGGATTGGCCGCTGATCGGGAATCAATTTTACGAATTTTGGAGCAACGCCTCGATCAATCTCCAGGCTACCCTCCGGGATATCGCGCCGTATCTGAAGCCGCTGGCTGGCCCCATTCTTGCGATTGCCGGCAGCGCGGGGACGGGAACGATCAAGTTCATTCTGTCCGTCATTTTGGCCGGCTTCCTTTTCGCTCCGGGCCCGCGGTTCGCAGCGACGATCCGGAACAATCTCGCGCGGATCGTCCCGGAGCGAAGCAAGGATTTCATAGCGCTGGCTGGTGCCACCATCCGCACCGTCGCCCAGGGCGTGATCGGGGTCGCTGTGCTGCAATCATTGCTCGCCGGAGCAGGCTTGAAGATCGCCGGCGTCCCTCACGCGGGGGTGCTTGCTTTCGCCGTGCTTGTACTCGGTATCGTGCAGATTGGGTCGGCCCCCATTTTATTTCCCGTCATGATCTGGATCTGGACGGTCAAGGAACCCGGTGCTGCTGTGCTGATCACGATTTATCTCGTGCTCGTCAGCCTGTCCGATAACGCGATCAGGCCGCTCTTGATGGGACGCGGGCTGTCTACGCCTGTGCTCGTCATTTTCATGGGCGTGCTGGGCGGGACGCTTGTTCATGGAATTGTCGGTCTGTTTGTCGGCCCGATTATCCTGGCGGTCGCCTGGGAATTGCTGATTGCCTGGAGTCGCGAAGAGCCGGTCGACATCTCCCACGACGGAGCCGGCTAATCTGAGCCTTGACCTAGATCAAGAGTCCGCCCGCCCGTGCGGGTGAGGTGGATCAGGCAGGCTTAGGGTCAGAAGTCATGATGGAAAAGCCAGAGTTTCCGGGCAACACGATGCCTGGTGTTTTTGCATCCGCCCTCGAATACCTCATCGACGCCGGACAGCGCAACGTGTTGTTCCTGGACGTAATGCGGCGGCGTGGCGAACAGTACCGCGAACATCTGTCTGAAACCGTTCCACACGTCCTCAATTACGAGATCGAACTGATTGCCGACGGCAGGAATCTGGATCGGCCGGTGAACTACGGTCTCGTGCGCGTCAAAGCCCCCGCCGGTGTAGAGATCGATCTCACCCGGCGTCCCTTTGTGGTGATCGATCCTCGTGCGGGCCACGGACCGGGCATCGGCGGTTTCAAAGCCGACAGCGAGATCGGCGTGGCCATGAAAGCCGGTCATCCCTGCTATTTCATCGGCTTCACGCCGGAGCCGATCCCCGGTCAGACCATCGAGGATATCGCGCGCGCTGAAGGCGTCTTTATCGAGAAAGTCATTGCGCTCCATCCGGATGCAGACGGCAAGCCCTGCGTGATCGGCAATTGCCAGGCCGGCTGGGCGGTCATGATCCTGGCATCGCTGCGGCCGGAACTGTTCGGGCCGCTCATCATTGCCGGCGCCCCACTTTCTTACTGGGCGGGCATCCGCGGCAAGAATCCCATGCGCTATTCGGGCGGATTGCTGGGTGGGAGCTGGCTGACTGCGCTCACTAGCGATCTCGGCGGCGGCAAGTTCGATGGCGCCTGGCTGGTGCAGAATTTCGAAAACATGAATCCGTCGAACACGCTCTGGACCAAGCAATATAACGTCTATTCCAAGGTCGACACCGAGGCCGAACGTTATCTTGAATTCGAGCGCTGGTGGGGCGGTCACGTCAACCTGAACGCCGAGGAGATCCAGTTCATTGTCGACGAACTGTTCATCGGCAACAATCTCTCCGCCGGGCGGATCAAAACCGCGGCGGGTGAGGTAGTTGATCTGCGCAAGATACGATCCCCCATCGTGGTGTTCTGTTCCAAGGGCGACAACATCACGCCACCGCAACAGGCGCTCGGCTGGGTTCTCGATCTTTACCGCGATGTTGACGAGATAAGGTACTACGGGCAGACGATCGTTTACACGGTGCATGAGACCGTAGGTCATCTCGGAATTTTCGTCTCCGGCGGCGTTGCCAAGAAAGAGCACCACGAATTTTCCAGCAATATAGACCTGATCGATGTGCTGCCGCCGGGTCTCTACGAGGCGACCTTCGAGGCGAAGTCCGGGAATACGGCGAATGCCGATCTCGCCGGCGGCGAGTGGATCATGCGCTGTGAACAGCGTACGCTCGACGATCTTCGCGCGATGGGAGGCAACTCCCCTGAAGACCAGCGGCGGTTCGCGACTGCCAATCGCGTATCGGAAATAAATCTCGCCAACTATCGCAAGTTCGTTCAGCCCTGGGTTCGCGCAATGGCTACCCCGCAAACTGCCGCGCGGATGCGCAACCTGCATCCGTTACGGGTGGGATATGAAGCTTTCGGCCGGCCTACGCCGGCAATGAAAGCGGTCGCAACAGAAGCCGAGACGGTTCGCCAGCATAGAAGGCCTGCTGCCAAGGATAACCCTTTCCTCACGGTGCAGGAAACCATCTCGAAAGGCATCATCGATGCGCTCGACAAATGGCGAGACACGCAAGAAGCCATGAGCGAGTCTCTCTTCCTCGCCGTCTACGGCTCGCCGGCGTTGCAGGCGGCTGTCGGCATCGACCCAAAAGTTGATCCGTCACCTCGGCCTGAAATGTCGGATGAACATCGAAAGCGCCTTGAGGCGCGCATTGCCGACTTGAGATCCAGGATCGGAAGCGGCGGCCTCAGGGAATGCGGGATCCGGGCCCTGCTTTATGTGGGGATGGCTCGCGGCATGGCAGACGAGCGCGGCCTCGAGGCGCTGCGCCGGATGCGCAGGGAAGACGCGGCGTCGCGTATGAGCCTTTCAGAGTTCAAGGTGCTGGTACGCGAGCAATTTTTCATGCTGCTGCTCGATCAGGAAGCAAGCCTCGCCGCCATTCCCGAAATGCTTCCGCACGACACGGAACAACGCCACGCCGTCTTTGACGCTATCCGCGAGGTGTTGTCGGCCGGCGGCAAGATTTCCACCGAAACCGAAAAGCGTCTCGAGCGTGTCGCACAATTGTTTGGCATCGAAGGCGTGGCAGACCGGAGCACGAGCCGCTCCAAAGCATCGTGACACTTCTCAGGGACCAAGGAAGCCGGCGATGAACGAGCAAGCAGCTAATACGGGCGAAGGGCGACCCCACAGCAAGTATGACCGCCTGATCGCAGCGGCGAAGTCGATTCCGCCGGTGGCTACTCTGGTGGTGCATCCTTGTGATGAAAGCTCGCTACGTGGCGTCGTCGAGGCGGCTGCGACCGGACTCATCACCCCGACTTTGGTCGGACCTGAGCCGAAGATAAAGGACGTTGCGTCCAGGCACGGCATCGACATCGCAGCCTTTGAAATCGTCGATGCCCCGCACAGCGAGGCTGCGGCTGCCAAGGCCGTGGAATTGATCCATGAGGCCAAGGGCGAAATGCTGATGAAAGGCAGCCTGCACACCGACGAACTGATGCGCAGCGTGACGACGAAAACCGGCCTGCGCACGGAGCGGCGCATCAGCCATGTCTTCGTGATGGACGTCCCGGCCTATGCCGAGACCCTGTTCATCACCGACGCCGCTATCAACATCTTCCCCGATCTCGATTGCAAGCGCGACATCATCCAGAACGCGATCGACCTGTTCACCCAGGCAGGCTTCGGTCCGTTGCCCAGAGTTGCTATCCTGTCGGCAGTCGAAATGGTGACGCCAAAGATACCTTCCACCATCGAAGCCGCGGCGCTTTGCAAAATGGCGGACCGCGGCCAGATCACGGGCGGATTGCTGGACGGGCCGCTCGCTTTTGACAATGCGATCGACAAGGAAGCGGCGAGGATCAAGGGAGTCAAATCAGAGGTTGCGGGCCGGGCGCAGATTCTCGTGGTGCCGGACCTCGAGGCCGGCAACATGCTGGCCAAAAACCTGGCCTATTTTGCCAAGGCAGACGGCGCCGGCATCGTGCTCGGCGCGCGTGTCCCGGTGGTGCTGACGTCACGCGCGGATTCGCTCCGGGCGCGGCTGGCTTCTTGCGCGGTGGCGACCCTTTATGCCGACGCGCGCCGCCGCCGGGCGATGACCATGGCGGCGTGATTGCCATGGATACCATCCTGACCATCAACGCGGGATCTTCAAGCGTGAAGTTCCAGGTCTTCGCGGTCGATGGCGAGGGCCGGTTACGCCGGCAGATCAAGGGACAGATGGACGGGATCGGCAGCCGTCCACGCTTGCGCGCGAGCGATGCAACGGGCGAGAAGCTCGCCGAGCGGGTCTATCCGATCGAAAACGTCGAGGATGTGCCGGCTGCGCTACGCGTGGCCGCTGAATGGTTGAGAGAAGAGTATCGTATCACTCCGCTCGCCGTTGGACATCGGGTGGTCCACGGCGGTCCAGACTACGACCGGCCGGTGCTGATCGACCATAACGTCGTGAGCCAGATCGAGCGTTATGCGATGCTGGCACCGCTGCATCAGCCCCACAACCTGGCGCCGATCCGTGCGCTCCTAGAAAATTATCCAAGCCTTCCGCAGGTTGCCTGCTTCGATACCGCGTTTCACCGCGATCACGACGAACTGGCCGACCACTATGCGATTCCCCGCCGTCTCCACGACGAAGGCGTGCGCCGGTATGGCTTTCACGGGTTGTCCTACGAATACGTCGCAAAGACCTTGCCAAAGGTTGCGCCCGAAATTGCCAATGGCCGCGTCATCGTCGCCCATCTCGGCAGTGGCGCTTCCATGTGCGCGCTCCACGGCGGGCGAAGCGTCGAGAGCACCATGGGGTTCACCGCGCTCGATGGTCTGCCCATGGGCACGCGGCCCGGGCAGATTGATCCCGGCGTGCTCCTGTACCTGATGTCCGTGAAGGGTATGTCGCCGTCCGAGGTGCAGGATTTTCTCTACCGGGAATGTGGGCTGAAGGGATTGTCCGGTGTCAGCAATGACCTGCGGGAGCTGCAAGCAAGCGGCGATCCAAACGCGGCATTTGCTGTTGAGTATTTTGTCCGCCGCGTCTCGCTGAGTGCCGGAATGCTGGCCGCGGCGCTGCAAGGTATCGACGCTTTCGTTTTCACGGCCGGCATTGGCGAAAATTCGGTGAGCGTCCGCGCCAGGATCGCGGAGCGGCTTGGATGGCTCGGGGTGGCGCTGGATCCCGCGGAGAACGCCCGCCATTCGCTGCGAATCTCGCGCCCCGAAACGACGCCTGTCTATGTCGTACCGACCGATGAAGAGCTGATGATCGCCCAGCACACGGTGTCGCTGTTGTGGAGCAGGCGTCCGTCCGTTCAGGCAAAAGAGAGAGCGTCATGAACATCCCCGTATTTCCCGAAACCAAAGTTGCGCTCAAGGGACGCAAGGGCCTGATCGTCGGCATCGCCAACGACCAGTCGATCGCCTGGGGCTGTGCCAAGGCATTCCGTGCCCTTGGGGCGGAACTGGCCGTCACCTATCTGAATGATCGCGCGAAGAAACATGTCGAGCCGCTGGCCAGGGAATTGGAGGCGCCGATCTTCATGCCGCTCGATGTGATGGCCGAAGGCCAGACCGAGCAGGTTTTCGAGCGCATCAAGAAGGAGTGGGGTCAGCTCGACTTCCTGCTCCATTCGATTGCGTTTTCGCCGAAGGACGCGCTGCATGGCCGGGTTATCGACGTGGGGCGCGACGGATTCCTGAAGACCATGGATGTGTCCTGCTGGTCGTTCATGCACATGGCGCACCTTGCCGAACCCCTGATGAAGCGCGGCGGCACGATGTTCACGATGACCTATTACGGCAGCCAGATGGTGGTGCAGAACTATAACGTCATGGGTGTCGCCAAGGCTGCGCTGGAGGCCGTGGTCCGCTATATCGCCGCGGAGGTCGGGCCGAAGGGCATCCGGGTTCATGCCATTTCGCCGGGTCCGCTCGCGACGCGTGCCGCGTCGGGAATCCCCGAATTCGACGAGCTGATGGACAAGGCGCAGTCCAAGGCGCCGACCCGTAGCCTTGTAAGCATCGATGACGTGGGAGCTGCGACAGCGTTCCTCGCGCTCGACGGTGCCAAGCTCATCACCGGAAACGTCACGTATATTGACGGCGGATATCACATCATCGATTGAATGGGTTCAGCGCAGGTGGAGCGCAATGAGTTCGGCGACGCAGGCGGGGCGCTGACCGCCATCGATCTCGATGACGAGGCGGTAGCTGACCCGCAGGCCATCCGGCGGCACTTCCTCCGCTTCCGCGATCGTCGTACGTGCTCGCAGGCGTGAGCCGGCCGGAACGGGAGCGAGGTAGCGGATGCGGTCCGCGCCATAGTTTAGCGTATTCGCCAGCCCCTTCAGCCCCATCACCGACCGAACAAACATCGGAGCGAGACTCAGTGAAAGCAGTCCATGAGCGATTGTCTTGCCGCCGGGCAATTCCAGTTTCGCCCGGTCCTGGTCGACGTGGATCCACTGCTCGTCGCAGGTTGCTTCCGCGAATTTGTCGATGCGGTCCTGGGTAATCTCGAACCATTCGCTGACGCCTACCTCCGTGCCAACGGCCGACTTGATGTCCTCGAATCCGTTGAATATCCGCATGATCGGCTACTCCGGATCTGTGTCAGATCGTCATCTGCGGAACGTGATCCGGAACCGAGAGTTCGGCTTCGGTAACCGCCATCACTTCCGCGACGCTGACGCCCGGCGCGGTTTCCAATAGCTTGATCCTGCCGTTCTCAAAGCCCATGACGGCCATGTCGGTGACGACGAGGTCGATAGGCCGGCCCGATGTCAGCGGTAGACTGCACCTGCGGACGATCTTCGATTTCCCCTTTGCTGCATGCTGCATGGCGACGATGACGCGCCTGGCGCCTGAGACCAGATCCATTGCGCCGCCCATTCCGGGAACCATCTTGCCGGGAATCATCCAGTTGGCGAGCCGTCCTTCGGCGTCGACTTGCAACCCGCCGAGCACTGTTACGTCGACATGGCCGCCGCGGATCAGGCCGAACGACATCGAGCTGTCGAAGGTGGAAGCGCCGGGAAGTGCGCTGATCGGTCTGCCCCCGGCATCCGTCAGCAAGGGATGCGCCATTCCTTGTTCGGGAATCGGCCCGGTGCCGATCAAGCCGTTCTCCGACTGGAAAAAGACCCTAAGCTCCGGCGGCACGTAATTCGCGACCAGCGTCGGAATGCCAATGCCGAGGTTGACGAGATTACCGGGGCGAAGCTCGCGTGCGACACGTCGGGCGATGAGGGTCTGGGCGTCCATGGTTTACCCGTTGGCGATGAGGTAGTCGACAAGCGGAGCAGGGGTCATGACATGGTCCGGCGCGATCACCCCTACAGGAACGATATGCTCGGCGGTCACCATGACGGTGTCGGCCGCCATGGCCATGACCGGATTGAAATTGCGCGCGGTCAGCGCATAGGCGAGGTTGCCGAGATAGTCGGCCAGGAAGGCATGCACCAGCGCGAACTGGGAACGTAACGCCGTCTCCAGCAGAAATCGTTTGCCGTCGACATCGATCTGCTGCTTGCCCTCTTCGACGATCGTGCCGACGCCGGTTGGTGTCAGGACGCCGCCCAGACCACAGCCGCCGGCGCGGATGCGCTCCACCAGGGTGCCCTGCGGTACCAGATTGACGGCGACCTTCCCGGCCATCATCTGTTCCTGCACCTTCGGATTGAGCCCGATATGGCTCGCCGTGATGGTTGCAACCAGCGAAGCATCGAACAGTTTTCCGATGCCGCGGGCAGGCACGGCCGCATCATTGGCAATAATAGTGAGCTCGCTTTTCTTCTGCCGTACGAGTTCGTCAAGCAGCCGCTCCGGCGTGCCAATGCCCATGAAGCCGCCGACCATGACGGATGCGCCATTGGGAATCATCGCGACGGCTTCTTCGACGGAAACGGATTTCATGCTGGAAACTCCGGCCGGCATGCGGACGACCGCGGTTTGCGTCCGTCGAATATTTAAAACGACAGAGACCGCAGGCCTTGATTTGCATCAAAGAGAGCTGAGCCTGGATATTAAGGCCGGACCCGCAACGGGCACCGCCTCGCTTTGAGCGAACGCCGCGCTAAAGATCGAGTTCGGCGAGCTTCGGCCGGTCGAGTAATACGATCTGACGCTGGGTTTGACCCAGAAAGCCAAGAACGCCCTTGTGGTGAAGGGTGGACAACGCACGGGATACTGTCTCGAGCGTAAGCCCGAGATAGTCGGCAATGTCCCGGCGGCACATCGGCAGCGCCATAACGCCCGCGGCCGTCAGCCGGCAGTCCATTTCCAGCAGGAAGGCCGCCACTCGTTCGAGCGACGTCTTTCGTCCCAGCAGCAGCATATGGTCTTCAGCGTGCCGCAGATTGCTTGCCGTCATGTCGAGGAGATCGCGGGCAATCGTGACATCGTTTTGCGCGACGTGAGCGAGGCTCACGCGCTTCACCAGCCGCACGGCCGTGTCGACAATCGCTTCGGCGGTAAACCGATGGGCGTCGCCGTTCTCAAGGCCAAACATATCTCCTGTCAAATGGAACGCGCCGATTTGACGACGTCCGTCGGACAGGAGCTTGTAGCTGCGAACGGCGCCTTCGACGACCTGGTAGACGTATTCCGCGGGCTCCCCTTCACCAAAAATCTCGGCGCCGCGATGGTATTTAAATTCGCTTGGAGCGATCTCGGCCCGTGACAGGCTGCCGAGTTGGTTGAGAAATCGCCCTCGATTGGCGAGGCCGGCGTTGACATTCACAAACATCGTTGCCTCCCCGGTGTTCAGTGAACATGTTCGTATGCGTAAATCTTACCAACCCAACGGACAGCACCGCCGGGCCCTTCTTTTACGACAACGGCCACTTTCAGAACCATTGGCTCAAGGGCCATTGTTCCAAGGGACAATGTACTTTGGTGCCGGTTCCGACCGAGGAGTTCTTCGCGCGCAGGTCATGTCTGCGAGCCGCCCCTGCGACGTTATGAACTGTTGCGTGCATGTGATTTGCGACACAGACTCTTGGTAGTTTTGGTAGAATGAATCCAGTCCGGTGCGTGCGTGATGGTTCTCCGCGGACTGATTGTCGGACTGTTTGCATTGCTGGCGCCAGCGGATTTGCCGGCAGAAGAAGTGCGGCCGCGCTCGATCCTGCTACTGCACCAATCCGAGCTTCGCGGGCCCTTCTACTATCAGATCTTCGACGCATTTCGTGCGGAGGTGGAAGCCAAGCCGGAGCCGCCCACAACGATCTACGCCGAGAGCTTCGATCTGAGCCGCTTCGGGGGAGACTCGTATGATGCGAGTCTTCGGCAATTCCTTCGCGAAAAATACCGTGACAAACCGATTGACGTTATCGTGGCGGTTGGGTCGGCTACGCTCGAGCGTGTGCTGGATTGGCGTACGGAGCTGTGGCCCGGCATTCCAGTCGTTTTCACGCTGGTCGAAAGAGCTGACTTCGAGCGGTTGAAGCCTTCGCCCGATGTGACGGGCAGCATCGTTCAAATACGGCTTGCCGATGCGATCACGGCAGCTCGGGCGGTAGTACCTGGTCTCAACACTATCGCGCTGGTCGGCGGATCCTGGGATCGCCAGGTTGTCTTCCAAAACTGGAAGGATGAAATCCAGACCGCCGCGGCTGGCTTGAGCGTTATCGATATCGTCGGACTCACTATGGACGAGACGCGCAACAGGGTGGCCGCGTTGCCCGATCACAGCGCCATCGTTTATTCCGCGATTTATAAAGATAGCGAAGGTATTTTCTATCCCCCTGTCACTGCGCTGTCGCTGATCGCCGCAAAGGCGAACCGGCCGATCGTGGTAGCCTCGGAGACCTTTTTGACGGCGGGTGGTATCGGTGGCTACGTCTTGTTGCCAAACGTGCTTGGCGCCGATGCCGCGCGACTTGCGCTGCGGGTTCTCAACGGAGAGCCGTCATCGCGTATCCCAAGCAAGCTGACGGAAGCCATTCGGCCTATCTTCAACTGGAAGCAAATGCAGCGCTGGGGCGTGCAGGAATCCGATCTGCCTCAGGGAAGCGAAGTCCGCTTTCGCGATGCGACCTTCTGGGAGGCATATCTCTGGCAGGCTTTGACTATCGCCGCGATCATCTTGATCCAAACCGGGCTGATTTCGATCCTCCTGCACGAACGGAAGAAGCGAAACGATGCAGAACTCGAAGCGCATCAACGGTTGTCGGAACTCGCGCATGTCGGCCGGCGGGCCACGGCGGGCGAGTTGTCATCGTCGATCGCCCACGAACTCAACCAGCCGCTGGGAGCAATCCTGACCAACGCGGAGACGGCGGAACTGATCCTGAAATCGCCTTCACCCGATTTGACTGAATTGAAAGATATCGTCGCCGATATCAGGCGCGATGACCAGCGCGCGAGCGAGGTCATTCACCGCATGCGGAGCTTCCTGAAGCGAACACCGTTCGAGCTCAAGGATGTCGATCTGAACGATATCATGCGCGAGGCGTTTGACTTCCTCGCCGTGCGGGCGACATCCAGCAATGTCGCGCTTTACTTCGAGGCGTTTCCTGAAGCGTTGCCGATCAAGGGCGATGCTGTGCAACTGCAGCAGGTGATCCTGAACCTGGTTGTCAATAGCATCGAGGCAATGTCGGGTATGCCATACGGTCGCGCGGTAGTCGGTCGCACCGAGTTGAACGGTGGATCGTCGGCCATTGTTTCGATTTCCGACTTCGGTCCCGGTATTCCATCGAAAAGATCTATTGACGTTTTTGATCCTTTTTTCACCACAAAAGAGCAGGGCATGGGGATTGGACTTTCTATCGCACGAACAATTATTCAGGCTCACAAGGGGCAGATATGGGCGGAGAACCAGGTTGAAGGAGGTGCAGTTTTCCGGCTGTCGCTGCCACTGGCACTGCACTAGGAGAGAGAGTTGCCCGGCACTGTTCATGTCGTTGATGACGATGCCTCGTTCCGAGCGGCGGTCGAACGACGTCTGAAGAAGGCCGGGTACTCCGTTGCGACCTATCCCTCCGCCCGGCAGCTTCTGGATCGTCTGCCCGACGAAAGTCTGCCAGGCTGCCTGCTTCTCGACGTGCGGATTCCCGATTTGAACGGTCCCGAACTGCAGGATCGACTGAGCAAGCTTGGCTCAATCCTGCCGATCGTATTCCTCACCGGCTACGCCGACGTTCCAACAGCCGTGCAAGCCATCAAGGCGGGTGCCGAGGACTTCCTGACCAAGCCGGTATCATCGGAAAAACTACTTCATGCGGTCGAACAGGCGATGGCACGCCACGAGGCTTCGCGCGAGCTGAAGCAAAAGACTAACGAGTTGGGCGAACTACTGGCCACGTTGACGCCGCGGGAGCGCCAGGTGTTCGACCGCGTAGTTCAGGGCAAGATCAACAAGGAGATCGGTCGGGAGTTGGGCGCGACCGAGCGTACCATCAAGGCTCACCGCCATCAGGTGATGGAAAAGATGAAGGTGCGCAGCCTGGCTGAGCTGGTCTCGATTGCGGAGCGGGCCGGCATGCTTCGCGGAGGCGAGAACAAGCCGATATCCGGTTGATGCGGCTTTGTTGGATATTGTCCTAGAGGACAATTGGAAATGTGCGGTGCCGGGCGCAACATGACAAAGCCGCCCCAGGGCGGCCGGACCGTGTCAAGGGGAACCGAACGGACTGATTGCGTTTGCAATTTCGATGAGGCGGCATCGAACGTTTCCCCGCCGGCGCGAACAACAGGACGAGCGCTTGCCCGAACGAAGATTGGTTTATGTCGTCGATGACGATCCTAGCATGCTCAGGGGCGTAAAACGCCTGCTGCGGGAGCACGGCTATGACAGCGTGCTATTTTCCACTGCCGACGCCTTTCAGACTCACAATGATTTCGATAAAGCGGTTTGCGTGATTCTCGACATCGACTTGAATGACACGTCGGGAATTGACGTAAGGCGCCGCCTGACGGCCTCGGGGATTTCGCTGCCCGTGATTTTCATCACCGGCAAGGACAGTCCGGCGACCCGGATGGCGGCGCTTGCCTCCGGATGCCTCGCTTATCTCACCAAGCCGTTCTCTGCCGGATCGCTGATCGGGCCGATTGAACGTGTTTCCACCGGCCTTGCATAGTTCCGATCATTCATCGATCTCCTGCGCAAATGTTCGCACGGGAGCGCCCCGGCGAACCGAGGCGAACTGGTCAAGGGGCAGCGTGGTGCTGACGCTCTGCACGCTGGAATCGACCACTTCCAACTGCAATTTCTGTCCCCGCTCCATTTCGCGGATCAATGCTGCGTCGGCGACATCGGCAGCGATGCAGGTATTGGTCAGACACCAGACATAGGGGATCCGGTATGGCTGACCTTGGTCGACGATAAGCTTCACGCCGGCCTGAAGATACAGGCCAACAGGGACGAAGATTTGCAACCGGGCTTTGGTCTCGCCTTCGCGCTCGATCAGGTCGGCGCGCACCGCGGATTGGCCAGTGTCAAAATTGCCAGAAATGCTGGTTCGGCAAACCTGGTTGGTGCCGGTCGTCTTGAAACAGAATTTTTGCCAATCTCCATATCTGATCTGGCGCACTAAACTGTGCTGTCCGCGTGGAACGACCTCTGACGACGCCTTGTCGCTTGCAGACGGTGCAACCTGTTGAGCGCAGACGGCGCCCTGCGGCAGCAGAAGCAACGATGCAGCGCTTAGTGAGCTCAGAAGAAGGCGGTATCGTCGGGTATGGCTGCTGCTCATCACGCCTCCATCGCGTCTATCGATGCTTGTCGAGGAATTGGGTCACCAGAGGCGACCAATGTGGAATGGCGTCCGGTGAATCGATGAAGAAATGCCCTTCAGTGCCAAATGGCGGCATCAAATGATATTCGGCATTGCCGCCGGCGGCGGTATAGGTCTGATGCATTCGCCTGGACAAATCCGGCCCGAAGTAGGTGTCGTTTTCGATATAGAACCAGAGCATCGGCACTCGCGCCGTACGCCCGAACGCGCCGGCCGCCTCGACCAGTTTATCCGGCGCGCAATTGTTGTTCGGCTTGCCGCCGACCCGGCCGCCGCGCCCGGCTGCAAAAGTGATGATCGATTTGACTGAGGGAAGATTTTCGCTCGACAGTGCGATCGCGGCCCAGCCGCCCGCGGACTGGCCGATCACGATCGCACTATCGGGCTTGGCCAGTTTCTGTTCCGTCATGTAATCGATGATCCATTTGTCGAAGAGCGCGACCGCCAGGCCGGCGTCGCGAAAGTTCGGATTGTCGCAGTTGCCGATCCTTGAATAGAACACGCTGTAAAGTCCGCGCTCCGGTATATCGAGAGCGGCGGCGCCATAGCCGGAACCCACTGGCGCCACCACCAGATAGCCGCGCCGAGCGAACCACAGCGCCGCGTCGCGAAACTCGACCAGCGGGAAGAAGCTCCGCTCGCGCGGGTCAAGCGAAACACCGTGATTCATCACGGCGAGCGGAAACGGCCCGTTGCCGATCGGACGCGCAACATAGGCGATCGTCGGGTGAATGAGGGGCAGCGCCCAGATCTCCTCTTGTACCGGCAGCAGGTTTTCGTCGTCAGCGCCTCGGCAAACGGCCGGTGCGGCGAGCGCTGCGAGAACCGCGAGCGAGAGAAGCCTGAGGGACCAATGCATGTTGAACCGTTACGTCAAGGTGCTACGACAGCCGTCGCACAGCATTTCGAAAACAGCCGCGTTGATCTGGATCAAGCCGTGTCTGCTTCGACGCTCGCCAATTGTGCCCGGCTTTCAGTTTTTGAGCCGATCACCGAGTGGAAAAATCGTGTCCGTGCAGCAAGCAGCCGCCGCTTCGTTTCCCCGTGACGAGACGTTGGTGATCGCAAGCCTGCTCGCCTTCATTGGCGGATATATCGAGGCTTACAGAAGCCGGTCCGCGACCGGTTCTAGTCGTCTTGGTTTGATTTAGATCAAGACTCACTCTGCCGCCGCTGCTGACGTTGCCGCAACCACAAAGGTTTGGGAGACGGGCATGGCGCAGCAGGCACAGGAACGGCGGATCGATCGATTCTTCTCCGGCCCGGGTGCGAGGGCGGACGAATGGCGCGTGTTGCTGGAAGCGGCCAAGGCATGGTCGACAGGCGCCGCAGATCGCGCCGGCTTCGAACAGCAACTGTCCCAGCTCGCGATATCGGAAGAATATCATGCCTATCCCGGCCCACGCCTGATGGCCGCACTGAAGGAGCACGCGGCGGCAGGCGATGCAGCGGGTGCGCTGACGCTTGCCATGCGCATCACGCACGCGCTTCAGACGCGATCTTTCCGTCAGCATGCCGGCGACTGGGACGTGCATGCAGACACCGACATCGAAGCGCCCGATTTACTGCCGCCTGGTTTTGGCGACACCGTCACGCGCAGGCCGTATTTTGAAACCCTCGTCGTCACCGGTGTTCCCTCCACCAACTGGCAGAGCCTGAGCGCGGAGTGGCGGAAGCTCCGCCGCCCGCTCGACGCCTTCATTTACGAAACCGTATTCACCGGCAGTTTCGAGGATGCGTTCTGCGCCGCCATGCTCAATCCCGATATCGCGGCTGTCGTCGTCAATGAAGGGTTCGCGCAACGTTCGCGGCATGACGCTCCCGTGCTGCGTTCGCTGATGGCATCGACGGATCAGCTTGAAACCTCCGATTCAGCGCTGTCGCTCGCCAAGACGTTGAAACGGATACGCCCGGAGCTCGACATCTACATGATCTCGAACCGGAACGTGGAGCAGCTCGCCGGCAATCCCGAGGCCGATGTCGTCCGTCGCATCTTCTACTCGGTGGAAGAGCTGCTTGAGCTGCATCTGGCCATACTGGAAGGCGTGCAGGACCGCTACGAGACGCCGTTCTTTGACAATCTGAAAAAATACGCCCAGCGCCCGATTGGAACATTCCATGCGCTACCGATCGCCCGTGGAAAATCCATCTTCAGGTCGGATTGGATCCGCGACATGGGCGAATTCTACGGCCCAAACCTGTTCCTTGCGGAAAGCAGCGCCACCACGGGCGGTCTCGACAGTCTTCTTGAGCCGACGGGCAACATCATGAGAGCCCAGCAAAAGGCCGCACGCGCTTTCGGTGCTGACCGGGTCTTTTTCGTCACCAATGGCACGTCGACCTCGAACAAGATGGCCGTGCAAGCGCTGCTGTCGCCGGGCGATATCGTGATCGTCGACCGCAACTGCCACAAATCGCATCACTACGGCATGGTGCTGTCCGGAGCCCAGCCGCTCTATGTCGAAGCCTTCCCGATGACGGAGTATTCGATGTACGGCGCGGTGCCGCTGAAAACCATCAAGCAGGCGCTGTTAAATCTGAAGGCCGACAACCGGCTGCACCGGGTGAAGATGGTTGACCTCACCAACTGCACTTTTGACGGCCACATCTACAACACCCGACAGGTGATGGAGGAGTGCCTCGCGATCAAGCCCGACCTGATCTTCCTCTGGGATGAAGCATGGTTCGGCTTCGCCCGCTTTTCGCCGTTCCTGCGTCCACGCACGGCCATGGGCGCCGCGAACGACATCGATGCGTGGATGCACGATCCCAAATCGATCGAGGTGTACGAGAAGCATCGCGGAGCGCTAGGCGACAATCCGTCTGACGAGACCCTGCTGAATACAAGGCTGTTGCCGGACCCGCGGCAGATCAGGCTGCGTGTCTACCAGACCAACTCCACCCACAAATCGATGTCGGCGATCCGGCAGGGTTCCATGCTGTTTGTCAAGGATGTGGATTTCCACACGGTGGAGGCGCAATTCAAGGAGGCCGTGTTCACCCATGCATCGACCAGTCCGAACCAGCAACTGATCGCGAGCCTTGACGTCGCGCGGCGGCAGATGGAGCTGGAAGGCTACGGCCTGGTCGCCAACGCCATTGAGATCGCCTTCGCAATCCGCAAGGCAGTCGCCGCCAATCCGATGATCTCCAGATATTTTAGCGTGCTTGGCGCCGACAAGATGGTACCAGCCACATATCGCTCCAGCGGCTTTACCGATTATCTGGCTGAGGGCGTAAACTGGGGCCAGGTGCTTCAATCCTTGAAAGAGGACGAGTTCTGCCTTGATCCGACGCGGCTGACGTTGGTGTGCGGCACCGCCGCCTTCGACGGCACGCAGTTCAAGGGGCTTCTGGCCACGCGTTACGGAATCCAGGTCAACAAGACCTCACGCAATTCCGTGCTGATACAGTCCAACATCAACAATACCCGCAGCGATGTCGCTCATCTGATCCGGGTACTGGCCGAGATCGCAAGCGAGGTCGAGCGTGATCTTGCTCAAGGTGGCGTCAATGCCCGTGCCGTATTCGATGCGCGGGTCAAAAGCCTGATGACGGATGTACCGGACCTGCCGAACTTCTCGCACTTCCATGATGGCTTCCGCGGCGATGCCGGAGAGAGGACCAACGAGGGTGACATCCGCACCGGATTCTTCGCCGCTTACGATGCGGCGGGTTGCGAATATCTCCGCCTCAACGATCCGGAAATCGACCGCCGCCTGAAGAACGGTCCCGATCTGGTATCGGCGAATTTCGTCATCCCCTATCCGCCAGGCTTCCCGATCATGGTCCCCGGACAGGTCGTTACGCAGGAGACGATCGACTTCATGCGCAAGCTCGATGTGAAGGAGATCCACGGCTACAACGCAGTGCAGGGCCTCAAGCTTGTGCGGCCTGAAGCGCTGGCGGAATTAGGCGACCGCCGTCAGCCGGCATCGTTTCGACCCGCCGCGGAATGAGGGGAGAAGAGCCATGCAGAGTTTCCTTGCTTCCCGCGCCGCTGGTCTCTTTCCTTTCCTTCTTGTCGGGACGGGCGAGCGGGCAGGCCGGCAGATTTCGCGCGGTAGTTCGCTGCTTTGCGGGCGGCAAGCATGAGGAAGCATCGCATCTGGATCGGATTTTTCGCACTAGCCGCAGCGATTGGCATTGCGCTGCCTTCATACGCGACCACCGGGACCGTTCGCGTCACGGTGGCCAAGGCGGGCTTTGTCGTTGGTGCCGGGGGAGGCAAGGGCGTTCTGACCTATCGACACCGCAACTACCCCTTCACAATGCAGGGCTTGAGCCTCGGCCTCACAGTGGGAGCCTCGATCAACAAGCTTGTTGGGCGCGCCGACTACATCAAGGAGCTTTCCGACTTTGCCGGAACCTATTCGGTGGTCGGCGCGGGCGGTGCATTGGTCGGCGGCGTCGGCGGCGTGCAGCTCAGGAATGCAAACGGCGTCACGATCACGTTGCGGGGCCTCAAGGGCGGTGTCGAAGCGTCGGCCAATATCACCAAGGTGGTAATCACCCTTGATCAATCCCGTTCTACGCCGGACTGACGTCTACATTGGAGAACAGCGCATGAGAGATTGCCAGCCCCGATTGCTCGGAGCCGCCTTGGCTCTGCTGCTCGCATGCGGAATTGCGTCGCCGTCGAAGGCCGAAACCGGAGAGGTCCGCGTGGACTTCACAAAGGGCGGCTTCATCATTGGCGTCGGCGGCGGTCACGGCGCATTGCTTTTCCGCGGCCATCGCTACCCATTCGAGGTTTCAGGCATGAGCGTCGGCTTCACCATAGGTTCATCGAGGGCCAACTTGGTCGGGAGAGCTCGAAATCTGCGTACCCCGAACGACATCGCGGGGCATTACAGGCTGATCGGCGCTGGCGCAGCGGCTGCTGGTGGCGCCGGCGGCGTCGTACTGCGGAACGAGAAGGGCGTGGTCCTGGAGTTGGCCGGTGGTAAGATCGGTGTCGAGCTGTCGGCTGCGGTCGGCGGGGTCACGGTCGCGCTCCGGTGAGCGCGGCCGGATTGCGCGGGCTGAGGTTCTCAATAACGTGCCGTGACGAACTTCAGTCCGCGCAGACCGGCTTGGTCATCGTAACGCCCCTTGTCTGATCGCTTCGGCAGCCGGACTTTGTCGCGCGAAATCTTCCTGAAGGGGATTGTCTCGAGCAGGTGCGCGATGCAGTTCAGCCGCGCCCGACGCTTGTCGTCGGAGCGGATGATGGTCCACGGGGCATGTTTCGAATTTGTCGCCTTGAGCATGAGGTCGCGGGCTCGCGAATAGTCGTACCACCGCCGATAGGATTCTGTGTCCATTGGGCTCAGTTTCCATTGTCTCAAGGGATCATCGATCCGAGCCCTGAAGCGCCGCTCCTGTTCGTCCTTGCCGACCTCGAGCCAGAGCTTGATCAGGATGATACCGGCATCGACAACATATCGTTCGATCTGCGGACACAGTTCAAGGAAACGCCGATGTTCGTCAGGCGAACAGAATCCCATGACATATTCGACGCCGGCGCGGTTGTACCAGCTGCGGTCGAAGATGACGATTTCGCCTCCGGACGGGAAATGCTGGATGTAGCGCTGGAGGAATATCTGGGTCTTGTCCCGATCGGAAGGAGCGGGAAGGGCGACAACTCGGAACACGCGCGGGCTGACCTTCTCGGTGATAGCCTTGATGGTGCCTCCCTTGCCGGCGGCATCGCGGCCTTCGAACAGGATGATGGCCCGCAGCTTCTTCTCCTTGACCCATTGCTGCAGATGACAGAGGTCGACCTGGAGTTTGCGTAGCTCCTTCTCATAGGCCTTGCGTTTCATCCGCGCTGTCATTGCATCAATCACCCCAGACGATGACGATGCTGATATCGCCGGGCATGCCGCTGGAAAAATCGACGATCTGGTATCTGATGCGATAGCCACGGGGCTTCAGGTAGTCGGACCAGAGCTGAAAAATCTCGAGTGGAATGCCGGTGAGCGTCTTTTCCCAGCCTGGCTCCTGTTGATTGATGGCGCGGCCACGGTCTGTGCACAAGGAATTGGGGAAGCGGTAGACCTGAACCTCCTTCAGGCCATTGCGGACTGCCCGCTGGATGACGGTCGAGGCCAGCTCGATCTTTTTATCTTCTGAAAGGCCGGAAGGTTTGCTCAGCTTCTCGATCAATATGCGTTTTTCTGCGTCCGCCGCGGCCATCCACCGAAGACGCTCCTCGGCCTTTTCCGCTTCCTTGATGGCGGCCTGCTTCTGAAGTTCCTTTGCACTTGGTATCAGGTCATCGATTTTTGCGGACATGGCAGCTCCTTGTCTTTCGAACAATCACCGTGCCTGTTCAGGCAGGCTACGGTTACGCTGAGAAGCCATGTCTTGATCCAGATCAAGCTTCGGCCGCCCGAAGGCCGCACAGTCCGGCGCAACGGGTAAATCGACGGCAGGAGACGGGTAGTGACTGAGCAGCTTCATGCGATGACGCCTCATCATTTGCCATTCTACATCGCCAAGCCCGGCGAGACGGACGTCCTGATGATCGTGATGGGCATCTTCCTGGTACTTGCCGTGCTCGGCATCGGCAACCTCTACCTGCGCTTGCATTCGCTTCCGGAGCGAATGGCGCACAAGAGTCAAAAACTGCAATTCGAGATCGTGGCGGTGCTCGGGCTGCTCTCGCTCTTCACCCATATCCATCTCTTCTGGATCGCCGGGCTGTTGCTCGCCCTGGTCGATCTGCCCGATTTTAGCACCCCGCTTTCGAGCATCGCGGGATCGGTGGAGCGGATAGCAGATAACGAAAAGCCCCCGACCGAGTCGCCTGTAGATGAAACAGCGGCGGCTCGAGAAACCCGAGCGATGGAACGTACCGCGCCCGCTGCTTCAAAACCGGCAAGTACGCCTGCGAAGGAGGTCCGCGGCCATGTTTGAGTTGATGCTCTGCTCATTATTTACCCTGGTGCCGGATTATCTGTATCGCCGTTACGCGCAGGGCAAGCGGATCGGCAAAGAGATCACATTGTTCTCGATGTGGTATGAGCTTCGGTGGGGAATTACCGGATGCGTGATGCTGACGGTGTTGCTCATTACCTTGATCTTCTACTATCACCCGTCAACCAGCTCAGCCGCGCTGTTTTTCAGGACCGTACCGGTTGTACCCGAAACGTCGGGACGCGTTGCGGAAGTTAACGTGGACTTCTCTGCTCCCGTCAAGAAGGGTACCGTGTTATTCACGCTCGACAGCTCGAAGCAAGAGGCGGCGGTCGAAACCGCAAAAAAGAAAATCGCAGAGGTTGATGCTCAGCTGGTTGCCGCGAAAGTCGATGTGGTCAAGGCAGAGGCCCAGCTAGAGCAGGCCAACAGCGACTACAAACAGGCCAAGGACGAACTCGATGTGAAGACCGAATTGCAGCGGCGCAGCCCCGGTATCGTGCCGCCGCGCGATATCGAGAAGCTACAGGTGATTGTCGACGGCCGGCAGGCTGCGATTGATGCTGCGACCGCGGCAAAGCAATCGGAGGAGATCCAAGTGACGACGCTTCTTCCCGCGGCCAAGGCAAGCGCGGAAGCTGCGCTGGATCAGGCTCAAGTCGAATTGGACAAGACCATCATCCGCGCCGGCGTGGATGGACGGGTCGAGCAATTCCTTCTGCGCCCAGGAGATATCGTGAATCCATTGATGCGGCCGGCCGGCATCCTGATTCCGGAGGGGGCTGGCCAGCGCGGGCTGCAGGCAGGTTTCGGCCAGATCGAAGCTCAGGTCTTAAAGCCCGGCATGATTGCCGAAGCGGCGTGCACCTCGCTGCCCTGGACGATCATTCCGATGGTCGTGACCAGCGTGCAGGACTATATTGCGGCCGGCCAATTTCGCGGCGGCGAGCAGCTCGTCGACGCGAGCGCGGCAAAGCCCGGCACCATTCTCGTGTTCCTCGAGCCCCTCGACAAGAATGGCCTTGCCGATGTGACCGCGGGCAGCAGTTGCATCGTCAATGCCTATACCAGCAATCACGAGGTGATTGCGTCGAAGGACACCGGCGCTTTCAAGCGATTCGTGTTGCATGCGATCGACGCCGTTGGTCTGGTACACGCCATGTTATTGCGGATCCAGGCGCTGGTGCTGCCGATAAAGACGCTGGTAATGAGCGGGCATTGATAGCCACCACCTCCGCCTCTAAAGCTGACGATTGCGCTCGGCTGACGCTCATGGCGCAAAAACGACCACCATGACCGAGCCCCAGGTCGTCAGCAGAATGTTCGAAATCGGATAGGCCGGCGTATAGCCAAGCACCACCACGGGGCTTTCGGAGCGCTCCTGTAGCGCGGCCATCGCCGATGTTACCGTTTGCGCCCCGGTCAAGGCTCCGAGCAGAAGGATCGGGTTCATGCGCAACACGAAGTGGCCAACGCAGAACCCGACGATCTGCGGCAACAGGGTCACCACCATGCCGCCCAGAAGCAAACTGAGACCAGTCTCCCGCAGCGCCGACAGAAAGATCGGCCCAGCATGAATCCCGGTAAGCCCGACAAAGGCGGCCAGTCCGAGCGAAGTCATCAGATTGATGGCGCCGTCGGGAATCCGGCCGAAGTGTGGGAGACGCGTGCGGAGGTAGCCGACCAGAAGTCCGGCGAGCAACGTACCCACGCTGGTGCTCAGCGATATCTTGATACCGGCAATCGAAAAGCTCACGAGGACGCCAACGAGGCCGCCGATGAAAATCGCGAGCCCCAGCACCACGAAATCGATGCTGGCGCTGGGCGCAACGATGACCCCGATGTTTTTGGCCGCATTCTCCACGACCCGCTCAGGACCGACGACGCGAAGCAGATCGCCGCGTTGCAGGACAATCCCGGCGGCGATCGGAATCTCCTGGCCGCCGCGGCTCAGCGAGCGCAAATACAGACCGCGCGTCCAGGCTTGCTGTGACGTGTCCAGCAGGCTCATACCCGCGAGATCGGGATTGATCAGGAAGATTTCGGCGGCGCTTAAAGGAATATCGAGTAGCTCCCTGTCCTCTACCTCCTCGGCGCGGGACCCTACCCATTCCACGATGATCTGACGTGGCGCGGACAGCGCGATCACATCTCCGGCCGCGAGCTTAATCCCAGGTTCGGCAGCGAGAATACGTTCTCCGCGACGAATCCTGTGAATGAACGCGCGGTGCTCGGTAATACGGGCTTCAGCGGCCGCGACAGTCAATCCGGCGAGCAGAGAGCGTTCCTCCAGTCGATAGGCGCGCAGTTCAAATTTGCGCCAAGCGGAAACCAGGCCCGGCTTGGCGCGGCTGATACCCAATGCCTGTTCCAGCTTGAGCGCTTCCTTCCGAAGATCGATCTTCAGCAGCGCCGGTGCAATCTGAATGCAGAACAGGATCACGCCCGCATAGCCGAAGATGTAACAGACCGCATCCGCCACCGCGATGTGCGACGCAAACAGCGCGCGCTGCGCCTCGGGAATGGCGAGCCCGTTGACCGCGTCAGTCGCGGTTCCCATCGCGGCACTTTGGCTGAGTGCCCCCGATAGAAGCCCCGCTGCAAATCCCGGATCCAGCCGCAGCACGGTCGAGACACCGATGGCCACCCCAAGGCCGGTGAAGCTCACGACAATGGCGAGCAGCATTGGTTTTAGTCCATCGCGCTTCATTGCCAGTACGAATTGCGGACCAACCGAATAGCCGACGCCGAACAGGAACAGCAGGAACAGAAAGGATTTGGTCATGCCGGAGACCGGAACATGCGCGAAGTTGCCGACCAATAATCCGGCGAAAAGCGCGCCCGTAACGGGGCCGAGGCTGAATGCTCCGATCTTGAAGCTTCCAATCCAGTAACCCACGGCAATTACCAGGAACAGCGTGAGCTCCGGATAGCGTACGAGAAACTGTTCCAGCCACGACAGCATCGCCGGCGACTGCGGTTACGTCATCAGCATGACTAGCACCATGCCCCAGATCGTGAGCAGCGTATTTCCGACCGCGTAGGTGACAGTATACCCCAGGCCCGGAATCTGGCTTTTGGCGCGGTCGTTGATCATGCCGAGCGAGGCGGTTGTGGTGCGTGCACCGGAGCAGCAGCCCAGCACGATGGCGTCGTGGAAGCGAAACACGTATTTTCCCACATACATCGCCAGAATCAGCGGCACGCTTGTGACCGCGACACCCCAGAGGAACAGACTGAAGCCGAGTTGCTGCAAGCCGGCGACAAAACCCGGTCCGGACGATATGCCGACCACGGCAATGAACACGTTCAGGCCAACCGAGTTCATGAACCACACCGTGGATGACGGAATCCGTCCGAAGGTCGGACGCACTGAGCGCAGCCAGCCGAAGAACAGGCCCGAGATCAGCGCACCGCCGGAGGTGGACAGGGTGAGCGGAACGCTTCCGATCTTGTAGACCACAGCGCCAATCAGCGCGCCGATCGCAATCGCTGCCCCGATAAAGGCGACATCGGCAACGTCGGTCGCGCGATCCGGCCGGCCGAGCATCTTGGTCGCGGCTGCAACGTCCGGTAGCCGCCCAACAATGGTGACGATGTCGCCCCGGTTCAGCTTCGTATTCGGCAAGATTGGGATATCAATCGCGGTCGCCCCACGTGTGATCTTGCGCAAGAATATACCGCGTGCTGCTGGCGCTTTTGCCAGCTCCTCCAGCGTCTTTCCGTCGACTTCCTTGCTGGTCACATACACATCGACACCTTCGATCGGGACCGCCAGCAGTTCGCGGTCGTCAACTTCCTCCGCCTGCTCGCCGATGAGTCTGACGAGCACATCGCGCCGGCCTGCCACCGCTACGACATCGCCCGCGTGAATGACGGTGTCAGCGGTCGCGTCGACGATCTTTCCGCCCTGTCGAATCCGCTGAACGAATACTCGCTGGTCGGGAATTAATGCCTCAGCCTCCTGGACGGTCTTCCCGACCACCGGTCCACGCTCGCGGACGCGGAAGGCCCGCATTTCGAACTGGTACCAGGCCGTACCAGGACCGCCAGCCTGTTTCTTTCCTCCATACTGTTCCTCGTATTTCTTGCACGCCGCTTCGAGATCGATGCCAAGCAGCGCCGGACCGAGCATCGCCAGTACGAGGGCGGACCCGAGCGTGCCGAAGATATAGGTGACCGCGTATGCAACCGGCATCGCGTCGAGTAGCTTCTTGGTGTCCTCCGGCGATAATCCGAGGCGATTGATCGCATCCGTCGCAAGACCCATCGACGCCGAGATGGTCTGGGAACCAGCGTAGAGCCCGGCAGCGGATCCCACGTCGTACCCGGCTAATCTCGCTCCGAGATAACCGGAGCCGAGGCAGAATACACACACCACCGCTGCGAAGACGGCCTGTGGAATGCCGTCCTGTGCGATGCCCCGCACGAATTGCGGTCCGACGCCATAGCCGATGGCGAACAGAAACATCAGGAAGAAGGTCGGCTTGAGCGGGCCTGTAATCGTGATCCCGATCTGGCCGATGATGACCGCGGCAATCAGTGTCGCGGTGACGGCGCCAAGGCCAAGCCCTTTGTAGGTGAAGGAGCCAAAGTAATAGCCGAAGGCCAGCGAAAGGAAGATCGCGATTTCCGGATAGCTTTTGAGCGTCTGGAAGAACCAATTGATCATGATTTCACCTGTTCATGCTGTCCCTGAGCATCAGCACGCCCGCCCCAGCAAAGCGCTCATGGGCGGATCGAGATCCTGCGCGCGAAGATCAGGCGATGGTTCGCCGCGGGCGTGTTGATCTATGTCAAGCTATGAGCTGCGCGCTTTAGCTGTCCGCTCCAAGCGTCCGCATCCGGCGAAACTGTTCGGCGCGCCGCCTTGCATCGTGGTGGCCATCAGCCGGCGTGAGCATGAGATCGTTTCGCCGGCGCCTTGAGATAAATCAAAGTCCGTCGTCGGATGCCCATCACTGTGGGGACGATTGCGTGGGCGAAAGAGCTTGCCTCCGTTCCAGCCGATTACCGAGCTCGGGAGTATCAAATGGCCGATATGTTGACCTTAAAGAAGTTCGAGGCGTTGAGCCCCTTCGAGATCAAGGACGAACTGATCAACCTTGCCAAGGCTACATCGAAGCGGACGCAGACGGCGTTCCTGAATGCTGGGCGGGGCAATCCAAACTGGGTAGCCACCACGCCGCGCGAAGGCTTTTTCCTGCTGGGGCAATTCGCGATTACCGAGAGCAAGCGAGTGATGGACCATCCGGCAGGAATCGGCGGCATGCCCCAGGCGAAAGGCATTGCCGGGCGGCTTGAAGTCTGGCTCACAAAGCATGCCGATATGCCGGGTGCGAATTTTCTGTCGGAAATGCTGCCCTATGCGGTCAAGAAATTCGGCTTCGAGGCGGACGCATTCGTCCACGAGCTCGTCGATTCGATCATCGGCGATAACTATCCGGTGCCCGACCGCATGCTGGTGCACAACGAAAGGATTGTGCATGAATATCTGATGTGGGCCGTTTGCGGCGAGCCGCGACCGCCGGGCAAGTTCGACATCTATGCGGTCGAAGGCGGCACGGCGGCGATGTGCTATCTCTTCAAGTCGCTAAAGGCCAACCGGCTCCTGCTGCCGGGCGACACCATCGCGCTAGGGACGCCGATCTTCACGCCCTACACCGAGATGACGCACCTGGAAGACTATGACCTCAAGGTCGTCCAGATCAAGGCGCCGCAGGAGAACCGCTTTCAGTTCACCGACGAAGAAATCAAGAAGCTGGAGAATCCGAAGATCAAAGCCTTCTTTGTCGTCAATCCCGCTAATCCCTCGGGCATGGGCTTGAGCGGCGAGACAATCAAGAAGCTGACCAACCTCGTCAAGAACAAGCGTCCTGACCTGATGCTTTTGACCGACGATGTCTACGGCACTTTCGTGCACGGTTTCAGGTCGCTGCTTGGCGAGCTCCCGCACAATACAATCGGCGTCTATTCCTATTCGAAATATTTCGGCTGCACGGGATGGCGGCTCGGCGCCATCGCAATTCATGAAGACAATATGTTCGACAAGATGATCGCCAAGCTGCCTGACGCTGCGGTGAAGGCGCTCGACAAACGTTACGGGCCGCTGACGCTGGAGCCGCGCAAGCTGAAGCTCATTGACCGAATTGTCGCTGACAGCCGCGATGTGGCGCTCAATCACACCGCGGGCCTGTCGTTGCCGCAGCAGGTGATGATGAGCCTGTTCTCGCTCTCGGAGATGATGGATGTGAAGAAGGCGTATCAGGCCGCCTGCATGGAAATCGTCAACAGGCGCCTGGGGTCGCTGCTCGACAGTCTCGGCCTTGCGGACAAGCTGAACCCGAATCCGAACTATGACGCCTATTATGGGCTGATCGATTTCGAGTTCTGGGCCCGGAAGAACATCGGCGACAAGGCCGTCGACTATCTGAAAAAGAACATCCATCCGCTCGATCTTGCGTTTCGCCTGGCCGAGGACCACGGCATCGTCCTCCTGAATGGGGGCGGTTTCGACGCTCCCGAATGGTCGCTCCGCGTCTCGTTGGCAAACCTGTCTGACGACGTCTACGACGACATCGGCCGAGGTGTTCGAACGATCGCCAGGGGCTATCGGGACGCTTACGAAGCTACAACAAAGCGCGGCCCGTGATGTCCACCGAGCGCGGCCTGATCGCCGCGTCTTCCGTTTGAGGGGAAGCAAGCGACTCCTTGATCTTGATCAAGGCTCCGCTCTGCCAACGGTATTGGCTGTCGTGGCTCTGCTTTGAAGGAGATACGCATGATGCGTTGCGTAAGCGTGCTATTGGCGCTGACGATCATGGCCGCAGCTTCCCTGCCTGTGGCCGCCCAACAGCCCGCGCCAATGCAGGCGCCCCCGCCATCACAGACCGACCAGACGCTCTTGAAGCCTGGGCAGCTCGAGGCGTTGGTAGCGCCGATTGCGCTCTATCCCGATGCGCTGCTAGCCAACATGTTGGCGGCTGCGACCTATCCGCTGGAAGTGGTCGAGGCCGATCGCTGGATCAAAGAGAACAAGACTCTCAAGGGCGATGCACTCAAGACAGCCGTCGACAAGAAAGGCTGGGACGACAGCGTCAAGGCATTGACGGCGACACCCTCGGTACTCGACATGATGAGCGACAAGCTGGACTGGACCAAGGATCTGGGTGACGCCATGCTTGCCCAGCAAGCCGATCTGATGGACGCGATCCAGCGCCTGCGCGAGAAGGCGCGAAGTAACAACAAGCTTTCGACCACGAAGCAGCAGAAGGTCACGGTCGAGCAACAGGAGGGCAGGCAGGTGATCGTGATCGAGCCAACCGATCCGAACGCGATGTATGTTCCCTATTACGAGCCGGCGACCGTCTATGGTACGTGGCCCTATGCGGACTATCCCCCGTATTATTTCGGCTATCCGTCTTACATCGGCGCCGGGGTCGTCGCGGCCGGCATCGCCTTCGGTACCGCCTGGGCGATCGGGCGCTGGGGAAATTACTGGGGCGGCGGTTGCAACTGGGGCAATCGTAACGTCTACGTCAATCATCGCACGACAAACGGCTGGCAGCACAATTCCGCACATCGCCAGGGCGTCCGCTATAACAACGCGAACGTCCAGCAGCGGTTCGGTAACAACAACATACGCGCCGGCGCTAACGACCGCATGGATTTCCGCGGCAAGGGCGGACAGCAGGTGCTCAACCCCGGAAACAGCCGTCCGAGCGCTGGCGACCGCGCTGCAAATATCGGCGATCGCGCGGGTAATCGCGGCAACCAGGCAGGCGATCGTGTTGCCAACCGCGGTGGTCGAGACAGCGGCAACCGCGCCAACAGAGGCGATGCGGGCAATCGCTCTGCTGCGGTGAATCGGGCGCGAGGCGGCGGCCTCAATGTGTCATCGGGCCGGGCGGCGAGCGTTGCGTCGGCGCGTGGCCGCGCCAGCTTCGCCTCGGCTGGCGGTGGCTTCCGCGGTGGTGGCGGCGGCGGTTTTCGCGGTGGACGAGGCGGTGGCCGACGCTCCGACCTCGCGCTGAAGCACGACGTTGTTCTGCTTGGCTATCTCGAGAACGGTCTCGGTTATTATCGGTTCAGCTATCTCGGCAACGACAAGGCCTATGTTGGTGTGATCGCTCAAGAGGTGCAGGCGGTGGTGCCGGACGCCGTGACGCGCGGCGGCGACGGGTATCTCCGGGTTTACTACGAAAAACTCGGTCTCAAATTCCGCAGCTATCACGATTGGCTTGCGGGCGGTGCGCAGATCCCACGCAATCGAGATGCGACAATACCCACGAGCTAACCTACGTCCAAGTGAGTTGATTGTGCCGTGCTTCGGCGGAAAAGACGTCAAGAGAAAAATGAAACCCGCCAGGGCGCATTGCTGCACTCGGGAGTGGGCGACGACGGACGGAAGAGCTTAAGCGCCTTCATTTTCCAGCTTCAAACAGGTCCTGAAACCGGGCGTGAATATCGAACCAATCGCTGGCATCGCCGACCATCTTGCCTTCCTCATCACGGACCGAACTTAAGTAGGACGACCGAAACTCGTCATATGGCCGCCAATCGCCGGGTGCTTCATCCCCGAACGGCCCGCTGGAGCCACCAACGAAATAATGTCGGCAATAGCGCCCCTCACGAGCGGGGTAAGGCAGCTTGTTCGCAGGGACGTTTTTTTGGCTTACCAGCTTGAAGCCGATCGCACCAATTCGGTGGAGCGCGTCGACAATTCCGACACCGGCTTCCTCAACGGAGATGAAGCGAGGCTTCACAGGAAAATCGGACAACGCGTTCACAATTCGCTGGTCGAAGCCCTCGATATCTATCTTAAGATAGTAAGGCGTCCCAAACTGGCGGAACAATTCCTTGATGGGCACCATCGCAATACGGGCAACCGAGAATGATGTACCATCCCTGCAGCCGATCTCGCGCACGAACGAACTCCACTCGGAGCGTTTATGGTTGATGTAAAAATCTAGATGATCATCAGAGTTTGAGTCGGTGATCCCCTTGTTAACGATCCGCAGTCGGTCCGCGCGAACAAACCGGCCTAGCAAGCTTTCGGACTGTCGCGCCAGCACCGGATTTGCCTCGACGGCAACAACGTTAAAGCCCTTTTTTAGATAAAAAAATGTGTCGGTTCCATCATTCATACCAAGATCAACGATCAGCCGATCATTTCGTCCGAACTCCTGCGCTGGTCGAGTTTCATCCAGGGTGGTGCTCGGCATGAATGTGGAAAAACGGCTAAGTGTCGGAGCCGCTAGCCGATAGAGTTTGCGAAAACCCCGGCGTGTTATCGAGCCAGCCGACGACAAACTTTTAGTGAAGCCGCTCGGCTCAACAAATTTCATCTCGGGTCTCTCGGAAGCTGGCGCGGCACTGGAGCAAATCAAATCCATTCTTGGGCATCTGACCAACAAGGAAGTCAGGAAGTATATTCAGCAGGCGCGGCGCAAAATGATGGCGGCCGATGGAATGCGGCTTTGGAGGTTTCGGAGAACGGACGATAAACGCTAGTGCTAAATCAGAGCCCGAGAGAGTGTTAAACCCATTGATTTCATTGAGTGTTGGCGGAAGGGGTGCATATGCCGCCAGATTCCCTGTAAACTGTTGATTCTATTGATTTTGATTTTTCGGGCGCATTCGGCGATTATTTGGGTGCGTACGCAGTTGAGCGCGACATTCCGTTAGAGGGAAGCCGCGCTGACGGGCGGCGATGCGAGAAGACCGGGCCGAATAAGGTCACCGGCGCGTCGACAGCGTCAGCAAAAAGTCTCGCCGGCAGGACCTTCCGGACGGACGCCGTCGATGACCCGCTGGGTGCCGGCGGGCTGCGTCCGGATCAGGCCAGTTAGGGCAGGGCCGGCTTTCTTTGGTCGGATCGACTTCCGGATGGGCAACCAGACGATGCCCGTCGAGATTTGAATTAAACCGCTAGAGTCCCGAGATCCCGGGATTGACAATCCGAGTCTCGAATTGTCGCCATCGGAAATTACGTCCGGACCCGGGCGCATTTTATTTCATTTCGAGTTTCGGATGATTCGAATCTCGGAATATCCGAGACTCGAATTCTCGCCGGTGAATTGCGCCCGGGTCCAGACCCATTTCCCATTTTCCTCCCGGGGCGGCACCACTGACTGCGGCACGCGGCGTGAGGGCCGGGCGTTACAGCCAGCCCCGCTCGCCAAATGCGGAGAGATCGACTCCAGGCGGCGCATACCACCCCATCGAGCCATACCGGGCGCCAAGCTTCAGAGCGACTTCTTTGTTGCCGTAAGGAATTCGCAGCGGCGTTCCTGCCGCCGGATTTGGTTGGGCGGGCATTGATGCACCTGCGGCAGCATCAGCCTTTCGTTTTCGGGAGACCCTCGACGGCTCCGTCGATTTAGGTGCAATTGATACCGCCGGCCTGAAGGCGGTCTTGCGACCACTCTTGCGTCGCTTCGTGCCTTTGTTCGAGTCAATCCACGCGGCCATTGCTGCCGAGTTGGCCTTGGCCTCGTCGGGAACGACGACGCCTTTCCCGAGCGCGATCTTCGTTGCGTACAACAACTGTGCCGGACTTGCCGGTTTAGGGTCGAGCTTCCCAGCCGTTTCACCGTCGGCTTTCTTGGGTGCGTGCTGCTTGAGAAACGCGCCGCAGATCGATATCGACGTATTGTAACCGCGCGGAGGTTTGATGCCGGTTTGCTGCGCGAGACTGTCGGCAAAGCGCTTCATCGCAGGCGTGGGTGGATATGCTGCAGCGCCATGACCGACTGCGGCACCAAGCAAGGGAGGTCCTCCTATGGCGGCGCCTTCCACGAGCTTGCCGATGATGCGTTGGGCGACTTCACACACGGCGTCGATTGCGCCGACCATCTCCTGCTTGCCGACGACGACATCGTCGAGCAGGCATTCGAGTTGCGCCGTCACGCCCGGATCAACCAGCGCCGGATCTGCCTGTTTGAGAATGCCGAACAGCGATAGGCCGGCCTCAGTCGGCACGATGTGCTTTCCCTGGACAATCAGAAAACCCTGCTTCTTAAGCCCGCCGATGATCTCTGCCCGGGTCGCCGGCGTGCCAATGCCCTTGGCTTCCTTCAGGCGGTCCCGCAGAACCTCATCGTCGACAAAGCGCCAGGCGCCCTGCATAGCTTCGATCAGGGTGCCCTCGTTGTAACGCGGCGGCGGTCGGGTTTCCTTATCCTCAATTTTTGGATCCTGCAGCATCGCCGTCTCGCCGTTGCGCAGCGGCGGCAGCAATTGCGCCTCGTCGCTCTTTTCGTCGGCGGGTTGCCACTCCGGAAATGCTGCTCGCCAGCCGAGATCGATAGGCTGGCGGCCGGCGGCACGGAATTCGAAGCCGCGCACGTCGAGCGTTGCGGTTGTCTGCCGATAGCGGAAGTCAGGCATCAGGGCAGCGAGATAGGCCCGCGCGATGATGTCGAACAGTTTCTTCTCGTCAGACGACAGACGAGGCCAGACCTCGGCCAGTTTGTCGATCGTGTTGACGTTGGGAATGACGGCGTGATGGCTCGCGCCCTCCAGTCCCTTGTCATAGAAGGTGCCGCTCGCACCCTTACGGATGACCGGCGGCTCGGGCACGGGGATCGTGCTGAACGATTGGCCCACCCGCAGGCCGGCCACGATCCGCTGCACGTCCGAAATCAAGCTCGCCGGCAGATAGCGCACCTCGGCGCGAGGGTAAGTGATGATCTTCTTGCCCTGACCGTCATAGAGCTCCTGCGCCACCTCAAGCGTCTTGCTGGCGGACCAGCCGAACCGCGAGCCGCAGAGTTTTTGCAGCGACGGCAAATCATGCAGTTTGGGCGGTCCTTGCCGCTTATCCTCGACGCGCACGGCGAGCGCGCCCTCGAAGCCGTCGGCCGCTTTGAGGACGTCCTCGGCAATCTCGCGCCGAACAATTCGGTCCTGAGGCGCGTGCCGCATCTGGAATTGGCCTCCCGCAACCTTTGCGCTGGCAACAACTTCAAAATAGGCGAGTGGTACAAAGTCCCGGATTTCCAACTCGCGCTTGCACACAATGGCCAAGGTCGGCGTCTTCACCCGGCCGACGCCGATCACCCTCCGCGTACCTCGACCCAGGATGACGGTCGCAGTGCGGGTGAGCGATAAGTTGTAGATCTGGTCGGCCTGCCGGCGAGCGACGGCGGCTGCATAAAGACGGGCGTACTCGGCATTTGGCTTTGCTTGGCCGAATGCATCGCGGATGGTCTGCGAGTCCTGCGCAGTAAACAGCACTCGCATAATCTCGCCGCGGTATTTGTAGTGCTCGAGAATTTCCTGACCGATTAGCTGACCTTCGCGATCGCAATCGGTGGCGAGCCAAACCCGTTTGGCGGTACGAAGGGCCTCGCGAATGGCTTTGAGCTTGGCGGCTTTGTTGCCGCCCTCTGCTGGGCGAGTGTCATAAAGGCCTTGAGGCCGCAGAAGTATTGGTGACCAACGCTTCCAGGCCGGGACAACATCCTGGGGTTCGAGCAGGTCGAATAGATGGCCCTCGGCAGGGAGGATATCTCCGTAGCGAGAACCGACGGCAGCGCGGACGTCCTTTGCCTGACTGGTTTTCTCCGTGATGACAATTTGACTGGGCATTAGCGGTTTGGTTGGGAGAAACGGGATTCGATGCACGGACGAATAGAACATATAGTGAACATCATGAGCCCGCAAGCCACCGGAGAGGATGCTTTGGCTGTAGCTGGGGTCCTTGTGATTGCGCTCGACCGTGCGTGGCTTTAGGGGCTGGATAGGTAAGACGGAGTGGGTGGAATCGGGCTACCGATAAGGAAGTGCTCGCGAAGACTGTAAGCCAGCCGAATGCAACAAGCGTCCCGGACAGCTTGGTCCGCCAGGCTCATCGGTTCTTCTGATGCGTTCCACGCACGGCGACGTGAGAGGGATCACATCGATTAAACAAACGCAACCGCGAACCGACCCGTATGGCGATCTGGGAGTGTCGGCGCTAGAACGCAAATAGATCGGGCACCTCACGCGACCGTGCCGCGAAGACTTGCTCCAATTTTGAATCCGACGTGGCGGAGGTGAGGGAGGCGCTCAACGCGGCGATCCTGGATGTCGTATCATGATCTGCGAGCATCGCAGGACCTCTCACAAAGCGAAAGCGCCGTTGGCTGGTTGGTGTGATGGCGCTGGCGTTTCAAGATTGTGCCATAGCGACCGCGGACGCATCATCTTCTCGACGTGGGAGGCCTTTAGGTTCAAACGACCGGCGTTCAGTGAACCTTAATCCCGCACCCGCCACGAGATCGGTAACGACGCACGATACGAGGACTTCGCCAGCCTGTGATTGTGACATCTCGCGGGCTGCCGCATGTAATGCCACTGATCCTGGCCTATGGCGCAAGCCAGGGTTATGATAAAGTCGATTGGAGACCCAATTGGTGTTGCCCGCTCCAACCAGAGTGTTGAAAGATGGGTCGACCGGCAACTGATTTCATCGCAACGGAAGCGCGTTTTGGCGCCCAGAATTACGAACCGCTAGGCGTTGTTCTATCGCGCGGCGAAGGCGTCTGGGTGTGGGATACGCAAGGCACCCGTTATCTCGATTGCCTATCAGCCTACTCGGCAGTGAACCAGGGGCACTGCCATCCGAAGATTCTGGCCGCAATAGTGGAACAGGCGGGTAAGCTGACGTTGACTTCCCGCGCATTCCACAACGACCAACTGGCCCCCTTCTACGAGCAGATCGCAGAGCTCACCGGGTCGCACAAGATACTGCCCATGAATAGCGGTGCCGAGGCGGTGGAGAGCGCGATCAAGGCCGTGCGCAAATGGGGATACGAAGTGAAGGGCGTGCCAGATGGGCAAGCCGAGATCATAGTCTGCGCCGGCAACTTCCACGGACGCACCCTCGGTATTGTCGGCTTCAGCACCGACACGGCCGCACGTGAGCATTTTGGACCGTTCGCGCCGGGCTTCAAAATCATACCCTTCGGCGACGCCAAGGCGTTGGAGGAGGCGATAACGCCGAACACTGTCGGTTTCCTCGTCGAGCCAATCCAGGGGGAAGCTGGCGTCATCCTCCCGTCGCCCGGCTATTTCACAAAGGTACGCGAGCTTTGCACCGCGCACGACGTGATGCTGATCCTCGATGAGATCCAGACCGGACTCGGCCGTACCGGCAAGTTGCTCGCTGAGCAACACGATGGCATCGAGGCAGATGTCACGCTGCTCGGCAAAGCGTTGTCTGGGGGCTTTTATCCAGTGTCGGCCGTCCTTTCGAATAACGAAGTGCTGGGCACCCTGAAACCCGGTCAGCATGGCTCAACCTTCGGCGGCAACCCGCTCGCCTGCGCGGTGGCGCGGGCAGCTTTGCGCGCGCTTGTCGAGGAAGGAATGATTGAGAACGCCGCCGTCCAGGGCGTGCGGTTTCTCGATGGCCTCAGGAGCATCCGCGCCAACACGATCCGCGAGGTACGCGGACGCGGGCTAATGCTGGCAGTCGAACTTCACCCAGAAGCAGGCGCTGCACGTCGTTACTGTGAGGCTCTGCAGGGCAGGGGCATCCTTGCCAAGGACGCACATGAACACACGATCCGCATTGCTCCACCCCTCGTGATCACCAACGATCAAGTTGATTGGGCGCTGGAGAGAATTGGTGCCACCTTGAGACAGGATTTCTCATGATGGACGATGCTTCGCCGTCGCCCGCGGGAGAGCGTTCTACCTTTTCGATTTTCAAATACTTATCGATAGCTCGATTGCACCGTCATCGGTCAAGTGGCTCGAACACGATAACAGGAGACATTAGATGTTCATCGCGATGAACCGCTTCAAAGTGATCAAGGGGTCGGAAGCTGCATTCGAGAGCGTCTGGTTGTCGCGCGACAGTCATCTCGACAAGGTGCCGGGCTTTGTAGAGTTCCACCTTCTCAAAGGTCCCGAAGCAGAGGACCACACGCTGTATGCGTCACACACGGTGTGGAAGAACCGCGCCACCTTTGAAGCATGGACAAAGTCCGAATCTTTCCGCGCCGCGCATCACAAAGCCGGCGATAACAAGCCGCTCTATCTTGGGCACCCGCAGTTCGAGGGGTTCGAGATTATTCAGGCGGTGGGAGGCGGCAAAGGCATGGTGGCGGGAAACCCACGTTAATGAAGTGTGGGCACCTCATGCGACGTAGTTGAGCTTGTTCGCGAGGGATGCCCGCCGTTCGCCCATCAGCGGACACTCGCCAGCATGGTGGACATCACCGCGAAGGGTCAATCGCGTCACGTTGAACGCGCGCGCTCACTTCCGGTCTTGCCCGGTTAGCAGACATTCTCAGGGTCCTTCGGTGATAGGAACTTCAAATTCGCCGCACTAGCGTGTCTGTGTATTTCGTTTCGCCCGGGCCTGTTCGACCCAAAGGTCCCAAGGACGCTGCACCTGCCCCTCGATGTTCTGTACGCAGGCAAGACTCTCGCCTTCCGATAGGAAGGTGACTTCGCCGCCGAGTTGCATTGCCTGGAGCTGATAGCGAGCATTTAGCTCAGCATAGATTGCGCGGTAGACCGCCTGTCGAATTGAGCCTCCGACGACCGTAGAGCCGTGACCTCGCATCAGCACGATGTCGTGGCCCACAAAATGATCGGCTAACGCGCGACCGAGATGATTGTTGCTGATGAGGAGGTCGGTCGTATCGCCCCCAGCTTCCCGGATCTCGAAGACTGGAGCGCCTTGCCCGACAAAGCCCGCCATATGGAAGATAGCCTGCAGCCGCACGCCCTTGACAACGCTCAGGGGCACTACGGAGTGCGAATGACTGTGCACGACTGAGATTACGTCGGGGCGCTTGCGATATATCTCGGCATGGATAAATCGCTCAAGATAGACCTTGCGGCCGGCGGCGTTGACCGCCTCGCCGTCTAGAGTGAACTCGATGATGTCATTTGACTCCACACGACCTGGGGCCATGTTTCGAGCCAGCAGGAATCGGTCGGGGCGCTTATCGTGGCGAACACTAATATGTCCGAAGGCATCAACGACGCCCTGGTCAAAGAGAATATGGTTGGCGACAACAAGATCCTCAATCAACCCTGGGCCTGGCTCCGGGCCTGGCTTCGCTGTATCGGTCGCGTCGACGGCGATGGATCGGGGAAGATTGTCATGCGGGCACATGGGCGATTTCCTGTACTGAAAACAGATGCGCAACAGCAAAGCCGAGTCTTCGCCGGCCGGAGCCGTTTGCGGGGACGAACTAAGGCGACCCGTCGCTGCTCGTCCGTAGAGATCTGTAAGTTCGCTACCATTTCTATCAACGAATGACACCTCGATCCCTAACCCGGCTTATTCGGGCCGAATCCCGGCTTCCTCGGCGATGCGAGCGGCGCGCTGCACCTCCTCGTCGATGAAGCGCGCGAAGCTCGCCGCGCCTTCCGTCACCGGCTCGGCTCCAAGCGCGACGAGCCGTTCAACGAGCGCCGGCTCCTTGGAGGCCGCCTGCACCGCCGCGTTGACGCGCCCCGCCGTTTCCGCCGCGAGCCCCTTCGGGCCCCAGAGCCCGTACCATAGCATGAAGTCGAGGCCCGGCAGCCCCGCTTCGTCGATCGTCGGCACGTTCGGCAGGAGCGCTGTTCGCTGCGGGCTCATGACGGCGAACGCGCGCAGCGTGCCGGCGTTGACGTGGGAGAGGGCCGAGCCGAGCGGCGCGACCATCAGCGCGACCTGCCCGCCGAGCACGTCGTTGATCGCCGGCGCGGTTCCGCGATAGTTGACGATGAGCGCCTTGGCATCGATCCTGCGCTTGAAACTCTCGGTCGCGAGATGTCCCATGCTGCCCAGCGCTGAATTTGCGAAAGAGAAGCGGTCGGGTTGCGCCTTGAGCGCGTCGATGAGTTCCGCCAGCGTAGCAGGCGTCTCGCGTGGATTTCCGACGAGGAGCATCAGCGAAATCGCGAAACGCGAGATCGGTGTGAAGTCGGCGATCGGGTCGTAAGACACGTTCCGCATGACGTGGCGGGCCATAATCTGTATGTCGGCATTCGTCAGGAAGGTCGATCCGTCTGGGGCTGCGCGCGCTACCTCGGTAGCGCCGAGCGTGTTGCTCGCTCCGGACTTGTTCTCAACGATCCAGGTCTGTCCGAGAAGCTCGGACAGGCGTTGCCCGTAGAGCCGCCCGATCACGTCGATCGCTCCGCCAGGGGCGGCCGGCACTATGAGGCGAACGACGCGCTGCTGCGCGGCCAGCGGTGGGGCAATGGCGCTGAAACCCGCGGCGGCGATTCCGAGCGACAAGCGGCGGCGATCGATCGTCATGATCTCCTCCCCGTGACCGTTTTCTTGCGACGGTTCTGCGCGGCTGTCGAGGCCAGACCCAAATATCCAATCCGATGAACCTTGTCGGCCCGCTGCGCGCGGGCTGCGAGCGGCGCCACACGACCGCAGCCGCCACTCAAGACACCGAGAAAATCCCGCCGCTGCATGTCAGCCCCCAAAGGTGAAGCATCCTATCGGCTCAACCGGCGACTTGATAGGGCACGACTACATTGCCGTTGGACGCAGCCGACGTACGTTCCGGGGTCACTCGCGTCGTTTCCGCGATGTCGGCCGTGAGTCCGCTCTGCCCCCAAGAACCGACATCGTCAGCTGGACCAGCCAGGTTCCGAAAAGGGCCATAAGCGGGCGCCGGCCCAGATCCTTCCTGTCAGAATTGCATTGACAATTCGGCGGTCTTCTTTTTACCGACAGCGATCATATCGACCGCGCGGCCATCCCACGTATGCTCGAGCGCAAGCGTGACCACTTCCCTGGCGCCGATGAACCGCAGCCAGAATTCGACGTACCCGCTTAGATGCTGAAAACCGGGCTGCGAAACTCCAGCCTCGTCGCTTTACCCTCGAAGGAATGCGACAAATCCTTCTCAATGTCGAGCGAGGGTCCGTAGCGCTTGCCGTCGAACCTAAACAACATATTGCGCTGACAACTCAGGTCGATCAGTTGCTTCAGCTTGTAAGGGAAAAAGAAATTCCACATCGGCACCCCTACGTCGACGACGAGGTCGTCTACCTGCGTCGTATATTCGCGAAGAAAAGCGTCGACGAGCGCGCGAAGCAGATTGTTCCTTCCGCGGTGTGCTCACAATGTTCAGGGCATGCATGATTTCACCCTTCGGGGATAGCCATCCGCGGTCGCCTCTCGTCTGAGTGACGCAGCAGAAAAGCGCGGGAGGTTCAGTTCTACCTCGTGGAAGACGAACAGGATGTCCTGAGGCGCAAGGTGCAGGCGCTCGCCGAACAGTCTGACTGCTTCGTCCGCTATGGTGGCGGCGGTTCCTGTCGGTCTCCCGCTGGAGATGACTACCTCAACGACCATGAACCGATCGGTTCTGTCTGTTGCGTAGTCAGGGAAGCGGGGATCTACCAGAAGGTCATCCTGGTTGACCTCGATAAAGCGGTGAAAGCGGTCGGCTCGGTGATAGCCGGCGGCCACCTGCGCTTCTAACATTGCCTCCGATAAGAGGGACTTGTCGGCGGCGCTGAGGCTGCGCCGGACGGTGAAGGTTACAAACGGCATCTCCAGTCTCCGCGGTTTAGGATGTACCAATTGCATTGATGCGCTGAGTGCGCGCACGCTTTAGCCAAGCCTGATCTCATTGCGCTCTGATAAGAGGCGCGGAGCGCGGCGATCCGCCCTGTGCCCCTTTTCGCAGACTCACTAGAGTAGAGTGGCTCCGAAGCCAATGTCGACCTTCATCAGTTTGGAAACAGGGCAACCGGCCTTTGCTTTTGTAGCGATTGACTGGAACGCGGCCGGTTCGATGCCCGGTATCTTCGCGGTGACGGTGAGATGGACCGACGTGATGGAAAAGCCATCGTCACCCTTGTCGATGACAACTTCCGATTTGCTGTCGATTAGTTCCGGCACGAAGTTCGCCATGCCGAGTAGTCTGACGAACGACATGGTGAAGCAGGCGGCGTGAGCCGCCCCGAGTAGTTCCTCCGGATTGGCGCCCGGCTTTTCATCATCGCGGCTGAAGAATGTGTAAGGATAGGTTTCCAGCGCGCGGCTCTCGGTCGAGACCGAGCCCTTGCCTTCACGCAGGCCGCCGTTCCAGGTGGCAGATCCGAAACGTTTCATAGCTCTTTGCCCTCTTTGTTGTGTGTGTGCGCCGACTAGCAGGGAGCCTTCATTGACCGCCCTGCGCCTTGCTCATCCGGCGTGCTGTCCGGCGGCTTCCAGGATCAGCCGCGTGATTTCCTTTGGGTGCGAGATCAGTGATAGATGGCTCGCCTTCACCTCGATGGTCTTGGCACCCATTCGCTTGGCCATGAAACGTTCGAGGTCCGGATTGATGGTACGGTCCTCGGTCGAGACGGCGTAATAGCTCGGCTTCGATCGCCAGGCTGCGTTCGTGGTCTTTCCGGCGAGGAGCGCTTTCTGGAATGGCTGCTGCACCGCATAGAGCGCCTTCGCTTTTGCCTTCGGGATGTCGCCCGCGAAATCCCGCAGAAAAGCCTCTTCGGAAAGGCGTCCCTCATCGCCGTCGAACACGATCCCGGCCGATGCTGGCGGCGTCGGATAGGTCTTGGCCAAGGCCGCGTAGTCTTCGCCGGCGTCCGGCGCCCGCGCTGCTACATAGACAAGCGCCGAGACGTTAGGATGCATGCCGGCTTCGGTGACGATCATGCCGGAGAAAGAATGGCCGGCCAGCACCGTCGGGCCATCCTGCCGTGCCAGCACGCGCTCGGCTGACGCGACCGCCTCAGGCAGTGTGGTCAGGGGGTTTTGCACGGACGTGACGTTCAGTCCTGACGCCTGTAAACGGGGAATCACTTCGGACCAGCTGGAGCCGTCGGCGAACAGTCCGTGCACGAGCACGACGTTGCGGGCCTTCGGCGGGGCTACATTTGCGGCCATGCCGCGAGTGGAGACCATCGAAGCCGCCGCACCAGCAAGCAGAGCGGTCGAAAAAGTGCGTCTGTTCATCATCATGATTTCTCTCCTGGGTCACATGAGTTGGCGGGAAGGGCGAACTTGATGGCGGCTCAATCGGTGTTGTGCAGCAGGCCATCGACATCATGCGAACGGACGATGGTGCCGTCGCGTACGAAAGCCTCGTGATTGCTCTCTATGCTGTCGTGGTCATAAAGATAGTTGACCATGATGCCGAAGGATTCCTGGAGCGCACGAGGCTCGGTGTTACCGAGCCAATTGATGCGCTCGAGCCGTGCGCCGTTGCCGAGGTGAAAGCGCGCGACGGGGTCGATGCGTATCGAGGGCTTGCGCGTCAGATAGCGGGCGCAGAGGCGCAGCAAGGGCACGCGCAGCTTCTCGCTCTGCGCCGGATCATTCCACCAGCCGTCGCTCTCCAGTTGCGACAACGGCGTAGCATCGGGATCGCTTCCATTCACAAGCCGATTATTGAGCCATTGCCGAAACCCCGGCACTGGCGACAGGGTAGAAAAACGCTTCAGCTGCGGACACTCCGCCTTGAGCTCCTCGACCACCTGCTTGATCAGGAAATTTCCGAACGCCACGCCGCGCAAGCCGTCCTGGCAGTTGGAGATCGAATAGAAGATCGCAGTGTCGGCGCGTGCGGCTCGCTCCCGCGCGACAGCTTCACCGGTGTCCTGCGACAAGAGCGGCTGCACGGCAGTGGCCAGTCCTTCCACCAGAGCAACCTCGACGAAGATCAGCGGCTCACCTGGAAGTGCGGGATGGAAGAAGCCGAAGCAGCGCCGATCGGGTGCAAGCCGTCGTCGCAGATCGTCCCAGCCCTTGATCTCGTGCACCGCTTCATAGGCTATCAGCTTTTCCAGCACCGCGGCTGGCGTCTGCCAGTCGATGCGCCGCAACTCGATGAAGCCGCGGTTGAACCACGAGGCGAACAGATGCTTGAGGTCTGCGTCGAGCAGCTTCAGTTCGGGCTCGGCGCGCAGGCATGAAGCAATTTCGCTGCGCATCGCGATCAGCGCGCTGATCCCACCGGGTGCCATGTTGATTCGGCGCAGCAATTCCTGGCGGGGCGGATCGGCGGCCCGCGCAAGAGCAGCCGCGGCTTCAGCCGTGCCCTCGGCCAGGTAGCGCTGCGCTGCCGCGCGCAACGCCGGTCCGTCGGGCTGGAATTCCGTGGCGAGATAGCGCTCGAAGCCCTGGCGATCGCTGGCGTCGAGAGCTCCCAGCAGATCATGCAATTGCCGCGCGACCAGCGCTCCCGATGCCTGACTGCGTTCGGACAGCAGCGTGGCTGCGAGGTGCTTCACGCGGTCGAGGGGCGGCGGTTTCGCGCATAGGTCGCTAGAGGTCTGGCTGACTGGGGTCATGACTACTTCCTTAAGCATGGGCGATGACGGCGCGGCGCAACTTGGCGGGTGGCGTGTAGAGTCCACCCGAGGCGGCCACGAGCTCATCGATCGTCTTGGCGGCGAGCAGGTCGCGCGTTGCTGTTCGAACATCGATGCCAAGGTCCGCGGGAAACATCACGATGCCGCGGCGGCGCAGGCTCTCGGTTGTGACAGCTGATCGCCGCTTGCCGAATTCGGTGTCGCCGGCGATCGCGCGCAATGCCGCCTCGCGATCTTGCGGTGATCGGCAGCGCAGGAGGTTCGCCACACCTTTCTCGGTGATGACATGGCTCACGTCGTCGCCATAGATCATCACCGGCGGCAGCGCGAAGCCCGCGGAAGCGGCCAGATCGAACGCATCGAGACGCTCGACAAAGCTGGGCGCGCCGTTCGGCTGATGGGTCTGCACCATCTGCACCACAAGCTTGCGTCCGCGCAGGTGATCACCTGCTTCCTCACCGGCGCGCAGCCAGGTGGGGCTGTCGTGGCGGCGGCCGCGCGCATCCGCGCCCATGTTCGGTGCGCCCCCGAAGCCCGCGATCCGGTCTTTCGTAGCTGTCGAGCTGTTGCCTTGCGCGTCGATCTGCAGCGTGGCCCCGACAAACATGTCGCAGGCATATTGTCCGGCGACCTGCGCCAGCGCGCGGTTCGACCGCAAACTGCCGTCGGCGCCGATCGGGAACACATCGGTGCGCTTCGCGACGTAGCGCTCCATGCCAAGCTCGGAGCCGAAGCAATAGACGCCGTCGACGAACCCGGCCTCGATCGCGGGGATCAGGGTTGGGTGCGGGTTGAGCACGAAATGGTTCGCGACCTTGCCCTTCAGGCCGCGCTGCGCGGCGAATGTCGGCAGGATCAGCTCGACCGCCGCGGTGGCGTAACCGATGCCGTGGTTGAGCCGCCGCACCTGATAGGGTTCATAGACGGCCGCGATCGCCATCATGGCCATCAGCACGTTCTCGTCCCTCACCTTGGCGGGGTCGCGCGTGAACAAGGGCTCGATGGCGTAGGGCTTCGGGCCCGGCACGACGAAATCGACCCAGTCGCCGGGGATGTCGACGCGCGGCAGCCGATCGACGACCTCGTTGACCTGCGCCACGACGATGCCGCCGCGGAAGGCTGCGGCCTCGGCAATGGTCGGTGTGTCTTCGGTATTGGGGCCGGTATAGAGGTTGCCATTGCGGTCCGCCTTGTCCGCGACGATCAGCGCCACACGCGGCGTCAGATCCACCAGCATCCGGGCATAAAGCTCGAGATAGGTATGGATCGCGCCGATCTTCACCGTGCCGTTCGTGACCAACTCGGCGAGCTTGCGGCTCTGCGGGCCTGCGAAGGCGAAATCCAGCCGGTTGGCGATGCCGCGCTCGAACACGGCGAGATGGTCGGGCAGCGCCAACACCGACTGCACCATGTGCAGATCACGCAGGCGCCTGGGGTCAGCCTTCGCGAGCGCAGCAGCCAGGAAATCGGCCTGCTTCTGATTGTCGCCCTCGATGGTGATGCGGTCACCGGGTTCGATGATCGCTTCGAGCAGCGCCGTCGCGCGCTCGGGCCGACATAGCTTTCCGCTGTTGCCGCTGACCTTGGCCGTCCGTGCCAGCCGGGTGGCGCGGTCCGTTCCCTGTTGTGACGTGTTGGGCATGATGGCCTCCTTCGCTAATGACCTATCTCGCGAGAACGTCATTAAGCAAGCAGCGGCCCTCAAAGACTACCAAGGCTCCGTTTTGCTACCTGGCATCAAAATCAACACTGGCCCTTCGAACTTTCGGCCGATCAAACACCTGCGACTAGTTCAATTCGACGGCCGCACGTGGCAACCAATCGGTGATGTCCTCGAAACGGCTTTCTCTAACGTCGACAGGTGAAGCTGACCTCGCTTCAACCAGCAGCTAACGTACCTGAGGTGCGGTGGACCACTCCACAATCGGGATGGCAAGTTCGCTCTCAAGTATTTTGCGAGCTTGCAAAGATCGGTATCGGCCTGTGGTTCGGAGTTACTGCACATCCAACGGCCGAATGGATCGCCAATCAGCTCACTGAAGTTTGCGGCCGGGAGCAAATCCCTCGCTACCTAATCCGGGATCGCGACGATGCGTACGGAGAGATATTTATCCGCCGCGTTCATTCGATCGGCGTTCGGGACCGCCCGACGTTTCCGCGTTCGCGATTCGGAGGAGCGAGCCGTGCAGACGGTCACGACAACCGGTTTCGATATCGCCAAGTCGGTCTTCCAGGTCCACGGAGTAGATGCCACCGGTCAGGTGGTCATCCGCCGCCAATTGAAGCGCCGCCACGTCTTGGCATTCTTCGAGAAGTTACCACCGTGCCTGGTTGGCGCCGAGGCTTGTGCCTCCTCACATCATTGGTCGCGCGAGCTCGATGGACTTGGCCATACCGTGCGATTGCTGCCACCAAGCCTACGTGAGACCCTACGTCAAACGGCAGAAAAACGACATGGCTGACGCAGAGGCGATTTGCGAGGCGGTCACCAGGGCGGAGCGCAGAGGATAAGCAGCGCGAATGGAACCGGACCGTGCCGTGCTGAGCCCGAGGCGGGGCACTTCTTGGTCACTGATGCCTAGATAAAGCCACGAACTAGAAGGACAGTTTTTGCTGTTTCGCGCATCACGCAAAACGATCAAATCGGCTTGCTCGAACCAAGGTGGGGATAATGAAGTTCGTAAGGTGTCTGCTTGCGGCAGCGCTCCTGCTTGCGGGTGTCGGGGCAAGTCGCGCGGCAGTCCGCATTGCTGATGATAGGGGCGGTCAAATCGGAGGCTACATCAGCAAATTTCAACGTCTGCGTTCATCCGGACAATCCGTGATCATTGATGGTCTCTGCGCCTCGGCCTGCACCATGGTCCTCGGCGCGGTCCCTCACGACAAAATCTGCGTGACCTCGAACGCGGCGCTTGGTTTCCATGCCGCATATGATTTCGGCATCAACGGCCGCACCTTCACTAATCGCGAAGCAACCATGATGCTGTATTCGATGTATCCGACGTCGGTTCAGCGGTGGATCGCCGCGCGCGGCGGGTTGACGCCCCAGATGATCTTCCTGCGCGGCAAGCAACTGCAGGCGATGTACCAACCGTGTTACTCGATGCGTTAGGATCGGCTGGACGCTAAACCTTCTCGATCGGCTTCCAATCAGGTCCCGCCCGCGCCGACGAGGTGATCGAGTAGTCGGGAAGTTTGCTGCGGCGCATGAGTCCGGATGTGGCACGAAACGGCTGTTGAAGGTCGGACAGAGCATGCCCGCTCTGCCCGGGTATTTCAGCCAGCAACTTGTTCCGCTATTGCCAGTGCATCGTCTACTTCAATGCCCAGATATCTGACCGTGCTTTCAATCTTGGTATGTCCGAGCAGAAGCTGGATGGCGCTGAGATTTCCCGTCCGGCGATAGATCAGGGTAGCGTCGGTGATTTGCCAACGCTCGGTTGCGGGCTATCCATGGCTGTGTTCTGCTGTCGAGGCTGCCAGACGGGTTTAATTCCGCCTCCCGCATCCCCACATATCATCTATGACCCAATGGAAATCGACACGCGAGCCGCCAAAGACCAAGGCTGAGCTGTATGAGATGCTGGCTGAGGCCGTCCGCAATACGCAGGCCGAAAATAAGCGGCTGCAACGGGCCAAGCGAGAGCGCGGCGAAAAGGCCGCCTGACTCATACCTGTGTGCAAGAACCTTCGGGTGGCCAACCTTCCCCCGAGGTGCCCCCAGCCGGGAGTTCCGACACAGACGGCTTCGGCACGCCGCCCGCGCCGGGGCCGTTTTTTAGTCTCTTCAAAGAAACCAGTGATACCGACGAGCTAATCGACTAACTGCAGCGTTTGGCCAGCCTTTTGGGCCTTTTAAAAAGCATGCGCTTGGCTTTCGCTTCCGCACGCTTCTTGAGTTCGGTTTTGATTTTTTCGAGCAAGGTCACCGCTTCTGGGTTCTGAATTTTAAGAGTGGAGTTCACGTGGGCGCCCTCCGAAAAATTAGTACTTCCAAGGCTAGTACGTTCTAGGAATAAGGCAACCTGCAAATCGTTTCCAATCTCCATTTCATGGCGGAAGCGATTTCTACGGGACGACACCGCCGCGCCCGATCCGGTCCCAAGCCTTGGCTTGCTCAAGATCGTGACGAAAGTTCCCGCCATTAAACCTAATCAGCAATCTTAATCAGCGGTTTTTCTCGCGGCGCACCATTGCTGCGCTACCGTCATCTCATCGGTCACTGAAATTGGAGGTGATCCATGAGCGATAAGACAATTAAGGACACTGCGCAGCGCGAGGCAGGACGGACTTTTCGGCGTACCGCTAAACCGATCGCCACGGAATATGAAAAATCGCAGGAAGCCTTCCGGAAAAATTACGAACGATTGAAGGCTGAGCGCTTGGCTAGGGAAGCGGCGAAGTCAGACGACAAATAGCGGCGGAGAACCAAATGGCAAAAGACAGTTACACGAGACCGCAAAAGAGCACCAAGGCTGAGCTGCATGCGATGCTTGCCGAGGCGGTCCGCAATACGCAACCCCAGCCGGTCCGCGAAGCGCGACCCGCGCCGAAGCGCACGTCTAAAAATAAAAGAGTTCGCGGCTAGCCTGCGACGGTGCTGCGCTACATCACCCGGCTCATCGCCGGATGCCGGAAAGACGGCCAGGCGCGCCGCCTGCCACACACCCCTCGGGCGTTTTGAGGTCACAGAAGAGCGCGACCTAGTCGAAGTCTTCGGCGACGAGTACCGCCGTGTTACCGGGAGCGGGTGTCGATGCTACTGCCGTGGCGCAAGCTGATGGCCGTTGATTGGTTGCTGGCTCAACCGGTCGACGCGACGCAGGCTCAAAGTGATGCGAATGACCCGAACCAGACACTCGGTCGGGGCGGGCTACTTAGCTAGATCGGATCAAGGCCGTCATTTATCGTCGCTGAAGTCGGCTTCCCGCTTGGCGAAAGGCTTGACCGCCGCCGGGGTCGGCATAGCCTCCACCGCCATCTTTGGTCTTTACTGAAACTAGCCCGGTTGGATTTCACCAAGCCGGTTTAGTCCAGTATGGCCAAGCAAGTGGGAGAATTGTGCCATGCCGAAGCGCTCTTCCATAGGTAAGCGTCGGAGCAAAGCCTTACCCGCCTTGGGGTTTGCCTGCATGTCTCTCTCGATGGCAAGCGGTGCGTGCGCCTCAACTAGCGAAGCGTCGGCGAATACATCACCGCCCTCGCAGAAGCACGAAATCTTTCTCGGTGAGGAGGAAATCTCCGACGTCAGTTTGGCGACGTTCTATGTCTTCGACAAGGAAAATGCTGGACCACCACCGCTCTTCCAAAAACCAAGGCTGGCTGTCGGAGGCGGTGCCGGCTGTGGCTGCAGCTTCGGCTGTGCCTACTGGCCGCAATCTCCGCAGCCTCCAAAGGCAACACAGCCGACACAGCATCGAAAGAAGAAGCCTCCGCACCGCAGGAACTAAATGGCGTCCGGCACAGCCGCCTCAGTCAAGCTTTGCGCGACCTCACCATCAAAATCGAACTGATGTCTGCTTGTGGCCACCTTTGGATGGAGCGCCGCCGCTACCACGAGATATTCGATTGAGATCGTTTTTCCTATAGGGTCTTCTCGCTAAAGGTCCCTCGGCAAACTTATATTAGGAGAGTTGACATGAAGGCTTCGGTTCTTGTGGCAGGAATTGTTCTTCTGGCGGGCTCAATTGGATCAGTCTACGCAGCCCAGTATTTGACGGGCGATTTTCCAAAGAGTCGCGGCTATTCGCCTGCGGTAATCACAAAAGGGGGACGAACCGTCTGGCTAGCAGGCGAGGGGGGGTACCAAGGACGCGGCCGGCAACGACATTTCGAACAACCTCGAAGCACAGACAAAATTAGCTTTTGATAATATCTCGGAGACGTTGAAACGAGCTGGGGGCAGTCTTGAGAACGTCGTGAAGATGACGGTTTTTATCAAGAATCAGGAAGACGGGAATAAGTTTGTGGTACAACGAAAGAGCTTCTTTCCCAGCGGGAATTATCCAGCCAGTTCGCTTATTACAATCAAGGACCTCGCCTTGGCGGGAATGGTCATCGAGATCGAAGCTGTCGCCGTAATTGATGAAAATTAAAAAGTCCTGCAAGGCGCGTCGGCGCAATCCGACGCGCCGCCCGTACCAGGCGACGCCTCGTTCATCCCACTCCATTTGTTGTTTTCACCGCGACTGTGGCTGGTTAATTCGGATCGGCGAGCTAGCGATAACCGGCGGCCTGCAATTCAAAGAGCTCCGAGTATCGACCTGACTGAGCCATAAGCTCATCATGGGTGCCGGCCGATTCGACCACTCCGTCGGCCAGCACGAGAATACGATCGGCCATCCGTACACTTGAAAAACGATGCGAAATCAAGACGGCGGTTTTGCCGCTACTGAGTTCCTTGAATCGTTTGAACACCTCAAACTCGGAGCGAGCGTCCAATGCCGCCGTTGGTTCGTCGAGCACCAGCACGGCCGCTTCGCGCATATAGGCCCGGGCGATCGCAATTTTCTGCCATTCCCCACCGGAAAGCTCCACACCGTTCTTAAATCGCTTGCCGATCATCTGCCGATAGCCAGCCGGCAATCTATTGATTACCTCGTCAGCTTGGCTTCGTATCGCCGCGCGTTCGATGCGGACTTGGTCGTCACGGGCGGCAATTTTTCCTACCGCGATATTATCGCCTGCGCTGAGATTGTAACGGACGAAATCCTGGAAGATGACTCCCATGTTACCGCGCAACGCGTCGAGATCGTATTCGCGCAGGTCGTAACCATCTAGCAAGATGCGACCTTCGTCCGGATCGTAAAGGCGAGTGAGAAGTTTGACCAATGTGGTCTTTCCGGCGCCGTTCTCTCCGACCAGTGCGAGTACTTCGCCAGCGTACAGCGCAAAGCTGAGATGACGTACCGCCCATCGTTCGGCGCCTGGATATCTAAATCCCACATCTTCAAAGACGAAACCCACCCGAACAGGTGTTGGAAACGGGCGCGGATTGGCCGGGGATAGAATTTCCGGGCCGACCTCAAAGAACGAGAATAGGTCATTGAGATAGAGCGCCTGGCCGACCGTGGTCGAGAAGCTCGTCAAAAGCCCTTCGAGGAGGCCGCGCAGACGTCTGAATGAACCCGCGAGAAAGGTCAGGTCACCGACCGAGAACTTGCCTGTCAACGTACGCCAGGCAATGTACGCGTAGGCCAGATAATATCCGACGGTGCCGATCGCAGTAAACAAGCCGCCCCAGCTGGCGCGCCGCATCGCGAACTTGCGGTTTGCTGCGTAGAAATCACTAGCGAGCCGAATGTAGCGATCAATCAGGAAGCCGTTGAGGCCAAAAATCTTGACCTCCTTGGCGTTTTCGACACTGGCGGCGGTCTGCCGGACATAGTCCAGTTCTCGCCGCTCTGGCGTTCGCCCGAAATCGAGCGAATAGCTCTGCGCATTGAAATGTGCTTCCCCGAGGAATGCCGGAACCGACGCCAGTAGCAGCAGGGCAATAAGCCAAGGCGCAAAGAAGATGAAACCTGCGACAAAGCTCGCGACGGTGACAATGTCTTGCGCCTGACCGAGAAGTTGGGCCATCAGCGTCATTCGTCCGCTGGTCTGTCGGCGCGCGCGCTCCAATTGGTCCTGAAACTCGGAATCCTCGAAATCTTCCAGGTCGAGCGTTGCTGCATGCTCCATCAATCGGACACTTGACGAATTGCTCACCCGCTCCGAAAGCAGACTGTCCACGAGGGATACGATGCGTCCAAGAACATCGGCAAGGACGGCCAGCGCGAATTCGGCAATCAGAAGCAGGCCGAGCCAGTTGAGAAGGCCGCTATTCAGCCACTGCTGAAGCGTCTCGGGCTTGTGTGGCGTCTGCACCAGAGCCACCACGTCGTCGATGATCAGTTTGCCGATGAAGAGAGTGGCAACGGGAAGCAGCGCCCGCACCAGTCGCAACGCTAGTGAGGCGGCCATCAATTGTGGACTCGTGCGCCAGACCATCATAGCGAAAGGTCGAAGGTTCTTTAGCGCGCCGAATCGTTCCTTCAGAGATGCGTTAGACGTCGTAAACGACCCTTGTGACGTTCGGCCGGGAGAGGCCCTCGCTGTTCGGTCCGCATCGCTGTATTGGCGCGGCATGCAAGCATTCCCATTTTCGCTGACCGGCCAGAGTCGATCCTCGCTGTCAGGACCGAACGAAAGGTGTTCCGAGACGGCCTATTCCTGGAAACTTCAATGCTGGCCGTCTTACATCAAGACCCAGAACCCCACCGCGAAAGTTTATCTCGACGCCCTCAATCCAGCCTACCGTTAGACCGAGATAACCACCCAATGAAACGAACGCGCCGGTTCCCGAAGGTGTCAAACCAAACCAATGGCGGTAGGTGGCAATATGGCGTTCAGCTCCGGGACGGCGTCTCTGCTTTATCTCCATCAACGCTGACGACAGTTTCAGGAATGGCACCGAACCATCGGCCGTCGGGTGCAAACCCGTCGATACGGATTGGTTCACCCCATGCCGTATAGTCGTAGCGGGAATAGCGAAATGCTCCGCGTTCCTTCACGACGATCCAGGTGTGAACGGCAAATATCCCGCGCCAGCGGACTGTTCGGGCCGCGAAAACACGGATGAGCGCCTCAGGATGTTCCGCCGGCTTCGGGAGTAAGCCGGCGCTTGAGCGATCTGCGGTTTGCCAGTTATCGCGACGAACGCCGAGCAAATAATTGGCCGTCGAGACGGCGATGGGTCCTACCAACAGGAGCAGAAAAATGAGCACGAATTTCTTCAAGGAGTGAGGAGGTTCAGTTCGAATGCTGCGGTGATCTCACCCGATGTAGTTCTTTTCGTTGGCTTTGCCAGCTCAGGGCGGAGACTTTTCGTAGATACGCTAGCTCGAACGCCGCTTCGCCTGCGAATAGTATGTCACGATATCGGGAGCGAGGAACGCGAGCTTGAGCGCCTCGCGCATCACTTTGGGATGAATTCCAGCTTTGCCAGCAAGCTTCTCGATGAAACGAAACGCGTTGCGCTTATCATCGAACAACTTGCCGCGGAGCAGCGCACAGCTTTCAGCCGGCGCGTGATCCCGTGGGATTTCAGAAGATCTTGCACCCGCTCGAAGGTTGGGCGGTCGAGGACCGCCTGATGTTCTCCCTTGAACCATTTTCCGTCGTGATGCATCTCGCCGACGTGAATGCGGTTCTTGAGAAAGTAGGTGAGGGGACCATAAGTGAACGAAATGCCGCCCTGGTATCTTATAACTTTTGTGTCCCGCCGCTTGGTGACGATTTTCCGGCGATCGAGTTCAGCTACGACCGCATCTCGTTGAGGGGTATTCAAGATGAAAGCAGCGCCGGGCGCAGCGGAATATGCTCGCCGCGGGGCGCTGCTCGAAACTGGGCCCTCAAATCCCCCAGCCACCTTTGTGTCGTTGGACTCAACAGAAAGGTTCAAAGCTGGACGCAACCCGCTGCCTAGCCATTGTAGTCATGAAAACGCCTTCGCTCTTAGGCGTGTGAAACTGCCTTCATCAGTGCGAACGTTCGTGGATATTTGAACACCTGTTTAGTGCAGCCCCATTGTGCTATCTTGGTAGAGTCTCGGAAACGAAGCCCGCAGCGAACAGCAGGAGTACAGGCATGACAGTTTCAGCGGAACGAGCAATCCTTGCCGGCGGCTGCTTTTGGGGCGTGCAGGATCTGCTGCGCCGATATCCCGGCGTAATTTCAACGCGGGTAGGCTACACCGGCGGCGAGGTGCCGAATGCGACCTACCGCAACCATGGCAACCATGCGGAAGCCATCGAGATTACCTTCGATCCGAAAGTCATCAGCTATCGAAAGTTGCTGGAATTCTTTTTCCAGATCCATGATCCCTCGACGTTGAACCGCCAGGGCAATGACCGCGGAGCGAGCTACCGGTCAGCCATCTTCTATACCGACAACGAGCAGAAGCGGATCGCGGAAGACACCATCGCCGATGTCGATGCTTCCGGCCTTTGGCCGGGCAAGGTCGTCACCGAGGTAGCGCCCGCCGGACCGTTCTGGGAGGCCGAGCCCGAGCATCAGGATTATCTCGAGAAATATCCGGACGGCTACACCTGTCACTTCATTCGGCCGAACTGGACGCTGCCGCACCGGGCGGAGAAAATCGAATCAGGCGCGAGCGGAGTTTCGGCAGCGTGACGAAAGGCTCCGATCTGCTGGTGGCTGCCCTCGAGAACGAGGGTGTCGAATACATCTTTGCCATTCCGGGCGAAGAGAATCTCGACGTGCTGGATTCGCTGCGGCGCTCGAAGATCAAGCTTGTACTGACGCGACACGAACAGGCTGCCGGCTTCATGGCGGCCACCTACGGGCGTCTCACCGGACGCGCGGGCGTCTGCCTGACGACGCTGGGTCCCGGTGCGCTCAATCTGACGACGGCTGCGGCCTACGCACATTTGGGCGCGATGCCGATGGTCATGATCACCGGACAGAAGGCGATCCGAAGCAGCCGTCAGGCGCGCTTCCAGATCGTCGATATCGTCGCAACCATGCGACCGCTCACCAAGATGGCGACGCAGATCGTCGCTGCGCAAAGCATACCGACGCTGGTTCGCGACGCCTTCAGGGTTGCGCAGCAGGAGCGGCCAGGCCCCGTGCATCTCGAACTCCCCGAAGATATTGCGAGTGATGAAGCCGTTGCGGACATCATTTCCCCGCATGTCGTCGAGCTTCCGGTTGCGCCGGCGGTGGCTATTGAGCGCGCGGCGACCATGATCATAAGTGCCAGCAGGCCGCTCGTCATGCTTGGCGCCGCCGCAAGCCGCCCGCGGCTCGCCGAACCGCTGTCGGCGTTCGTGCGGCGATGCAAGATTCCGTTTTTCAACACTCAGATGGGGAAGGGCGTCGTCAATGCGGGCTCCAATCTCTATATGGGTACAGCCGCGCTGTCGGAGCGGGATTGGGTTCACGAGGCCATCGACCAGGCCGACCTAATTATTTCGATCGGCCATGATACTGTCGAGAAACCCCCTTTCCTGATGGGTCATAATGGACCGCAGGTTATCCATGTCGGCGCCACGCCAGCGACGGTCGAGCAGGTATACTTTCCGCAGGCGGAGATTGTCGGGGACGTTGGTGCCAGCCTTACTGGCCTGGCCGATCGTCTGGAAGGCAAACTCCCCAACGCCTCGGCATTGCTGGGTCTACGGGAGGGAATTCTTGCGCGCCTTGCCGAGCGTTCGACGGAGGATCGATTTCCCCTGACGCCTCAGCGCATCGTGCACGACGTCCGCGAGGTCATCCCGTCGGACGGCATCGTTGCCCTCGACAACGGCATGTACAAGATTTGGTTCGCCCGCAATTATCGCACCAGCGTCGCCAATACGCTGTTGCTCGACAATGCGCTGGCGACCATGGGGGCGGGTCTTCCTTCAGCGATCGTGGCGTCGCTGATCCATCCGGACAAACGCGTGCTCGCCGTCTGCGGCGACGGCGGCTTCATGATGAATTCCCAGGAGCTTGAGACGGCCGTGCGGCTCAAGCTGAACCTCGTCGTTCTCGTGCTGGAAGATCGCGCCTTCGGTATGATCCGATGGAAACAGGAAGTCGACGGGCTTTCCGACTTCGGCCTCGATTTCGGTAATCCTGATTTCGTCGCGTATGCGAAGTCATACGGCGCCACGGGCTCCCGCGTCGGCGAGGTCTCGCAGCTCTCGACGATGCTGGAAGCAGCTTTCAGGGAAGGTGGCGTGCATCTCGTCGTGGCGCCCGTCGACTACAGCGAAAACATGCGCGTGCTTGTCAACGAGTTGCACTCGGTAGCCCAAGCTTTGTGACAACCCTTTTACTGAGCTTGGGGGTCGGAAGCCCGCATCCGGGGACGTCGGGCTTTGGCACGAAGCGGATATGATCGATCCAGCTTTCGCCATTGCGTAGCGGTCGAGGAGGGGGCGTTGCAGCCGGCTGCAAGCAAAGCGGCTGTGAGCTGTGTCGCCTTGATCAGCTCGGCCTCGGTTACCTTGTCCCTGAGATCGCCTGGCGTGAGAACGAGCCGCACATTTGCGCTGGGATTGTCGTATCCCGCCACCAGTCGAAAGGCGGGGATACCCGCGAGGGCAAAGTTGGCATGGTCGGAATTCATTTGGAGCGGCCGCACGCAGCGCAAAGCATGTCCGTTCGCTCCAGCAGTCTCCAGCAGGAACGGCTCCAGCCCTCCAAATCCGCTGGTCAGCGCCGTGAGGCATTCACCGCCGGCGACGGTATCGAGATTGATATTCAAGGCGATGCGACGCTTTTCAACGTCGGACAGACTTGCAACGTAACGCGCCGAGCCCGTCAGGGCCCATTCTTCCGCGCTGAAAAATGCAAGGCGCACGCCTCGCCGCCAGCCTTTCACGTGTGGCGCGATCATTCGGATCACGGCCAACGCGGTCGCAACGCCTGAGGCGTTGTCCATGGCGCTCTCGTTGATATCATGACCGTCCACGTGTGCGCTGAGTACAACCACCTCGTCGGTTTTGCCGGGTAGGTCAAAGAGCAACGTCGAGGTTCGCGCTTCGTATTCTTCGGTTTCGATTACCAGGGTGGCTTGCGCCCACCCGGCGGCCGTGCGTGCCAGGCTCGCAGCGGTTTCCGGCGCAATGCCCATGGCCGGGATTCCTGCATCGCCCTCGTTTCGGCCGGAAGACCCCGTCACGAGTGCGCCCGCCAGGGGACTGGCGATGAGAAAGCCGACCGCGCCTGCTTCAAGCGCCATATTGTATTTACGGCGGCGATGGATCGTGCCGGCTGCAAACATGAGTTCATGTCGCACCAGGACGATGCGGTCTCTGATTTCCTCTCGATGGGCTTCGAATTCTTCTGGTGTGCCCCGGCCGAGGTCGATCACCTCTGCGTTGAGTCCGCCCGAGGCGGTCGGCGTCGAGCGCACCAGCGGGTGGCAGGCGGCAAGCACTCCGTGCGAAAGGCGCAACTCGGCTTTTACGGCACGCCAGCCGCCGTAGCTGACGGGAAGGGAGGTACAGGGAACACCGCTCGCGAGGCTGCCGCGTTTGGCGACATATTCCATCGCCGCGCGCTCGCTCTCGGTCCCGGCGAGACGGCCGCCAAAATCGCAAAGTGCGGCAAACTCCTCGGCCATGGTGCGATCGGCGGCAATCCGAACCAATACATCCGGCGGCAGACGCATCGGCTAGTCTCCGTGGTGAGCTACGAGAAAGTTTTGCATGTGGGCGTCGAACGCATCGAGGAAGTTGCGCGCGAGTGTCGAAAGGTTCGGCTCGGCCGCATGAAAAACGGCGATGTCGTAGAGAACGGCAGGTCTGAAGGGCCGGATCTCCAGCCCGGCGGACTGAAACTGCAGCGCCGAGGCGCGATCGACGATCGACACCCCTAGTCCGCTCGCCACCATCGCGCAGATGGCTGCGAAGAATTCCGAGCTTGCAACCACATTCAGGCGCGCCTGCGCATCCGCAAATACCTTTTCCACCAGATGATAGGCAGTCCATAATCGGGACATGCTGACGAAGGGACGGCCGGACATCAGTTCAGGGGTGATGACATCGTGTTCAGCGAGCGCATCATTTTTCGGCAGGATCGCGACGCAGTCCATCCGGTAGCGCACGATGGTCAGCCCGGAAGGATCGACCGGAGGCTCGGCGATACCGATGTCGTAGGTCCGCGAAGGAAGCATTCCGCGCACCACGTCGGAGTTACGAACGAACAAGTCCACCTTGACGTTGGGCCGCTCCCTGGCGAAGGCCGCCACTACCGGCGGCAACAGCGTGACGCCGGCCATCGGATGGCTCGCAATCGTCAGCGATCCGACCTCGCCAGCGCGGATTTGCTCGGCAACCCGGCTCAGATCGTTGATCTTCGTGAGCGTCTGTTCGACCTCGTCGCGGAACGCAATGGCTTCCGCGGTCGGGCGCACCCGGTTGCCGGAGCGGACGAAGAGGGCGAAGCCGACATCGGACTCAAGGCGTGCAATCTGTGCGCTGACCGCCGGCTGGGTTAAGCCGAGGGACGCAGCCGCATGGGTCATGGAACCACTGTCCAAGACGCTGCGAAACGCTTCAAGAAGGCGAGGATCAATCTGCATAAATTTTGGTTATTGCTATTCTGGCTTCCGCTGCTCTAGCTTAAGCAAAGACGCTAAATTTAGCAAAGCTTAGCATCAGTGTTTTTTGTGCTAGTTATGCAACGGGGTCTGGACTTGGCTGCACCGTTAATCGCTTCCGAGAAGGTATCGAAAAGTTTCGGCCCGACCGAAGTGCTGCGGCACGTCAGCCTCGCGGTCGCACCGAAAGACGTGGTTTGCGTGATCGGACCGTCCGGTTCGGGCAAGACCACCTTGCTGCGCTGCCTTGCGCTACTTGAACAACCGACCGGCGGAACGGTGGCCATGAACGGCGTCACCATTGCGTCCGCGCGCGGCAGTTCGGAAGAGCGCCGCGCGGCGCGCGAGGTGCGGCCGGATATCGGCATGGTGTTCCAACACTTCAATCTGTGGCCCCACATGACCGTGCTCGGCAATCTGATCGAGGCCCCGCTGCGGGTGAAACGCATGCCGCGGCCGGAGGCCGTCGCAATGGCCGAGGCGCTGCTCGCCAAGGTCGGCCTCTCCGACAAGCGGGATGTTTATCCCAACCGGTTGTCCGGGGGGCAGCAGCAGCGGGTTGCGATCGCCCGCGCGCTGGCGATGTCGCCCAAGGTCTTGCTGTTCGACGAGCCGACTTCTGCGCTTGATCCGGAGTTGCGTCAGGAGGTCTTGATGGTGATGCGTCAGCTCGCGGGCGAGGGCATGACCATGCTTGTTGTGACGCACGAAATGGGCTTTGCGCGCCAGGTCGGCACCCGCGTCGTTTTCATGGATGGCGGAGAGATCGTCGAGGAGGCGCCGCCCGAGACTTTCTTCACCGCGCCATCGAGTGAGCGCGCGAAACGCTTCATCTCCCAGCTCCAGAATTAGTCTTGAGGCTCAGGATCAAAGCCAGCGAGAGGACAAACCGGATGAAATCCAATCTGCGCCCATTCTTGCTTCACGCGGTCGCGCTTGCCGTAACCGCCGCGCTCCTCACACCCACGCCGGCCAGCACAGCCGAGGTGAATTCCCGGCTCAATGAAATCACGAAATCCAAGAAGCTGCGCGTCTGCCAGTTTCCGCTTTACTATTCGATTTCCTTCCGCAATCCCAAGACGGGCGTGATCGAGGGCATCGATGCCGATCTTGCCAAGGAGCTCGCCAAGGACCTGGGTGCGCAGCTCGAGATCGTGGAAAGCAGCTTCGGGACCTTCATCGCCGATCTCCAGGCCAACAAGTGCGACATCGGCATGTTTGCGCTCGGCGCCTCGCTTCAACGCGCGCAGGCGGTGGAATTCTCAAAACCCTATCTGATCACCAACGTCTATGCGGTGACCCGCAAGGACGGCCCGGTCAAGACCTGGGACGACGTCGATAAGCCCGGCGTCAAAGCCGCTGTGACGCTCGGCAGTTACATCGAGCCCTTCATGAAAAGCTATCTGAAGAAAGCCGAGCTGATATCGGTGGCGCCGCCCAATACGCGTGAAGGCGAACTGGTTGCCGGGCGTGTCGACGTCATCATGACGGACTTCCCGACCGCGGTGAAGGTGACCGACGAATTCGACTGGGCCAAGAGTATCGAGCCCCCGGAGAAACTGGCTGTCACCCCTTACGCCTATGCGGTGCCGCAGGGCGATCAGGTCTGGCTCAATTTCATCAACCTCTTCATCGACACCATCAAGCTCGACGGTCGTCTGAAGAAATATGCCGAGAAGAACAAGCTCGGTCCGATTGTCGCTCCCTGAACGCAGGTAAGACGCCGTGGTCACCTATCAGTTTCGATGGGATGTTATCTGGAACAACCTCGACTTCCTGATGTCGGGGCTTCAGATGACGCTATTCATCTCGGCAACGTCGCTGATATTTGCGCTGATCGGCGGCCTCATCCTGGCCTTGTTTGACCTCTCGAGATTCGCCGTGCTGCGGGGCTTTAGTCTCACGCTCGGGGAAATCATCCGCAATACGCCGATCCTCGTGCAGCTTCTGTGGGTGTATTACGTCCTGCCGATCGTCTTCAACATCCGCGTCTCCTCGCTGGCCGGCATCCTGATCGGCTTGTCACTTTATATGGCGGCCTTCATCTCGGAAGTGTACCGGGCGGGCATCCAGGCCGTTCCCAAGGGCCAACGCGAGGCCGCACAGGTGCTCGGCCTCACGCCGGTGCAGAGTTTTATACGGATCGTGCTACCACAGGCGATCCGAATGACGCTGCCGCCGCTGGCGTCGAATTTCGTGCAGCTCATCAAGTTCTCCTCGCTTGGGGCGGTGATCTCGGTGAGCGAGATCACGCGGCGAGGCATGGAATTGTCGTCTTCCACCTTCAGGCCGCTGGAAATCTTCTCCTTCATCGCGGTGGTCTATTTCTTCATCTGCTGGCCGCTCGCGATGGCGATCCGTATCTGGGAAGGCCGTCTTGCCCGTCGCTGATCACATTTTTTCCTTGAGTACTCACCTCGAAGCCGAGGTCGAAGCGCAGCGCGCCTTCCTGATCGAGACTACGCAGAGGCTCGTCGCTGTGGCATCGCCCAACCCGCCCGGCGATGTGACGGAGGTTGCCGAGGTCGCCACGGAGCTGTTGAAGGCGATCGATGGTGTCAGCGTTACGCGCCACGAAACAGCACCGGGCATCATCAATCTGGTGGCCGTGATGAAGGGCAACGGTCCCGGCCGCAGGCTCGTCTTCAACGGGCATCTCGATACGTTTCCGATCGGGGAGGGCCAGTGGACGGTGCCGCCATTGGGCGGCACGTCGAAGGACGGGCGGATTTACGGCCGGGGCGTTTCCGATATGAAAGCCGGCATTGCGGCTGCGCTCACCGCGCTTCGAATCCTTGCCAGTCTGCGTGAACGCTGGCGCGGTGAGTTGGTGATGACGCTTGCCGGCGACGAAGAGAACATGGGTTCGCTCGGCTCGCGCTGGCTGCTGGAGCACGTGCCGGAAGCAAAGGGCGACGCGATGTTGTGCGGCGATGTCGGCTCGCCAATGGTCTTGCGCTTC
>Ga0208193_1000053_pt1 | contig 83141 bp, 77 predicted proteins | sample June2015DPH_17_2_FD_184716 | JGI IMG/M metagenome (GOLD analysis project Ga0208193, IMG submission 184716) | Peatland microbial communities from SPRUCE experiment site at the Marcell Experimental Forest, Minnesota, USA - June2015DPH_17_10... | ecosystem: Environmental > Terrestrial > Soil >...
CCCAATATGAGCGTCGAAAGCGCGGTCGCGATCGCCGGCGGCTTCTCGCCGCGCGCCAAACGCGACAGCGTCACGCTGACCCATAACGCCAGCCGCGCCATCGTCCCGCTCGGCACCCAGCTTAGCCCCGGCGACACCGTCCTCGTCGGCGAACGCTGGTTTTGATCCCCGCGATCTATTAGCTCTTCAAATATTTGCTGAAGAAATCCAGGCTGCGCGGCCAGGCGATATCGGCGCTCGTTTTGTCGTAGCTGGCGCGTTCGTCGCAGTGAAACCCGTGCTGTGCACCCGGATAGATATGGATCTCGACATCGGGCCGTTTGGCGCGGATCGTCTCCACATCGCTGAGCGGAATGCCCGCGTCCTTCTCGCCGAAGTGGAGTTGCGTCGGCACCTTCGGCTTGTCGTCGGCAAAGCGAACGATCGCCCCGCCGTAATAGCCGACAGCCGCCTTCAGGCCCGAGAGTTTGGTCGCAGCCGCATAGGCAATGCTGCCGCCGAGACAGAAGCCAATGATGCCGACCGGGCCGACATCCTTGACGGCATCAATGGCGGCCTGGGTATCGCGGAGCATCGCGACCCAGTCCGGATTGGCGACGAATTTGCGCGCCACCGCCACTTCATCGGGTGAATAGCCGGACTGGAAGTTGGGTTCGAGGCGGTCGAAGATGGCCGGCGCGACCGCGACATAACCTTCCTGCGCGAAACGATCGCATACCGCGCGGATGTGATGATTGACGCCGAAGATTTCCTGGATCACGACCACCGCCGCCTTTGGCGTGCCTGCGGGGTCGGCGCGGTAGCCGGCCAGTTGAAATTGATCCGAAGCGGTCAGTTTGATGTCGTGTCCCACAGGCTGTCCTTTTTTGGTGTTGCAGGCGCAATCTACGGCGAAGCCGGCCGACGCGCAAAACGTCGCATCGGTTCGAGGGCGATCCCGGCAGGCGCCTGCAATTGCTCGCCCGACGTTCTCCCGAGCCGTTTCACCGCCCAGATATTCCGGAGAACAAAATTATGACAGCATCATTGCCGCAACGCACAACCAAGGTCGGGTTTTGATCGCGGCTGATTTTTATTGCCTCTAAAACAGATCGCGATCATTGTCCTTACCGGCACCATCCCGGTGGGTGTCATCAAACGAAAAAAATGAGTTCCGCCGTAAGCGGTTTTCATCACCGGCAGGGAAAGAAACCTATGCCAAGTCTCACCATCAATGGGCGGACTCTGTCCGTCGATGCGGCCAACGATACGCCGCTCCTCTGGGTCATCCGCGAACAACTCCAAATGACAGGTACGAAGTTCGGCTGCGGTGCCGGACTTTGCGGCGCCTGCACCGTTCACATCAACGGTGAAGCCGTCCGCTCTTGCCAGACGCAGGTCAGCGACGCGGTCGGCAAGAAGATCACCACCATCGAAGGTCTCGCCGCCAAGGGTGATCATCCCCTGCAGAAGGCGTGGATCGCCGAGCAGGTGCCGCAATGCGGCTACTGCCAGTCCGGCCAGATCATGCAGGCAGCCTCGCTGCTGGCAAAGAATTCCAACCCGACCAAGGAAGAAGTGGTGGCGCACATGGACGGCAATCTCTGCCGCTGCATGACCTATTCGCGCATCCAGAAAGCAATCATGCGCGCCGCGACCGAAATGCGCACGGCCTCCAACGCCGGAACCGATCGGAGAGCCACATGAATTCGCACGTCAAAATCACCTCTCAAGAGCCGGCTGATCTGAGCCGCCGTTCATTCCTCGTCGGCTCCGCCGCCGCGGGCCTTGCGCTCGGCTATTCCGCCGTTCCCGGCCTTCTTGGTGCCGATCAGGCATTTGCCGCAGCCGGCAATTTCGATCCGAGCGTGTGGTACTCGATCGCGCCCGACGGCATCGTGACGGTCATGAGCGGCAAAGCCGACATGGGCCAGCACATCGCCTCCACCATGGCGCAGATCATCTGCGAAGAACTCTGCGCCAACTGGAAGGACATGCGGATTCAACTCGTCGCCAACGATCCGAAGTTCAACGATCCCGTGCTCGGCGCGATGGTTACCGGCGGCAGCTGGAGCACCATGATGAACTTCGATGCGATGAGCCGGGCGGGCGCCGCCGGGCGTATCGCCATGACGGAAGCGGCAGCGGTGATCTGGGGCGGCATACCCGCCGGCCAATTGATCGTGCGCGATTCCACGATCACGGATCCGAAGTCGAAGAAGTCGATGACATTCGCCGACGTCATCAAGAGCGGCAAGATCACCAAGACCTTCACGCCCGACGATCTCAAGGCGATCAAGCTGAAGACGCCCGACCAGTACACCATGATCGGCGTCTCGGTTCCGCAGCTCGACATTCCCGGCAAGACCAACGGCACGATCAAATACGGCATCGACGTCATGCTGCCGGGCATGGTCTACGGCAAGGTCGTCACACCTCCGGTGCGCTACGGCGCGACGGTGAAATCGGTCGACGACAGCGCGGCCAAGAAGGTGCCGGGCTTCATCAAGGCGGTCACCCTTGACGACAAGACCACGACGACGACCGGATGGGTGGTGGCGGTGGCAGACACCTACGCCAACGCAACCAAGGCGGCCGAGGCGCTCAAGGTCACCTATGACGGTGGTCCGAATGCCAAGCTGTCGAGCGAATCCATCCTGGCGGAAGCCAAGCGGCTTCAGGGGCTCGACGACTCCGGCCTGTTTTTCGTCAAGGACGGCGATACGGCGGCGGCGTTCGGCACGGCAGCCAAGGTGCTGGAGGCGGAATACACCACCAGCATCAACATCCATGCGCCGTTGGAGCCGATGACAGCGACGGCCGAACGGCAGGGCGACATCTGGCACGTCTACACCGGCAACCAGTTTGCGACGCGCTCGGGCGCGATCGCAGCGGGAGCTGCCGGCGTCGATCCGAAGTTTGTCGTGATGCATCAGCAGTGGCTCGGCGGCGGCTTCGGCCGGCGTCTGGAGGGCGACATGCTGGTGCCGGCGGTGCAGGCGGCGATAGCCGTCGGCAAGCCGGTCAAGATCATCTATACCCGCCAAAACGACATGACGATGGACTTCACGCGTCCGTTGACGTTCCAGAAGGTCAAGGCTGGACTGGATGGCGACGGCAAGCTGGTCGCGTTGAACCATGACGTGGTCGCGGCGTGGCCGACCAAGCGATGGGGCATTCCTGCCTTCCTGTCGCCTTCGGTCGACAAGAAGGGTGCGCTTGACGCGTTCACGGTGAATGGTGCGGACTTCTTCTATTCCGTGCCCAATCACAATGTCCGCGCCATTCTCAACGAGATGGCGCAGACGGCGACGCCTTCGGGTCAGTTGCGGTCGGTTGCACCCGGCTGGACCTTCTGGGCGACCGAAAGCATGATCGACGAATTGGCGCATGCGGCGGGCAAGGATCCGGCAATGTTCCGGATCGAATTGCTTGACGGCAAGGGCGCCAATAACGGCGGTGCTCAGCGCCTGCGCAACGCGCTGCTGACGGCAATGGGCCTGTCCGGCTACGGCACCAAGGAATTGCCGAAGGGCGAGGGCATCGGCATCGCCTGCGTCTCGTCGCAGGAAAGAGCCACCGCAAGCTTCACGGCCTGCGCGGCCCATGTTGCGGTTGCGCCGAGCGGCGAGGTCAAGGTCAAGAAGCTGACCGTGGTCACCGACGTCGGCACGCAGGTGCATCCCGACAACATCCGCGCCCAGGTCGAGGGGGCGGCGTTGTGGGGACTCTCGCTTGCGCTGTACGAAAAGGGGACGCTGAAGGACGGCGGTATCGAACAAACCAATTTCGATACCTACACGCCCTTGCGGATGAGCCAGACGCCGGAAGTGTCGGTAAATGTCATCGCCAATGGCGAGCATGCTACCGGCGTTGGAGAGCCGGCGGTAACCGTGATCGCACCAGCAGTGGCAAATGCGATCTTCAACGCCAGCGGCGCCCGCGTGCGCTCGCTGCCGATTACCGCAGAAGCGGTCAAGGCGGCGATGAAGGCGTAAGGCCTTCAAATAGCGAAAATACCGGCCGCCGGAGGAGATTCCTCCGGCGGCTTTTTTATTCCGATGGTCCCTTCGGCCCCCGGCGTTCGTTCAAATTTTAACTTCAACAAGAAGCGAACGTTCATGATTTCTCTTAAGCCTCGGGGAATGTCTTCTCGGTTAGGTTGCGGCTCATCCGTCCGCACTTGTCCAAAGAGGGTCCATGTCAGCTCAAGCCCAAAAGCGCCGCCTGCTGCTGGCGTCCGACAACCAGGAACAAAGCCGCGAGTTGGAACGCATCCTTCAGTCGGTCAGCGAAGTGCATACGGTTTCGACGTCGGAACTCCCCGATGTGCCAACCGATCAAATCTCCGGTATCGTGGTCGACATCAATCTGCGTTCTTCCGAGAGCGTGCAGCGGGTGCGCAACAAGCTGCGGCATGAATCCTACCGCGCGATGCCGCGCCTGTTCATTCTGGCGGACGCGCTTCATCATGGGTCGATGCAGGCCTGGGCGCTTGGCGCCACCGATACGATATCGCGGCCATTCGATGCGGCCGGCATCCTGCAACGCATCCGCGCCGCCTTCCCCGACAGTCAAGGCTTCGATGCGACCGGCAAAGGCAAGACCTTGAACCGGGGCGTGGCCGCCGCCCACGAAGTGATGGTCAAGATCTTCCAAAAGCTTCCCGCGGGCGAGCCGCTGAAATTCAGCGACGTCATTCAGGCCGAGAACAAGATTCTCAAGGCGCTCAAGCACTCCTCGCTGCGCGAGTGGCTGACGACGGTCGGCTGTCACCACGCCGATACCTATCGTCACTGCCTGTTCGTCACCGGCTTCGCGGTAGCCTTTGCGCAGCATCTGGGCATGCGCGAGGACGACCAGCGCCGCCTGGTGCGGGCAGCGCTGCTACACGACGTCGGCAAGGCTTTCATTCCGACGGCCATCCTGGACAAGCCGGGCCTGCTCAACGACGAAGAAATGAGCGAGGTGCGCAAGCACCCGTATCTCGGCTATCAGGCACTCGCGACGCAAGGCGGCTTTCCGCCGGAGATGCTGGACGTGGTCCTGCATCACCATGAATTTCTCGACGGCACCGGCTATCCCGACGGCCTGCGCGCGGAGGAAATCAGCGATATCGTGCGGCTGACAACGATCGTCGACATCTATGCGGCGCTGATCGAGCAGCGCCCCTACCGGGTGCCCTTCACCCACGCCAAGGCCTTTGCGACCATGGAAAAGATGGAAGGCAAGCTCGATGTGCATCTCCTGCAAGCCTTCCGGCCGGTGACGCTGGGCGCGTATTAACGCTCGCGCTAACACATCTCGCCGTCATTGCGAGCGTCCGCGAAGCAATCCAGCCTGGCCCCGCATCAAAGCCGTCATGCCCGCGCTCGTCGCGGGCATCCACGTCTTACTTCTTTTCGTGCGCCAAAGACGTGGATCGCCGAAACAAGTCCAGTCATGGTCACATGAATATATCTGCGATCCTGATAGCTGTAGCCGCGTCGATAGCGATAGGCCTTCTGGTGGAGCGCTGGGCTACTCCATGGACTGGCGCATTGCTGCGGAAGGGTCGCATCGAATCCTGGCAATCCGATCGGCTTTGGGTTCTTCTGGTCGTCGGCTCAGCTACAATTACGTATCTGCTTATCCAGCCCGTAGTGCTGGATATCCTTCAAACGCCGGTTTCACCGATCATTTTCGAAGCACGCTGAGACGGCAATAGCTGTTATCTTCCACTTCTGGCGCGTCTCGGACCGTAGGATGGGTTGAGCAATTCGCGAAACCCATCACGTCCGGACGTTGACCGATGGGTATCGCTTCCGCCTTCGCTCGTTGAGCTACGGCGGACGGGGTGGCTCTACCCATCCTACACATCTGCTTCAGCCGACGTCACCCTCATACGACGAGATCTCGATCAGGCTGCCGTCGGGATCGCGGCAATAGACCGATCGTATGGCGCCGCGGGCGCCCTGCTTCGTCACGGGACCTTCCTCGATCGCCACCCCACACGCTTTCAAGTGCGCCACCACCTGCTCCGGCGTACTCGATGTGAGAAAACATAGATCGTCGCTGCCGGGCATTTCGTGGTCGGCGGTAAACCACTCGACCTTGTCCGCACCGCGCGGCCGCACATTGATCTTCTGGTGGCCGAACGCCAGCGACGTCCGTACCGGCTTGCCGTGGCCGGGATCGAATACCCTGACCTCCATGCCCAGCACCTTCCGATACCAGTCGACGGAACGCACGACGTCCGCGACATTGATCACGATATGGTCGAGCGCAGTGACCTTGACACTCATCTAGCCGTCCTTTCGTCGTCGTCGCGCGGTGCTGGCTGCGCCCGATTTTGTTTGTTACAACGGCGCAGCAAGCCTGTTCAATAAAAGACGGGAGGGAGAAACGCATGGCTTCACGCCGCACCGCGATAGCTCTATTGGCACTCGGCCTGTGCGCTTCGGCCCTACCATTCAGCCAGGCGTCGGCGTTGGACTACCCGACGCGGCCGGTGCGCTTCATCGTCGGCTATCCGGCCGGTGGTTCCACCGACATCATTGCCCGCCTGATCGGGCAAAAGCTCTCGGAGCGGCTTGGCCAGCAGTTCGTGATCGAGAACAAGCCCGGCGCCGGCAACAATATCGGCACCGAGACCGTGGTCAGGGCAGATCCCGACGGCTACACGGTGCTGCTGGTCAACCCCGCCAATTTCATCAACACCTCGCTCTACGCCAATCTCAATTTCAACTTCATCCGGGACATCGCGCCGGTCGCCACATTTCTGCGTGTCCCCAACGTAATGACGGTGGCCAAGGAAGTTCCCGCCAAAACCGTCGCCGAATTCATCGCTTATGTGAAGGCCAATCCGGGCAAGGTGAACCTGGCCTCCTCGGGCAACGGCACGTCGGTGCATCTGTCCGGCGAAATGTTCATGGCGATGACCGGCGCGAAGATGTTGCATGTGGCCTATAAGGGGGCAGCGCCCGCGACCACCGACCTGCTCGGCAACCGCGTCCAGGTGATGTTCGACAATATGCCCTCGATCATCGGGCACATCCGCGGCGGCGCGTTGCGGGCACTGGCGGTGACCACGGCGGAGCGATCGCCGGAACTGCCCGATGTGCCGACCGTCGCCGAGACGGTTCCCGGCTACGAGGCGAGCGCCCTGTTCGGGATGGGCGCGCCGGCCAAGACGCCACCGGGAATCATCGCCAGGCTGAACCACGAGATCAACGCGGTGCTGGCGGACCCTGAGGTGCGGAAGCGCCTGGTCGAGCTCGGCGGCGAACCGCTGATCGCCACGCCAGATGATTTTGGCGCGATGATCAAGGCCGAAACCGACAAGTGGGAAAAGGTCGTCAAATACGCCGACATCAAGATCGAATAAACAAAATCGGCGCCGGATCATCCGGCGCCGATTGGTAGATCATCAGGTATCGCTATATCAGGTGCCGCCGCCGGGCGTCATTGCATCGGATGGCGGCGGCGTGGTGCTCTCCGCTACCGGCGTGCTCGACGGTTCGGGATCAAAGCCGAACAACTCGACCAGGAATTTGTAGTATTTCGGCAGCTTGTCCTTCAGTTGCGCGCGGGTGTGCGGCTCACTGATGGTTCCTTTACCGGCCAGGAAAACGCTCGCGGTCACCGCGAAGAATTCCTGCGGGTTCGTCATCGCATACTCTTCCTTGGGGAAGGCGTTCTTGCTCACGGCTTGCGCGTACATGGCCTTGATGCCGAGATTCTCCAATCCCCCGCCCATCAGCTTGTTATGATAGGCGTGGAGCATCTCATGAAGGATAACCGGGTCCTCGGTATATTTCAGCATGTTGGGTCGCAGCTTGATGACGCCGGTGCCGGCATCCGCTGCCAGATCGACGAAATTCGGGTTGCTCCAGCTCATGGTCTTGGAATCCCAGACCGTGAAGGAGCGGGTCCGCGCCGTCGACGTTTCCGGAGGGACGGAAGTGTAGCAGGCGATCGGCGGGCCGAAGTCGGTGCATGCCATTTCGCTGGCGACGATCGGAACCGTATGGAAGAACTGCAGTACCTTCGGACTGAGACCGACGCTTTCGACGATGTCGAGCTGCTTCTTCAAAAGATCGGTGATCGCAGCCTTGTCCTTGCGGTCAACGTTTTCGGAAAGGTCGTAAATATAGCCGTTATAGGACTCAAAGCCCGGCGGTACTTCCGCGGCCGGCTCGACCGCGATGACGCGGGGAGCTGCGCCTGCAAAACTTGAAGCAAACGAAAGCATGAACACAACAGACGAAGTCAAAAGCAGCCCGCGCATGGTTTTCCCCACTTTATTCGTGTTTGGCGATCGACGATGCGATCTGGTCGGCCGTTACGAAGGCCGCACCATACAAGAGCCAACTTGCAACGCCGTTTCGCCGTTCGAAGCAACTTGGCGCGCGGCGTTACAACGACGTTAACTATGGGTACGCGCGCTTAGCCCAACTGCGCCGCATGCGCGTTCAATCGCAGCTTCAAAGATTGGCAGACCCCCGCCTGCCCAAGCAAGTCGGGGGCGCCCGCACGGGCAAGCGGGGGTCTGCATCCTGCACGCACCTCTGAGAACGGTACGACAGAAATTACTTCAGCGAGCTGTTGATCGAGGAGAACCTGGTATTGAGCTTGGAGCCCAATCCATTGATGACTGCGATGACGGCAAGCGCAATGCCGGCCGCGATCAGGCCATACTCGATGGCCGTGGCGGCTGTTTCGTCTCTCAAAAATCTGGAAATGGTGTTCACGCCGATATCGCCCCGCTATTCCGTCCAAACGAACCGTTCTGGATAGATAACGTGCGGGCTTCTCTCGCAGCGTGGCGCGATCATTAGCGCATAACATTTTACAGAAATGCTAAGCGGCAAGGTTAAGATCGAATTACGATCCTGATCTCCCTACAATGCCGGCGCGTCGCGGATCTCGACCCGGATCGGGGTCGGATTGAAGCCGTTGCAGGGATTGTTCACCTGCGGGCAGTTGGAAATCACGAACAGCACGTCCATTTCCGCTGTCACCTCGACATGATTGCCCGGCGCGGAGATGCCATCAACCACCGTGAAATTGCCGTTGGCGTCGATCGGCACATTCATGAAAAAATTCAGATTCGAGACGATGTCGCGCTTGGTGAGACCATGTTTGGACAGTTCGAGGATGAAATTCTCCCGGCAGGCATGCTGATATTTTGTCGGCTCGCCAAAACGCACCGCGTTGCTCTCGCAGGAACAGCAACCCGCCGACGTATCATGCCGGCCGCAGGAGTCCGATGTGATGCTCGCCATCACCCGGCTTTTGTTGGAAATCAGCCGCGTACCAAGCTCGATGTAAGCGGAGCCCTGGACGCGCAGCGTATCCTGCGAAGAGTAACGCTCGGACAGATCGGCTGCACAATAGAGCAAGGCATCGACCGCCTGCTGGCCTTCGCTGTCGATGATCCGCAGCGTCTGCCCCTTCTTCAGCACGCGCGACCACGGCCGCTCCGACGGGATATCGAAGGCATATGTCACATCGGGAAGGACTGAATCGGTCACGAGATTCTCCTCAGGCGTATAGCCGGTCCGTAAAGGCGAAAGCGCGCATGGCCTCGGGCGAAGCGGTTCGGCACAGATCATCCGATCGCGGCACCGGCCCGCGATGCCTAATCAGCGTGGCAGGCCCGCCGGCCGATTGCGAAGGATTCAGCGGATGCACGCAGTTGGAAGCAACGACGATCAGGTTCATCTCGGCGCGCAGGTCGACGAAATCGCCTGCCCGCTTGCGGCCCTCTTTCCAGAGAAAGCGCCCGGCATCGTCAAGCGTAACCGGTGCAAAAAACGTGATGCAGGGCGGAATGTCGCGGACGCCCAGCCCGACCTTGGAGACAGCCGCCAGGAAATTCTCCTGCGTGTTGCGCCCGCTCGCGCCCGATGAAGCAAGGACAGAGGCCGGCGTCGAGCCGCCGACCAGAAGATCGTGCGCGCCGCAGCTATCCTCGACCAGTGAAAACATCACGCGCCCCATGTCGGAGAGGATGACGCGGCCCTTCGAGATCGCGGCGCTCCACTGTACTTTAATAGTATCGGCGCAATTGATCCGCTCGGATGGGTCTTCTTCGCGCCAGGCCAGCAGCGATACGCTGGCACGGCCGGCATCGTCGATGATCCGCAGCACCTCACCCCGGCGCAAAACCAAGGTCGTGTACCAGCCGGGAGGCACCGCCTCGCGATGAATCACCGCATCGGGCGCCATCGGCGCGCCGTCCAAAGCCGTCGGCTCCGGCAATCCCTTCGGCGTCAGCTCCTGTCCCGCGGCACGAAGCTCTTCGTAGCGACGCCGGTTCTCGGCGATTTGCTGTTGAGTCTGGGCCATCGTTGATTTGCTCCGAACTGCTATCCGCTAATCGTGAAATGAGCCTCGACCGGCTTTCCTGCCTTGCCGTTGATCGGCAGGATGTCTTGCGGACAGGCCGAAAAGGCGATGACGAGATCCATCTCCGCGCGCAGGCGGACGTAACCGCCCGGTATCGGCCGTGGCGGCGCGGCGAATTCCAGGGTGCCGTCCTGCTCCCAGGGAATATTCATGAACAGGTTGAGCGGGCTTGGTACCTCGCCTGGCACCAGGCCAAGTTCGGCCATGCCGGCAAAGAGATTGTCCGTGCAATTGTCGTGGTGACCCTCGACGCCGAGGAAGGCGTAGCGATAGCGGTCGCACGCCGCGATCAGCGTATCGTGAACACCGCCCGAGGTGTCTTCAACCAGCGTCAGGATCGGCCGCCGCTTGTTGGTCCGCAGCACGTCGCCGGGCTTCGGCACCAGATGCAGGCTATGGGCGCGGGTGTGCTCGTTCGACATGAACTCGCCGAGATCCGTCCGGTTGAAGGCCCAGGTGTCGACGACCTGTTCGCCATGGGTATTGATGACGGTCACGGTCTGCCCGGCCGAGACGAAGGCGGCCTTGCCGCGCCGCGCCGGAATTTCGATCGAGTTATCCATTGATCCGCTCACGGTCTGATTCCTTCCCCGGCTCTTGCTCAGCGCCTGCCGCCCGCGGTCTCTCCCGCGTATCGCTGGATAAACTGCCGCGCACGATCGGTTCCGGGATTGGAGAAGAACTGCTCCGGCGATCCCGTTTCGACCACACGCCCGTGATCGAGAAACAGCACGCGCGTGGCGGCTTCGCGCGCAAAACCCATCTCATGCGTCACGACCACCATGGTCATGCCTTCGCGGGCGAGTTCGCGCATCACGACCAGCACCTCGCCGACCAGTTCCGGATCGAGCGCGCTGGTCGGCTCGTCGAACAGCAACAGGTCCGGCTTCATCGCCAGCGCGCGGGCAATGCCGACGCGCTGTTTCTGGCCGCCTGAGAGTTTCGCCGGGAAAACGTCGCGCTTGTCGCTGAGTCCGACTTTCGCCAGCAAAGCCAGCGCCTCTTCTCGAACCTCGGCCTTGGGCCGCTTCTGGACCTGGATCGGCGCTTCCATCAGGTTTTGCAGCACCGTCAGATGCGGCCAGAGCGCGAAGTGCTGGAACACCATCCCGATATGGGTGCGGATGTGGGATAGCTCGCGGTCGCCCATGACGACACCGCCGCCGCTGAGGCCGACTTCCCGGCCGTTCAGGTAAATATGGCCGGCATCGGGCCGCTCGAGCCAGTTGATACAGCGCAGCAGCGTCGACTTGCCGGAACCGGACGGCCCCAGCACGCAAACCGTTTCGCCCTTTTGAACCTGGAACGAGATGTCATGCAGCACTTCGAGATCGCCGAAGCGCTTGGATATGCCGACCACGTCGAGAACTTTTGTGACGTCTCTCATCGCCTTGCCGCTGCCATGCGATCGATCGTGCTCACGCCCGCCTCGATCACCAGACACAAGCTCCAATAGAGGAACACTGCGGTGATGAACGCTGCGAACGGAACATAATGCCGCGACTGGATGGAGGCCGCCGCATGCGTCAATTCCGGCAGCGCGATGATGGTGAGAAACGCGCTGTCCTTGACGATCTGGATCATCTGATTGCCGATCACCGGTCCTGCCGCAAGCAACAAGGGTGGCAGAACAATACGACGAAACAGCGATAGACTTGAAAAGCCGAAGGCTGTGCCGGCTTCGATCGGCTCGCGCGGCTGCGCCGCCCAGGCCCCGCGCAGGATTTCCGCCATATAGGCCGCGTTGTAGATCGTCAGCGCCAAAAGCCCGGAGGTCCAGTTGTCGAACCTGAGCCCAAGCGAGGGAAGCCCGTAATACACGATATAGGCAAACAGCAGGAACGGCACGCACCGCATTCCGTCGACAAAGCTGCGCGCAGTCCAGGCCAGCCACGGCTGCTTCGACATCAGCGCCGGCGTCAGGATGAATCCGATCAGGAGAGCAGCTATGCCCGACAACAGCGACAGGATGGTGGTGTTGCCGAGCCCGCTCAAGAGCAGGGAACGCTCGCTCCAGACAATGCCGAAATCGTGGATCATGCCGTAGCCTCAGCCCGGAGCTGACGTCGCTCAATCCAGCGCTGCAATGAGACCAGCAGGAACACGATCGGCGCATACAGCGCGAGCGCCACAAAGAAGGGCGGCAGCGGATCGTAAGTCTCGGCGCCGATCCGCACCGCGGCCCGCGTGATATCGACGACGCCGACCACGGCGAGCGCAGGCGTCACCTTGATCAATAACGACATCTCATTGACGAGGCCGGGAAGACTGACCCGCACGATCTGCGGCAGCACGATGCGGCGAAACCTGAGCGTGGCGTTCATGCCGACCGACTGAGCCGCCTCATACTGATCCTTCGGAAAATTCATCAGCGCCGCGCGCCAAACCTCGCAGTTGAATGCGGCCGTATTCATGACCAAAGCGAGAATCGCCGCCGAGATCGGGTCCATTGCGATGCCGATATTGGGGAGCGCAAAGAACAGCAGAAGCAACAGGGTCACGAGCGGGGTCGCGCGCAGGATGCTGATATAGACGGTCACCACACGCGCGGCGACCGGTACATCGGCCCAGCGTAATACCGCAAGCCCCAAGCCGATCGGCGAGCCGATCAGGATGCCGGCGAGTGACAGCAACACCGTCACGACGGCACCCTGGAAAATGGCCAGCAGATCGCCCCAGCTCATGACCGATCAGCCGAGTCCTGGGTCAGAACTCGGGGTCCCATTTCACCGGCAGGTCCGGGAACGAATTGCCGAACCACTTCTTCTGCAATTCAGCGAAGCGGCCGGTTGCCTTTTCCTTGGCAATGAAGCCGTTCAGGAAGTTGAGAAGCTCGGTATTGCCCTTGGCGACGGCCCACGCCGGGTACGATTTGCCGGAGACGGCCTGCCCCAATTCAAACACGGCGGGTTTTTCGGCTACCATCGTCTGCAGGTTGACAACGGTGTTGACGACATAATCGACGCGGCCGAGCGCGAGATCCTGATAGGCCTCGGGATAGGAGGTGTACTCCACGACCTTGCCGAGCTTTCCGCCTTCCTTCTCCAGCATGGCGCCGAGTTCGGGCAACCGCGCCAGCAACGCGCTGCCGGCCTGCACGCCGACCGTCTTGCCGTTCAGATCCTTGATCGAGGAGATGCTCTTGTCGTCCTTGCGCTTGACATAAAAGTGGGTCGCGTCCGCGATCGGGCTGGTGAAATCGAGCGACGCCAGTCTTTCCTTGGTGATGATGACGGCCGTAATGGCGGCATCGTATTTGCCGGTGCTGACACCGGCGAGAATCCCGGTCCAGGGCAGAATCTGCTGATTGACCTGGAACGACGCATATTTGCGCAAGTCGTCGATCATCTCGTTATCGAAACCGGTCGCCTTGCCATCCTTCACGAATTCGAAGGGACGGAAATCGTCTTCGGTCGCAACGATCAGGCCGCGCTTCTTGATTTCGTCGAGGCTTGCGGCCTGCGCGCCGCCAAACAACGCAGGCACAGCGAACACCGCGGCGGCCAGGCCCAAGACAAAACGTAAGGCAAGACGCCTGGAAAGTGGATGGCGGATCATCGAAACGGTCGTCATGAGGGACTCCTTTTTTGGTAGATCAATCGAACTTGAATCCGTGTCGTCGCAAATAGGGCGGGAACGCCGCGCCTTCGGCCTTCGCCGCCTGACGGGCCTTGTCCTCCGACCAGCCGTAAAAGCTCACCTCACCGAACTCGGCATTGGATCGCTGCTGGTCCTTCGGAATGGCGTGGCGCGCGTGCCTGCGGCGGTCGTAGTCGTCGAGCGACGACGCCAAGGCGCTGTCGTCGTAACGATCGGTGTGAACAGTCACTCCGCGCGGCAAGCGCAGGCTGACATGCCCTTCGACGGCCGGATAACCGAGGCAGAGTCCCGCGACCGGAAAGACCAGGTCCGGCAAAGCCAGAATGGCGGCTACCTTGTCGATCTCGTTGCGGATCACGCTGATCGGGCAGACCCCGAGCCCGCTCGATTCCGCGCACAGGATCATGGTCTGCATTGCCAGCGCCGCATCGACACTCGCATTGAAGAAACCTTCCAGCGTGCCGTTGGCAACCGGCTTGCCGCGCAGTTCGCCAATGCGATGAAGCCGCCTGGCGTCGCCAAGAAACACGAAAAACACCGGCGCGTTGCCGATCCATGGCATGCTCGGAAACAACGCGCCGATCGCGGCGCGCTTCTCAGCGTCGCGCAAGCGCAAGATGGAAGTCTGCTGAAAATCCGATTTTGCCGAGGCACTGAGGGCGCAGGCAGTCAGACAATCCAGCAATTCCTCGCTGGGCATTTTCTCGCTGTAGCGCCGCACCGTCTTTCGCGACAGCACGCGGCGCATCAGTTCATTGTCTTCGGCGCCGTCTACTGGCGGACCGCCATCGCCGAAGCGGTGGCTCAACATCTCTGCGATCGATGGCATCAGCGCCGCTCCTGGTTGTAGCGACAGCTCTTTTCGTTGGCGATGAATCTGTCAACCGGAAGCTTCGAAACCATCCGAGGGGATCTGGGGCAACTCATCACCAACTCCACACCACCTCAAAACCCTGGAGATTGGCACCGACGCCTGCAGCGCCAATCCCGGCTACTGAGGTCTCCCGGGATCTTATCCCGCCGAATAAGGAGCAAAGGACATGCCAGATCATGAGCGGCTCGACGCATTACAGTTCGCTCTCGTGACCTATTGCAGGCTTACCGCGCCAAGTACCTCTGTCTTGCGGGGAATCGCCACCGCAATTGCGTGCCACAGTCGAGGAAATACGAAGTGTGCTTCGTAATTGCTGCCCGGAAGATTGCGGTACCGAAAGCTCGTCAACCCCGGGCGGCGGCTTTTCAGGCAGCCTGCCCAGATTATAGCCGCCCGGCCGTGCCCTTTGTTCCGTCAGCCTGGAACTGCCGCGGTATCCGCCTGGCTGGCGCGCGCGGACACGACCTTTTGCATCATGACGATGAATCGTTTTTGCTCAGTCTTGCTGAGACCCGCCAGCGTCTCATGATGCGCCGCACGCGCCGAGGCTTCGATCTGTTGCAGAAGGCGCGCACCGGACTTGGTCAACCGGCACATCTGTGCCCGGCGATCCCGGCTGTGCACGGTGCGTTCGATAAATTTGCGGGATTGCAAACGCTTAAGCGCGCCGGTGGTGGTGGTGCGATCGAGCATCACCTCCGCCGCCAGCGTCGTTTGATCGGCGGTTCCGCAGCGGGCCAGTGCGGTCAGAAGGCTGTATTGCAGCGGCGTGAGGTCAAAGGCCGCGCATCTTTCCTGAAACAGCGCAACATGGATTTGGTGCAGCCGCCGGATCAGAAATCCCGGCCGTTTCTCCAGCGGCCAGGTACCTCTGCGCCGCGTCACTGCCTTCCCGATCATGCGCGTTATATCCTCGTTATAGCTGCACTCAATTGATGCAACCTATGGCACGAATGTTGCTGCATTCAAATACGAAGTATACTTCGTATTCGGCCGGCTCTATAATTCTATAACAAGCCAGCTCCGGAAAAGGAGGTCCACCATGTCTGTAACCACCAGCTTCGATTTGCTCCTGCGCGGAGGCCGCGTGATCGATCCGGCCGCGGGCATCGATGGCCTCAAGGACGTGGCGATCCGCAACGGCAAGATTGCGGCGGTTCAATCCGACATCCTGCCGACCGCCGCCCGCGAAGTCATCGACGTCACCGGCAAGATCGTCCTGCCGGGGCTGATCGATACCCATGCCCACGTCTATCAATACGTCACCGGCCGCTTCGGCGTGAACGCCGACATGGTGGGTGTCCAATCCGGGGTGACGACGCTGGTCGATCAGGGCGGCCCGTCCTGCATGACGCTGCCGGGTTTTCGGCATTTCATCGCCGAGCAGGCCAAGTCGCGCACGCTGGCCTTTTTGTCGGCCTATCTGGTCGGAGGCCTGGAAGGACATTATTACCCCAACCTCTATAGCCCCGACTGCGTCGAGATCGACGCCACGGTGAAGGCTGCCACAGCCAACCGCGACCTCGTTCGCGGCATCAAGGCGCATGCCGAAATCGGCGGCTTTGCCCGCTGGGGCATTCGCGTCATCGAGATGGCGGCCGAGATCGGGCGTCGCGCCGACTTGCCGGTCTATGTGCATTTCGGCCAGCTCTGGGGACTGCCGACCAGCGGCACCAACGGTGAGGATGTCGATACCATTCTGGAGCGCGTGATCCCGCTGCTGCGCGCCGGCGATATTCTCGCCCATCCGTTCACGCGTCACCCCGGCGGTTTCGTCAATCGTGAGGGCGAGGTGCATCCGGTGATCCAGGCCGCTCTCGACAAGGGGCTGAAAGTCGACGTCGGTCATGGCAGCCACTTCTCTTATCGCCTCGCCCGCAAGGCGATAGCCGCCGGCATCATCCCGACCACGCTGGGCGCTGACATCCACGGTTATAACACCCACATTCCAGCCCCCGCGGGCACGCCTGACGAACCCGCCGACGACGAGAACCATCCGTTCGCGGGCCAGGCCAAGTTCAGCCTGGTGCAGGCCATGAGTTCGATGATGGCGCTGGGCCTGACGCTTGAGCAGGTCGTGCCGATGGTGACCTCGCATCCGGCGGAAATGCTCGGACTTTCCGGCGTCATCGGCACGCTGCGCTCAGGCGTCGATGCAGACATCACAGTGATTGACGAGAAGCGCGGCCGGTACATCCTGCGCGACAATGAAAAGACGGAAGTGGTTGCGGACCGCCTGTTGCAGCCCGAGTTCTGCTTGCGGGCAGGCGTCCGTTATGATGCCATCGCCCCGATCCTGCCGCGCGCGGTGGCCGCTTAGCCGTCGGCGGCTAGTGGAGCTGCAAAACGAATGGCATCCGTCGAGCGCGGGCCTGAGCCTGCTTCAATCACGGCGGGATCTGGTCAGGGCGTTGGCGCCCGGCTCCTCCGCAAGGAAGATGACCGTTTCTTGCGCGGCCGCGGCCAGTATGTTGCCGATATCAGACTGCCAGGCCTTCAAGACGTCGCCTTCGTTCGCAGTCCGCTGGCGCACGCCCGCATCAAGGCCATCCACATTCCCGAGCGCTATCGTAACGTTGTCTTCACGGCAGATGATCTGACCGATGTGAAGCCAATCCGCGCGGTGACGGCGCTGCCCGGTTTCAAGGTCTCCGAGCAGTCCGTACTCGCAACCGGCAAAGTCCGCCATGTCGGCGAGATGGTGGCGATGTGCGTGGCGGAGACGCGGGCCGAAGCCGAAGACATCGCCGCCGCAGTGAGGCTGGACCTCGAACCACTTCCCGCCGTCTACGACATGCGCAAGGCACGCGAACCCGGCAGCGCGCTGGTGCACGAACACTGGGGCGACAATGTCTTCCTCGAAAGTTTCTTCGAGGTCGACATCACGCAAGCGTTTGATGCGCCGATCAAGGTCTCCCATGAAATCTCAACCGCGCGCCAATGCATGTCGCCGCTCGAAGGCCGCGGGGTCGTCGCCACCTTCGATCACAGGCTCGACCAGCTCACGCTCCACACCGGCGCGCAGATGCCGCACATCGTACGCAACGGACTATCCGACACGCTCGGCATCGAGCAGGGCCGCATTCGCGTCGTGTCGCCCGATATCGGCGGCGGCTTCGGACACAAGGGAATTCTGCTGCCGGAGGAAGTCTGCCTTTCCTGGCTCGCGCTGTACAAAAACCTCACCGTCCGCTGGATCGAGGATCGGCGCGAGCATTTGAGCGCAAGTTCCAATTGCCGCGAGCATCACTACAAGATCACCGTCTATGCCGACCGCGACGGCGGACTGCGCGGTATCGATTGCGAGGCCACCGTCGATTCCGGCGCCTACTCGTCCTATCCCTTTTCAGCCTGCCTCGAGGCCGCGCAGGTCGTCAGCATTTTGCCGGGCCCCTATCGAATGCCGGCCTATCGCTGCCGCACCTATTCGGCGGCGACCAACAAGTGCCCGATCTTGCCGTATCGCGGCGTGGCGCGAACCGGGGTCTGCTTTGCGCTCGAGATCATGCTGGACGCCGTGGCTGAGGCAGCAGGGCTTGAGCCTCATGAGGTCCGGATGCGCAACCTGGTTGCTCCGGAGGAAATGCCGTTCGAGAACATCACGAAAAAGCATTTCGACAGCGGCGACTACCCGGAAGCCATGCGGCGCATGTTAGAGGCGGTCGACGTCCCGGCGATCCGCCAGCGACAGAAGACTGGAGAGCCGGACGGACGGCTGATCGGCTTCGGAATGTCCGTCTATTGCGAACAGGCGGCCCACGGCACGTCGGTTTACTCCGGCTGGGGCATCCCCATGGTGCCCGGACACGAGCAGGCGACTGCGCGCATGACGCCCGATGGCGGGTTGGAGCTGCGGGTCGGCGTGCAATCGCACGGCCAAAGCATGGAGACGACGCTGGCTCAGGTCGCCAACCAGATTCTTGGCATCGACACCGCGAAAATCCGCGTCATCCACGGCGATACCGCGATGACCCCTTATTCGACCGGAACCTGGGGCTCGCGCTCGGCGGTGATGGCCGGCGGCGCGGTCGGGACCGCCTGCGGGATCATTGCGGAGCGTGCCAAACGCATCGGCGCCAAACTGCTGCAACTCGATCCGGCATCCGTGATCTTGCGCGACGGACGGGTCTGCGGACCGAACAGCAGCATCGGCCTTCCCGAGATCGCCCATACCTGGTACCGGCGGCCGCAAGATTTGCCGCCCGACGTCGATCCGGCCGGCCTGGAAGCGACCGGTGGCTACAAGCCGCAACGCGACAGCGGTACCTTCAGCTATGCGGTGCATGCCGTGACGGTCGCCGTTGATCCCGACCTCGGCGATGTCGAGATACTGGACTACGTGATCGTTGAAGACGGCGGCGTGCTGCTCAATCCCATGGTTGTCGACGGTCAGATTTTTGGTGGCCTCGCCCAAGGCATCGGAACGGCGCTCTATGAGGAGATGCCGTTCGACAGCGCAGGCCAGCCGCTGGCCACGACGTTGGCTGATTACTTGTTGCCGGGACCGACAGAAGTCCCCGAGCCGCGCCTCGATCATATGGAGACGCCGTCGCCTTACACCATGTTCGGCGTCAAGGGGATCGGCGAAGGCGGCGCCATTGCGCCGCCGGCAGCGATCACTAATGCCGTGAACGACGCGCTGCGGCCACTTGGGGTCAAACTTCTGCATTCGCCGATTTCGCCGCGCCGGATTGTCAAAGCCGTGCTGGCGGCCCGGCGGCCGGAAGGCGAGAGCGTATGAAAGCCGCACCCTTCGCGTATGAACGGCCGTCAAACCTGGACGCGGCCATCGCCTTGATGGCTGAAGCCAAAGGCGCCGCCAAGATCATGGCCGGCGGACAATCGCTCGGTCCGATGCTCAATCTTCGTCTCGTTCAGCCGGATTTGATTATCGATATTACCGGGCTTGACGAACTCAAAACCGCCGAACGGAGCGGCGATGAGCTCGTGATCGGCGCCTGCGTCACGCATGGCGATATTGAGGACGGGCGGATTCCCGATGTCACCCATGATGCGATGCGGCGGGTCGCAAGCGGCATCGCCTATCGCGCCGTTCGCAACCGCGGCACGATCGGCGGCTCGCTCTCCCATGCCGATCCCGCGGCGGACTGGGTTTCGGCCTTGCCGGCGCTCGGCGCCAAAGTTCGGCTGCGTGGTCCAGCCGGGCATCGCGACCTGGCGATAGAAGATTTCATAACAGGCGCACTGGAGTCGGCGCTTGGGGCCAACGAGTTGGTCGAGGCCGTGCGCGTCCCCGTCATGCGAGCCTCGGCGCGCTGGGGTTATGTCAAAGCCTGTCGCAAACCCGGCGAGTTCGCCCACGCCATCGCCGCCGTGGCGATCGATCCGGAAGCCGGAACAGGGCGCGTGGTGATCGGCGCGATCGAAGCGCCACCGATTGTGCTAGCCGACGCCTCACCGCTGTTCGGCGGGAAGATCACCGGCAACTTCAAGCGGGAGTTCATGACAAGTGCGGCTGACGCCCTCTTGATCAAAGCCGGCATCGCTGATGCCGCCGACCGGCATATCCACGTCGCGATCTTGCGCCGGGCGATCGAGGAGGCCGCGGCGTGACGACGATCGGCCTCACCGTCAACGGGCGCGCGATCAACAAGCCGGTCGACCCGCGCACGCATCTGGCGGATTTCCTGCGCGACCAGCTCGATTTGACGGGGACCCATCTCGGTTGCGAACACGGCGTTTGCGGGGCGTGCACGCTGCTGCTCGATGATATGCCGGCGCGCTCGTGCATCACCTTTGCCGCGGCTTGCGACGGCGCGCGCGTTACCACGATCGAGGGACTGGATCATGACGAAATCGCAAGCGATCTGCGCGCCGCGTTCAGCCGCGAGCACGCCTTGCAGTGCGGCTATTGCACGCCGGGCATGCTGATATCGGCACGCGATCTCGTGTTGCGTCTCGAGACCTCGGATGAGCGCGCCATTCGCATCGGCATGAGCGGCAACGTGTGCCGCTGCACCGGCTATGTCGGGATTGTGCGCGCGATTCGCTCGGTCATCGATGCGCGACGGAGCCGCGGCATCGCGCCGATTCATGGTGCGGGTCGCCAGCAGCTTGGACCCGTCGGATCAGGGAACGGCGCATTCACGAAATCAGCCGGCGCTACGCGAACGGCGACCCCAGAGATTCAGGAGCCGCAGGGAACCGATGCCGCTTTGCTCGTTCCGGATTTCGTGCCCGACAAAAACTTCGACGAACATTTCACCGTAACCTTTCCGCCCGACGAGGTCTTCGAGCTGTTCGGCGATCTCGGACGGGTCGCGGTCTGCCTTCCCGGTGCGGTACTGACGGCCGTCCCCGCTCCTGACCGCGCCGAGGGACTGATCAGTGTCAAGCTTGGGCCGATCTCGGCCAATTTCCGTGGCGCGGTGAGAGTCGACCGCGACCCCGCAACGCTGTCGGGGCGTATCATCGGGATCGGAAACGACCAGCGCAGCCATTCGTCCACGCAGGGCGACATCCGCTATCGTTTGTTGCCGACCGAAGGCGGGACATCGACACGCGTCGAGCTTTCGATTGGTTACAGCCTGCGCGGCTTCTTGGCCCAGATCGCGCGCGAAGGGCTGGTGCGCGACCTTGCCAAACGGCTGACGGCGGAGTTCGCCCGCAATCTCGGCTCAAGCCTGGCAGGCACCGCGCCGGAACAGCCGAGGCAACTCAACGGTCTTATTCTCGCGTTTGACCTTCTCAAGAAAGCGCTACAGAAAGCCTTTCGACTCCGGACATGATTGAAATCGACGTTGAAGTCCACGTTTCCCTGGGCTAGCGGTGACGACCACCGACAACAAGACCGGGAGAAACGGCGATGATGGAAGGCTTCAGGAAGGAAACGCTGCATGTGAACGGCGTGGACATCGTCCTGCGCCGCGGCGGAAAGGGACCGCCGCTGCTCTTGATGCATGGCAATCCGTTTACGCATTTGTCCTGGAATCGCGTGGTGCCCGACCTCGCCCAACGCTTCACGGTGGTGACGCCGGATCTCCGCGGTTACGGCGACAGCTCCAAACCCGACGGCGGCGAAGATCACTATGCCTACTCGTTCCGCGAGATGGGAAAGGACATGATTGAGGTGATGAAGAAGCTCGGTTTCGAGACATTTTCAGCCGCCGGCCACGATCGCGGCGCACGGGTGCTGCACCGGATGTGCCTCGATTATCCGCAAACGATCAGCAAGGCCTGTTTTGTCGACATGCTGCCCCAGCATCACCTCCTGAATAATGTGACATTCAATTGGGGGAAATTCTCCTGGCACTGGTTCTTCATGATTCAGCCGACACCCTATCCGGAGACGATGATCAACAACGACCCGGAATTCTTTCTTCGCAAGAAATTGTCGAAGACCGGTCAAGGCACGAGCTTCTTCGTGCCCGAAGCGCTCGATGAATACATTCGCTGCATCAAGAACCCGCGAACGGTCTATGCCATGTGCGAAGACTATCGCGCGACCGTATCCTGCGACCTTGAGATGGACACAGCCGATTTCAACGCCGGAAAACGGGTGACCTGCCCGACCTTCCTGCTATGGGGCGCCACCGGCGGCGTCGGCCGCAACCACAATGCGAAAGAGATCTGGTCGAAATACGCGACCAATATTGTCGGCACACTTGCCGCGCCAGCCGGACATTATGTGCAGGAAGAAGCCCCGAAAGAGACGCTCCAGGCCATGCTGGGCTTCTTTGCGGATTGAAATAGGCTGATACAATCGTATAACCGGGGTTAAAGTGAAACCAGGGAGCCTCCGATGGCCATAACCAGTTCTCTTCCAGTGGCGATGCCACCCGCGATCCCGGTGCGCGAGATTTTGCCTTGGGCAATTTTTGGCAGCTTGCTGTTTGTAATCGGCCTCTACTTCGTGGGCGTCGAGGAAGGCGCTTTGGCTGTTTTCAACGGCATGTATGTGCACGAATTTGTCCATGACGGCCGCCATTTGCTCGGCTTTCCCTGCCACTGACCGCACGGCTCGGATGACCGGAAAACTGCTTGTACGCGGCATGCTGTTTGGCCTGGTGGCCGGGCTTCTTTCCTTCGGCTTTCTGAGACTTGCCGGCGAGCCTTCAGTGGACCGTGCCATCGCCTTTGAGAGCGCGATGGAACAGGCCAAGGCGGACGAAGCCAGGACAAAAGGCCTTCCCGCGCCGGTCGAATATCCGGAGCTCGTCAGCCGCTCCGTTCAGGCCGGCATTGGGCTATTGACCGCAGTCGCCATCTACAGCACCGCATTCGGCGGTATTTTTGCGCTTGTATTCGCGCTGGCCTATCGCCGCATGGGCGACTTCGGCGCACGCGCCACATCGGCTTTGCTGGCACTGGCCGGTTTCGTCAGTGTCTATGTCGTACCGATGCTGAAATATCCGGCCAATCCGCCGTCCGTCGGTCTGGCCGAGACGATCGACATGCGGACAAGTCTTTACTTCGCAATGATCCTGATTTCATTGGCTGCCACAATCGCCGCCGGAATGCTGCGGCTGCGGCTCTCTCAGCGTTTCGGCCACTGGAACGCGGCGTTGATATCGGCCGGTTTTTACATCGTGGTCGTGAGCGCGGTCGCGCTGGCGCTGCCCGACGTCAACGAGGTGCCGGAAGGCTTCCCGGCGACGGTGTTGTGGCAGTTTCGTATCGCTTCGCTGGGCGGCCAAGCCGTCATGTGGGGCGTACTCGGCCTGTTGTTCGGCGTCGCCGCCGAACGGGTCGTCGCCGAGCGCGAACCGGCATTGCGCCGATCGACGGTTTGAGTTCTTCCAGGGGCGCCCGGTGAAGCATGACGATGCGTCTTCATCTGCTTTGCTCGGCTTCGACCGCCTCGGCCAGGTCCGTTGCTTTTGCGGCTGACGAGCCGCTCGATGCAAAAGGAAGGGAAAGTCTCTCCAGCCTTTCCGGCCAACTTCCCTCCTGCGACATCGTCTTGCGCAGTCCGGCGCTTTGCGCTCGGCAAACCGCGGATGGCCTCGCGGTCGCTTCATCCATGGAACCGTTGCTGCGCGATTGCGATTTCGGCCGCTGGGCCGGACGATCGCTTGAAGATGTGGAAGCCACCGAGCCGGCGGCGGTTGCGGATTGGCTGCGAAACCCAAGTGCGGCCCCCCATGGCGGCGAATCTTTCGCCGACGTGACCAAACGCGTCGGGGGATGGATGGACCAGATGATTGCCAAAACCGGCTCAGTTCTCGCCATTACGCATGGCATTGTGATCCGCGCGGCCATCGCTCACGCGCTTGGCGCGGGCCCGGAGGCTTTCCGGCATATCGATGTTGCCCCGCTCACCAGGGCCAAACTGTCAGGCGGCGGTGGACGGTGGACGCTCGCCTCACTCGTCTCGCCGAGGGAGTTGCGATGACGGGCCACAACCATCGCAGCAAGGTTCGCGGATGGCCAAGCATGCTGACCGCCGTTCTGGCGATACTTGTAACAGCTCCGGCCGACGCACATCATCGAATCGCAAATGACGGAGCAATACGTGGCGTCGCCATTCCCGCGATTTCCCATGGCGAGATGCCGGTCATCGCCAAATATCGCAGCCAAATACTCGACCTCGCGGCCCGCCAGCCCGCGACAGATTCAACCTTGCGCCGCTTGACCGGCTTCGTGAGCCTGCAAACCTTTGCCTGCTTTTGGGGACTCGTTCCCGGCAGCCTCTCCGACGAACAAAGCCCCTTCAATGAATGCTCCCACGCCTATCTGGCCGGGGTGCGGGAGCTTCTCGCGCATATGATAGCCATGCCCGGCAACCAGTCCGCGGCAAAGGATCTCAAAGCGCGCATCGACGCCGAGATCGCAGCCGATCCCGACCGCAACGTCATGTGTTCGAACAGCAGCGAAACCTTCGACAGCGCCGATGTGATCGGGCCTGACTGGCAGCTCGCGCCGCTACATGTGCCGACCGTTTTGACTTTCTCGGCGTTTGTGATGCTGGTCGTCGCGGGATTTGCCGTCGCCGGCCGCCGGCGGCTCTTTCGCAAGGCAGAAACCGCTAGCGCCGCGTCGTAAATTGCTCGGCCGCGCGCCGGCATTCCCACTTCGCACGCTCCAGATCGGGCTGATTATCCTCCGTCTCGGGATAACCGAGGCAGAGATAGCCGATGAATTTCCACGATTTTGGCAGATCGAGGATTTCGTTGATCTGCGCGGGATTCAAGATCGATACCCAGCCAAGCCCTATTCCCTCCGCGCGCGCCGCGAGCCACATCGAGCAGATGGCGGCGACGACGGAATATTCTGTTGTTTCCGGCATCGTCATGCGCCCAAGGCCGTGACCTGCCTGGCTTTCCTTGTCCGCGAAGACAGCGAGATGACCCGGCGCTTCCTCGAGCCCCGCGAGCTTGAGCGTCGCGTATTGTGACGCGCGATCTCCTGAATAGGAGCGCAGCGCCTCGGCGTTGCAGCTCTTGAAATCCTCGATTACCGCGCGGCGTCGTGAGGGGTCTTCGACGATGACAAGCCGCCAGGGCTGGCTCAGGCCCACGGAAGGTGAAAGGCAGACGGTCTCGATCAGCCGTTCGATCGCGCCTGGAGGCAGCGGATCGCGGCGAAAACGCCGCACGTCGCGGCGCCACACGAACAGCTCGTGTAGTTGGCGGCGAAATGCTTCGTCGAATGCGACCATCAGAATTCCCTAGACCAACGCAGTTGCCACCAGCAAAACAACGATCTCGCCAGCCTGCTCCAGCGCGCCCAATATGTCACCCGTCTGTCCGCCGATTTGTCGCTTCGCCATGAAGCCCCAGATCAAGGCGCCGATCGACAGCAGGATGAGCGCCATGATCGTTTTGCCCGGTCCAAAGCCGACAGCAAGGCAAAGAACCCCGAGGCTCGCTGCAATGATCGCGCTTTGCGCGGGCGGTTGTCCGGCCCCCGCCGAAAGCCCATCCGGCCGTGCCGGCGGGACCAGCCACATGAACACCGGCAAGGCAGCCCGCGCAGCCGCGTGGGCAACCAACAAAGCCACTGCGACCGCCGCGGGCCCGGCAATCGTCGCCAATGCGCTCCATCGCAACGCGATCGATATGATGAGCGCACAGGCGCCATAGGTACCGATCCGGCTATCGCGCATGATCTCGAGCTTTTGCTCGCGGCTTTTGCCGCCGCCGAGACCATCGAGCGTATCGGCAAAACCATCCTCATGCAGGGCGCCGGTGACGAGCATTGTGGCCGCGAGCGCGAGCACCGCGGCAACCCCGGCTGGCAGGCCGACACGATGCGCGATCGCATAGACCGCCGCTCCGACGAGGCCGACCACCAGCCCTGCGACCGGCAAGGCCCAGCTCGCGCGCGCGACCTCGCCATTGTCGATCGGCTTTGCCGAACCAACAGGAAGAATCGTCGAGAGCGACACAGCAATCCTGACGTCAGTCACGATTTTTGCGAGCAACTCGAAATAACTCATCTGACCGAAACCCTCGAACGTCAGTTGCTCAAATCTATTTCAGCTTCATCGGCAGACCGGCAACGACAAACTCAACCTCATCGGCGACGGCCGCCATTCTCTGGTTCATGTGGCCTGCAGCATCGCGATAGACACGCGCAAGCGCATTGTCAGGCACAATGCCAAGCCCGACTTCGTTCGTCACCATGACGACGGGGCTGCGCTGACGGCTCAGGGCGTCTGCGAACTCGGAGACGGCCATCGACCAGTCGCGTTTCGAATGAAGCAGGTTTGACAGCCAGAGCGTCAGGCAATCGACGAGCCTGGCGCCACCGCCATCGGTTTCGATCAGCGCCTGCACCAGGTCGAGCGGCACTTCGCGTTCGATCCAGTCGCTTCCACGCCTTGCACGGTGTTGGGCGATGCGTTCAGTCATCTCTTCATCGAGCGCCTCGGCGGTCGCAATATAGACGGGCCGCCCCGGAAACGCGCGCGTGCACGCCTCCGCGCGCCGGCTCTTTCCCGACCGCGCCCCTCCCGTGATCAAGACGACCGGCATGCGACCTCCGTTTGCATCAGCAATAACCATCATTTGCCGGCAAGACAAAGCGAATCCGGGGGCTTGATTAGGCTTGCGCGCGGCCCGCTTCTTGCGCATCAGAAGGGTATCGGCACGGGAGGGACTACTTGGAATTTGCGGGAGCAATGGCGGTGGCGCTAGCGGTAGACGCCGTGCTGGGCTGGCCGGAGCAGTTGTTCCGCCGCATCGGCCACCCCGTCACCTGGCTCGGCCGGCTGATCGATAGGGTGGACGAGGCCTGCAATCGAGATTCGGACTCACCCGCATTCCGTCGCGCCGCCGGCGTTATCGCGACACTGGTGATGATTGCATTGCCGACAATTCTTGCGACCGCCGTTCAGGCACAGCTGACAACTGGATGGGACCGCATCTTCATCACCGGAATCCTGGCATGGCCGCTGGTAGCCTTGCGCTCGCTGTATGATCATGTGGCCGCGGTTGCGCAGCCGTTGCAGTCCGGCGATATTGATGCGGCGCGTTTGGCCGTCGCACGGATTGTGGGTCGCGATCCGGCAAGCCTTGACGAAGCCGGGACAGCGCGCGCGTCGATCGAGAGCCTCGCTGAAAACAGCTCCGACGGCGTGATCGCACCGGTGTTATGGGGCGCCATCTTCGGCCTGCCCGGCCTTGTCGGCTACAAGATCATCAACACGCTCGATTCCATGATCGGCCACCGCACGCCGCGTCACGAAGCGTTCGGTTGGGCGGCGGCACGGATCGACGACCTCGCCAATTTCATTCCCGCCCGCCTGACCGGCTTGCTGTTCTCAATCCTTTCCGCGCGGCCTTCAGATACGATGTCGTGCATGATGAAGGACGCTCGCCATCACCGCTCGATCAATGCCGGATGGCCGGAAGCGGCCATGGCCGGTGCGCTCGGGGTGCGGTTGAGTGGTCCGCGAGTCTATCACGGGACGTTCGCCGATGAGCCCTGGCTGAATGGCGGCGCGCGCGACCCGCTCGCGGCCGATATCGGGCAGGCACTCAAGCTGTACCGACGCGCGATGTGGCTGCTGGCGGCAGCACTTGTCATTCTGGCTTTCTTGTGAGGACGACCGGAAATGCCTGAGCACGGCGGAAATCTCGATGTGGCCTCGCAGCGTTTCGGCGGCGATGCACGAGACTGGATCGATCTTTCGACCGGCATCAACCGGCAGCCTTATCCGGTGGGTGAGCTGCCGGCCACATCCTGGAGCGCTTTACCGTCGCGCTCGAGCATCCAATCCCTGCATCGTGCCGCGCAGCGGGCTTACAGCACAGACGCGTCCATTCTGGCGACGAATGGGGCGCAGGCGGCCATTCAATGGCTGCCCCATCTTGCTCCACGCGGCCGCGCGCGAATCCTGTCCCCTACTTACAACGAATATGCGGCAGTCTTCTCGGCCGCAGGATGGCAGGTGACCGAGACCTCCGATCTCGACGCGCTCGCGGACGCAGATATCGCCGTGCTCGCCAATCCCAACAACCCCGACGGCAAGCGATATGAGCCCGACCAACTGCTTGCGCTGCTGCCGCATGTCGGGCGGCTGGTGGTTGACGAAAGTTTTGCCGATGCCGTTCCCGGCCTTTCGCTCGCGCCCCAAGCAGCGCAACCGGGGCTTTTGATCCTGCGGTCTTTCGGAAAGTTTTTCGGGCTTGCCGGATTGCGGCTCGGTTTCATCCTCGGAGGCAAAGCTGACATCACCACGCTTGCTGGCTTGGCGGGACCATGGCCGGTTTCAGGCGCCGCCATTGAAATCGGCAGCCGCGCGCTGCTCGACCGCGAATGGGCGGATATGACATCGGCGCGTCTGGAACGCGCGTGTTCGCGGCTTGACGCTGAAGTGGCGCACCTCGGCTGGATCCTTGTCGGGGGAACGCCGCTGTTTCGTCTCTACGAGACCGGCGATGCCAATCGCGCACAGGACAGGCTTGCGCTTGCGCATATCTGGTCGCGCGTCTTCCCGCATCAACGGGGATGGCTGCGGCTCGGCCTGCCAGGCAGTGAGATCGAGTGGGCGCGCTTGTCGGCAGCTTTGGCCGACTGAGCTTAACGCGCCAGCGCGAATAGTCCGTCGACGTCGAGATGGGCCTCGATATGATCGGCGAGCGCATCGAGCGTGTCTTCTACCCTGGCGCGGTAAGGCTGATCGGTAGCCGGAATGTCCAGCTGCGCGAGAAACGCCTTTCGGAAAGCGTCCGACGCAAACAGACCATGCAAATAGCTGCCATGGACGCGACCATCCGCCGATACCGCTCCCTCGGGTCGACCATCAAGCATGGCAAAAGGACGCGCGCAGTCCGCGCCTTCCGTATGCCCGATGTGAATTTCGTAGGCTTCGATCGGCTGTCTTGTAGCAGCGTGCGAAGCCGTCACGCACGTCAGCGTTTTCTGCGGCGTCATGACGGTCGTCACATCGAGCAGTCCGAGACCTGGCGTTTCGCCCGATGGTCCTTCGATCCCTTCGGGGTCGGCGACGCTTTGTCCAAGCATCTGATAGCCGCCGCAAAGGCCGAGCACATGGCCGCCGCGACGATGATGGGCGAGAAGATCGATGTCCCAGCCTTGCGCGCGCAAGAAGACGAGGTCGCCGCGGGTCGATTTCGAGCCGGGAATAATCACGAGCCGGCAATCGCCGGGAATAGCCTGTCCCGGTCGAACCATCACCAGGTCGACCTCCGGTTCGAGCTTCAGCGGATCGAGGTCATCGAAGTTAGCGATCCGCGACAACGCGAGAAAGGCGATCTTGCATTTGCCGCTTCTGCGCGATTCCCCCAGCCCCAACGCATCCTCGGCGGGAAGCTCACTGGCGCGGGTAAAGTAAGGCAGAACCCCAAAACCCCGCCAACCCGTTTGCTTCTCAATCAGGCGATAGCCGTCGTCAAATAGCGAAGGATCGCCGCGGAATTTGTTGATGACAAAGCCACCAATCATCGCGGCATCGTCGGGATCTAGCACCGTCTTGATTCCGACGATCTGGGCGATGACGCCCCCACGGTCGATGTCGCCGACCAGCACGACCGGCACATCGGCGCGGCGGGCAAAGCCCATATTGGCGATGTCGGCCTCGCGAAGATTCACTTCGGCGGGACTGCCGGCGCCTTCGACCAAAACCAGATCGGCGCGATCTTTCAGCCGCGCAAAACTTTCAAGCACCGGCGTCATGAGTGAGGATTTCATGGCCGAATACTCGCGCGCGCGCAGTCTCGCGACCCGGCGTCCTTGAACGATGACCTGCGCGCCGATGTCGGTTTCGGGTTTCAGCAACACCGGATTCATATCGGTGTGCGGTTCGACTCCGGCGGCTTGCGCCTGCAAGGCCTGCGCGCGCCCGATCTCGCCGCCATCCTTCGTCACAGCGGCATTGTTCGACATGTTTTGTGGCTTGAAGGGCAACACGCGAAGGCCGCGGCGCAATGCGGCCCGCGCAAGGCCGGCCACGATGAGCGACTTGCCCACATCAGAGCCGGCTCCCTGGATCATCAATGCGCGGGCCATCGATCTGGATTCTCGCGTCGTTGGTCAGAATTCCACGCCGGGCTGTGCCTTGATACCGGAGCGGAACGGATGCTTGACCAGCGTCATTTCGGTGACGAGGTCGGCGGCTTCGATCAATTCCTCTTTTGCATTGCGCCCGGTGAGCACGACATGCGTCATCGGCGGCTTGTTGTTTTTCAGAAAATCGACGACTTCATTGATATCGAGATAGTCGTAGCGAAGCGCGATGTTGATCTCGTCGAGCACGACCATGCGCAAGGTAGTATCGGCGATCAACTCTTTGGCCTTTGCCCAGCCGGCTTGCGCGGCCGCGACATCGCGCGCGCGGTCCTGGGTTTCCCAGGTGAAGCCTTCGCCCATGGCGTGGAACCGGCAGAGATCACCGAAGTGACCGGTCAATAGACGCCGCTCGCCGGTATCCCATGCGCCTTTGATGAACTGGACGACCGCGCAGGGAAAGCCGTGCGCGACGCATCGGACGATCATGCCAAAGGCCGAAGATGATTTGCCCTTGCCGGCGCCGGTGTGGACGATGATCAGACCTTTATCCCCGCTCTTGGTCGCCATGATCCGATCGCGGGCGGCTTTCTTCTTGGCCATTTTTTCCGCGTGACGTTCATCGAGGGAAACCTCTGACAACGCGGGTTTTTCGCTCGTAGCAGCATCTTCCTCTGAAGTCATCGGATGCGCTCCTTTGGCTTGACAAGTAATGCCCGTGGGCAAATGGTGAGCCCGTGTTGGTTCCTGTCCTATGACAGGCGAAGAGGGAATGCGAAAGGGTCAAATCCCCAGCGATTTGACCTGAAAAGCAGCCGCCCCCGCGACCGTGACCGGAGAGATGCCCAAGGCCACTGACCCCAAAAGGTCGGGAAGGCGGGGATCGAAGGGATAAAACCCTGCTCCGCAAGCCGGGAGACCTGCCAGCGCACCTGATTAAGACCGGCGGACGGGGTGTTCCGCGACGGGGAGCGAACCATTGTGTCGGTTCGCGCACCTCATCGCTTCCGTCACGACTACGAGGAGAGCGATGACCGTCACACTTCACGTCTGCATCACCTGCCGTGCCGGCCTATCGCTGCAAGAGGGCGAGACCACGCCCGGTGCGCGTCTGCATGCGGCCATCCTCGACGCCGGCGTGCCGGAGAGCGTCAATGTCGTGCCCGTCGAATGTCTGTCAGCTTGCAACCAGGGTTGCTCGGTCGCGCTCAGCGCACCCGGCCGATGGTCTTATGTCTATGGCCGCCTGTCGGACGCCAACGCATCGGATGTGATCGCGGGTGCTGTCGCCTACGCGGCCGCGCCCGATGGCATCGTGCCCTGGCGCAGCCGGCCCGAAATTTTCCGCAAGCAATCGCTTGCCCGCATTCCACCCATTACCGCCCTGCCGGAGGCCGCCGAATGAATACGCTTGCCAAAGTCCCCGTCACCGTCGTGACCGGCTTTCTCGGGTCGGGGAAGACGACGCTGATCCGGCATCTCATCGCCAACGCCAACGGCAAAAAGCTTGCCGTGCTTGTCAATGAATTCGGCAGCGAGGGCGTGGACGGCGATATCCTGAAATCCTGCGCCGATGCCAATTGTCCGACTGAGAACATCATCGAACTCGCCAACGGCTGCATTTGCTGCACGGTCGCTGACGACTTCATTCCGGCGATGGAACAGTTGCTGTCGCGGTCCGTGAGGCCCGACCATATCCTGATCGAAACATCCGGCCTGGCGCTGCCAAAGCCGTTGCTGAAAGCCTTTGACTGGCCGGAGATCCGTTCGCGGATCACCGTCGATGGCGTGATCGCGCTGGCGGACGCAGAAGCCGTCGCCGCCGGGCGTTTTGCGCCAGACCCGGCTGCGGTCGATGCGCAGCGGGCCGCCGATGAAAATATCGATCACGAGACGCCGTTGTCGGAAGTGTTTGAGGACCAGATCGCCTGCGCCGACATCATCCTGCTGACCAAGGCCGACCTTGCCGGCGCGGCGGGGCTTGAAGCGGCCAAAGCCGCGATATCAGCCGAAATGCCGCGCCGCGTGCCGATGTTGGCAATCGCCGATGGTGCGATCGATAGCCGCATCATCCTCGGCCTCAAAGCTGCGGCGGAAAATGACCTGGCGGCGCGGCCGTCGCACCACGATGGCGAGGACGAGCATGAGCATGACGACTTCGCTTCTGTCGTGATCGACCTTCCGGAAGTTGCCGATATCGACGCGCTTGTGGCATCGGTGCAGCGGTTGGCGCGCGAGCAAAACGTGCTGCGCGCCAAGGGATACATCGCGGTCGCGGGCAAGCCGATGCGGCTATTGTTGCAGGCGGTGGGCGAACGGGTCCGGCATCAATACGATACGGCCTGGGGTGCGCGGCCACGGCAATCGAAGCTGGTGCTGATCGGCGAGCAGGGTGATATCAACGAGACAGCCATCCGGGCAGGACTTGGTGTGTGATGCACGTTGTCTTTCGCGAGAGTCGCGGGCTTGAAGAGACCGCGGTCCCGAAGGACCTCGGCCAGGACCCGGCCGAACTGGTGGTGCTCTCGTTCTCTGACAGCGATCTTGCAACCTTTGCGGCCGGCTGGCAGCGCGGCCGCACCAGCCTGCCGAGGTTGCGGCTAGCCAATCTCGCCGAGCTTCGTCACCCGTTATCCGTCGACACCTACATCGAACGGACACTATCGCAGACGCGCGGCATATTGGTGCGGCTGATCGGCGGCGAATCCTACTGGTCGTACGGGCTCTCCGCCGTGCATCGCCTGGCGAAAGACCGGGGAATCGCACTGGCGGTATTGCCGGCGGATGGCCGCGACGATCCCGGGTTGGATGCACTCTCGACCGTGCCTGTTTTGACGCTTCGGCGGCTCAAGGCGCTGTGTGACCAGGGCGGAGCGACCGCGGCGCAAGCTGCCATCGCCGAACTCGCGTTGGCCGCGGGCCTCCATGCTGGACCGGTCATCGGCGAGATCGATATCCCGGACATGGGTTTTTACGATCCTGTTCACGGCGTGATCTCCGCGCCGCCGAATCCCGGTCAGCGACCGCGCGCGCTGGTGACGTTTTATCGCTCCTATCTGACCGCGGCCGATACCGCGCCGGTCGATGCGTTGATCAAAGCGCTCCGGCAAAAGGGCTTTGATGCCTATGGCGTGTTCGTAACCTCGCTGAAGGCGGCGGGCGTGGCCGATTGGTTGAGCGCGCATTTCGAACAACATCCGCCCGCCGCCATCGTCAATGCGACCGCGTTCTCCGCGATCGGCGACGACGGTACGACACCGTTCGATGCGGCATCGGGTCCCGTTTTCCAGGTCGCGTTATCGACGGCCCGGCGCGAGGATTGGGCAGAATCGCTTCGCGGCCTGTCGCCGGGCGACCTCGCGATGCATGTGGTGCTGCCGGAAGTCGATGGCCGCTTGTTCGCGGGCGTGGTGAGCTTCAAGTCGCCGGGGAAACGCGATGCCGATTTGCAATTTGCGCATCTCGCGCATCGCCCCGATGACGAAAGGGTAGACGCCATCGTCGCACGAGTATGCGCCTGGCGCAGGCTTGCGACGAGATCGGCGAGCGAAAAACGCGTCGCGATCGTGCTCTCGAACTATCCCGGCCGCCCGCATCAGATCGCGCACGCGGTGGGACTAGACGCGCTCGCGTCGGTTGAAGTGCTGTTGTCCGATCTCAGCGCCGCCGGCTTCGACGTCGGATCCGTGGAAGCGCTTGGTGACGTTCTGTTTCAACACGAATTGACGTGGGACGTCGACGATTATCGCGTCGAGCTGGCCAGGTTACCGCGACCATTGCAGGACGATCTCGCCAAGGCGTGGGACGCGCCGGAACATGATCCGGCCTGCCGCGACGGGAAATTTCATTTCGCGGCCGTGGAATGCGGCAAGGCCTTCATCGCCATTCAGCCGGAGCGCGGCGACGCCAACAGCCGCGACGCCGATTATCACGACATGTCGCGCACGCCGCGCCATGCTTACGTCGCCTTCTATCTCTGGCTCCGCCGGCAAGGCTATGATGCGCTGATCCACATGGGCGCGCATGGAACACTGGAATGGCTGCCCGGCAAAGCCGTGGCCTTGTCGTCGTCCTGCTGGCCGGAAGCGCTGATCAGCGATTTGCCCGTCATCTATCCTTTCATCGTCAACGATCCCGGCGAGGCCGCACAGGCCAAGCGGCGCATCGGTGCCGTGACGATTGGTCACTTGCCGCCACCGCAAGTACAGTCCGCCGTGCCCGAGTATCTGCGCCGGCTCGAGCATCTACTTGACGAATATTCAACTGCCGATGGCCTCGATCCCGCGCGCCGGCAACGTCTGATCGCGTCGATTCGCATTGAGGCCCGTGCCGCAGGCCTGGAAGATGACCTTGGCCTTGGACCCTCGGCCGCACCAGCCGAAGCCATTCCCCGGATCGATCGCTTCGTCTGCGATCTCAAGGAAAGCCAGTTCGGCGACGGATTGCATATCTTTGGCCGCGGCGAATGCGGCGAGGCCGAGCGGGACGCCGTACTCGCGGCACTCGACGGCAAGCGCATCGCGCCGGGACCCGCCGGCTCGCCCTATCGCGGACGCCGCGATGTGCTGCCGACCGGGCGCAATCTGTTTGCGGTCGATCCCCGTGCTGTGCCGACGCCGTCGGCGCACGCGCAAGGCGTCAAGCTGGCCGAGGAGCTTCTGCGCCGACACCTGCAGGATCACGGCGACTGGCCGAAAGGATTGATGGTCGATCTCTGGGGATCGTCGACCATGCGGACCTCAGGCGAAGATTTCGCGATGGCGCTGCATCTCGCAGGCCTCGCGCCGCGCTGGGACCACGCTTCGGGGCGCGTATCGGGTTATGACATCCTCGCGCCGGCCGAACTGGGTCGGCCACGCATCGACGTCACGCTTCGCGTGTCCGGCCTGTTTCGCGACATCTTTCCAGGTCTAGCGCAACTGTTCGAGACTGCGACCACAGCGCTCGGTGAACGCGACGGCGAAGGGGATGAAAATCCCTACCGCCTCCAGACATCGCGGGTGTTCGCCCCGCGTCCCGGGCAATATGGTGTTGGAATGGCATTGGGGACGAGTACGTTTACGCCGGAATCGCGCGCAGCGGCCGGCGAGGCCTGGTTGTCAGCTTCCTCCTGGGCCTTTGCGTCCGATGGCGAGATGCGGCCGGATCGCGGGGGCATCGAAGCAAGGCTCGCCGCGTCGGATGCGTTCGTGCATACACAAGACCTGCCGGAAACCGACCTGTTGCTCGCGGCCGACTATGCCGCCCATGAAGCGGGTGTGGCAGCCGCCGCGGCGCGGATCGGTTCGGCCTCTCCATCGCTCTATCATATCGACGCCACCCGTCCCGACCGGCCGCACGCACGCACGCTGACCGAGGAAATATCGCGCGTGGTGCGCGCACGCGCCACCAATCCGGTCTGGATCGAAGGCATGATGCGCCATGGCTTTCGCGGCGCGGCCGAAATCGCCGCGACGCTGGAGCACATGGCCGCGTTCGCCCATCTTGCTGATGCCGTGCCGCCTCATCTTTTCGATCTCTATTATGACGCCACGCTCGGCAATGACCGCGTGCGTGCCTTTATCGCTCGCGAGAATGCACACGCGCTTGCGGCGATCGAGACCTGCTTTGCCCGGTTGCGCGAAGCTTCGCTCTGGACAACGCGGCGCAATTCGATCGCAGCCGCGGTTGGAACTGCTTCATGAGCGTCGCTGCCATCAAGGGCTGGTGCCCCGGCGCCTGGCAGCCGATGCGATCGGGCGACGGGCTTGTGGTTCGCATCCGGCCACGCGGCGGACGCCTCGACGCCGAACAAGCGGCAGGAATCGCCGAGCTCACTGAGCGCTACGGCAACGGACTGATCGATTTGACCAACCGGGCCAACCTTCAGATCAGGGGTGTCAGCGAAGATAGCTACCCGCCGCTGATCGACGGCCTGGCACACCTTCGCCTGCTCGATCCCGAGCCGGACACCGAAGCGCGGCGCAATGTTCTCGTCGCGCCGTTCTGGACAGCGGATGATGAGATCACTTCCATCGCCGACGAACTGGAGCGGGCGCTGGCGAATGGCCCAGCCGGCCTTCCGGCCAAGTTCGGCTTCGCCGTCGATTGCGGGAATGAGCGCGTGTTGGCGGCGGCATCCGCCGACGTGCGGATCGAGCGCGACCTCGATGGGCAGCTCATGGTGCGTGCCGACGGGGCAGAATTTGGACGTGCTGTCACGCGCAACGAGGCCGTGACGACTGCGATACGTCTTGCCGAATGGTTTGTGTTCTCGGGCGGCGCCGATGCGGGCCGGGGACGGATGGCAGCCCATATTTCCGCTGGCACGCAGTTGCTCGAAAACCTTTGCGGCCATGCGAGGCCAGTGCCACGACGAGATACGCCTGATCCCAGCCTTACCCCGCATGGCGCACTGTTCGGTGTGGCTTTCGGGCAGGTGAATTCGGCCACGCTGAATTGGCTGGCCAAGAATGCCCAAACCTTGCGGATGACCCCATGGCGCATGATGCTGGCGGAAGGCATGCACGAGATGCCCGCTTATGAAGGCCTCATCACACGCGCGGACGATTCCCTGCTGCGTGTCGTCGCTTGCAGCGGCGCGCCGCGCTGTCATGAAGCGCACGCCGATACGCGCGCATTGGCGGCAGCGCTCGCGCCACATCTCGCCGCCGGCACCCGGCTTCATGTCTCCGGCTGCGCCAAAGGCTGCGCGCAATCAGGCCCTGCGCCGATCACGCTGGTTGCGACCATCGAGGGATTCGACATCATCCGCGATGGTTCGGCCCGGGATACGCCCGTCCTGCGCGGATTGAGCGGCGCGGGCATCGTTGCAAACCCTTCTGTGCTATTGGGAGGGCGCTGATGCAGCACAGCTACGAGACCGATGGCGCGGCGATCTATCGGAAATCCTTCGCCATCATCCGTGCTGAGGCCAACCTCGCGCGGTTTTCGGCCGACGAGGAGCCCGTGGTGGTGCGGATGATCCATGCCGCCGGCTTGGTTGGACTGGAATCCCACGTCCGCTTTACGCCCGGTATGGCCGCGATCGCGCGAACCGCCTTGCAGAATGGCGCGCCGATTCTTTGCGATGCGCGCATGGTCTCGGAAGGCATTACGCGCGCGCGTTTGCCGGCCGGCAATGCCGTCATCTGTACGCTCGACGACCCCACCGTTCCTGCGCTCGCGCAAACCATGCGCAATACCCGCTCGGCGGCGGCACTGGAGTTGTGGCGGCCGCATCTCGATGGCGCGGTCGTTGCCATCGGCAATGCGCCGACCGCTCTGTTTCACCTCCTCAACATGCTCAGGGATGAAACCTGTCCAAGGCCCGCGGCGATCATCGGCTGTCCGGTTGGTTTCGTCGGCGCGGCTGAGGCCAAGGCGGCGTTGATGATCGATCCGCCCGCACCGGCGCTCACGGTCGAGGGACGCCTCGGCGGCTCGGCGATCACGGTGGCCGCCGTCAATGCGCTCGCGTCCAGGAGCGAATAGCGATGGGCAAAATCATTTGTTGCGGCCTTGGCCCCGGCGATCCCGACTTGATGAGCGTGCGGGCCGCGCGCGAGGTGCGAGCGGCCCGTCACGTCGCCTTCTTCCGCAAAAAGGGACATCCGGGCCAGGCGCGGCGCATCGTCGAGGGAATGCTCGCCGACGGTAGTTCCGAATATCCGATGGAATATCCGGTCACGACCGAGATCGCCTTCGACAGTCCCGAATACGCCCGCCTGCTGGACGGCTTCTACGACGAATGGGCTGAGCGGCTGGTGCGGCTTGCGAGCCGCGACGACGTCATCGTGCTGTGCGAGGGCGATCCTTATTTCTACGGCTCCTTCATGCATCTGCACGTCCGCTTGCAGGGACGCGCCGAGATCGAGGTCATCGCCGGCATTCCCGGCATGGCCGGTTGCTGGAATTCGGTCGGCCGGCCAATCGCGCTCGGCGACGACGTGGTGACCGTATTGATGGGGACGCTTGGCGAAGATGAGCTTGAGCGCCGCATGAGCAACGCCGATGCGCTTGTCATCATGAAGACCGGCCGCAACCTGGACAAGATCCGCCGCGCGCTGGCCTCTGCCGGCCGTCTGTCTGACGCGTGGCTGATCGAACGCGGCACGATGCCGGGTGAACGCGTCGCACGGCTTATGGATGTCGGTGAGACCGAGTGTCCCTACTTTGCGATCGTGCTGGTCTACGGCCAGGAATATGGCCAGGAGCGGCGCATGAAGGCCGCCGAATGACGGGGACGTTGACCATTGCGGGATTGGGGCCGGGCAACGAGGCGCTGGTCACGCCGGAGGTATCGGCTGCGCTTGCTTCCGCGACGGACATACTGGGCTATACGCCCTATGTCGCGCGCGTCGTTCCTCGCCCCGGCCTTAAGCTGCATCCATCCGACAATCGCGAGGAATTACGGCGCGCAACCGAGGCGCTGCGGCTGGCGTCGGAAGGACACGATGTGGTCGTGGTTTCCTCCGGCGATCCCGGCGTGTTCGCGATGGCTTCCGCGGTGTTCGAGGCGCTGGAGGCTGCACCGCAATGGCGCGATCTTCCCATTCGTGTCCTGCCCGGTATCACCGCGATGCTCGCCGCTGCGGCACGCATCGGCGCACCGCTCGGCCATGATTTTTGCGCGATCAATCTTTCCGACAATCTCAAACCCTGGGCAACGATCGAGAAACGCCTGCGGCTGGCGGCTGAAGCCGACTTTGCGATTGCGATCTATAATCCGCGCTCGGCGAGCCGCCCCGACGGCTTTGCGCGCGCTCTCGAAATTCTAAAGGACGCCGGCTGTGGCGGACGCCTCGCGATTTTTGCCCGCGCGATCAGCGCGCCGGATGAGAAGATCGAAACAGTGAGCTTGCAGGACGCACGGCCCGAGATGGCCGACATGAAGACGCTGGTCATTGTCGGCAATTCGGCGACGCGCCGTGTTGGCCGCTGGATTTACGCGCCGAGGCAGGCCCGATGACCAAGCCAGTGCATCACCTCCGCCACGCTTTCCACCCGCAACCGGTCGGGCATCCGCGGCCGCGTGATCATGACGACAGGGAGTTTCAATTCGCGCGCGGCGTCGATCTTGGCGCGCGCACCGGTGCCTCCGGAGTTGCGGGCGACAACCCATTCGATCTGCCGCATGCGCATCATGCCCAGTTCACCTGCGAGTGTGAACGGTCCACGCGAAACGATGAGATTTGCATCCGGGAGCGGCAGCGGACCTCCTGCGGCATCGATGAATCGAAGCGTGTAGGCATGTTGCGGCCTTACGGTGAACGGCGCGATGTGCTGCCGCCCGATGGCAAGAAACACGCGCGCAGGCTGCTGCGGCAAAGCTCCGACTGCGGACGCGATATCGGCGACCTCGATCCAGATATCGCCGGGAGCTCTCATCCATGGTTGGCGTTCCAGCGCGATCAGCGGCGTTGCCGTTGCCGCGCAGGCCACCATTGCATTGCGGCTGATCTCGGTTGCGAAGGGATGCGTCGCATCGACCACATGCGTGAAGCCGTCTTGCCTGATCGCCTCGGCAAGACCGTCTGCGCCTCCAAAGCCGCCAACGCGAGTCGGCAGCGGCTGATTGACCGGAACCTGCGTTCTCCCGGCATAGGAATAGATCGCGTCAAGCCCCGCAGCCACCGCTGCGGCCGCCAGCATATTCGCTTCGCTCGTTCCGCCCAGGATGAGGACGCGCATGGATAGTCCCTGGTTGACCATTATCGGCATCGGCGAAGATGGCCTTTCCGGCCTCTCGGAAGCAAGCCGAAAGGCATTAGCTAAAGCCGAGAGGATTTTTGGCGGAGAGCGGCATCTCGCACTTGCCGATATCGGCGATCGCGGCCGGCCCTGGCCGGTGCCGTTCGACGTGAGTGACGTGCTCGCCCGTCGCGGCCGCCCGACCGCAGTGCTCGCCTCCGGCGATCCGTTCTGGCACGGCGTCGGCAGTATTCTTGCCGAGCGGCTGGACCATAGCGAATGGATCGCCCATCCCGCGCCTTCGACGTTCTCACTCGTCGCCTCGCGTTTGGGTTGGCCTCTTGAATCCGTGATTTGCCTTGGTCTGCACGCCGCGCCGTTCGAACGCCTCGTGCGGCATCTGGCGCGAGGCGAACGGATCATCTGCTTGTTGCGCGACGGCCGGGCGGCGGTTGATCTTGCAAAATGGCTGACGGCCCATGACTGGGGCGCCTCGCCATTGTGGACCCTTACCGCGCTCGGGGGACCGCGTGAATCCATCACGAAACATCGGGTTGACAGCTACATGACAGATCCGGCGGCAACGCTTGTTGCCGTGGCGCTGGAGGCGAGAGGTTCAAACGGACTGCCTCGCAGTTCCGGCCTTTCGGACGCGCTGTTCGCGCATGACGGCCAGATCACCAAGCGGCCGATGCGCGCGCTGGCATTATCCGCGCTTGCGCCACGGCCGCGCGAACACTTGTGGGACATCGGCGCGGGCTCCGGCTCGATTTCGATCGAATGGGCGCTGCGTGAAGGAACCGCTGTTGCGATCGAGGCCCGCGGTGATCGCGCCGCAAATATCACCGAGAACGCGGAAGCCTTCGGCCTCGCCCATCGGATCACCGTCATTGAGGGAATGGCGCCCGCGATACTGTCCGAACTTGAAAAGCCGCAGGCGGTTTTCATCGGGGGCGGCCTCAATGCTTCGTTATTCGATGGCGTTTGGCCGCTGATCCCCATGGGAACGCGGCTGGTTGCCCACGCCGTGACAATCGAGACGGAAGCGCTGTTGTCGGAACTTCATCAACGTCACGGCGGCGAATTGATGCGGATCGAGATTGCCCAGGCGGGCCAGCTCGGCGGCTACCGCGCCTATGAGCCGGCGCGGCCGGTCGTGCAATGGAGTGTGGTGAAATGACCGTGCACTTCATTGGCGCGGGGCCCGGTGCTGCCGATCTTATTACCCTGCGCGGGCGCGACCTCATCGCCGCTAGTCCGGTGTGTCTCTATGCCGGCTCGCTGGTGCCGGAAGCAATACTCGCGCATTGTCCGCCAGGCGCGCGGATCGTCAACACCGCGCCGCTGTCGCTCGACGACATCATGGCGGAGATCGCGACCGCACATGCCGAGAGCAAGGATGTCGCGCGGCTGCATTCCGGTGATCTCTCGATCTGGTCGGCGATGGGCGAGCAGATGCGCCGGCTGCGCGCGCTTGGCATTCCCTACACGGTCACGCCCGGCGTGCCGGCGTTTTCCGCGGCGGCCGCCGCGCTTCAGGCGGAGCTGACGTTACCGGGGTTGGCGCAATCGGTGGTGCTGACGCGCATGCCAGGGCGAGCAAGCACGATGCCCGAACGCGAAAGCCTGACGGCTTTTGCCGCCACCGGCGCGGTGCTGGCGGTTCATCTGTCGGTCCATATGCTCGATCAATTGATCGCTGAACTCACGCCGCACTATGGAGCGGACTGCCCGGTCGCCATCGTTTGGCGGGCGAGTTGGCCGGACCAGCGCATTATCAGCGCGACACTCGGCACGCTCGATGCGGCTGTCGGTCCCGAACTGGAACGTACCGCGCTCATCTTCGTCGGCCGAACGCTTGATACAGAGGCGTTTGCCGAGAGCCGGCTTTATGCGGCCGATTATGACCGCCGCTATCGTCCGACCGGTCCCGCGCCGCGCTTTCCGGAGACCTCCTGATGGCACGCGGCCTCATCATTTCGGCACCGGCTTCAGGTGTCGGCAAGACAATACTGACGCTGGCTTTGGCACGCGCCTATCGCGATCGCGGGCTGACAGTGCAATGCTTCAAAAGCGGCCCCGACTATATCGATCCCGCATTTCACGCAGCCGCAACGGGACGCGCTTCGGTCAACATCGACAGTTGGGCGATGACGCGCGAGAGCATCGAAGCGCTCGTCGCACGCGGCGCTGATGCCGATCTCGTTCTCGCCGAAGGCTCGATGGGCCTGTTCGACGGTGTGGCTGTGCCCGGCGTCTCCGGCACCGGCGCGACCGCCGATATTGCGGCGATGATGGGTTGGCCGGTCTTGCTCGTGATCGACCCTTCAGGTCAGGCGCAAACGGCCGCCGCCGTCGCCGGGGGCCTGCGCGATTTTCGCGCCGGTATCCGGCTTGCCGGCGTTGTTCTTAATCGCGTTGCCAGTCCGCGGCATGAAGACCTCGTGCGTCGTGCCCTGGCAGATGCCGGCATTGCGGTGTTCGGCGCCCTACCTCGGCATGCCGCGATTGAGCTGCCGAAGCGGCACCTGGGGCTGGTACAAGCCGAGGAACAGAAAAGTATCGACGATCTGATCGGTGAAGCAGCACGCTTCATCATTCAACACGTCGATCTGGACGCGATCCTGCAATCGGCCGGAAACTGGTCCGCCAAACCGCTTTCAGGAAGCGTCAACCTCACACCGCCCGGCCAGCGCGTTGCGCTGGCGCGTGACGCTGCGTTCTCTTTTATCTATCCGCATATGCTGGAGGCCTGGCGCGCGGCCGGCGCCGAGATTTCAACTTTCTCGCCTCTGGCTGACGAAGGCCCAGACAAGAGCGCGGACATATGCTGGCTGCCGGGCGGCTACCCCGAACTGCACGCCGGGCGGCTCTCGGCCAACACAAGATTTCAGCGTCAGCTTTCTTCCTTTGCCGAAACGCGGCCGGTCCATGGCGAATGCGGAGGTTATATGGTGCTCGGGACGGCCTTGACCGATGCCGATGGCGTGAGCCACCCGATGACGGGACTGCTTGGCCTTCAGACAAGCTTTGCCCAGCGGCGCATGCATCTCGGCTACCGGCTTGCGGAGCTGGCTTCAGCCATCCCGGGCTATCAAACAGGTAGCCGCCTGCGCGGCCATGAATTCCATTATTCCACGATTCTGGCGCAGCCCGACACGCCGCTGGCTTTGGTGCGCGATGCGACCGGCGCCGTGATGGCAGAAACCGGGTCGCGGCGCGGTGCGGTCACCGGCACGTTCTTTCACCTCATTGCGGAGGACAGGTGACGTCATCATCCAACGCGCATCAAACAGGTATCGCGCTGTCATTGATCGGCATCGGCTGCGGCGATCCTGAACAGCTCACGCTGGCGGCGATCCGGGCCATCAATACGGCGGACCTCATCCTCATTCCGCGCAAGGGAGACGAGAAGTCCGAACTCGCTGACTTGCGGCGGGTCATTTGCGCCGACGTTCTCACCGACGATACGACCCGTGTCGTCGAGTTCGATCTGCCGGTGCGTAACGTGGGCGACGAGGACTACCGCAAGGGCGTCGACGAATGGCACGACGTCGTTGCCGCGGCATGGTCAAGAGAAATTGAAAATCACCTTGGAGATAAAGGCCGAGTTGCCCTGCTGATCTGGGGCGATCCCTCACTCTATGATTCAAGCCTGCGGATCGCGCGAAGGCTCAACCCGTTGCCCGGCATCGAGGTGATCCCTGGCGTCACTTCGATCCAGGCGCTTTGCGCCGCGCATGCGCTGCCCGTGAATGATATCGGCGAGCCTTTTTTGGTCACGACAGGCCGCCGGCTGCGAGACGATGGCTGGCCGGCTGGCGTAAACACCGTCGTGGTGATGCTGGATGGCGGAGCCTCGTTCCAGTCGCTCGATCCCAAAGGATTGAATATCTGGTGGGGCGCGTATCTCGGCATGCCCAATGAGATTCTCCTATCAGGCGCACTCACCGAGGCAGGCCCGCGCATCATAACTGCGCGAAGCGAGGCGCGCGAAAAACAGGGCTGGATCATGGACAGCTACATTCTCAAGCGCACCTCATAAAATCTTCTGATCAGCGACAGCACACAGGGCGAAACACATGCTTCCCGAATGGGCCACTCAGGAATGTCCGGAAATCTCGACCGCGCACCGTGACGCTGCGCTGGCGCGCCAGGCTCAGCTGACAAAGCCGGCGAACTCGCTCGGCCGGATCGAGCACCTCGCATGCGAGCTCGCAGCTCTCCAGCAGACCGAGCGGCCACGCGCGGCGCGTGTCCCGATCATCATCTTTGCCGGCGATCATGGTGTCGTGGCCCAGGGTGTGTCGGCCTTTCCGCAAGAAGTCACGATTGCCATGATGGCCAACTTCGCAAGCGGAGGCGCCGCGATCTCGGTTTTGGCGCGTGAGCTGGGTTCGAGCCTGGAGGTGGTGGACGCCGGCACCCTCGCGCAATCGCCGATTCCAGGCATTGTCACCGACAAGCCGCGCCACGGCAGCCGCGACTTCAGCCAAGAGGCGGCGCTTGCGCCTGCTGAGGCAGCCTTCGCCTTGGAGTGCGGCAAGCGAGCCGTTTTGCGCTCGGGCGATCCGGATATCCTGATCTTTGGCGAGATGGGCATCGGCAATACGACGGCCTCGGCCGCCATCGCGGCGGCTCTCCTCGCCGTGGGCGCCGAGCAGACGGCCGGGAGCGGGACCGGCGTCGATGCGAAGGGGCGCGCGCTTAAAACGCGTGTGATCGACCAGGCTCTCGCGCGTCACGGACTTATGCAGGCGGGTGCTTCCGTTGAAAACGTGCTGTGTGCCGTTGGCGGCCTGGAAATCGTCGCCATCTGCGGCGCCATCATCGCGGCAGCCCAACGCCGGATTCCGATCCTGGTCGATGGCTTCATCGTGTCGGTAGCGGCACTGGCCGCCGTGCGGATCAACCCCTCATGCCGGCCGTTCCTGCTGGCATCCCATCGATCCGCCGAGCAAGGACACCGGCTGGTACTTGAAGCGCTGAAGTTGCAGCCGCTGATCGATCTGGACTTGCGGCTCGGCGAGGGATCGGGCGCTGCGATCGCACTGCCACTGCTACGGCTCGCCTGCGCCCTCCACAACGACATGGCGACGTTCGCGCAGGCCAACGTGCCGGATCGTGCCTAGAGCGGGAATTACTGACGAAAGGTCTGGTTCACCGACATCACGCGCCACGCTCCGTCCAACCGGTCGATCCGCGTCAGCGAGAGCGGATCGATGGCAAAGCGCAGCGCGGCCTGCGGCGCGACATCGAGCGCGATGCAAAGCATGGCGCGAATGGTTCCGGAATGGATCACCAGGATCGCCGGGCCCTGCTCGATCCGGCCGATGCCTTGCCGAACCCGGGCGACTTGATTTTCGAAGCTCTCCCCGCCCGGCGGGGCCGAGCGGGCCGGGTCATTCCAGAATTGCGCATAGGCTTGGCCGCCGCCAGCGGCCAGATCGTCGTGACGGCGGCCGGTCCAGTCACCGAAGTCCTGCTCGGCAAACTCGCCCACCAGCACGGGATCAAGCTGCAAGGCTTTCGCGGTATCGATCGTTCGTTGCGCCGGGCTTGCATAAGCCTTCGCGTCGCGTGGCAGGTGCGTACGCAAAATATCGAATGAACCCCGATCCCTGAGATTGGCCGGAGCGGTCGGAGGCCAGATCGTTCCCTTCGCGCCGTCAACCGCTGCATGTCGTATGAGCCAAAGGATAGCACTCTCCCTCATCTCGCACCCCGCGAAGCCTCAATTCGGGCAAATGTCGACATCAAACCGCTGACGCTACGTATCGCCGCCAGCCGTCGCTCCGCAAACGGCAGGCATCGCAACTTCCGCAGCCAAACCCCCAATCGTGGCGTTGGCTCCGATAGCCCTGATAGCAGCTGTGCGTCTTCTCAATGATGAGATCGACGAGCGCGCGGCCGCCAAGCTTGTTTGCAAGTTCCCAGGTCGCGGCCTTGTCGATCCACATCAGAGGCGTCTCGATCACAAGGCGCGCCTCCATGCCGAGATTGATCGCAACCTGAAGCGCCTTCATCGTGTCGTCCCGGCAATCGGGATAACCGGAATAGTCCGTCTCGCAGACCCCCGTGACGAGGTACTTGATCTTGCGCTGATGGGCGACGACGGCCGCGAAGGTGAGGAACAACAGATTTCTGCCCGGAACGAACGTCGCCGGCAATCCGTCGGGGCGCGTATCAAATGGCAAGTCCGCGGTGAGAGCACTGACACCTACCTGGGCGAGAACGCCGAGATCGATGAGATGATCCCGCCCGAGCTTCGCCTTCCATGCCGGCACGATCGCCTCCAGGCCTGCCCGCACAGGTTCCCGGCATTCCATCTCCACCAGGTGACGTTGGCCGTAGGTGAAGCCGATCGTTTCAACGTGGTCGTAGCGCGACAGCGCCCATGCCAGGCACGTTGTCGAGTCCTGGCCGCCGGAGAAGAGGACGAGCGCGCTTTCCGACATGATGCCTCCTAATCGCATCCATCATATTCCGCCCAGCAGTCAGCCGTCTCATAGACCTTCACGGCGGACAACTGCGGCAGTCTGGTTTTGGTCCGGCTCCAGATCCAGATTGCGATATTCTCCGCCGTCGGATTCTCCAGCCCCTGGACCTCGTTCAGAGTGTGATGATCCAGCATCTTCAGTAAAGGAACGAACGCCTCCTCGACATCAAAGAAGTCGGCGACAAAGCCGGTGCTGCTATCGACGGGGCCGCTCAGGATGAGTTCGACCCGATAGGAATGCCCATGCATCCGGTAACACCGGTGCGTTTGCGGAACATTCGGCAGACGATGCGCCGCTTCGAAGCGGAAGGCCTGGGATATTTTCATCGGATGCCGAGATGCTTGTGGGTCTGGACGCTCAGACGCCATTTCGGATGGGCCAGGCAGTATTCGATCGCCTCGCGCGTGTTGGCGACAATGTCGGGACCGTCCATGGGCTGAAGAAGAAAGTTTTCAAACGCGAGGTCCACAAAACGTTCGGGCAGCGCCTCGGCTTGCGGATAGACCAGTTTAAGCTCATTGCCGCTGACGATCTCCAGTCGGGTGCCCGACTTGGGACTGACGCAGATCCAGTCGATGCCGTCGGGCACAGGCAACGTGCCGTTGGTTTCGATCGCGATGCGGAAACCGCGGCCGTGAAGCGCGCGCACAAGGCCGTCGTCCACCTGCAGCAGAGGCTCTCCTCCTGTGAGCACGCAAAGGCGGTTGGTCTGGCCGCCGGTCCATTCCCTCTCGATCGCATCGGCAAGTTCATCGGCGTCGCGGTATCGGCCACCCCTGGTGCCATCAGTTCCGACAAAATCGGTGTCGCAAAACGTACAGACGGCGGTGCTGCGATCCGTTTCCCGGCCGCTCCAGAGATTGCAGCCGGCAAATCGGCAGAACACCGCGGGACGACCCGCCTGCATGCCCTCGCCCTGTAGCGTGAGAAATATCTCCTTGACCGTGAAAGAGCCCATCGGAACCTTAATCGCTTTTCATTGGTGGGTGGATCAAACAACGAGCCGTGCGACACTGGTCTGTCGTCTGCCCTCGTATTCTCTGGCGTGGGACACCCTGCTAGCTATTTGCCAGCCGGGGAGCAACGGGAAAATGAACAGAAGGCGCCGCGCCGGCATAGGCGAAAATCGCGTCCCCGATGACCGGCGATGAGCGATCTCAGAACTCAGCGCCTGACAGGGCTGTCAACGCGCTCGGCCTCGCTTCGAGGTGAAGGCGTCATAGACGAGTTTCCGGAACGCGACCCTGATTGGGCCACGCTCGTTATCGGTCTGTTCCATCAGCAGGTAAAACATGTCGAGCTTGGGATCGATACCAACATAGGTGCCGCTTAAACTGTCCCACTTCAGCTCACCCATAGAACCCGGCTGGTTGGCTTCTCCCGCGCTGGTCCGCACAGCAAAGCCATACCCATAACCGAAGCCATCGCCCGGGAAGTAGAAATAGTCGTGGCCGATGCCGGTGCCCGGACCGACATGGTCGGTCGTCATATCCTTGAACGCGGCCGGGCTGAGGTAACGCTTGCCTTCAAACGTGCCGCCGTTCAGCAGCATTTGCGTGAAGCGCGCGTAGTCGACGATGGTCGAGACCAGCCCGCCGCCACCGGATTCCCACTGAGGATGGGACCTGCGCCGGCGCTCCTGGTCGACGAGGTTCACATCGCTTGGCAATGGCTCGGCCATCAATGCACGTTCTTCGGGCGTATCCAGCACGAACCTGGTGTGCGTCATTCCAAGCGGATCAAAGATCGACCGCTTCATGAAATGAAACAGCGTCTCGCCCGAGGCGACTTCGATGACGCGCCCAAGCACGTCGGCGGAATAGCCATAGCGCCAGAACGTACCGGGCTGTCGCGTCAGCGGTACTTTGCCGAGCCGTTCCGCGAGGTCGGCGTTGGTGAACTCCCCGTCGAACAGATGACCTTCCTCATAGAGCTTTGCCACCCACCCGCCGACGTAGCCTCCGGCGATACCCGAGGTTTGCAGGAGCAGATCCCTGACGGTCGGAGGCCGCACAGCGGGAACAAGTTCGAACGATGGCTTGCCCTGCGCATCGGTTTGCTCAAGCGCCACCTTCGCATTCGCAAAGGACGGGACGTATTTCGCCACGGGATCATCGAGCGACAGTTTTCCGGCATCGACCAGCATCATTGCCGCGACGCTCGTGATCGGCTTGGTCATCGAGCGAAGGGCCAAAACCGTATCCGTCGTCATCGGACGGTTGGTCCTAACGTCGCGCATCCCGAATGTCTTCTGGTAGACGGGCCGGCCATGCTGCTGGATCAGGACGACGGCGCCGGAGATCTTTCCGGTCGCAACCTCGTTGTCGAAAAAATCGCCGAGCAGCCGAAGCTTCTCGGCCGATGGCACATTCGCTTCAGCTCCGCTAGCCGTTGTGCTGACGTGCGCGGAACACACCATCAAGCCAGCGATCAGCGCCCATCGCCTCACAGAGACTGTGCGCTGAGAGGGCAAGGCGGGTCCCGCTGGCTGAGCCGTGGGTGTGATGCCCCGGGTTTTAGCGCTCAATTGCGCTGGGTAAAATTGGCCGCCGTCCTGAAACAACACGCTAAGGATAGTTAAAACCCTCTTTCGCATTTCCGTCTCCATTGCAACGATGCATCGAGCGAAAATCGCAGCCGGCTCCTCACCGGAGACTCCAATCAGGCTTTCCTGGCTTCACCGAGACGCTCGAATCCCGCGACCGCGACGGCCGACAAAAATGGGAGGCTCTGGATGATCAGGATCGCACCGAACAAATCGATCTCCAACAGCCGGTAAATATTAGTCGCAAAAACGGTGATGCCACCCGCGACCAGCAGCACACCAAAAACGGCTTCGGGAATCGCGGCAAAGCGCGCGTGGATCGGCCGGCTCCCGCCCTTGCGGGTGCGATGGAAATAGGTTTCCCGCGCCGGAAACGCGGCTTTAAAAGCTGAGCTCGCCACCGTCCATTGCACCGACATGAACACCACCATGGCGCCAAGCATCTGCGAGAAAGGAACCGCAACGCGCGTCCGGTATGCGCTGACGAAATGGAGCATCGAGACCAGGAAGGCCGCGATGCTCGGCAGCAGCAACAGCGGATCCGGAATGGCGACGACCTGAAACACCACAAAGGGCAACCAGATCAGATTGAGCAGCGCGGCCGTCACCGCAACGATTTCGGACCCGAACCAGCTAAGCCAGCCGAACGCGAATTCACGTTTCTGGTTGTGGTCGAGCAGGCTCCTGCCCGGCAGGAAACGCCGCCAATGCTTTTTGACGATCTGCACGGCGCCAGCGGCCCATCGCGCCCGCTGGGTCTTGAAGGCCTGATAGTCCTGCGGCAGCAATCCCCAGCCGTAGCGGCGGTTGGTATAGTGGGCACGCCATCCGAGCTCGAGAATGGTCAAACCGAGGTCGCTGTCTTCGCAAATCGTGTCGCTCGACCAGCCGCCCGCGGCTTCCATCGCGGTCCGGCGGATCAGGCACATCGTGCCGTGGACGATGATGGCGTTGACCTCGTTGCGCTCGACCATGCCAATATCAAAAAAGCCGGCGTATTCCGCGTTCATGGCGGCGTGGATCGAGCTGCGGCAGCCGTCACGATGATCCTGCGGCGCCTGGATCAAACCAACCTCCGGATCCGCGAAGCGAGGGACCAGATCCTTCAGCCATCTCGGATCAACCACATAGTCGGCGTCGATGACGCCGATGATCTCGGCATCAGCAGCGGTCTGCTCCATCGCGATCCGTAGCGCCGCGGCCTTGAATCCTTCAAGATTCAGGACGCAAAGAAATTTGAAGCGCGGACCAAGCTCGCGGCAACGCTCTTCGATCGGCTCCCAGAATGCCGGATCCGGCGTATTATTGATGACGACCACACACTCAAAATCCGGATAGTCGAGCAGCGCGACCGAGTCGATGGTACGCAACAGCATGTCCGGGGGCTCCCGATAGGCGGGGACGTGAATGGAAACTTTGGGCAGGCGGGCGTCCGGCACCGGCGACATCAGATTCAACAGCCGCGTAGGCTTGCCTCCGAGCGCCACGGTGGCCATCTCGCGCACCCGGAACAGCACAATCGGCGCGAGCAGGCCCATGAGCGGAAGCGCGATCGCAAATGTCAGCATCTCACCATGCAGGAGGTAGTGGTCGTGCCAGTATACCTGTACACCTGCGCACCAGTCGCCGATCAAATGATCGGCGCCGGCAAGCACCGCCGCCTGGCCGAAGGTGACCCCCGGAAGCGCCAGAATCGAGATCGACAAGAAAGTGCCGATCAGGATGGCAAGCCAGCCCGCCTTCCAGTAGTCGGCGTCCACAAGTGGACCTGTCCAGGAAAATTTAGGCCGCAACGACGCGTCGAGGATTCCCCAATAGGGCCCGACATTGCCCTCGAAGAGCTTTTCCGGCTGATCAATCGCCTCGATGATATTGTAGTCGACGCCTTGGGCACTGGCCTCCCCAACAAAGTCGCGCAGCAGGCCGGCTTGACTAAACGGTCCGGGGACGGCGCGCTCGAAATTGTGCCCCGCGCTTGGCCAGCCAAATTCGCCGATGACGATTTTTTTGCCTGGATAGGCCGCGCGCAGCCTGTCGTAGATCGCCAGCGATTCCCCTACAGCACGTTTCTTGGGGAAACCTTCCCAATAGGGAATGATATGGGCAAAGACCTGATCCACCGACTCAACAAGCTCAGGATGGTCAAGAAATGTTTTCCAGTTGTCAGCGGTCGCCACCGGCACCGGGCTGTCTTGCTTGACGCGGCGAACGATGTCGGCAAGTTCGCCCGCCGTGCGTTCATGCCGGAATAACGTCTCGTTGCCCACGACCAGGCGGGTGACGTTGGGGTTGAGGCGCACCAAGTCGAGTGCGGTCTCGATCTCGCGCTCGTTTCGAGCTTCATCCGTACCGATCCAGACGCCCAGAGTGACTGTCAGCCCGAGTTCAGCCGCGATCGCCGGTACGCTTTCCAGTCCTTGTGTTGAAGCATAGGTGCGTACTGCCTTGGCTTGTTTGGCAATCGCGGTCAGATCAGCGCGGATCCGCGCCTCGGGCACCCCTGAATCGACGGAAGAAGGTTTGGCAAATCGGTTGTAGGAGACACTCGACAGCTTCCCTTCAACCAGTGCGGCGGTCGTACGCGGCTCTGCCAGACCCCAAAATGCCAAATGCAGACCCGCGACCAGACAAAGAATAAGGACGACGGTGACAATCGGCATGTTTTGGCGACGGCCGCTGGCCGCGTCAGTCCAGCTTTCACGTCTGACACCGTCGTCCGGCATCTTCATATACCTGATCGCTTCGCCCGCCGGCGTCACCTCGGTGAAATCAGGCGGCCATATCGTTCTACTCTACACGCCTGGGTGCCGGCTTCCCATCAGCCGCAAGGGCTTGATAATAGATCATGGTGGCCTAGTGTCGTGAGCTTAGCTAAAAGCATGCGCCAGCGTCACGTCAAAAAAAGCCGACACCAGATCGGGATTGCAGGAGAACGACGATGAAGGAGCTCATCAGGCAATACCTCAACAATGGCATTTCGCGCCGCGATCTCATGCGCGGCCTCGGTGCCGCTGGACTGACCGCTTCCGCGGCCAAAACAATCGTCGAGTCGCTAACTCCAATGCCCGCGGTGGCTCAACCAGCCAGCGGCGGGGCCGTCCGTCAGGTGACCGGCACCGGCGGCAAGCTCTATATCGAGCAACTTAAAGCCGCCGGCACGGAATTCATCTTTTTCAATCCATCGACCGGCGACGCTCCGATCTATGATGCGCTGGTCGACATGCCGGAAATCCAGCTCATCAAAGGCGTCCAGGAAGGCGCCGTTGTTGCCATGGCCGACGGCTATGCCCGCGTCTCCGGCAAGATCGGTGTTGCCCAGATCGCCAATGTAGGTCTGCCCAGCGGCATGACCCAGCTGGTCAACAGCTGGAAAGATCGCATCCCCGTGCTGCTCACCGTCGCGGCATTCAGCACTGAAACCACCGGGCGCGACTATCCGCAGGACTACGACCATCAGGAGCCGATGGTTACGCCCATCACCAAATCATTCTGGGTGGCCGAAAATACGGCCGGCATCGCCGACGTGACCCGGCGAGTCCTGAAATTCGGCACCACCCCGCCGACCGGACCGGTATTTCTCTCGATTCCCGACGACCTACTGCGGGCGACCGGCACCGCCGATATTTACGACGGCCGATTGTTCAACGTGGCGATGAAAATCCGTCCCGACCGCGATGACGTCGAAGCCATTGCCAAGCTGCTGATCGAGGCGCGCAACCCGCTCATCACCGCGGGCGACGAAGTCACCCTTTGCCAGGCGGAAGCGGAGGTGGTCGAACTTGCCAACCTGCTCGGCATTCCGGTGACGACCATCGCCGGCTCGCTCGGGAACTGGTCCAAACCATATCCGACCCGAGACCCGCAATTCATCGGCGCCTTCGTCCCCGGCGGGCACTTCCCCGGCCCCGTCGACGTCCACTTCAACGTCGGCAGTCAAGTCGGCGAGCAGCGCATGCCGAACGCCACTACCATTTCCATGAGAAACGACCCGACGGGGCTTGCGCGTTCGTGGCCGATCGACATCCCCATTGTCGCGAACATCAAGCTTGGTCTTGCCGACGTCATCGCTGCCGTCAAAAGTATGGCCACAGCCGACCGCCTGAAGCAGATCGCCGGGGAGCGCTCCGTTCGCACCCGCGACTACACTGCCGGCACGGCCAAAATGCGCGCCGAGATCGTCAGGAATCTCGACAATGGCTCGTCCATCACCATGGAACGTCTGGGCATCGAACTCGAAAGCGGCTTGGACAAGGAGACCATATTCGTGACGGATTGCGAGTCGGGCCGCATCATGGATTCCATGATGAATTTTGGCGGAACCGATAAGGCTTTCTTCTCCACCAGCGCCAATATTCTCGGCTGGGCGCAAGCGGCAGCCATGGGCGCGCAGCTCGCCCGCCCCAACCGCCCGGTGGTCTCCGCCATGGGAGACGGCAGCGCCATGTTCGGCGGACCGCAACCGCTATGGAGCCAGGCGCGCTACAATGCGCCCATCACCAACATTGTCGTCAACAACCGCAGCTACAACAACGAGCGCAACCGCATCTGGAGTTTTACCGGCCCAAAGCAGTTCAATTCGGGCAAGGATATGACGTGCTACAATGGCAGCCCCGATGTGGATTTTGCCAAATCCGCTGCCGCCTATGGCGTCGAAGGCGAGACGGTCAGCGACCCAGCCAAGATCCAGGAGCACCTCGCCCGGGCCAAGCGCGCCAACATCGAGGGCCGTCCCTATTTGCTCGATATCCTCGTCGACCGCGCAGGCGTCGGTGCAGCCTCGGAATGGTATCCGCCATATTCGATCGCCGCCAAACGCACGCGGAAGGTTTGATCATGCGAAAGTTCATTCTCGCGGCCGCAGCTATCCTCCTTAACTTTACGGCAGAGGCCCAACAGCCGAACCTATTCCCGGACGGAGCGGCCCGCGACATCGTCGCCGTCGCCTGCACCCAATGTCACAAGGCTGGGCCGATCGTTCAATTGCGCATGGGCGAGGCAGGCTGGCGCCGGCAGGTCTACAACATGGTCTTGCGCGGTGCCCAGATCGGCCCGACCGAAATCGACGATGTCGTCAAATATCTCGCTACCAACTTCGGACCCGGCGTGCCGATCCCCGGCGCGGCGCCCACTCCTGTGACATTGCCCGATGGTGCCGGGGCGAACCTTGTCGCCGGCGCCTGCGGGATCTGCCACGGCGTGGACCGTGTGGTCGCCGTCGCGCGTCCCGGCCGGCAGTGGGAGGCGATCGTGCACCGCATGGCTGCTATCGGCGCGCCCATCGATGCCGACCAGGCCCGGCAGATCATCGCCTACCTGGAAACGAATTACGGGGCGGCTTCGTCCAAAGCGCCGTAGTCCATTCCGCAATCCGCCGGTGACAATCGTTCGGTCCGCCCTGGTGTTCGCGACCAAACTATCTGCGTCTGATTTTCCTGGCGCACCCGACACGATTCGAACGTGTGACCTTTGCCTTCGGAGCAATTTAACTTGCCCTACGCCAAAAAACGCCAGGGCATCCGATGTCTCGCTATCTTGCTATAATTGCTGGAAAATCTGGAATTCTGCGCCGCAGATCGTATTCTGCGACACGCCCCGATTTCCTTCCAACTGCTTACGTGGTGCTTACGCGGGAAACGGGCTTCGGACCGGGAAAATTCCGTGGCTAAGCTCACCAAGCGCGTTGTCGAGACCGCCGAGCCGCAGCGCAGGGACTATGTCATCTGGGACGACGAACTGCCCGGGTTTGGCCTGCGAGTCTTCGTGTCGGGTAAGCGTAGTTACCTCATTCAGTACCGCTCTGCCGGACGCTCGCGCCGCTACACCATCGGTCTTCATGGCGTATGGACGCCGGAGCTCGCCAGAAAGGAAGCCCGGATACAGTTGGGTCGGGTGGCGCAGGGCGATAATCCGGCCGAGGAACGGCAGCTCGACCACAAGGCGATCACCGTCAAGGAGTTGTGCGAACTCTATCTCAAGGACTTGGCGGCGGGCCTCGTGCTCGGCAAGCGCGGACGTCCGAAGAAGGTAACGACCATCGTAACGGACACCGGCCGCATCCATCGGCACATCATCCCGTTGATTGGCTCGCGCCGCGTCAAGGATCTCGTCAAGGCCGACGTAAGTGGGGTCTTGAAGGACGTCATGGCCGGGAAGACCCGCGTCAGCGTCAAGACGAAGAAGCTTCGTGGCAAAGCCAATGTGCGCGGCGGCGCGGGCACCGCAACGCGGACCATTGGTCTCCTCGGCGGCATCTTCTCCTATGCCGTCGAAGCTGGAATCATCGAGCACAATCCAGCCCACGGTATTCGCAAGCCGAAAGACAATGTCCGCAATCGCCGCCTGACTGAAGCGGAATATCGAACGCTAGGCGAGATGCTGCGCGCGGCCGCCAAGGACGAGAAATACACCACCACGGTCGACATCATTCGCCAGATCGCTCTGACCGGCTGCCGACGCAGCGAAATAATTGGCCTCAAGTGGTCCGAGGTAGACGCCGAAGCAAGCTGTCTACGCTTGGCTGACAGCAAAGAGGGAGCTTCAATTCGGCCGGTCGGGCTTTCCGTGGTGGAGTTCCTGGAGGCGAGAAGATCGCAGAAGCTCGGATCCCATGTCTTTCCGGGATATCGAGCCGACAACGCCTTTGGCAGCTTCCCCAATCATTGGGAGCAGCTTTTCCGCAAGTCGTCTCTTTCGGATGTCACGCCTCATGTCTTGCGCCACAGCTTCGCGAGCATCGCTAATGATCTCGGGTTCACCGAAGCGACGATCGCCGCACTGGTTGGCCATGCGAAGGGGTCGGTTACCAGCAAATATATCCACACATTCGACACCGCCCTCATCATGGCGGCTGACACGATCTCCGGCTATATCCAAGGCCTGTTAGATGGAGTCACTTTCAAGCAAACTGCTTACGCGTTGGACCGCGACTCACGAAAGGTTGCTCTAGCCAGCTTTCTGAGCAAGGCCATTGATGAACATTCCACGGCGCGCGAGAACCCTCAGCAAATAGCTGCTTGAGCGCATGACGCATTCGACCACGTGGCGCCATCAGCCGTTGACCAGACCGTTATGAGCGGCAGACTATCGATAAGCTTCGTTGTTTTTTCTGCAGTTTTGTTTGATTTCATTCGTATTCGTTGCGTTTCGTTCCCGTCGTTTCAGGTGCGAAACTGGTGCGGTGGCGAGGATATCGTAGGCGCTACCTGACGATCGGCCAAGTCCCGAAGAGATGCCAGGGTGGCGTGGTTCGTCATCTACCGCAAGCAGGTGGCTCTCGGCGATGTTTCTCCCGATTCACACCGCGCTTCCCCTCGCGGAAGCGCCGCAGATTTCTGGCCGTCGGTGGCAAGGTTCGGATCCAGCTGGCGCCCTAGGTGCCGACGCTCGCGGAACTGGGCATGACCGGGATAATGCGTTGAGGATTGTCGCGCGCGGTGCCGACAAGAAAGACCGGGCGTGAGAGAGTTGTGCGGTGCGGCTGCGCCCAAGCGGTAGCTTCAATTGGATCGGGGCAAGGGGCGTGTCCGCATTCGCGGACCAGACTCTCGTGAACCGCGCCGCAAGCGCCGTCGCGGCCTTTCCGGCATCGATCCCGCGTACCCAGTCGCCGCTGAATAGTCGGCAGGGCCGGGACCGCGTAAGCGGTTCCGGCTTTCTTTGATGCCGAAATTTTGGCCGCGCGCCTTCGGGCGCGCGATGTTGCACCAGCATTTCAGGACACCCCTTTGCCCCTATTGTCACACGCGAATCCGGACCAAGGTCCCTGCGGCTCCCGTTAACTTTTCATTGAGGACAGGGGCGGCCGGGTTCAAAATTTTTTAGCGGCCCTCTTGAAACCAAAAATCGATTTTTTTATTTTTCTGCTGCCACCGATTGGTGGTGTCCCCGACGCCTTAACGGGTCAGGGACTTAGGACGGGCACCGGTTGTGTCCGGTGCCTCATACCCATCTTGCTCTTTGGAGGATTTGGCTATGCGCACTTACGACTTCTCTCCCCTGTTTCGATCGACCATTGGTTTCGATCGCCTGTTCGACCTTGTCGAGACGGCCCAGCGGGCCACGGACGAAGGTTATCCGCCCTACAACATCGAACGGCTGGCTGAGGACCGCTACCAGATCACGCTAGCGGTGGCAGGTTTCTCGCCCGACGAAGTCTCGATCACTGCCGAGCAGAACGTCGTCACCATCGAGGGCGGAAAGACCGAAAAGACCGAGCGCGAGTTCCTTTACAGGGGTATCTCGACCCGGCATTTCAAACGGCAATTCAGCTTGGCCGACTATGTTCAGGTGAAGGGCGCGACGTTTGACAACGGCTTGCTCAAGATCGAGCTGATCCGGGAAATCCCCGAGGCCATGAAGCCGCGGCGGATCGCCATCAATGGCGCACCGGCCAGCAACGTGCATCAGCTCGAAGGCAAAGCCGCTTAGATTTAATTTCGAAAAGACAGCATTCCCGCCCGGGACCCCGGGCGGGAACCGGTTATCCTATCTGGCGAAACATCAACGGTATCGGAAAGAGGGAGGACATCCGATGATCGAACATGCCGACAACATTGTTGACCTGAACGCAATATTGCACCCCGGTTCTGTCTACGACCATCCGCGCGACGTCTTGGCGGACCAGACGATCTCAATCGGCGAGAAACGGGCGATCCTCGCATCCTGGGCATCAGATGCGGCAGCCGTGGTATCGAACCCCGCACTGAGGGAGTTGCCAGGCTCGCGCCTTGTGGTGACGATCGATGAAGTGCTTGAGGCGCTATCGGCGCTCGATCCCGGACCCAAAGAGCCACCCGGCGGCAAACCAGCCCGCACGAAATCGGCCGCTCGCGTCGGCTTGGCAGCATAAACCGTCAAAGGGATGAAACGATGATTGACGAAAAGCTTGCGCGTTTGCGAACGCACCGCAACAACATCAGCCGCTACCGCCGCCTTCTCAAGACTCAACTGACGGACTGCGAACGCCAGTTCATCGAGAGACGGCTGTCGGAGGAGCGGACCGCGATGGAAAGACTTGCCGCTTCCACATTCCCTCTCATCTTCCATTTGCCGGTGCGCGGAGGTCACGCTACACCGACAGCCGAAGCTGTGACGTGATCTGGTCGTAGGATCGCAACGCCCGGTCGATTTCCGATTTTCGAAATCGTCGTGGAGAAGGGCCGGCGTACGTGGCGGTGGCGCATGTGCACGGGCGAAGGAGTTGTCGTCATGCACGGATCGGAAACGACTCGGTCCGCAGCCAGATACAAGGCTGAAAGGGCGCTTTTCCTCCTGCTACTCTCTGCACCATATTGGACGCAGATCGCGCGGTCGAAGAGTCGCCCTTTCGCCTTTTAAGATCTGGCCGATCGCAGCTTTTTGCTCATTGCGTCAATGTCCGTTATTGAGAGAAAGTGGAAGTCCAGCTGTCAACCATCATGTCGGCGCATGACCCACAACGAGCATTCACAGCGTTAACCTTGGTAGTGGCTCAATTTGAGTAAGCGGCGGATTGTATTCTGCGCTGCAACTCGGCACGCTTTGCACATCACCGCCCGGACCATGGCTATGATCGGTGACTGAGAGACGTCATCGCGCTCCCGCCTCTACGAGGAGCACTGCTTGGTTAAACGCGATAAGGAAAATCAACAGTGGGAGATGAGCGCATTTCCATGCCCATCTTGTCCGCTTACCATGCGACTTGTCGGCAAGGAGCGCCTTGAGCGAGAATCGAATGGCTATCTACTGACCTTCCAGTGCGACTGCGGTCAAATCTTCTCGACGAGAAGTGACCAATAGCTGCCTCATTGGGCGGCCTCCTTTGTTTCTGGGCGGGACCGCTACTTGGCTTGTCGCAGTGCTGGCGCACGTTCTCTGAGTGGATATTGGATAGATCGGCTCGGCAAGTTGCCAAGAGTTTGGCGTGTCGCGGCGTATATTCACGAATCTTTGCAAGCAGGCGCTCGCCGGAGGGCGTGCCATTCGACCGGCGGCGGGGTACGGTGCCAGGCACTGCTGGACGAGGACGATATGGCTAGCGACAGGGATTCGTTTGATCCACAAGACTTTCTCGCAAAAGTCGGGACCGGGAAAACGATAGCGAAGTATCAGAAGGATCAGACCATCTTCTCCCAAGGAGAGGCTGCAGATACGGTATTTTACATTCAAAAAGGGCGGGTCAAGGTCGTCGTACTTTCCGACCAGGGCAAAGAAGCGGTCGTCGGGATTTTGGAAGCAGGCCAGTTCTTTGGCGAGGGATGCCTGAACGGTCATGATTTGCGCATCGCGACCACGACGGCGATGGAGGAATGCCTGCTCACCGCAATAGGCAAATCCACGATGATTGCAGTGCTGCACGACGAACCCAAGTTTTCGGAGTTGTTCGTTGCTTACTTGCTGAAACGCAACAGCCGGGTCGAGGAAGACCTGATCGACCAATTGTTCAATTCGAGCGAAAAGCGTCTTGCTCGACTTCTTCTTTTATTGGCGAATTTCGGCAAGGAGGGCAATCCGACGCCGATCAATCCGAATATTAGTCAAGAGACGTTGGCTGAAATGATCGGCACGACCCGCTCGCGGGTAAGCTTTTTCATGAACAAATTCCGGAAGCTCGGCTTCATCAGCTACAACGGAAAGATCGAAGTCCATCGTTCGCTGCTAAATGCTGTTCTCTATGAAAAGCCGAGTTTGCAGCGTGAATCGTAGACGACCAAACGAGCATCCGGCTTTTCTCATGACAGGTCCTGTAAGCGTCAACCGTTGAGGGCCCCTCGGTCGCAGAATACTTGGATCAGTCAATCCGGTATCGCCGAACAGGTTCGGTTGGCTGAGGTAGGATAGGCAAATCAAGCAGGAAGCGAGTTCCCTTCCGATCGCTCGCGATAGTCAAATGGCCCTGAAGCTGCCGCACCATACCGGTAACTACCTTGAAGCCTAGGCTCGCGCGCGGCTGGTCGATGTCGAACCCTTCCGGGAGACCGGCGCCCTGGTCGGAGACCTCGACGTGAAGATGCCCATCGATTTCACGGGCTGAGACGTCGATCTCGCCGCTACTTTCCGGATAGGCGTATTTGACCGCGTTGGTAACCAGCTCATTGATCAGGAGCCCCAGGGGGATTGCGTGGTCTGCTGAAAGCAGCAAGGGGTCAGAGTGGCAATGTAGGGTATGTCTGCCGGTATTGCCCCTCAGCTTCTTGCAGAGCTCGGTCATGAAGTCCGCAAGTTCGACGAAACCGACGTGCGAGCTGCGCCAAAGATGGTCGTGGACCTCAGCAATTGTGGAAACCCGCAAGCTCGCGTCTTCCAGCGCATTCTTGACATCCTGCGACGAGGCGCTGCGCGCCTGGACGCGGAGCAGGCCGACCACAGAGGTGAGGCTGTTCTTGACGCGGTGGCTCATCTCGCGGGTCAGCAACGCCTGGTGCTTGAGCGCGTCTTGAAGCCTGGCATCGGCCTGCTGGCGTTCGATGGCGACCCCGAGCAGAGTGGCAAAGCCGGCAAGAAAATTGGCATCGTCCTCATCGAACTGGCCGGGATCGGCGCTGTCGACTTCGAGCACGCCGAAGAAAGATTTACCCTCTCCGCCCTTTTCTATCAGCACGTTGATGGCGCGCCTGATGCCGTAATCTGCCAACAGCTGAGGCGTGCGGAAGCGAGTATCCGCCTCCAGGTGGTTCGATATGACGGACGCCCCGGTCTGGTAGGCGTAACCTGCCGGCGATCCAATGTCGGCGGCAAGGGAAACGGCATCGATGGTGCCCGGCACCCAGCCGACGCCGGCGCGCACCATCAGACGGTTCTCATCCGGTTCATATTCCAGGACCTTTACGAACGGAGCCTGCAATCCGATGGCGCACAGTTCGGTGGCCCGCTGCAGAATCTTCCGAAAGTCGCGGGTCTGCATGGCGGTGCTGCCGAACTCGCCGAGTAGCGACTGCTGCCGCAGCCGATAGCGAAGCTCGTCCCGGCTGAGCCGAGTGGGAGAAGTGTCAGTCGGTTCCTGGGCCGCCTCGAAAACCTCATGCATAACGGAACTCTCCGAACACGGGATGCGCACGGCGATGATACTAAATCTGCAACGTATTTGGACTAAGTGTGGCCTCCTTCCTTCAGCGAGTCTGAGCAAAATAGCTCACTTGGCGCACCCCAATCGATTCCGCGGTTGTGGCTTCGGCTTTGTGGTCTGGACCACCGACAGCAGCCGCGTCGGCGTGCGACCACTCATCTCCCGAGTTGGGAGAGCTGCCATGTCTGATTCGAACGACCGACGCGACGATCAGAAGCTGGAGCTGGAGTGCCTGCGTTTGGCCTCGGACCTCAAGCAACTCGCCAAGGAAACGCTGGACCCGGATTTGAAGGCGCATTGCCTTCGGATGGCGAAGCAATGGTCTGGTGAAGGGGATGAGCCGGCCAAGTATGACACCGGGGTCGATAGAGGCATGGTTCATTGAACGGCACACCAGCCGGCAGACCCCGTCCCGTCGTCCTTGTTGTCGAAGATGAACCGCTGCTGCGCATGCTTGCCGTCGAAGTGGTCGAGGAAGCGGGGTTCATTGCGATCGAAGCCCGGGATGCGGACGAAGCGGTTACGCTGCTGGAATCGCGTACGGATATCACCCTGCTTTTCACTGACATCAACATGCCCGGCAGCATGGACGGGCTGAAACTGGCCCATGCGGTGCGCGACCGCTGGCCTCCGATCAAGATCTTGGTTGTTTCGGGAAAACAGCAGCTTCAAATCTCCGATCTCCCGTCGAACAGTTGGTTTGTCGGAAAGCCTTACCAGACGGCGGCATTGGTTGAGGAACTTCGTTCGCTCGTTGGTTCCCCTTAATCGAGGGTGGAAATTCAACGCCGGTGAATGAGCCCTTTTGCTCAGACTCCCCAGCAGAAAAGGTGCGAGAGTGACTTTTGCGATCCCATGCGCTCCCATCGACATGCCCGTCGTCCGGATCACGCAGGAGGCGGAACGGAAACGACATATTGCGATGGCCAATGTGCAGACGGACCGTGATCTGCGGAGCAACCGACTGCTGGGCGCGTTGGAGCCGGAAAGCCGCAGGCGGCTGGATCCCCATCTGGAGCCCGTCGATTTCACGCTTGGCGACATGGTCTGCGACGCGGGGGGCCTGCTCAAGCACGCCTATTTTCCCCAGGGTTCTGTGCTGTCACTGCTGACCGTGCTGGAGAATGGCGCGGCGATCGAAACCGCGAATATCGGCCGTGAAGGCGCGTTCGGCTTGTTCGCCGCCATGTACAGCCGCGTCTCCTTCAACCGGTGCATCGTTCAACTCGAAGGCCATACAGTCCGGTGTCCCATCCAGCTATTGCAGTATGAATTTAAGCACAGCGAGCATGTGCGCGATCTGTTCGTGAGCTACTCGGAGACGCTGCTATCTCAGGTCCAGCAGACGGTCGCGTGCAACGCAATGCATTCGACGGAAGAGCGGATGTGCCGCTGGCTCCTAATGATGCACGACAGGGCCGAGGGCGAAGCACTTCCTTACACCCACGAATTTCTCTCTCATATCCTGGGCGCCAACCGGAAATCCGTAACCCTTGCCGCGCAGTCGATGCAGATCGCGGGCCTCATAAGTTATCACCGGGGAACTATTCAGGTCCTTGATCGCCCGGGTCTGGAGAAGACGTCGTGCGAATGTTACGCGATCGTAAAAGAGCGTTTCGACGCGTTCCTCACGCCGCCTTCAACCGCGGTTCCGGGCCACAACAAAAGCCGAAGCGACCAGACCGAAAAGGACTGAGACCTGCTATGTTACTCAACTTCAGCAGCTGACGCTTAAGGAAACCGTCATGGGCACAATGGACTCAAAAGGTCCGGCTACATCGGCGGTCGCTTTCAGCAGCACAGGAGATCCAGCGACAGGCGCCTTCGGAGAGGTGATAATTGCCTAAGGCGTCGAAACAACCGGGTCGTCGAACGGCTTCGAGCGCTGGCGTTCTGATGTACCGGCTTGCGAATTCGAAACTGGAAGTTCTACTGGTGCATCCTGGCGGACCCTATTGGCTCAAAAAGAACGAGGGAGCCTAGTCAATTCCCAAGGTCGAGATCGATGACGGCGAGAATGCCGAGGTCGCTGCCGGCCGCGAATTCCTCAAAGAAACGGGTTTCGCTCTTTCCGGATCGCTCGAGCGGCTCGGCGATATCCGTCAGCGTGTAGGCAAACGGGTGACCGCTTTCGCCGTCAACGGCGACCTCGACGTCGATGCCATCAAGAGCAACACGTTTGAGATCGAGTGGCCGCCGAAATCCGGAAAGATGAAGTCCTTTTTCGAATGCGACGTGATATGCCCGCGCCAGCTTCCAGCGATAGTTGCCCGGTCGGCGCGAATGCCCTTGAGCAAATGTATCAGACCTCATCGAACTCGCGTTTCGGACGCCAGGAGATGGGATCTGCGATCCAGCGGTTGATGTCCGATTCATGCCAGCCAGTCCCGTTGGTGCTGATTTTGATTTGGGCCGGGAACGTGCCCTCGGCGATCTTGCGGTAGATCGTGGATCGGGACAGCCCGGTCCGGGAAAGGACAGTTTTCAGGCGGATGATACGATCCGGTTCGCGCATGGCAGCGCGGCCTCCTGCTGGCTGGTTCTGACGGCTGTTGAGACTAGACAGGACAGAGTGTTGCAGGCGCGCAAGAGGGTTTTACCCATCATCCTATTCTGGCGCAGAGTCGGTGGTAAATCGGATGGTTCAAATTTCGATTCCCCTGCTTCGACCTCGGCCAAGGTCGATGCCGTGGCTGAAGGCGAGTTCGAGGCTGAGCCGGCGGCCTGATTCGAACGTGATGCCCAGCTCGTGCTTGCGGTTGGCGAGGAGCGATTCCAGTTGCGGATCGCGTTCGAGGCCTCTCGCCATGTCGCCCATCGCCGAGCGTGCGGACCTGTAGCCGGAGATGTCGCCCGCCTGATACCGGCGCAGACTAGCCTGGTCGAGCTTCTGCCAGTCGTCCACGAAGCGGTCGGCGCGACGGCTAGGGGCGATGCGCAGTTCGGTCTCAAGCTGGAGCGCGCGGATGGCGCGGTTGAGCCGTCCGCCAGCTGCTTCGCGGACAAGATCCGGGTTCTTCTTGTAGGCGGCTTCAGCATCGTGCGAGCCAAAGGGGCGTACCTTCTCGAAGACCTTCCGGGCCTGCTGCAATTCCTTCACCTGCTCGGGAGTTGCATCGAAGCCCAGCTCCTGCATATCGAAGATCGCATCCACGACGCGGGCATGGCGCACGAGCGCCCGGGTACGCAACCGGCGCATTTCCTTTTCCGCCTCTTCCGCCACCTTCCTTTCGGGCGATTCGGTTTCGCGCTCGATTCCCGCACCGCTCCTTTCCCGTTCCGGCGTTTCCTGCCCTGGCCTCCGTCCGCCATCCGGGCCAGGCACATCTGAAGGAGAGCGAAGGCCGTCAAACATGTTGCGTACCTTCTCCGGTACGACCGTGCGCACGATCTCGGCCACGCGCTCGCGGAAGGTGATCCCACGCCGCTCGGCATAGCCTTGCGCCGGATCGCGCTGCTCGTAGTCCGAGGCCATGTCCTTGGCTCGGTCACGCGACAGGGTACGGGTGAGCCGGTCCGGATTTTCAAAATCGTCACGGCCATAATGCAGCTCCACGCCGTCACGGTGCCGCGACAGGGCGACATAGCTAGAATGGGCATCCATCCCCGGCGTCGCCAGCACATGGGTGCGGCCCACCGTCATGCCCTGCGCCTTGTGGATCGTCGCGGCATAGCCATGGTCGATCCGGTTGTAATCCTTGAGGTCGAAGCGCACGGATCGGCCATCGTCGGTCTGCACGGTCATGGACTGTGCGCTCACCTGTTCGAGGGTCCCGAGTGTGCCGTTCTTCACGCCAAGCCCGCGTTCGTTCTGCAGGAACATGACGCGATCACCGCCGGCGAAATTTCTCGCGCCGCGCTCGACCGCCACACGCACCTCGTCGCCCAGATCGCCCGCGGCCCGCATCCGCATCCGCGCTGCCTCGTTGAGGGCCCGCACCTCGTCATTAGTGTGGGTGAGGATGATCCGGCTCTTATCCGGTGATGCCTGCCGGTCGCGGTCCCAGCGCTCGATCAGATCGCCGCGCGCCTGCTCGCGCGTTTGGGCCTCATGCACCATGCCGTGGGAGCGATAGGCTTGAAGCGCATGACCAGTTCTGCCCGTCGCCAGATAACGCGTGGCATCCCGTTGCCAGTCCTCGCGCTGGCGGCGCACCTCGCCGATCTCCGCGCCGCCGTGACGCTCATGGATCGAGCGGAAGGCCGCACCCGCTTCGATGGCTTGCAGCTGTTGCGGATCGCCGACCAGCACGACCTTCGCGCCGGCCTCAGTGGCATGGGACAGCACGCGCTCCAATTGGCGCGTGCCGACCATGCCTGCCTCGTCGATGACCAGCACATCGCGGGTTGTGAGCAGGTCGCGGCCCTGGCCCCAGCCATGCTCCATGCTGGCGATGGTACGTGACGCAATGCCCGATCCGCTCTCGAGGTTTTCTGCCGCGATGCCGGACAGTGTTACGCCCCGGACCTCGTAGCCCGCCGCTTCCCAGGCCTCCCGCGCTACACCCAGCAGCGCGCTCTTGCCGGTGCCGGCATGGCCGACCACGATCGAAAGATCGTGCCCGTCCGTGACATGCGCCAGCGCGTCAGCCTGCTCGCTGGAAAGCACAAGCCCGCGCTGTTCGGCGCGAAAGAGTGCGGCCTGTCTGTCAGCATCATCGACCGCATGGCGATCCCGTTCTGCCATTAGTTCGGCGGCACGGTGCAGGCGCTGTTCCGCCTCGATCATCTCACGCGTGGTGAAGCGATCCTCGCCGCTGATATCCTTGCCGAGTTCGACCAGACCAGGTGCACTGCGCATCCTCCCCATGACCTCATTGAACTGGTCGATCCCGTCGCTGTGCCGGTGCGCAAACTTCGCCATGTCGCGCTGCGTGAAGGTCGATTGCTGCTGCGTGATCGCGTCCAGTCCCAGGGAAGGATCGGCGATGATCCGCGCGCCATTGCCGCGCGCAATCTCGCGGTGCATCTCGGCCCGATCAGATACATTGGCGGTCGCGATCCCAGACTCGATGCTCTGGCCCTCGATACCCCCTTCCTCAATGCGTTTGGCGGGTGCGCCGATCTGGCTTTGTGGCTCCAGCGCGATGCCCTGCGCTTCCAGGCTGCGATGGTCGATCCGCGCGTCAATGTCGAGTTCGGCTAGCCGCTCGTTGGCAAGCTCGGCCCAGCGCTCACGCCAGCGCTCGACCATATCGGTCCGGTTCCACTCCCGTACCTTCGGGCCAAAGCCGTTCTCGTCGCCATTCACGCTGACTTGGCGCATGGTGAGCATGACATGGGCATGGGGCTTGGGCATGCCGTCCTCGGCCATGTCCCAATGCACATTGAGATCGGCGATCATGCCGCGATCCACGAATTCGCCCCGAACAAAGTCACGGGCGAGATCGATGCCTTGGCTCTCACTCATCTCGCGCGGAATGGCGAATTCCACTTCGCGGGCCAGCTGGGCGTCTTTCCGGACTTCGAAGACCTCGACATCGTTCCACAGCCGTTCGCGGTCGCTCCATGCTTCCGGCGCATTTTCCGGCAGTATCACCTCGGAATGAACGACGCCGCGCTTTCCGGAAAAATCGTGGCTGCGGTCCAGGCGCTCGTCGCGCAGACGCGAGGCTGAGCGGTAGGCGGCCGACGCCACCGCGCTCGAGCCTGACTTGCGGCCAATGACCTTGACGTGAAGATGATAGATCGCCATCGCGATCAGATCAGTGCCACAGCGGAGCGCACGTCGGAACGACGTATAAGCGCGCCCTCCCTCAAAAAAATCTCGGGAGGGATTACCGCATCCCAGGTCGTCCTGACGAGCTTACAGCATCATGCAGAGTGTCCGGCTATCATTTCTCCATCAACACTGATGGAGGCGACCATGCGCAAGCCGCGGGATTTCGACGGGGAACTGAAAGCACTTCAGGACAAGGCGCGAGACCTCAAGAACCGCAAAGTGCAGCAGCTTGGCGAGCTCGTTATCTCCACTGGAGCCGACGCGCTCAACGCCGACGAATTGGCGGGCGCACTGATCGTGCTGGCCGAGACAAAAGAGGCCGGAAAGAGGGAGGCATGGGCCAGGCGCGGGGCCGCGTTTTTTCAAAGCCGGGCGCGGCGAACTGCACCAACAACTGTCCGCAACATGGACGGCCCTGTCGCGCAACCGAGCGGCGCGCAACCAGCACCAAGCCGCAAGGGCGCGACATGACATGCGTACCTGGCAAGTCGAGCGCCGCAAGCGCACGCGGCATCTCATCGAACTCGGCGGTCTCGTCGTTAAATCTCGTATCGTGGACCTGACCGGCGACGATCGCACCACCATTTTCGGAGCGCTGCTCTGGATGGCAGACAAGCTAAAAAGCAATCAAGGCGATCAAGCGCGAGCACTCTGGGTCGCAAGGGGAAAGGAGGCATTCGGAGATGGCTGAAAGCGTGACGTCTTTATGCGGAGCGGATAATATTTTCAAAACTATCGCCGCGTGTTTGGTGCGTCGGAGTGGGGGAGGATCGGCCGTGCCGGCACGGTTCGGGTTGAAACGCACCAGACCCGCGGTAAGGCTGATTTCGCACTGATTTCAGAGTACGCCGAAATGAGGAAACGCGGCTATCGGTGATTACCTGCGCCTTGCTTGCGTTACAGCGCCTCACCATATCTAGAGTCCGTTAAAGCGTATTGAAACACCAAGCAAGAGCGCCGCATGAGCAGGCCTATAAACCCTGCCGAGATCGCTGCCAAGATGCCGCACATCGACGCAGCAGCGCTGCAAGGTCGCACGATGTTGCTCATGCCCGTTTGGGATGGCACGGCTTGGAGCATGTGGGTTGATGCTCCGCCCGGCCAGCTGACTAGAGTTCAGGTCGTCGAACCGATCCGCTCCAATTATCTCGCGACCGTCCCGGCTGACAAATACGACTTCCAGATTCCGTTGGTCGACTTCATGTGGCAGCGCGCGAGCTGGCCGGAAGTTGCGCGACAGATCATGGGTGTCTGTCACGACTTTCATCAGCTCGCAACAATAGCGGCAAAATTGGAGCACCTCCACGAGACGCGCGAGACCATTGATGCGAATCTGCTGACTTCATTCGTACAGAGTGAGGTTGAGCAGCTCATCATCGTCGCGCGTTCTATTTTCGACCTCCTACAAGAAATAATGGCGTACTTCTGGAATGACCGAATTAGTCTCCAAGACCCTGCCGCCGAAGCGACACGCCGCCCCTACAAATCTCCGGACACCTTCGCCAAAATTGCACTCAACGGCGAGTTGCCAAGAACCGCCGACGAGATCACGCAGCGCTACGGGATTCCACCCCGCACAAGCGCGATGTATGCCAAGAATGCCCAATTTTTCGTGTCCCTTCGCAAGTCGCGAGACGCGCTAGTGCATGGTGGCTCAAGTGTCGACCACGTGTTTGCTACCGAAAAGGGCTTTTGCGTCGATCCGCGGTCGAAGTACTACAACGGGTTTGTTTGGAAAGCCGAGCACTACTACAACGAAAATATTGTTTCGTTGCGGCCGTGGATTGCCCATACAGTCTTTCGCACAATCGAGGCCTGCTCCGAGACAATGTCGGCCTTTGCCTGCGACGTTCCTTTCCCGCCGCCGATCGCGCCAGCCCATAAAATCTATATTCGAGATCCAGCCAACAAAGCGTTAGTTAGGCTGTTGCAGGTGGACAAAGGCGATCTCATTTGGTGGGGACGGGAACACGACGAGGCAGCTTGCGAGTTGGATAGCCGCAATTGGCAGTGATGTGTTCTTGATGGGAGGGCTAGGTGAAAAATCTTCGCTTCTTGATTGGAGCCATGGTGGTGACGGCGGCATTGATGGTTATCGGCACTTGGATCGCTGATAGAAATATCGCATTCTTCGTTTGGAGCTTGGCGGCGCTCCCATTGGCCACTCTATTTTATTCGGTGCGACGCAAAAATCGCGCGATCTATGGGCTGGTGGAAATGGTGGCCGCGGTCGCTTTGCTCTATTTCTTGTTCTTGCATTTTGGACCCAGTGAGCTGACCCCAGAACTGATAACGGGTCGTACCGTAGCCATCATGGCTGTCGTGTATGTGATGGTGCGGGCGTTAGACAACATCGGCGAGGGGTTGTTACCGGGATCGTCGCTGGAAAAACGCTGGACGCGCCTGTTTCCAAAGCCGGTGAAGTAACGCGTGGTCAAGCGGCTGTTCGTGCTCGAACCGGCCGCGGCGCAAGCGTGATTTGATGGGCGAAGCAAATCGGAAACGAGAAGCTGCTCTAAATGGCCCGTGTCCGTGCGGCTCAAAGAAGCCTGGACGGGGTTGCTGTTTTAATGGCAAGAATTGGCATAAGCCAGCCGCCGTTCTTGGGCTCAGATCGTTGCCGCCGGCTTCAAGCGTGGCCAAATGCTACATGAGCGAGCTCGGGTCCTGCGTTGGCCCTATCTCAGGCGAACACATCATTTCGGAATCGGTTAGCCGCGTTTTGATGGGCGATGGCGATTTTTCGATCTCCGGCGTTCCGTGGTTAGCGCCGGGCGAAGCAAAGATTATGGCGCCGCCCACCGCGAACTGCCTTTGTACAAAACACAACAGCGCGCTTCACCCACTCGATGACGCTGCTCAGTATTTCTTCGCGTCGCTTAAATCATACTTGGAAGCGGACGCTGGGATGAGGCACGCCCTTGTCTCTGGCCACGATCTTGAGCGGTGGCTTTTGAAGACAGCCAAAGCCGCCGCGGTGTCCAAAAATCTGGCGAGAGGAGGGGAGCGGCTATCGGGCGCTTTCGCGCGCAACGAGGCAATAATGGATATGCTTGACGATCCCCGTCAGTGGCCGGAGGGAGCCGGGCTGTATTGCACGATGAAGACGGGCGATCGAACGCTAAACCATTCGCGGTTTCAGCTACAACCGCTCACCAATGCGCAAGAGGACATTGAAGCGTTGGCGGTGAGCATCCTTGGCTTGGGGTTTGTGCTCCTGCTCGAACCGCTGGACGAAAACAAATATCCCTTTCTACGTGGAGCACGGTATCGGCCGGGGCGAATAGTTATCTCATATCCCACTTCAACCAGTTGGCTCACCATGAGCTGGGATGATGGCAAGATGCATGAGGATTTGACCATGCAATTTGAGCGGCTGGTGCCGCGCCAACGTTAGCAGGCGGTCAAATCGGTCTCCACAAGCAAGGCAGGCCGGGGCTACTCTACGGATTTCGCCCATTCGGTCATGAGCGAGGCGAAGACCGGGAGCGAGCAACCGAAAACGGTTCGGCTATCCTTCAGCCAGGAACTTTGTAACGCAATGATCCAGTAGCGCATGGGCGGTTCACTGCTGACGCCAAAAATCGGCCCACCGCTCATTCCTTTTACACTGCGCAGTCCGAAGTTCTCGGCCAGGGTGCCGATGAATTCTGGATATTCTGTCACGGGGCAGCCGGCCGGTGGGGCATCGAGCTTCTTCACGCCTAGTAAGGTTGGTGATAGTTGGCCGATGCCCTCGGCATCCACGGTGTTCGACGTGAATTCCTCCGGCAAGCCGAGCATCAGATAGCCGTCAAAAGTTACCTTATGCTGATTTATCCAGTTCTCTTCTTGGACGGCTACCGTATTGTTGGCCGCGAGCAAGCGGACATAGTAAGGCCGCAACAGCACTACGCCAAAATCGAGACCCGCTTCATCGTCGTCGATGAAGAAAATCGGCGCGCTCTTGATGTCGAACGGAATGGGCATTCCGTGGCTCCCCATCCCGAAGGTATCGGCAAGGACAGCGTTGAGAACAACGATGCGGTCGTCTTTAAGACCATTATGAAGCTCACTGAGGATGTGACCGGCCGTGACAAAATGAACGCCGCCTCCCAACGCGAGGAGCGTACCGGCGTAGGCTCGAAATTGGGGCGGCTCGTTCGGCTGGTCTGCGTACCGGAAGGTGACACATAGCGCGACCAAATGGCGTCCGAAAAACTGCAAAACGTTTGGTTGGTCTGTAGACATGGCGGTAAGGCCTATCGATTGTTCCGGCGCATGTGTTTACCGCCAGTCCACGCGTTCGGCATCCTCATCGTGTGCCTTCGCCTGATGGTCATAGTTCTTGGCAAGGTTTTCGAGAATGCCTGAAGTGCGCGGCCAATCGAGTGCCGCGGCCTCGGACCAGTCCCGATACCGCTTCGCCTCCTTCCGTTCCAAATCGCCACCGTCACCATACGCTCGCGTCGTCACCCCGCGGCGGTTGGACTTCCCGATCGCCACACCCGTTTCTAGATCGCGGCTGCGAATGGCTTCGATCACCTCGCGGACCGGCACGACAGGCCAGATACCGTCATCGTCAACCTTCGAGGCCGAAAGCATCTCTCCGATCTTCTGGTCGGCAATCGCGCCCCGGCCGATGGCGTGTGCCAGCTTGCGCGCCTCTTTGACCCAGGCTTCAAGTCTAGCGCCGTCGATCGACCCGTCTGCGCCCGTACCCGGGATAACATTCCAGATCCGCAGCAGCCGATAAGCTTGGTTCGCGATGTTGCGGGCATGCTCTGGATTCTCTGCGGGTGGATCGACCACGCCGCTATCCTCACTTGGCTTGTAGACCGCTGCGAGCAATTGAACGAACAGGTCAGGTTTCGTGGCAAGCTCTGACATGATCGCCTTCGCCTTGCGCTCCGAGTGCTCGAACATCGGCAAATACTGCCATTCGAGCCGCGCGAGCGTCTCCGTGGACACGTCATCTGCGTTGTCGAGCTGTTTGAAAATCTCTTGGGCGTAGTGTTGGAACATCGTCCGGTCGTTCATGCCCGGCTCGCCCTCGACTGGCTGGCGCACGGCCTCAATCAGCGCTTTTGCAAGGAGATCGGAGGCAAATTTCCGGCCGTCATGAAGGTGATAGCCGATGAAGTGAATGCTGTCACGGGCTCGGCCGACCGCGATCAGCTTCTCGATCGCGTAGACGGGGTCGGCATCATCCTCCTTGCCCCACAAGATAGGGAATCGCTTCCAGTACGAAGCCTCGACGGCCTCGCCGGCCTGTCTTGTCATGGCCCAAACCCAGCCCGTCGCAGGCAACGCCAGAAGGATCGTCAGCAGCGCCTTGTCGCCCCAGGCGCCTTGCAGCGCCTCATCGAACAAGCTTTCGGACCACTCGCGGCTGGCAGCACGGTGCCAGGCCCAGACAAGACCTCGTGCAAAGGCTTGATGCGTGTCGCGCTCACTGCGGAGCGCGCGCACGAGGAGTTCTTTCCGAGTTTTCTCAGGAAGGGTGGCTTCAGCGATCGACTGCCCAAGAAAGCTGGGTTCGCGGACAACATCGATCAACTCGAACAGTTTCTCGGTGCCGTTGTCCCGCAGGAACTTCTCGACGGCAGTGGCTCGCGCGGACTGAAGCTGCTGTTGGTCTTTGCGCCAGTCACCGATCGGGTTGGGCAAGGACACGGAGGTCTCGAACAGCCAGGCAATGCTTTCGATCGGGTCCAGCGGCGCGAGGGCGTCGTAGATCACCTGGAGGTCGGCGATGTCCTCTTTGGGCAGTCCCCAATCAGCGTTCGGGAAACTTCGCTGATGGTGCAACACGCCCCTGAGCTTGGTGCGCAGCAATTCACGGTCGCCCTTGCTGAGGTTGCCCTGGGCGACTTGCTCCAACTGCTTGGCGGCCTTTTGGCGTCTGTCGCCAAGGTCGCTCCACCGGTCAAGCATCGTGACCCACCGTGGTGCGTTCGAGCCTACGTCCTCGAGCAGGCGGTCCAGGAGAGCTTCGGCACCCTTGCAGATCAGCTGATATGTGACGACTTCCGTCTTGTCGGTGGAAAAATCGCGCCATCGCGTGGACGCTGCCGGCGAAAAGGAATCGTGGCCGGTCGGCAGAATGCCGAGCATCAGCTTCCACGCCGGGTTCGAATAACGCTTGCGGATGCGGTCCAGGACCTTCAGGCGCTGGCTGAAGGTAGCATTGGTCTGCGGGCTCCATAGCAAGAACGCGGTGCGTAAGCTCGCGGCTGGCCGGTTGAGATAACGGCTGTTGCCTGGATCGATTTGATCGAGGCGCGCCAGCACAAGTGAAACGTGGAGCAGGAGCTGCGGAGACCACGCAAGCGACTCCAGCGCCCACAACAGGTCCGAGAGATGCTCGGCGCCGCCGAAGATCGGGCTCTCATCGGCGCCGAAGAGTGCTGCGATCGGCGGAGCCTCGTTATCGAGGCTGTCGTCCAGTGCCGACAGGAATTCGTCGGGGGATGCTTCAGCAAGCAACTGGAAATCCCGCGACAAGGACCACCAGCGCTGTCCGTCCGCGCCCCGAAGCACTTTGCGGACCACGATGTCGGCACATTGCGACGCGTGCGGCACCATCGTGGCGCGATCACCGAACAACGCCAGCAGAATGAGGGTTTCGCCCAAGCCATGGCGCAGCAGTGCGGAATATTCCGGCTCGATGCCGCGCATCGAGGCGTACCAGCGGTCTTCGGGGCTCAAGGTGTATCGTGGATCAGCGGCACTCAAAACATCGATGGTGGCGGCGCGGTACCGCTCGATATCCGCGGTCGTAAAATGAGACGCCAGAAGCAGCCAGGCATCGCGGGGCGAGGCGACCTTCCAGGCCTGCCCAACCTTGCGAAGCGGACTGTCAAACTCGCCGACATAGGGCGCGATGCTGGCGATAAAGGCCTCGTAGGGCATCTCCGATAGGCGCGACATGATCGCTTTGTCGGCTTCGCGGCTTTCGTCCCACATGCCGGCCAACAGCGCGGCGAGTAACGGCCGGGAGATCGTGCCCTGAGCCCACTGCGGCAGCCGGCTCGCCACCGCCGGCATCAATCGGCGCAAGATCGCCAGACTTCGCGCAGAGTCGCGCGCGAGGATCTTCGCCTTGTCTTCCTTCACGCCGCCAGTGATCAGAGCTGCCTCGATACCCTCGCGTGAAGGCCGGGAAAGTTTTCTCACGGTGCCATGCAAGCCAGGGTTCGCTCCAAACGCCGCCAGAACATGGTGTCCTCGCGCGGCGATCGCTTCCGCCACGCCCGTCTCGGGTTCGAGGATCACGATGATCAGAGGCGTACGGCTGCTGGCAAGATGCCGGGCGGCATCAGAATTCGATGCGACGAGGCAGCGCGCCAAGTAATGCTCCGCGTTGTCGGCAGGGAGCTGATTGATGGTGGCATAGGCGAACGCCGCCACTTCCTCGGAACTCTCGCCCTGAAAGGCGATCACCGAATTCTCGTCCCGCAGCCAGCGGAGCAGAGCCGCACCGTCTTCATCTCGGTCGCTAAGAACCAGTTCAGGCGGAAGCGGCCATTGCGTGGCAAGCGACCACTCCTGCCACAGGTCTTCCAACTGGCGCACACCGGGCGGGCGCTTGCCAAGGGCAGTCGCCAGCCATTGACCTACTGCTGGGTGTTGCTCGATCCAATGTACCAGATCGGCGCCGTCATAGGCTTTGACATCGTTCCAAGCGCCTTCAGCACGTTTCTGAGCAACCCATTCGTCCTTCTGCGACCATGGCCGGGGCGTTACGAAAACGAAGGTCGTCGCGCTCCGGTCAAGACCCAACGGGTCGGCGGTTCGCTTCGCGTAATCCTTGTTGGCTTTATCTGCGATCCTCTCTCGCTGCGTACCGATCTCCCAGCCCGACGACCCGGCCGGGACGTATTCAGACGGGACCGAAGCCTGGGTCGTGCCATCCCAACCGGCATACTGGACGGCTTCATCGGACGGGAAATGCAGCGACGCAGTGCCGCTGGCGCTAACAAGCTTGGCGATCAGGGTCGGCATGGACGCTTGGCCGTCTCGCCGTTCCGCCCATTGTGCAAGATCGGTGACGTTCACATATCGGATTGGTGCGCCGTTCTTTGTCAGGTCGGCAAGCTTCGGCAGCGCCGGCCCTTTGACAGCACCGCCGTCCGGGAAGGAAATACCGGCGCGCTCGAGCGCAACCCGCATGGCCTCGGCGTTCTGGGGCACCGGGGTTCGCCGGCCCCGCTCGAAGTCGGCAACCGTCGATGTGGCGATGCTCGCTTTCGTGGCGAGGTCCTGCTGGGACCATGCCAAAAGCGCCCGGGCGGCACGGGCCTGAGCCGGGGTGAGGTCGCGGTTCTGGGGGGAACTGGGCTTCTTCATGTCATATGATTTATATGACATCCTATCGATACGTGCAAGATATTAGGCATGAAGAGATAAACGCCCTTATTCCAATCACTTATTGATTGGAATTCCTTGAACATGAAGAGATTAGCCCCATACTCGCGTCGGAAGGGGCGGATCATGGTTTACATTCACGAAAGGGCGGAATGGCCCGAATTCGAGTGGAACTCGGAGGGGGTGTCCAAGCAGCTTGCCGCGGTTCGGCACAAGCAGGGCCGCTTGCTCGGCAGGATGGGAAGTCTCGGCTTCAATCTCAAGGCCGAAGCCTCCCTGCAGACGTTGACCGAGGAAGTCGTCAAATCGAGCGAGATCGAAGGCGAATTTCTCGACCGCGACCAAGTCCGTTCGTCAATTGCTCGGCGACTCGGGATGGACATCGGCGCCCTTACTCCTGCCGAAAGGCATGTTGAGGGTGTGGTTGAACTGATGCTCGACGCCACCCAAAAATACGATCAGGCCCTGACCGCTAAGCGGCTGTTCGACTGGCACGCCGCTCTTTTTCCGACCGGGCGGACCGGCATGCTAAAAATCACTGTGGGGGGATGGCGCACTGAGCAGGTCGGCCCGATGCAGGTCATCTCGGGGCCCATTGGCCGTGAACGGGTTCACTTTGAGGCTCCAGCCGCCAAGCGGCTTGAGACCGAGATGAAAGCGTTTCTAGATTGGTTCAACACCGAACAGGGCCAGGACCCTGTCATCAAGGCAGCGCTCGCGCATCTGTGGTTCGTGACGATCCATCCTTTCGAAGACGGTAACGGACGAATCGCGCGCGCGATCGCCGATCTAGCACTCGCGCGGTCTGAGCAAAGTACCCAACGCTTCTACAGCATGTCCGCGCAAATCCGAAAGGAGCGGAACGCCTACTACGACATCCTGGAGCAGACCCAACGCGGGACGCTCGACATCACCGACTGGTTGGAGTGGTTCCTCAGTTGCCTCGGTCGCGCCTTTGATGGTGCTGAGACGATCATTGGGAACGTCTTACGAAAGGCGGCATTCTGGGAGAAACACGGCACGAGCGGCCTCAACGAACGCCAGCAGCTGATGCTGAATCGTTTGCTCGACGGCTTTGAAGGAAAGCTTACGTCGTCGAAATGGGAGAAAATCGCGAAGGTCTCGCAGCCGACAGCCACGCGCGACATCAATGATCTGATCAAGCGCGGCATTCTCGAAAGAGACGCTGCGGGCGGCCGCAGCACCAGCTACTCCCTCGTACTTAGCGACGCAGATCAAACTGATCAGCCTACTTAACCGCGGCTCGTCTTTTTGGCTGGTAAAGCGTCAATCCGTTTCATTGGATGAGGCAGTCAATGACCGCTCGCGGAACTCTCGGGCTAGCTGAAGATTGCCAAGGAGCTTTTGCGAGTCGTCAGGATCCTCGAAAACCTTGTTCATCGCCTCCATCAAAACTTCGATTGAAGCGTCAAAATCACGTATCGCTGCCACATAATCCGGATTAACGAAACTGGTTCTTGCAACGCCTCGCGTAACAATACTCCGCGCTAAATCAATCCAGAGCGCTATATCATTCCGCAGAATCGAAGAAACTGGCGCGCCCGACACGATTCGAACGTGTGACCTCCACCTTCGGAGGGTGGCGCTCTATCCAGCTGAGCTACGGGCGCTTTGTTGCTTACGCAGTGCTTACGCGGAGTTCTGGCGAGAATGACGCAATCGCCACCAAACTCACAAGTTCTTGTTTTCCTATCCTCTTTCAATCCGCCTGTTTGCACGAACTGGCTTGACATCTGCCTTCGGAGGGCAACGCTCTATCCAGCTGAGCTACGGGTGCGTGGCGGTTGATTTAGCCGATTGGCCCGCTATCGGCAATGGCCGGCAAAGCAACCGCCATCGCGAGAGCGGCTTGCGGGGCCGTTCCCGCTGCCGGCAAAACGGCGGTCAAGCTTGATTTTACCGGGCGAAAATCGTCCAGTATTGCCCACAATCAAGAGACAGGCCGCACCGGGGGGACGGAATCCTGCCGCGCTTCCGGCGCGCAACCACGTTCTCGTACAGGGAGCGGCCAAATGGGAACGGGGGACGGCGTACCATGGCGGATCGATCGAGCTCTTCGCAGCCTTCCACCGGCGACAAAGCGTGGCCGGTTTTTCGCTCGTTGGCCAATTACCGCTTCGCGTTTCTCAGCCGCGATCTGTTCGCCGGACTGACGCTCGCGGCGATCGTCATCCCGGAGCAGATGGCGACCGCGAGCCTTGGCGGCTTCGCCCCGCAAATCGGCTTTTTCGCCTTTGTGGCGGGCTCGCTCGCCTTTGCAGCGTTTGGCAGCAACCGCTTCCTGTCGTCGGGTGCGGATTCGACCATCACGCCGATCTTTGCCGGCGGTCTTGCCGCGCTCGCCGCCACCGGCTCGCCGGAATATGCCACGCTCGCCGCGGCGCTGGCGCTGATGGTCGGGCTGATGCTGACGGCCGCCGGCATTTTTCGCCTGGGCTGGATCGCCGACCTGTTGTCGGTTCCTGTCACGATCGGTTTTCTCGCCGGCATTTCGGTGCACATTCTGATTTCCCAACTGCCGGGAATTCTCGGGCTGCCGGCGCCCGAAGGTCCCACACTGCAACGATTCGCCACCCTGGCCGAACATCTCGGCAGCACCAACGCTTTTACGCTCGTGATCGGCCTCGGTGTGCTCGCCATCATCACCTTGTCCGAGCAGATCGATGCACGAATTCCTGGCGCCTTGATCGGTCTTGGGTTAGCCGCGGCAGCGGCTGTGCTTCTTCATCTCGAAAATCGGGGCGTCAGCGTGCTCGGCAGCATTGCGGTCGAGATGCCGGCGCTCGCCATTCCCGTCGTGTCCGCCAACCAGCTCACCGGCCTGCTGTCGCTTGGTCTTATTATTTCTGTTGTCGTCATGGTGCAGACGGCGGCCACAACCCGATCCTTTCCAACCGATCCCAATGAGCCGCCGGACGTCAATCGCGATTTCACCGGCGTTGGTATCGGCAGCATCTTTGCCGGCGTGATCAGCGCCTTTCCCGTCAACGCAAGCCCACCGCGAACCGCGGTGGTTTCCGAAACCGGGGGCCGCTCCCAGATCGCAGGGCTGGCCGCGGTTCTGATCGTCGTCCTGCTGCTCGCCTTCGGAACATCGTTGCTGCACCGGATTCCGAACGCCGCCCTTGGCGGGGTTCTGTTGTTCGTTGCGCTTCGCATCATCCGCCTTCGCCAGATCGTTGCCGTCGCGCGTCAATCGCTCGGCGAGTTCCTGCTGATCCTGGTGACGGCGGCCGGCATCATCGTGCTCCCGATCGAGCAGGGCGTCGGACTGGGCATCGCGTTGTCGCTGCTGCATGGCATCTGGACCACGACACGCGCCCGCGTGCGGCCGCTCGAGCGCGTTCCCGGCACCTCCATCTGGTGGCCCGTGAGTCCCAATCTTCCAGGCGAACAGGAAGCCGGCGTGATCGTCGCGGGATTTCCCGCTCCGCTGTCGTTCCTCAATGCCTATGACTTCCGGCGCGACATGCTGGCCGCACTGAACTCTTCATCGCAGAAAGTGCGGCTGGTGGTGCTGGAGGCGACCGGCATTGTCGAGATCGATTTTACGGCCGCGCAGATTTTGATCGACGTCATCCGTCAATGCCACTCAGACGGCATCGACTTTGCCCTCGCCCGGCTCGAATCGGACCGCGCGCAGGACGCGATCGTGCGTTTCGGCATCGCCACGCTGCTCGGTCCGGATCGCCAGTTCCACAGCGTGGAAGAAGCGATTCGCGCCCGCGCCGGAAAGACGTAGCAGGGAATGTTCAGGCCGGAACGATCGCCCTGCCGATCGGCCACAACGCAATGCCGGCGAGCTTCAGATGCGCCCAGGCGAACGGGATTCCGATAATCGTTACGGCAAGAACCACCGCCGTGATGAGATGGCCGAGCGCCAGCCACCAACCCGCAAGCACAAGCCAGATCAGGTTGCCGATCAGACCCAGCAGGCCCGTACCGAGGTCGGATTGGCCAGTTAGACTATCGCGTCGCACGGCCCTCTGGCCGAACGGCAGCAGCGTATAGATGGCGATGTTGAACGCGGCCCGCGCCCAGGGCAGGCCGATGATGGTGATCGCCATGATGATCGCAGCAACAACCCAGCCGGCGGCCATCCAGACGCCGCCAAGCAGAAGCCACAGGATATTCAGCAATATCGAGACGGGTTGCATGGAGCCTCTTTTCGCTATCGGCCGTTGGGCGGGAAGATAGCAAAGAAGGGGCTGGGCCGGAATGCCCAGGAGACCGATCGCTATGCTAAAGCGGGAAGAGATTTCGATGAATCTTCATCCCGCTCAGCGGCGAAAACGGGTGGGACGCGCATAAAATTGCCGGCTTTCCTGCACCGGCCGGCTGGTTTCATTGACGCGCGCTTCACTGGCAATCGGCGCGACCAGCCTGAGTTCTTCCAGGAAAATGGGCCGGGCGAAGTAAAAGCCCTGCGCGTAACGGATCCGGGTGGCCGCTTGCAGGTAGGCCAGTTCCTCGAAGGTTTCGACGCCTTCCGCGATCACCGTCATGCCCAGCGCCTCGGCGAGCGATTCAATCGCCCGCAGAATTCCCTGGCTGCGCGGGCGAAGATGGATATCGCTGATGAAAGAGCGGTCGATCTTGATTTCGTCGGCGGTGATATCGGCCAGCGCCGATAACGACGAATAGCCGATTCCGAAATCGTCGATCGATATCCCGACTCCGAGCTCGCGGAAGATCGGTACAATTTCGTCTTGAAATCGCGTCTTGGTAACGAAGGCATCTTCCGTCACCTCGATCATGAAACGCCGGGGAAAGCCGGTTGTCTCCAGCGCTTCCGCGAACGAACGCATGAACGCGGAGTTGTTGGCCTGCTTTGCCGCGACGTTGATGCTGATCTCGGCCGTCGACCCGAAGGTTTCGTTGATGAGGTCGATCGATCTGACGATCTCGGCCAACACCAGGTGGGTAAGTTCGTCGATCAATCCCAATTCTAACGCGAGATTGATAAAAGTACCGGGCGCCTGGATGATTCCGTCATCGTCGCGCAAGCGAACCAGCGCCTCGACACCCTTGACTTCCTTGGTTCGGATATCGACCTTGGCCTGGAAGGCGCAGCAAAAACGCTTCTCCAGGATAGCGTGCCGCAGCGACTGCTCGACCTTCATGCGCGCGAGTGCCTCGCGCTCCATGCTCATATCGAAGAAGACGACCGCACCCTTTCCGTTATTCTTGACCCGATACATCGCAATATCGGCGTTCTGGAGCAACGAGTTATAACTGCGGCCATGGTCGGGAAACAGGCTTACGCCGATCGACGTCGAGGCGAATAATTCCGATCCATCGATGAAGAAGGGCGCCTTCAGCCGCTGCAGCGTCGCCTCGATATATTCGGATACTTCCGCCTCGTTTTCGATCGGATTAAGCAGCAGCAGGAATTCGTCACCGCTGATCCGGGACAACATGTCGGTTTCGCGCAAATGGAGCCCGACCCTCTTGGCGACCTCGGCCAGCAGCGCATCGCCGACCGAATGGCCATAATAGTCATTGATGTGCTTGAAATTATCGATGTCGATAAAAGCGATCGCAAACGCGTAGCCCGGTTCGTAGCGCTGTATCAGGCTTTGTACACGATGTTCGATCACCCGCCGCATCGGCAGGCCGGTCAGTTCGTCAAAATAGGCCGAACGAAACAGATGATCCTCGACGGCTTTCTGTTCGCTGATGTCGGCCGAACTTGATAACAGCAGGTTGCGGCCCGCGATGCGAACCGGCCGGTGGGCCGCGAGAACAACCTGCTCGCCGTTATTGCCGGCGACCGCCGCCTCTGCAAAGGTTGTGCGTCCGGCGCGAAGCAGTTCAAGTCCTTTTTCCCGCCGCTCGCTCAGATATTCCGAGGCGAAGTCCCCGCCCTGCCCCGTGGCAATCCCCAACTGTGACGCCGCGGCTTCGTTGATCAGGAGAAAACGGCCATCTTCGTCCTGAACCGTCACACCGGTCGGGAGCAACCGGACAATGTCTCTCAACAGGCCGAGTTCATCCTCGACCGCAAATTCACCGGCATCGGTCGTGGTTCCGGACGGAATTTGATGGGACGGCGGGTTTTGCATGGCCGCCGGAGGTTGGCAAAGTCTCTTGTAGTTTTGGTTAAGTGAGCCATCACGGATTCGAACATGGCCGCTTTCAAAACGAGCCGAAGAAATCGTCATTAACAGAACGTCAACGATGCCGACCTGCGGCCACCCGGCCCCTGATCAGCCCTTGGGAACGCGGCATTGCATGGTGCAATGGACCCCGCTCTTCAAAAAACTGATCTCGGTCTTGCCATCGAAAGGCCTCAGTGCCGATTCGAGCAATTTGGTACCGAAACCCGGCTCCCCGGCCTTGCCGACCGAAGGCCCTTCGGTCTCATCCCAGGCGATATTCAGCCGGTCGTCAGTCATGGACCAGGACACCTGGAGCAAGCCGCGCTCGGCGGAAAAGGCACCGTATTTCCCGGCATTGGTCGCGAGTTCGTGAAAAATCAGCGCGAGACTGACGGCGAGCTTGGCGGGCAGAAACAATCGATCCCCGTTCAAGGTGAAGCGGACATGGCCATAAGGTCCGAGTTCGGAAAGCAGAAGATCTTTGATGTCGCAGCCGCCGCCGTCCACTCTCGTGATGAGTTCGTCGGTCGCCGACAACGCACGCATGCGACGGTCGATGCTGGCCCACACCTCCGGCTGATTTTGCAATACCTGATGAAGCACGGCGTGGACGGTCGATAGCTTGTTCTTCAGCCGGTGTTGCAGTTCATCGACAACCAGTTTGCGATACTCCTCTTCGCGGATCAGCCGCCTGGAAATTTCCCGCTGATTGGCGGCCACCGACCGGTAGTGCTCGACGCCCCAAATCGTCAGCCCGGACACGATCGCATAGATCGCCAGCAACACCAGCCGCGGGAAAAAATTGCTCGGCGCATCGCCAAAATCCATGGCGACCCCGAGCCCGCCGCCCACAACGGCGGTGGCGATACCGGTGCGATAACCGCCCAGCGCGGTGGCAAAAAACACGGCGGGAAAATACGGCGTGAAATAGACATCCGGCCGTATCATCGCGAGAATCCACCGCGCCGCCGTCGATAACGCGAGGCAGGTGGTCGAAAAGACTACGCTGAACGCCGGCGACGGCCGGGAGATTCCTTGCCAACCTTGTCGAAACTCGTCGATCAAACCTGTCAGAAATCGCATCAGGGGGTATTCCGGATTCGAAAGTAACGTCACCATAGCCGAAATTGGCCGCACGCGACCTGCGGACGGCGAGTTCTCTTCTTTAACACCAGAATAATGCAAGGCATTCCGCGACATGGGAATCCGGGAACCAGCGACCTGCAACGCCTGACTTGCGCTGCTCGGAGAGGACGAAGATAGTCCGAAGGGACCGTGTCAAAAGGAGGACGAGCGATATGGGCAGGCTGGACGGCAAGGTTGCGGTGATCACAGGCGCGACAAGTGGAATCGGGCTACGCACCGCCGAAATATTCGTGGCCGAAGGCGCGAAAATCGTCATCGCCGGCCGCCGCGCCCCGGAGGGCGAGGCGCTGGCCAGGAAGCTCGGCGCCGCCTGCCTGTTCCGCCGCACCGATGTCACTATCGAAGACGACATCCGCAAGCTGATCAATGAGGCCGTCGACAAGTTCGGCCGTATCGATTGTTTGTTCAATAATGCCGGCGGGCCGGCGCAGACCGGCGGCATCGAAGGACTTGAAGCCGAGCGTTTCGATGCCGCGATGGCGACTTTGGTCCGCAGCGTGATGCTCGGTATGAAACATGCCGCGCCGCATATGCGCCGCCAGGGTTCTGGCAGTATCATCAATAACGGTAGCATCGCGGGCCGGCTCGCCGGCTTTTCATCCTCGGTCGTCTATGGCGCCGCCAAAGCCGCCGTCATTCACCTGACCAAATGCGTGGCGATGGAACTCGGCGAAGCCGGTATTCGCGTCAACAGCATTTCGCCGGGCGCGATCGCCACCGGCATCTTCGGCAAGGCGCTCGGACTGTCGGTGGAAGCCGCCG
>Ga0208193_1000054_pt1 | contig 81523 bp, 65 predicted proteins | sample June2015DPH_17_2_FD_184716 | JGI IMG/M metagenome (GOLD analysis project Ga0208193, IMG submission 184716) | Peatland microbial communities from SPRUCE experiment site at the Marcell Experimental Forest, Minnesota, USA - June2015DPH_17_10... | ecosystem: Environmental > Terrestrial > Soil >...
AGCCGATGCAGCCGGATTTGTCGTCGCCCAGTTGGCCGGGGCGTTCACAGCAACATTGTTCTTTCGATGGCTACTTCCCTCAGTTAGGGCAGACGGTCTGGATTAGTAACGAGAAACGCGGTTCTCGGAATCTTTGCCATCTCACTCATGCCGCGATGAAGCCGCCCCATGAATGGGGATCCTATTTAGGATGTCTTACAGTGGCAGTCATCTGCTCTCCTTGGGGGGGCCGCTGTATTTTGCGCTGGGAGAACAACGAAATGCGAAAAGGCTTTACCAGAAGACCACAAGATGACGGACCGACGGTGCATGTCAAAAACTACATTACGCCCGGCGGACTTGAGCGCCTGAAAGAAGAGCACCGGTTTTTGCTCACCAAGGATCGCCCGGCTGTGGCGGAGGTGGCGGCGTGGGCTGCCAGCAATGGCGATCGCAGTGAAAACGCAGACTATCAGTATGCCAAGCGGCGGCTGCGGCAGATCGATGGGAGGATTCGTTTTCTTTCAAAGCGAATCGAAGCCGCAGAAGTGGTGGATCCTGAAGCTCCAAGGTCGGGCCTGCGGGCGACGAAGGCATTCTTCGGTGCGACGGTGCTCTATGCCAATGCCGCAGGAGTGGAGCGAGAGGTGAGCATTGTAGGTGCCGACGAGGTTGATCTCGACCGCAACCATATCAGTTGGGTGTCCCCTCTGGGGCGCGCGTTACTGAGTTCGGCTGAGGGGGACAGCGTAGTTCTTGAAGCGCCGGGCGGCAAAGAACGCCTGACAGTCCTCGAAATACGTTATGAGCGCATTGCGATAGAACCGTTCCGTGAACCACCAGGATCTTATGCCGCTGCCAAACAGTCCTAGGTCCATCGACACCACGCTCGTGACAGGAAACGAAGTAAACCCTGAGAAACGCCGTTCCGTTTACCAATGCGACATAAATACTCTTAGGTTTGCCTGTGTGTTAGCTGACGAGATGAGGGGTTGCGCGCACGCCGCATACGATCTCGTAGGAGATGGTGTGGGCGAGGCGGGCGTGATCGTCGGCGGTGATGCCGTCGCCGAGGATGATGGCTTCGCCGCCCGTGGTTGCGGCGGGGATGTGGGTGACGTCGACGGTGGCGAGGTTCATGGAGATGCGGCCGAGGATTGGGGCGCGGTGGTTGTCGATCATCACCCATCCGCCTGGTTGCGAGTTTGTCGAGGAGAGCTCGCGGCGTAGGCCATCGGCGTATCCGATGGGGAGCAGGGCGAGGCGCGTGGGATGCGTGGCGGTGAAGGTGGCGTTGTAGCCGATGGTTTCTCCGGGTTGGATGTCGCGGAGGGTGAGAATGCGGGTCTTCCAGGTCATGACGGGTTGGAGTTTGGGTTGGAGGCTGGGGTTTGCGGTTTCGGCTGCGCGGCTTTCCTGCTCGATGGGCAGGCAGTAGCCGTAGAGAGCGATGCCGGGGCGGACCATCGGTCTTGCGCGCATGGCCGCAGCCAGGGAGCGGAGCCAGGTCAGGTTGTCGTGTTCGCCGAAGCATTGGTTGTCGAGCGTGGAGGAGCTGCCGACGTGGATCCAGTCGGGTTTGAGGCCGGCGGCGGCGACAGCGGCGAGGGATTCTTCGAAGCGCTTTCGCTGGGTTGCGGTCTGGGGCGAGTTCGCGACTTCAGCGGAGGAGAAGTGGGTGAGGATGCCTTCGAGGCGAAGAGCGGGCTGGCGGGCCAGCCAGTGCAGGAGGGTGTGGAGAGGTTGGCCGGGGGCGATGCCCTGACGTGCCATTCCCGTGTCGATCTCGAGGTGAACGGGGTAAGGGGTTGCGTGGCCGCCGTGCTGGCGGACGGCTGCAGCGAGGGATTCGAGCTGGTGCTGCTGCCAGACGATGGGGACCAGGTTGTGGTGGACGACGGCTGGAGCCTCTTGAGGGAGGATTCCGGACATGACCATGATCTGGGGTTGGGCGTCGAGACGGATGCCTGCGGTTTTGAGGGAGTCGCGGACGGTTGCGCCTTCGGCTGGGTCGGTGACGCCTAGCCACCCGGCTCCTGCGCGGGCGAGGACCGGAGCGCAGAGAGCGGCTCCGTGGCCGTAGGCGTTGGCTTTGATGACGGCGAGGACAGCGGTGCTGTCGCCGGCGGCTTCGGCCAGGAGGTTGTAGTTGGCTTTGAGGCGATGTTCGGAGATCTCCACCCAGGTCTTCACGGTTTTATCTTAACGTTGCCGTTGCGGGTTGGGAGATAGCCGCTGCGGCACCCCCCCGATTCCCTGTAGTGGTGTGGATGTGATACAAAGCTGTCGCCATGAAAATGAATCGTCGTTCAGTCTCGGTGTTGTCCGGAGCTTTGGCGCTGGGTTCCGGGCTTGCGGGGGTTTCGGTGGTGGGTTGCTCGAGCGGGAGCTCGAACCCGCTGGCACCGATCCAGGCAGCGCAGAAGGCGAACGTGGGGAATTTTTCTAACACGGTGTTTCTTGGGGATTCGCTGACGGCGGGGTTTCAGAGCGGGTCGCTGCTGGATACGCTGCAGGTGAATGGGTGGGCTCCGCTGGTGGCGAAGCAGGGGAAGTTCAATATTGTGCAGCCGCTGATTGCTTATCCGGGTGCGCCGAATGTGTTGCAACTGGTGTCGGTAAATCCGCTGGTGATTACGACTGTGTGCCCACCGTCGGGAACTCCGAATGTGTGCGCAACCACCACGGGGCGGGATAATTTTGCGACGCAGGTGACGGATCTGGCCGTGCCGGGAGCGCTGCTGAACGATGTGATGAATACAGTTCCGCTGGTGAATCCGGCGGCGGGACAGCAGCAGTTGAATCAGCTGGTGTTGGGTTTTCCTGGGTTGGGGTATGGGCAGGCACTGAGTCAGTTGGGGCAGGCGATTCAGGCTCAGCCTACGACGATCTTTTTGTGGATTGGGAATAACGATGCGTTGATTGCCGATGAGACGGGGATGCCGAGCAGCATGACTCCGGTGGCTACGTTTACGACGCAGTATCAGGCGCTGATGACGCAGTTGCAGACGATGACTCCGGCGCATCTGGTGATTGGGAATATTCCGGATGTGACGCAGGTGCCTTATCTGACGCCTGCGGCTCTGGTGCTGGGAGAGGTTTCGCAGGAGACCGGATTGCCGACTTCCGTGTTGAGCGGGATTCTGGGGATTGTGCCTGGGGATTATGTGAATCCTACGGGGACGGCGGAGATTCCGCTGATTCTGGCAGGGACACAGAAGGGGCCGATTACGGATTCGGGCGTGCTTTCGGCGGCGGAGGTGGTGACGGTGCAGGCGCAGGTGACGGCGTTCAACCAGGTGATTGCGCAGGCGGCTCAAGGAGCGGGGGCAACGCTGGTGGATATCAATGCGCTGTTCAAGCAGGTGACCGAGTCAGGGCTGACGATCAATGGTTATACGGGGACGACGGCGTTTCTGGGAGGGTTCTTTGCGTTGGATGGAATTCATCCGACCAACACGGGATATGCGGTGGTGGCGAATGCGTTTATCGATACGATGAATTCTTCGATTAAGACGACGATTCCGGATGTTTCTCTGAGCGCGGTGGCGGCGGCTGATCCGCTGTGGCCACCGAATCTTGCGGGGCATGCTCGGGGACATGCTCTAATGATGCCTTCGAGTGCGGGGAAGAGCGTGGATCCGCTGTTCAAGAGATAGTCTCGGCGCGTTCCAGCGTTCCCTGCAGGTCGGATGGTCTCTGTGCGCGCATCTGACGCAGGTAGTCTTCGAGGCGTTGACCTTTTTTCTGAGTGAACTCGCGAGAGAGGACTTTGACTTCTTCCATGCGGTCGATGCGGAAGGTTCGGAAGTCTTTGCGGAGTTCGCACCACGCGGCGAGGGTCCAGACGCCGCTCCAGAAGTAGAGGGCGAGGGGGCGTACGTCGCGCTGGCTGGTCTGGCCGTCTTCGCGGGTGTAGGCGAAGGAGAGAACGCGGCGGTCGATGCAGGCGTCGTGGAGATGGTCGAGGCGCTCGCGCAGGTGCTGCGGCATGCGAACGCCCGGGGCGTACATGAGGATCGAGTCGAGGCGTTCGCGGAGATCGGGCGGGAGGACGGCTTCGATGCGCTGGAGGGCCTGGTCGGCGGCGATGGCGGTTGCGGCTCCGCCCCAGGCTCGGACGAGACGTGCGCCGAGGACTAGTGCGGTGAGTTCGTCGCGGGTGAACATGAGAGGCGGGAGGTCGAGGTCGCGACGGAGGGTGTATCCGACGCCAGCTTCGCCTTCGATGGGCATACCGGAGGTCTGGAGATCGCTGACGTCGCGGTAGATGGTGCGCTCGGAGACTTCGAGCTTTTCGGCGAGCATCTTTGCGGTCTGCAGGCGGCCGCCGCGGAGGATACGAACGATTCGGAAGAGCCGGTCGGCGCGTCGCATGAACCTATCCTAGATCGCCATCCAGATGGCCGCCTCGATTGCTGACGGATTTGGCGTGTTGCCGGCATCAGATGGCAGTATGGAGGCCGACGTGGTTGCCCTCGGAGTCCTGGAGGCAGGCATAGACGCCGAAGCCTCCGGGGACGGGTGTGGGCTTGATGAGGATCTTGCCGCCGGCTCCGGGGACGCGGGCGATGGTGCCGTGGAGCTCGCCGTCGCAGTTGAGATAGACCATGGTGCCGGTGTTGCCAGGCTGCTGGAATGGGCGTTTGACGAGGGCTCCGGCCACGGCTCCGCGGGCTGCGGGGAAGATACACATGAGCTCATTGGCGTCGCCGAAGCCGTCCTTTTTCATGCGGCATCCGAGGATGGTCTCGTAGAAGCGCTGGGCGCGGTCGAGATCGGCACAGGGAATCTCGAACCATGCTGCTGCAGATGCTAGCTGCTTTTCCATGTTGTCCCTCCTGTGTACAAGAAGGAGGATACTGACAGGCTCCTGACAACGTGGTGTCAGTAGGGTTTTGAGGTTTTTGAAAACATCAAGTGCTTAGCGTAGAGCTAGATGTGGCTACTGCCTAGTAGCCGCCGGGATCCCCGGGCTGGAGGTTTTCGAAGCGGGTGTAGTCGGCCAGGTAGGCGAGGTGGACGCTGCCGGTGGGGCCGTTGCGCTGCTTGGCGATGATGATCTCGGCTTTGCCTTTGAGGTCTTCGTTTTCGCGGTCGTAGTACTCTTCGCGGTGGATGAAGCAGACGACGTCGGCGTCCTGCTCAATGGAGCCTGATTCGCGGAGGTCGCTGAGGAGAGGTTTTTTGTCGCCGCCGCGCTGCTCGCTGGCTCGAGAGAGCTGGGAGAGGGCGACTACGGGGACCTTCATCTCTTTGGCGAGGGCTTTAAGGCCGCGGGAGATGGCGGAGACTTCCTGGGTGCGGTTTTCGAAGCCTTTCGTGTTGGACACCGAGCCGGTCATGAGCTGCAGATAGTCGATGACGATGAGGTCGAGCTGGCCGTTCTGCTGCTGTTTGAGACGGCGGGCTTTGGCTCGCATCTCGGCGAGGGTGATGCCGGGGGTGTCGTCGATGAAGATTTTAGACTCCATGAGTTTTTCGAGGCCGTTGATGAGTTTGGCGCGGTCGTCGCGCATAAGCATGCCGGTCTGGATGGCTTTGGAATTGACTAATGCCTGTGAGGCCAACATGCGGCGCAGGAGGCTGGACTTGGACATTTCAAGAGAGAAGACGGCGACGACCTTGCCTCCGCGGACGGCGGCGTTTTCGGCGATGTTGATGGCCCAGGCGGTCTTGCCCATCGAGGGACGGGCGGCGATGATGATGAGCTCGGAGTCCTGGAGGCCGCTGGTCATGCGGTCGAAGTCGATGTAATGGGTGGCGAGGCCGGTGACTTCGCGGCCCTGCTCGTAGAGGGCGTCGATGGAGCCGAAGGAGTCTTTTACGATGGTGGAGATGTCGGAGAATCCGCCGGTGATGGCGTCGTCGGAGATTTCGTTGAGTAGAGCGCCCACTTTGTTGAGGACATCGAGCGCGACCTGGCTCTGATCGCCGGCTTCATTGAGGCCGAGGTCGCAGACGGTCATGAGCTGCCGCATGAGGCTCTTGTCCTTGACGATGCGGACGTAGCTTTCGATGCTGAGCTTGCGGGGCAGGCCTTCGCTGAGAGAGGCGAGGTAGGCGATGCCGCCTATGGAGTCGAGTTCCTTTTTCCTTTTGAGTTCCTCGGTGACCGTGACGATGTCGACGGCGTGACCTGTCTCGGCGAGATGGAGCATGGCCGTGTAGATTCTGCGATGCGAGTCGAGTGCAAAATCGTCGGCCTTGAGAAGCATGGTTGCATCGACGATGGCAACGGGATCGACAAGCATTCCGCCGAGAATAGTTGACTCGGCGTGGACGGAGGCGGGCCTTTCGTCGTTGCCGCCGACAAGGTATGGATAAGTAGCTGCCATTAGAAGAACTCGAAGCCTATCGGATGCCCGGTTGAGGAATCAAAGTAGTCACTGTTGATCGTGTGGAAAACGAGTCCACCTATTGAGTTTACTTGGCATTTTCTTGGCGTGCGAAGGTTTTATATATGCTGTTAACAGAGGGAAACTATGGGTGCAGAGAAGAATTTGAGTGTTCCGCCGGCAGCTCAGCGCGATAAGGCGTCGTTTGAGGTGCTTCGGGTGTGGATTGCTGAGCAAGGGCAACATGTAAGCATACGGAGCGGGGCGTGGGAGGATCCGTTTGCCTGGGGAATCGTGCTGGCTGACCTGGCACGGCATGTCGCTCATGCGCATGAGCTGCAGAATGAAGGCGTCGATACGAATGCGTTTCTGCAGCGGCTGCTGGAGGGTTTTCAGGCGGAGATCGATAACCCGACGGATGAGCCTGAGGGCGAGGTTACGCAGTAGGCGGCCTGCCCTAGAGGCTAAAGGCCCTTCTTTGTGGACGGATGTTTGCGGCGCTGCTAGCCGCTCCCTTTCAAAGGGAATGTGTTTCTTCGAGCTTTGAAAACCCTTCGGTACCCATAAGCAAAACAAACTCACAAGCTATTTGGATTTGTAATCCTGGAAGAGCTCCGGGAACTGCTCTTTGAGGGCGGCTACTTTGGGGACGTCGCAGACCTGGATGTAGGGATTGTTGGGGTTCTTTTCGGCGTAGTCCTGATGGTAGTCTTCGGCATCGTAGAAGGCCTTCAGAGGCACGACCTCAGTGACGATCTTTTTGGGGAAGACGTGCGCGGCATCGAGTTGCGCGATGTAGGCCTCGGCGATCTTCTGCTGTTCGGGGCTGGTGTAGAAGATGACAGAACGGTAAGAGGCGCCGACGTCCGGACCCTGGCGGTTAAGCTGGGTAGGATCGTGGACTACCGAGAAGAAGACGCGGAGGAGCGTGCCGTAGGTGATTCGGGCGGGATCGAAGACGACCTTGACGGATTCGGCGTGGCCGGTTCTTTCGGAGGAGACCTGCTCGTAGGTGGCGGTTGAGGCGGAGCCTCCGGAGTAGCCTGCGGTTGTGGCGGTGACGCCCTTAATGCGCTGGAAGGTGGTCTGGACGCCCCAGAAACAGCCGCCGGCGAAGACTGCGGTTTCGTGCTTTGCGCCGGCGTTCGGCTCGTCCATTGCCGGCGCGGGGATCGGTTCCTTGCGCGTAGCCTCTGCTCCCATCACTGTTCCCATGAACATCCTCCTGCCGCTTGTTATCAGTATTGCAGCTACTGCCAGTGCAGCCAGTCCGAGCAAGATCGTTTTTACGCCAGTGTTCATTGTGTTTCTCCAATGCTTCTCTTTCGACGTGGGTAGATTGCCAATAGTTACATCTTTGTCGGTATTACGAGAGTGGCGTCAGGCGACTCGCTCGCGGCCCTGGATTTCGATGTAGACGTGGATCAGGCTGACGGCGGCGGGCGTGACTCCGGCGATTCGGCTAGCCTGGCCTAGTGTGCTGGGACGGACTCGGGTCAGGGTTTGCTTCATCTCAGTGGAGAGGCCGCTGACGGTGGTGTAATCAAACCAGTTGGGGATGTTGCGCTGCTCGGCTTTGCGCATCTTTTCGATGGAGCGGCGCTGCTGATCGAGGTAGCCGGAGTACTTGATCTCGGTTTCGACGGTTTTCATCTCGTTGCGAACCCAAGCCGGGAGTTTTTTGTTTTCGGTAGCGCCGATTGCCATTGTCCATGGTTGGAGCGCCAGGTTGGCATTGGCGATGCGGTCTTTCAAGATCGGGGCTAGAGCTTCAATGGAGACTTCGGGGCGCTTGAGGAGTTGGGCGAAGGTTTGGCCGTTGAGCGCGGCTGCGTCGCCGTCGAGTTGGGTGAGGAGTTCTGGCGGGAGTTCTTCGGTGCGTACTCGTGCTGTGGTGAGGAGTTTTTCGAAGGCTTCGGCGCGGGTTTGCTTGGCTTCGTAGGCTGACCAGGCTGCGTCGTCGATGAGGCCAAGGCGGCGGCCGTGCGGGGTGAGGCGGCGGTCGGCGTTGTCGATGCGGAGGTGGAGACGGAACTCTGCGCGCGAGGTGAACATGCGGTAAGGCTCGTTGGTGCCCTTGCTGATGAGGTCGTCGATGAGGATGCCGGTGTAGGCCTCGGTGCGGTCAAGGGTGAAGGGGGCTTCGTTGCGGACGGCGAGGGCGGCGTTGATGCCGGCCATGAGGCCCTGGCAAGCGGCCTCTTCGTAGCCGCTGGTGCCATTGATCTGGCCGGCGAGGTAGAGGCCGGTGAAGGATTTGACGCGGAGGGTGCGGTCGAGTTCGGTGGGGTCGATGGCGTCGTACTCGATGGCGTAGCCGGGGCGTAGCATCTCTGCGTGTTCGAGGCCGGGGATGGAGTGCACCATTGCGGCCTGAATCTCCATGGGGAGCGAGGTGCTCATGCCGTTGATGTAGACCTCGTGAGTGTTGAGGCCTTCTGGCTCGAGGAAGAACTGGTGGCGAGTTTTGTCGGGGAAGCGGACGATCTTGTCTTCGATGGAAGGGCAGTATCGGGGACCGATGGCTTCGATCTGTCCGGTGTACATGGGCGAACGATGAACGTTTTCGCGGATGAGGCGAAGGGTCTCCGGCGTGGTGTGGGCGATGTGGCAGTTGATCTGCCGGAGGGGGATCTCGCGGGTGCGGAAGCTGAAGGGGGTTGGGTCTTCGTCGCCGGGTTGCTCCTGGAACTGGCACCAGTCGATGGTGCGTCCGTCGAGGCGTGGGGGCGTGCCGGTTTTGAGGCGGCACTCGCGGAGGCCAAGGCGCTTGAGGGCTTCGCCGAGGAGCACGCTGGCGGGTTCGCCGCTGCGGCCTGCGGTGTATTGCTGCTCGCCGCAGTGGATGAGGCCGTTGAGGAAGGTTCCGGTGGTGACGATGGTGGCCGCGGCGTGGATGGTGCGGCCGTCGCGGAGCTTGAGTCCGCGGACAGTGCGAGTTTGCTCTGCGGAGCACTCGACGAGGAGGTCGATGACTTCGGCTTGCTTGATGTAGAGATTGGGCTGGGCCTCAAGGGCCTCGCGCATTTTGACGCGGTAGAGGGCCTTGTCGCATTGCGCGCGGGGAGACCAGACTGCCGGGCCGCGTGAGGTGTTGAGGAGGCGGAACTGGATTCCGGTGGCGTCGGCGACTTCGCCCATGACTCCGCCGAGAGCGTCTACTTCGCGAACGAGGTGACCTTTGGCGATGCCGCCGATGGCTGGGTTGCAGCTCATCTGGGCGATGAGATCGAGGTTAAGCGTGAAGATGGCGGTGCGGAGGCCCATGCGCGCGGATGCCATGGCGGCCTCGCAGCCGGCGTGGCCTGCGCCTACGACGACTACGTCGAACTGTTCAGTGAAGCTCACCTCTCTATTTTAGGCTTTCGGGAGAGTTTTCTTCATGAATCGTGGCTTTACAAGTGACGCTTCGCCAATACAATCAGCGCATGCACCTTCCTCGCTTCGTCGTCGCTCTTGCGCTCTTGTGCGCCTCGTTTGGTCTGCATGCTCAGCAGCTTCCTGCTGCGATCACCACTGATCCCGCGCCGAATAAGGCTTATCCGGCTGCGATAGAGACGTTTCAGATTCCGAGTCATGGGGCGATGCTGAATGCGCTGGCTTATATTGCAGAGGGCGCGGGGCCGCATCCGGTCGTGATTTTGCTGCATGGGTTTCCGGGGAATGAGAAGAATCTAGATCTCGCGCAGGCGATTCGGCGGGATGGATGGGATGTTGTTTATTTTGACTATCGTGGGTCATGGGGATCGCCAGGGGATTTCTCGTTTACGCACTCGATCGAAGATACGCAGGCGGCGATTGATTATGTAGGTGACGCTGGTCATGCGAAGAAGCTGCGGGCCGACCCTGGCTATATCGTTTTGATTGGACACAGCATGGGCGGATTCATGGCGCGGTATGTGGGGGCACAGAATCCGGCGATCAAGGCGGTTGGGCTGATCTCCGCCGCGGATATGGGAGTGGATAAGGTGCAGTCGGTGAAGCCGGGGCAAGAGAAGATGGCGGTGGATGGTCTGGCGGCTCACCTGGCTGCGGAGGGAATGGCTCCGCTGGCTGGTTGCACGCCGGAGAGCCTGGCGAAAGAGGTTTTTGCGAATGCGGCGGCGTGGAATGTTCCCAATCTTGCTCCGAAGCTGGTGAGCCGGAGTGTGCTTGTGATTACTTCGGATGATGGGCTGGCTCCGTCGAACGATGCGTTTGTGGAGGCGCTGCGGAAGGCCGGCGGGAAGGATATCACTACGGTTCATCTGACGACGGATCACTCGTACTCCGATCAGCGAATTGCTTTGACGGAGGCGGTGCTGGAAGAGCTGGAGTTTCTGCGGCGTAAGTAGCAGCGCCTGCGCGTCGCCGGAGGTTCAGCTATATTGGTCACCCTATCGAGGTCATTATGCTAACCAATAGCCCGCTTATCGCATTTATCCCCACCAAGGATGCAGCGCGCGCGCGTCGATTTTATGAAGCGCTCGGTCTGCGTTTTGTCAGCGACGATTCGTTCGCGATCGTCATGGATGCCAAGGGAACCATGGTCCGCATCGTCCGGGTTGAAGACTTTACTCCGTTCCCGTTCACACTGCTCGGCTGGCAGGTCGACGACATTCACCAGAGCGTCGCCGGGATGACAGGCAAAGGCGTGGAGTTCGCGCGTTACCCCCACGTTGAGCAGAGCGCCGATGGAGTATGGACTGCTCCGGGAGGAGCCAAGGTTGCGTGGTTTCGAGACCCGGACGGCAATACCCTCTCGATCTCACAGCATTGAACGCTAGAACTCGACTCGGAGGCCCAGTTGAATTTGGCGCTCGGGGGATTGGCCCGTAGATGCGGCGGTGAAGGTGCCGAAGGGGCGGACGTTCAGGCCTTCGGCTGCTACTGTTGCTGCGTTCTGAAAGATGAGTGGGGTGACTCCGTTGGTTTCTGTGCCGACGAGGAAGGCCTGCTGCATGATGGCGGAGTAGTTGACGCGGTTGGTCAGGTTGAAGACTTCGATGCTGCCGCGCATGCGGATTTTTTCCGCAACTCGTAGCGCTCGGCTTACGCGGAGATCGATGCGCGCGGTGTCGGGGAGGCGGAGGGTGTTGCGGCCTACTGTTGGAAGATAGACTGCTCCGCCCGCGCCGTTGATGCTCTCGTGGCCGCCGGTGAGGCGTGTGCCGCCGAAGATGTCGAGGCTGTAGGGGCGACCGCTGGATTCTGTGAACAGCGGCGCGACGGTCCAGCCGTTGGCGGCGATTCGAAGCCATCGTTGTTCGCTGGCAAGCGAGGGCTCCCAGACTGCGCTGGCCTGGATTTTGTGCGAAAAGTTGAGAGCAGAGAGGCCTTTATCGTAGAGTACGTTGAAGGGATCGAACTGGGCGTTGATGCGTGGGGTGGCTCCGCCCTGACCGTAGTCGATTGCCTTCGACCAGGTCCAGCTTGTGCGAAACTCGAGGGCTCGATGCAGACGGCGGCGCGCTTCGAGGACCAACGCATTGTAGGTTGCGTCGGCGTTTGAAACGATGTCGGTTACCGGGCCAAAGCTTGTGTTCACGCGCTGCGAGTAGAAGGGGACGACAAAGGTTTCCCCGTCCTGCACGCCGATTGCGCCGGTTCCGCCCTGAAGCTGGAAGGTTTTGGTGGCGGTGGCAGGCGCGATGTTGATGTCGACCGAGTTGGAGAGCTGGCGATCGAGGTTCATCAGATACGTTGCGCTGGCGATGATGCCTGCCCCTACTTCGCGTTCAAGGGTGAGGCTGCCCTGCTGCACCATGGGCAGGCGAAATCTGCGATCGAAGAGCATCGCCGAGGTGGTTGTGGTGACTTCGGAAGGCGGCGTTGCGAGATAGGTACATGCGTAGCCGAATCCCTGGTTGGAGACCTGGGGGCAATTTGTAACTGTGGTGGGTGTGATGAGGACATGCGTTGCGGAGGTTGCCGTTGCTGTGTCCACGAGGGCGCTGTGGATGGTTGCGCCGGGGAGGCGTCCGTAGAAGAGACCGTAGCCGATGCGGACGAGGCCGCGGCGTGAGCCGAATGGCTCCCATGCGACGCCGATACGCGGGCCGAAGTTGTTTCGGTCTTCAGGGAAGATGCTGGTTGCGCCAGTTGCGCCGAATGCCGCGTCGAGCGCCGGGTTTGGTTGCTGCGGCAGAGGCAAGAGCTCGTATTCGTAGCGGAGGCCGGCGTTGACGGTAAGTCCGGGCTTGATGCGCCAGTCGTCCTGCACGAAGCCAGCCCATTCCTGCGTGTCGAAGGAGGATGACTGCTGGCCGAAGCTCTGGGTGAAGGAGCGAAAGCAGAAGTCGTGGATGGGAGAGACGATGGAGGGGCAGCCACCGTTGGGATTGGCGTTGACGTTAAAGGTGTAGTCGGTGATCCAGTCGACGAGGCCGCCGGCGTGGCCGGAGGTGGTATTGCTGTTGTAGTGAAAGGCGCCCTGGGTATTGGTGAGGGCGTTGATGTTGTCGTGGACGAGGCTGAGGTCGGCGCCGAGCTGGAGTTGATTGCGGCCATGGGTCCAGGTAACGAGGTCGACGAACTGGATTTTGTTCTCGTCGGGGAAGGCCTTGCGGCCCAGCGAGAGCGAGGTGCCGAAGGTGAATCCGTCGGGGCCGATGGCGATCTCCGGGGCGGAGCCGTTGGGGCCGATGGCCGGCTCCTGCGGGAGTGGAGGCGGAGTCTGCTCGTACTGGAGGTCGCGGCCGTACTGGATGCGGAGGTCGTTGCTCCAACGCGGTGTTGCGAGCCATGTCCAGCGTCCGAGCAGGGCATCGATTTTGGCGTAGCTGCTGCCTAAGCTTGCGCGGCCAACGTCGACCACAGGCGACGAGCGTACTCCGGCAGGGGCGCTGGAGCGTGCGCGGTTGTATTGGAGGCTGAGGCGATGATGAGCCGCAGCCTGCCAGTCGAGCTTGCCGAAGTTGATGGTTTGGTCCTGACGGCGAGGGATTGTTCCTGTGAGACTGTCCAGATAGTTCAAGGCCGCATTTATTTTTGCCGACGATACGCCGCGATTGGCCAGCAATGCTTCCTGGGTTGGGGTGAGGGAGAAAAAGTTGGGATCTTCGGGGGTTGAGATGGCCGGGAAGTCACGGGCTTGCTGGTCGTAGGCGTAGAAGTAGAAGAGCTTGTCGCGAATTGCGGAGGCGCCGATGCTGCCGCCAAACTGCTGGCGGAGGTCGTTGGGTTTCACCGTTGTGGTGGCGACGACGCCGTCAACGTACGTGGTTGCGACTGAGAAAGGATTGGCTGCCGCGAGTGCGCTGGTACGGATTAGGTAGAAGCCGGTGCCATGCAGGTCGTTGGTTCCGCTTCTGGAGACAGTGGTGATGATTCCGCCGGCTGCGTGGCCGTAGAGCGCGGAGTAGTTCTGACTGCTGACACGGAACTCGCGGACGGCCTCCTGCGAGAAGGTGTAGGCCATTCCTGAGTGGCGACCAAAGCCGCCTCCGCCTGAGGCGCTGCCTACGTTGACGCGGGGGGGAGCTCCTGTCTCGGCAGCATCCTCGGCTTCTGCGCCGCTCTCGATGCCTGTGCCGCGAGGGACTGAGCCGAAGCTTTGGTCGTCGTCGCCGCCGTCGATTCGGCTGCTGTTTTGGGTGGAGGCAAGGCCGCGAAAGCTCAGGAGGCCGTCGCCTTCGGGATCGGCGTTGACTCCTGGCATGAGGAGCGCGAAGGTCTGCCACCGGCGGCCGTTCACGGGCAGACGCTCGATCTCGTCGGGAGTGATGACTCCGCCGACCGCGGCTGACGAGAGGTCATCCACGCTCACGGCGATGGAGTCGGGTTCGGCTTTGACGGTAATCGAGGTCGATACGGGACCCACTTGCAGATGGGCTTCGACGGAGGTGACGCCACCGACTTCGACGATGACGGGCTGCAGGGTGAAACGTGCGAATTGCGCGTACTCCGCCGTTACTTTGTATTCACCGGCGGTGAGATGAGTGGCGGAAAACTCTCCCCTGTTCCCGGTCACGGCGCGGGTCGATGTTCCGCCGGTGACGTTCTGGACTTGAACAACTGCGCCGACGACGGCGGCTCCGCCTGCGTCGACGACGAAGCCGCTGATCGCGCCATCGACGGCAGTCTGCGCGGAGACGAGCGGCGCTATGGTCGCAGCGGCACAGCACCACAACAAGCAGGCCCGGACAATCTTTCTTACGGCCGCGCCAAGGTTCGCGCGCCTCAAACCGAACGACATGCACTCTCCCCGAAAATTTGAACTCCTCTACACGGCAACCACGGGAAGATGGAAGAACAGATTCGCGCCCGACTGTCGGACGTAGCTCGCAGCATGGTGACATTGGGACTACACGGAAGATGATAAGAGATAAGTCGGTACGGGCGAATTAAGAATGCAAGGCTGGGTGTTAATGACAAAAGGGCGGCGGCCGAAGCCACCGCCCTGAATACGTACAGCCCAAATCAGAAGTTAAACCGTGCGCCAATTTCTATTTGACGCGGGGTATAGAGGAAGCCGCTGTTATTGCTGCTGGTTGGAACAGCGAAGGTCGCGGGCTGGAAGGTCGCTATACCCAGATTACCCGCGGCACCGCTGCTCAACTTGTAGGCCGTGCTCCCAACGCCGTCAAAGTTCTGGTGGTTGGCGATGTTGAATACGTTGGCCAGCAATTGCAGGTTGTACCTCTCCGTGAAAGTGAACTGCTTCTGAAGGCGCATGTCATCCACGATCTTGCGGGGCTGCTTGTTCGTGTTGAGGCCAATCCCCGGGATGGCAGCGATTCCACCGGCTCCATTCCAGTCACCTAGAATCGCGTCATTTGAGTTGAAGCCGCTGACGGAGGTGGTATAGGGCAAGCCGCTCTGGGCCTGGAAGGAGGTGTCGATGCTCCAACCGTTGGCCGCATAGGTGTACCACGCTGTCGAGTGGACCACCGGGAAGGTATAGAGCGCGTACGCAACGAACCGATTGGGCACGTTATAGTTCGAGTTACCGTAGTTCGCCTGCGGGTTGGAGTAAGGATCATACCAACTGTTCGCAGAGTTAGTTGTCGTCGCATTCTGGGCAAAGTCCAGAGCGTGCGACCAGGTGTAGTTGAAGTCGAACTGCAGATTGTGAATGGAGCGGTTCTGGATCTCGGCTACAAGCGCGTGGTAGCTCGAATTCACGTTGCTGACCACCTCCGTGATGTTCTGGAAGTTGGTCGCAACCGACCCAAACAGACCCTTGTTGCCATATTTGGTGTAAGTCGGGACGACGTACTGCGCTCCGTTAGGTAATGGCCCCTTGCCGCTGGTGTCGGCGACGGTGATCGTCACCGGAACCACAGTAGTCGGATCAAGGTTCAGGTCCAGGAAGTTCGGCAACTCGCGGCCAAGCGATCCCAGATAGCTCATCGAAAAGACAGTTCCCTTCCCAACCTCCTGCTGAACGACCAGATCAAACTCATGCACCTGCGGGTTTTGCAGGTGCGGCCCAAGGAAGTACACGCCGGGTGCCGCCACAGTACCGGAAGTCCCCTGGACGATGTTGGGGAATACCGGTGCTCCAGCGGTCGTAGGCTTGAACAGCGAGGTGTACTGGCCATTCGGGCTGCCAGTATTGAGCAGCACGTTGAGCAATACACCGTTGGTGATACGGCCGTAGAAGATGCCGTAGCCTCCGCGAAGGACAGTTTTCCCATTGCCGAAGAGATCTTCAGCAAAGCCGATCCGGGCACCGAGGTTGTCCTTGTCGCTCGGATGGTTTGTAACTCCCGGAAATGGGACAAACGAGCCGGCATTTCCAGTAAGGTTGGATGCGGGCGAGGGTAGGAACTCATAGTCATACCGCAGGCCGAGCTCAAGGGTGAGCCTTGGTGTGATCTTCCAATTGTCCTGTCCGAAGAGACCATAGTCGAGCGTGCTGATATTGAAGATCGGGCTTGCGCCGAACCCCTGGGTAATCGACGAGTAGCACGGGAGCGTGCCGGACCAGCCTGTCGTCGTTGCAGACGTTGGCGCCTGGCCAGTCTGCGAGCCGCAGGTCGAATTGGCCTTGCCCTTGTTAGCCAGATCGTTAATGTAGTTGCCGATATAGCTGTAGCTGATGAAGCCGTTGGCTTCGAAAAGATTATTGAGCAGGTCCCAGTTATGGACCACATCTCCACCAAACGAGAAGTTATGGTTGCCCCGGGTGTAATGAAGCACGTCGCCGACCTGCCACTTACGTTCATCGGGATACGCGAGCCGATAGGAGTAGTACGGAGAGCCAATGTTGGCGAATACAGTTGTATCGAGCCCGACCTCCGGAACGTTGCCGCCGGTTCCGACCAGGTTCGCGAGGGTATAAGCACTCAAGGGCTGCTGAGTCTCGTCGTTGAGCTCACGCCCATACTGGTAGAGCAGTTCGTTACTGATTCTGGGGGTGACCAGGCTGGTCAACTTGGCGACGCCGTAGTCCAATTTGACGAAATCATTGCCCCAGGTATCGAGTCCATAGTCGGCTGTGGCTGAGGTCTGAACGCCGCCAGGAGAGTCCCAACGCAGGCGGTGATAGAGAAAACTCACGTGTTCCTTTGGGCTAATCTGCCAGTCGAGCTTGGGTGTGTTGATCTCCTGGTAGCCGGAACGTGGCACAGATCCGATATCTGTCAGGAGTCCGGTGATACCGGCCTGGTACAGTTTGGCGCCATTGGCGTAGCCAGCCGCCGTGGCAGGCTGGCCCTGCCGAATGGCCAGAACACCGGCCTGGCTATCCATCGAGTTTGCACCACCCCCGGACACAAAGCCGTTGGCGGCGATTGTGGCACCGGTCGGCAGAGTCAAATCGGGCAGAGAGTAAAAGCTGCTGGGTGAGCTTGGAACCCCTGTTCCCGGGAAGATACGCGAATGCTGGTCGTAGGTATAAATCCAGAACAGCTTGTCCTTAATTAGGGGGCCGCCAACCGTAAAACCATAGATCTTGCGGACATCTTCTGGCTTGAGGGGCGTTTGCGGGAAGGTGAAACCGCCGCTGCCATTCGGGACGGCCGTGGTGATCTTGCTGAAAGCGTTATACGCACTCCAGTTGCTTTCGCGGTCATAAAAGTAGGCCACGCCATGGATGGCGTTGGTTCCGCTGCTGGTGACAGAGTTAATGACACCGCCTGCCGCGCGTCCATACTCTGCCGAATAAACGCCCGTGTTCACTGCGAACTCACGCACCGCGCTGGCCGAGGTCGAATAAGCTTCGCGGGTACGTCCGCGCTCTTCAGAGAAGTACGCCTGATTGTCGTCCGCGCCATCAATCAGGACGCTATTCAGAATTGGGCTGATGCCGCGAATGCTCACAAGACCGAAGCCGTTCGAGTCCGATACGACTCCCGGAGTCGTCATCGCAAGGCTCGACCAACGGCGATTGTTGATCGGAAGATCGTCAAGAGTCTTCTTATTCAGGTTAGACGAAAAATCCGGCGACTCGAAGTTAAGGATGGGCGCCTCGGCTGTGACCTCGACCACCTGGCTGGCAGAACCGGTCGCGAGATGCGGGGTCAGGGTCGTGATTTGGCCGACTTGCACGATGACATCGTTCGCGCGGTAGTCTTTGAACCCTGTGGCCGCGATAGTCACGGTATAGGTTCCAGGCTCAAGCAGGGGCGCTTTGAAATAGCCGCTGTCATCCGCAACCAAATGGACCTCTGCATTCGTGCCGTCGTTGCGGATGGTTATGGCCGCCTTCGGTACCAAAGCCTCCGTGGTATCGAACACCGTTCCGCCAATTGCGCCTTGTGTTGTCGACTGCGCGAGCGCGGGCATGCCGATCAGGCAGAGCGCAGCGACGCACATCATCTTCATCATCAGTTTTGCGTTAGTCATCATGGTCTCCTTAAAAGCATTAGCGCCGCCCACAGACGCATACGTTCGATCCGCGTCTGGCATCCGGTCATCGTTGGTTTTTTCTTGACGTTTAAGATGGCATACCGCGATTTAACAGACGGTTACGCTTCTCAGGGGGCCGAGAATCAAAAAAATAGTGATTCCTTAAGCTGACTCCGGCAAGCCATATCCTATGCAATTCAGCGATTCGCCAAACAGTGCAATTGTGAAAGAAGACTATTCCACCGGTCGCAGCCGCCTGGGGGAAAAGAGGTCAGCGCCGTGCATTGGGTCTTTGCTCCAGCAGTGTACTCCGCCCCTCTAGTAGACTGGAAGCTGAATAATGTTTATTGATGAAGCGCGAATCCGCATCAAGGCAGGGGACGGCGGCAACGGCTGCATGGCGTTCCGCCGGGAGAAGTTCGTTCCACGGGGCGGTCCTTCGGGGGGCGACGGTGGCCATGGCGGCGACGTGGTCATGTCTTCGTCATTGAGCCACAATACTTTGGTCCACTTCCGGTTCAACCCCGAGCATAAGGCTGAGCGCGGGGGGCATGGATTGGGGTCGAACTGCTCGGGATCTGCCGGGGAACATACCACGCTGAAGGTCCCAGTGGGCACGCTGCTTTACGACGACGAGACCGGGGAGCTGATCCACGATTTTGCGCATGTGGATGAGACGATCGTGATTGCAAAGGGCGGACGGGGCGGACGGGGGAACCAGCATTTCGCTACGAGTACACACCAGGCTCCGCGTGAGCATGAGCTTGGCAGGCCCGGCGAGGAACGCGCTTACCGGCTGGAGCTTCGGCTTTTGGCGGATGCGGGTTTGGTGGGGTATCCCAATGTTGGGAAGTCGACGCTGATCTCGCGTCTTTCGGCTGCCAAGCCCAAGATCGCCAATTATGCCTTTACGACACTTGAACCGAACCTGGGAGTGGTGCAGATTGGGGAGTATCCGCATACCGAGTCTTACACTGTGGCCGATCTGCCTGGTCTGATTGAGGGCGCGCATCTTGGACATGGGCTGGGGATTCAGTTTCTGAAACATATTGAGCGGACCAGCGTTGTGGTTCATCTTGTGGATGTCTCCGACTCGAGCGACCGGCCCGACCCGGTGCATGACTATAAGGTGATTACCGAGGAGCTGAAGAGCTTCGATGCGGCACTTGCGAAGAAGCCGACGATTCTTGTTGCGGCGAAGGTGGATGTGGCCAATCCGGAGAAGTTGAAGAAGCTGGCTGCGATGGCGAAGCGGCGAAAGCTCCCGTTCTATAAGATCTCCGCGGTGACCGGCGAAGGCGTAGATGCGCTGAAGTATGCGATCGCTGAGATGGTGGCGGCGCACCGGCCTATCGAACTGGAGCCGAAGCCTAAGGCCGCGACGAAGCTGAAGCCGAATTATCCGCCGCCGCCGAGTTCCGCTCGAGGGCGCGCTTAGCCAGGCTGCAACAGGGTTCGTCTACGTGATAAGTTTGTGCGCGGAGAACTCATGCCTCGATCTTCACTTCCAGCCGTCGCTACTTCAATTCTGGCGTTTTCTTTTCTTACAATTTATGCCCATGCGGCCGACGGGTTGCGCGTGAAGACCGACAAGGGTGCGGTGGAAGGCTCGTTGACGAACGGGCAGCAGGTTCGCGCGTTTAAAGGGATTCCGTTTGCAGCGCCGCCAGTTGGCGATCTGCGGTGGCAGCCTCCGCAGCCGGCGACGGCGTGGAAGGGCGTTCGCCCTGCGAAGGATTTCGGGGCTCACTGCATTCAGTCTGGCGGCTACCCAGATATGGTGTTCCATGATCCGGGGCCTGCCGAAGATTGTTTGACTCTGAACGTGTGGACTCCGGTGAAGGCCAAAGCGGGCTCGCTTCCGGTTATGGTTTGGATCTTTGGCGGTGGCTTTGTGAGTGGTGGGACGTCTGAGAATCGCCAGGATGGGCAGTTTCTTGCTCGCCGCGATGTGGTCGTGGTTTCGATGAACTACCGGCTCGGAGTCTTTGGGTTCTTCGCTCACCCGGAGCTGACTGCGGAGTCTCCTCACCATGCGTCCGGAGACTACGGGCTGCTTGACCAGGTGGCTGCTCTTGCGTGGGTTCAGCAGAATATTGCGGCCTTTGGGGGCGATCCGAATAATGTGACGATCTTTGGCGAGTCTGCGGGTTCCACCTCGGTCAGCGCGCAGATGGCTTCACCGCTTGCCCGCGGGCTTTTTGCGAAGGCCATTGGGGAGAGCGGCGGAGCACTCTATGGCTCCGGGATCGGGCCGCCATCCCGGGAGTCGGCCGAACGGCAAGATGTAGCGTTTGCGCAGAGTGCGTTCGGGACGTCGACGCTTGCGGATCTGCGAAAGCTTTCGGCAGACGAGATCGTTCGCGCAGCGACCGCGAAGACTACTCCACCACCTCCACGGTTCGGCCCAGATGTGGATGGGTATTTCATGCCCGATTCAGTCGCTAACATCTATGCCGCCGGCAATCAGGCGCATGTTCCGCTTCTTGCCGGATGGAACGCCGATGAAGCTCGCGGGGAGGTGCTTCTGGCTAAGATTAAACCCACTGCCGGCAGCTTTACCTCAACCGCGCAGACTGATTTTGGCGAGAGGGCGCAGAGGTTTCTTGCTGCCTATCCGGCGACTACCGATGATGAGGCGATGATTTCGGCAGGCGATTTTGCGAGCGATCACTTTATTGCTTACTCGACCTGGCGATGGATGGAGGCCCACGTGGCTACTGGCAAGGCTCCGGTCTTTCGTTACCGGCTCGATCTTGGTTCTCCGGGCGACACGAATCACTCGGCTGTTCTTGGAGCTTTTCATTCTGACGATATTGAATATGTCTTCGGCACGCTCGACTCGCGGCCCGGAGCATTGTGGCGTCCGGAGGACCGTAAGCTGTCTGAGTTGATGGGAGCTTACTGGACGAATTTTGCGCGTACCGGCGATCCCAATGGCGCGAACCTTCCCCATTGGCCGACTTACAACGCCGCGGATCAATGGCAGGTGATGCATCTCGATGCGGCTTCCGAGGCAAAGCCCGATAGCCAACGCGAGCGCTATCTGTTTCTCGACGAGGTCTGGGGCAAGCCGAGAAACTGATGCGCGTCAATGATTTCTGCCCGGTACCGCATTATGATTACCTTCAACCATGAAAGGGAAAGATATGCCCGTGTCTCTGCTTCGCCGAAGTCTGCTCGCCGCCGCCATTCTTTGCATGATGCCTTGCTCGTACTCCCAGACTGCTGCCACGCTGCCGAGCGAGTCGCCGACGGCGATGGTGCCGACGAACTATGGATTCGACTACGAACGCCGCGAGGTGATGATCCCGATGCGGGACGGGGTCAAGCTGCACACTGTCATTCTGCTGCCGAAGGGCGCGAAGAATGCGCCTATTCTGCTTACGCGAACACCTTACAGCGCTTCCGTGTTGACGGCGAATACGCAGAGTTCGCATTTGGGATCGAGTTTGTTTGGGTATGACAATGCTACGGATGTGGTTGTGGATGGCGGATATATCCGGGTGATTCAAGATGTGCGCGGCAAGTATGGTTCCGAGGGGGATTATGTGATGAACCGTCCCCTGCGCGGGCCGTTGAATCCGACGGCAGTCGATCATGCGACGGATACTTACGACACGATCGACTGGCTGGTGAAGAACACTCCGGAGAGCAATGGCAAGGTGGGGATCATCGGGATCTCGTATGACGGGTTTACCACGCTGATGGGGCTGGTGCATCCGCATCCGGCTCTGAAGGTCGCGGTGCCGATGAATCCAATGGTGGATGGATGGCGCGGAGACGACTGGTTCCACAATGGCGCGTTCCGTGCGCAGAATATGCAGTACATCTATGAGCAGGATGGGACGCGGGACAACAGCGTGAAGTGGTGGACGAGCAACTTCGATGACTACGACATGTTTATGGATGCAGGTTCTGCGGGAGAGCTGGGCAAGCGGCGCGGACTGGAGCAGACCGGGTTTTGGCGTCAGGTGATTGCGCATCCGAGCTATGACTCGTGGTGGCAGGAGCAGGCAGTGGATAAGCTGCTGGCAGCCGAGCCGATCTCTGTGCCGACGCTGCTGGTACACAGCCTGTGGGATGCGGAGGATATCTACGGCGCGATGGCGGTGTACAAGGCGATCAAGCCGAAGGATAAGGACGGCAAGGTTTTTCTGGTGATGGGGCCCTGGCATCATGGGCAGGGGATTGAGGATGGAAGCACGCTGGGGGCGATCCGGTTCAACAGCGATACGTCACTTTATTTTCGGGAGAATGTTCTTGCGCCGTTTCTGGCGAAGTATCTGAAGGATGATGCTTCGGCTCCCGCGATTGCTCCGGTGACGGCCTATGAGAGCGGGACGAATGTCTGGCGGAAGCTGCCTTCGTGGCCGGTGGCTTGTGAGAGTGGATGCACTTCGGCTTCGGCGCCGCTTTATCTGCATCCAGAAGGAACGCTTAGCTTCAATGCCCCGAAGCAAGGGGATGCGGCGTTTGATGCGTATGTTTCGGATCCTGCGAGGCCGGTCCCGTTTCGTGCGCGGCCGATTCAGCCGATCGGTTATGACAATGGGCTGACGTGGCCAAACTGGCTGGCGGACGATCAGAGAGAGGCTTCGGGCAGGACGGATGTGCTGGTGTTTACGTCGGATGTGCTGACTGCTCCGGTGAAGATCAGCGGGCAGCCTGTGGCGAATTTGATTGCTTCGACGAGCGGGACGGATTCGGACTGGGTTGTGAAGGTGATCGACGTGTATCCCGACGAGGTTGCGGGCCAGCCAAAGATGGGTGGGTATCAGTGGATGGTTTCGGCGGATATCTTTCGCGGGCGGTATCGCGAGAGCTTGGAGACTGCAAAGCCGATTGCGGCTGGCGAGCCGTTGCTTTACCGGTTCAATCTGCCTCCGGCGAACCATGTGTTCCTGCCGGGGCACAGGATTATGGTGCAGGTACAGTCGAGCTGGTTTCCGCTGTATGACCGGAATCCGCAGACGTTTGTGCCGAATATCTTCTGGGCGAAACCTGGGGATTATAAGAAGGCGGAGCAGCGGATTTATCACACGGCGGGGCAGGCCAGTTTTATTGAGTTGCCGGTGGTTAGGCCTTAGCTGAGGGTATTTGCTACGGGAGCGCGGGAGGGCGTAGGCTTTTAATCGGCCCGGGAGGTTGCCGGGACAGGTGGTATCCGGCCAAAGTCGTGCCTTGTTGGGCGACGCGCGGTGGAACTGCACTGGAGATTGCAATGAGTTTGACTACGTTCTCTACGGAACGAGCGGGTGTGCGCGCAGGGCGTGTCACCGAGCTCCCCACGAAAGTTACTGTTCCCTCCTTATTGGAAAAGAAGACGCTGCGGCGGCCGATTACGGCTGTGACGGCATACGACTATGCGAGCGCCCGGCTGGTGGATGAAGCTGGGCTGGATGTTGTGCTGGTCGGCGACTCGCTGGCCATGGTGATGCAAGGTTACGAAAATACCCTGGCCGTGACGATGGACGAGATGCTGGTGTATACGCGTGGCGTTCGGCGGGCGGTGCGACGGGCGCTGATGGTAGCGGATATGCCGTTTGGGAGCTATCAGCAGGATGACCGCGAGGGGGTTGCGAACGCAGTGCGGTTTGTGAAAGAGGCCGGTGCCGAAGCGGTGAAGCTGGAGGGCGGCCGGGAGCGCAAGGAGCTGGTGCGGCGGATAGTCGACGCGGAGATTCCTGTGATGGGTCATCTGGGCTTGACTCCGCAGAGCGTGCATCGCATGGGTGGATACAAGGTGCAGGGCAAGACGATGGAAGCGATCGACGAGCTGCGGACGGATGCGTTTGCTTTGGAAGAGGCTGGATGTTTTGCGATGGTGCTGGAGGGTGTGCCGCGCGAGCTGGCGAGGATCATCACCGAGGAGATGCAGATTCCGACGATCGGGATCGGTGCGGGACCGGATTGCGATGGACAGATTCTAGTGCTGCACGACATGATGACGATGACGTTTTCGACTCCGGCGAAGTTTGTGCGAAGGTACGCGGATGTGGCCGGCGTGATGCGCGCAGCGTTGGGCGAGTACAAACAGGATGTGGAAGCAAGGACGTTTCCTTCGGATGCAGAGAGCTACCACCTTTCGCAGGAGATGCGAGGGCTGATGGGAGCTTCGGCCGAGGTTTCGAAGTAGACCGGCAAGACGAAGTGACGGTGGATGCGAATTGTAACGAGCGTAGTTGAGATGCAGGCAGTGTGCCGCGAATTGCGGGACGACGGCTATGTTGTGGGATTTGTGCCAACGATGGGCGCTCTGCATGAGGGGCATTTGTCGCTGGCGCGGCGTGCCCGGATGGAGTGCGGGGTGGTGGTGGCTTCGATTTTTGTGAATCCGCTACAGTTTGGGCCGGGAGAGGATTTTACGCGGTATCCCCGGACGTTTGAGGAAGACTGCAGGCGGCTGGAGTCAGAGGGTGTTGTGGTTTTGTTCGCGCCGGAAGCTGGGGAGATGTATCCGGCGGGCGCGGTGACTACAGTGACGGTGGCCGGGGTGGGTGACCGTTTGGATGGAGCTTCGCGGCCAGGGCATTTTACGGGTGTCACGACGGTGGTGACGAAGCTGTTTCATGTGGTAGGCAGGTGTCGGGCTTATTTTGGGCAGAAGGATGCCGCCCAGGTGGCGGTGCTGCAGCGCATGGTGAAGGATCTGAACTTCGATGTGGAGCTGGTGGTTTGCGCGATTGTGCGCGATGTGGATGGGCTTGCGCTGAGCAGCAGGAATAAATATCTGAGTGCGACGGAGCGAGGGGATGCGCTTGTGTTGCATCGGGTATTGCGGCAGGTGGAAGCGAGGATCGCGGCGGGAGAACGGCGGAGTGCGGTGCTGATTGAGGAAGCGAGGCAGGTGCTCGATGGAGCAGCGAGGGTGAGGCTGGATTATCTGGCAGTCGTCGATGCGAGCACGCTGCTGCCGATGGAGACCACAGAGGAGGGAACGCTAGTTGCGATTGCGGCGTGGGTGGGGAGTACGCGGCTGATCGACAATTTTGTTGTTGGGTAATTTTCTTATTGGGTAATCTCGGGAATTCTACCGCGAAGCATTTTTTTCGCAAGATATTTAGCCCGATGAAGACCATTGGGTTCGGGGAGTTCCTTCGTAACCGTCTTCGCCCGTGATTGCACTGATGAAAGACGGCCAGCAGCCGACAGAGGATAGAGGAAGAATATTGGAAGAGGGATCGAAATTTAGGGTGCCTGACACTTCAATCCACGAACTCGCGATTGCGCAGATAGAGCGGCTTTCGCGAAGAGGCTTCCAGCGGCTGGCGCTGCCGGAACCTCTTGAAAACGGCTTTGAGCAGTCGACGTTGGTTCAGCGCTCGGAGCGGCTCTGGATTGAAGGCCTGCTCGCGATCGGTTTCTACAATATTTATGTGATCGCGGATTACCTTCTCCGCGGCGGCGGTTCGTGGTTTGCGCTGCAGCTACGCCTGTGCGTGGTTACACCGATCGCTCTGCTGATTAATATCAGCATACGCTGGACTCCGAAAAAGATTTACCGCGAAACCAGTATCGCGCTGGCGAGCTGCCTGATAGGGATCACACACCTTTATCTCGAAAGCAGGATCGACGCGACCTCATCTGCTTATGCACAGGTTGGGCTGATCGCAACGGTGATCTTCGTCAACGTTGTGATGCGGTTGCAATTTATATATGCAGTAACTGCGTCCGCTATTTTGCTGCTGAGCGATCTTGTGTTTGTGCACCAGGATCACTTTCTGAACGCACCGGAGAAGCTGCTTGGGATCACGTTGGCGGCGTGCGCTATCTCGATGACTGTTGTAGCCAACTACAGCTCAGGACGCGACGAGCGCCTGGGATACCTGATGAGGTTGCGCAGCGAGATACAAAGCAACGAGCTGTCGTTTCTCAATGTAGAGCTGCAGAAGATCTCTTATATGGACAAGCTGACTGGGCTTGCAAACCGGCATTCCTATGCGCAGCAGTTCGCGAAGCTGTGGAGAGAGGCAGCCGATTCGGGAAGATGTCTTTCCGCTATTTTGATTGACATCGATCACTTCAAGATCACGAATGATACGCGGGGACATCTTTACGGCGATCGCGTGCTGGTTCGCGTGGCGTCGCTGCTATCGCAGAGCCTGCGATGCAAGGACGACTTTGCGGCGCGGTTCGGCGGGGAGGAGTTTGTCGTTTTGCTTCCTGGGGCAAACCAGGAGGGCGCGCTGATCGTTGCTGAACGAATCCGCAAACTTGTGGAGGTCGCGGGTTCTCCTGCGCTGCCGGAGAGGGGAAGCCATCCCCGGCTGTCTACTGTGAGTTGTGGAGTGGCGACATGCTGGCCGAGTGAGTCCAACTGCCAGGAAGACCTCGTGGATGCCGCCGATAAGGCGCTGTACCAAGCCAAATCCGCCGGCCGCAACCAGGTTTGCTGGGGAGAGCTTAAAGGTTCCGTGGAGAAGCGCCCGGCCTCTGACCAGCGAGTGCTGCGCGATCCGGCCGTGGACGATGCCAGTCCGTTGACAAGGGTGGATTAGAGACGCTTCGGGGATACGATTCGAACTGATGCTTTTGGTGGCTGCGCTTCTCGCCTACCGCCATAAAGCGGAGAATCTCTGTCCATATTGCGTTCACGAGTCTTCTGAAGCTCCGGTTCGATGTGGTAAATTTTTCGCTACGACAATGATGCCCCCACGGATCAACTGGAGGAACTGCCTTGGCCCTCAAAATTACAGGTCTGTCCAAGACCTATCCCAACGGTGTTAGAGCGCTGAAAGATCTGACGTTGACGATTGGCAATCAGATGTATGGGCTGCTCGGCCCGAACGGAGCAGGCAAGAGCACGTTGATGCGCACGGTGGCAACGCTGCAGGATCCGGACTCGGGGACGGTTCAGCTTGATGATCTGAACGTGCTCACCCAGAAGGACGAGGTGCGCAAGGTTTTGGGATATCTGCCGCAGGAGTTTGGCGTCTACCCGAGGCTTTCGGCGCTGGATATGCTTCAGCATCTCGCCGTGCTGAAAGGCATTACCAACAAGACCGAGCGGACGCAGATGGTGGAAGCACTGCTGCAACAGACAAACTTGTGGGATGTACGCAAGAAGTCGCTCAGTACCTATTCAGGCGGTATGAAACAGCGTTTTGGCATTGCGCAAGCGCTGCTCGCCAATCCAAAACTCATCATCGTCGATGAGCCGACCGCTGGGCTGGATCCGGCTGAGCGCAACCGGTTTCTGAACTTACTCAGCTCGATCGGGTCAAACGTAACTGTGATCCTCTCGACTCACATTGTTGATGATGTGCGGGAGCTGTGCCCACGGATGGCGATTATCTCGAACGGCGAACTTCTGCTCGAAGGCTCGCCGAATGAGGCGCTGGACTCGCTGCGCGGCAAGATTTGGTCGAAGGTCGTCGCTACGGATGATGAACTTCGCGCGCTGGAAGGCAGCTTCAAGGTGATCTCCACTCACCTTATCGGCGGCCTGCACGAGGTTCGAGTGTATGCCGATTCGAGCCCGGGCGATGGCTTCAGACCGGTCGAATCCGGGCTTGAGGATGTCTATTTTATTAATCTTGCGAACCAGGCGAAGAACTAAACCAGCACAGGAGACGACGACATGGCCATGTTCTGGGAGTTCTTCAAGTTTGATCTGAAGTTCCGGTTCAAGAGCATCTCGACTTATATCTATTTTCTAATCTGGACTGCATTCAGTTTTCTTTCCGTTGCCAGTGAGAGCTTTGGGCCGATTGGCAATACGAACGGCAAGATTCTGCTGAATGGGCCATACGCCAATATTTATAACGATATCGGGATCAGCTTCTTCGGTCTGATTGTCATCGCCGCAATTTTTGGCACTGCGATTTTGCGTGACTTTCAGCGCGACACGATCCAGATCCTCTTTACCAAGCCGATCTCGAAGTTTGCGTACCTGGGCGGGCGTTGGGCCGGTTCTTTTGTGGCTACGGTCTTCGCGTTCTCCGGGCTGCTGGTGGGCGAGTTCTTCGGCACCTTCGCTCCGTGGGCGGATCACTCGCGCATTGGCCCGAACCATCTTTCGTGGTATCTGCAGCCGTTCTTTTCGATCGTGGTGTTCCAGATCTTTTTCCTGGGGTCACTGTTTTTTCTTGTCGCTGCGCTCTCCCGCAAGATTTTCATTGTGTATTTGCAGGGCGCAGCGATCTTCATGATCTACATCATCGGCGTAAATGCGTTCGCCTCGACTCGCTCGCTTGAACATTTCTGGTCAGGCATTCTCGATCCGATCGGCTTTCTCTACAGTGACGCGATCGCTCGCTATTGGACGGTGGTAGAACGGAACTCGCAACTTTTTTCGTGGTCGATCCATGCATCCGCTGGGGTTTTTCTCTACAACCGTTTGCTGTGGGGATCGGTTGGTTTGCTCGCCCTTGTGACCGTATGGAAGCTATTTCCCATGTCAGTCGAGGCGTTGACTGCGCGCACGAGTGGCAAACTAGCGGCACGAGCGCGTGAACAAGACATTGCCGAAGCTACCCCGCGCCGCAGCCTAGTCGCTGCCAGACTCCCTTCGATTCATCAGATCTTTGGGCCGGGAACGACACTTGCTCAGCTAGTTTCTCTGACGCGGATACGTATCTCGAATATCCTTCACGAGGTTCCGTTCTGGGGTCTTCTTCTGTTGATGATTGGACTAGCCATCAACAATGGCCACTTCGCGGGCAAGCTCGCGGACAGGAACGTATGGCCGGTGACTTACCTGATGCTGCAATCCGTGGAGGGAGCTGCCGAGCTCTTCTTCTATATTGTGGCCACGCTGTACGCTGCTGAGTTGATCTGGCGCGAGCGCGATACGCAATTCTCAGGCATACATGATGCTCTGCCGATAAGCGAGACGACGGATTGGTTCTCTAAATTGTTCGCGCTATGTTTCGTGGAGCTTGTTCTGCTGACCGCAACCGCGCTTTGCGGGATTTTGATGCAGACCCTTGCAGGCTACTACCACTACGAACTTTTCCAATATTTCAAAGAGCTTTATCTCATCACTTTTCCGCAGATACTGACGTTCGCACTGTTTGCGCTGTTCGTCCAAACAGTGGTTTCCAACAAGTTCATTGGCCATGGAATCGTCATCGGCACGTTCGTCATTACGCCGATCCTATTCAACTTCGGGTTGGAGAATACGCTTTACCTGATTGGGAACACTCCACCCTATACGTACTCGGATATGAACGGGTATGGCCACTTTGTGCCGGCTATGTTCTGGTCGATTACGTACTGGCTCGCGATTATGGCGGTGCTCGCCGTGATCTCGATCGCGCTGGCTCGGCGCGGCTCAGAGGATGGTTGGGCTGCACGCATGAAGCTTGCGCGGCAGCGTGCTCCGCGGCTTATTCCCGCTATGACGGTACTGCTTTTGATCGCAGTCGGCAGCGGGTGCTGGTACTACTACAACGCTCATGTTCTGAATGAGTATCTGACCGCGAAAGCCAGGCGGCATATCCAGGCGGACTATGAGCGCCAGTTCAAGAAGTATGAGAACGTGCCGCAGCCTAAGATTATCGCGGTCGACTCCAATATCAACATCTACCCGGAACGGCGTTCGTTCGATGGGACGGGGCACTTCGTACTGCAGAATAAGACCACGGAGCCAATCGGCCAGGTACACATCACGAATCAGAGACAGTCGCTGTCGAATGTCCATTTTGACCGGCCGTTTCATATGATCTCTTCGAGTCCGCGCGATCTGTATACGATCTATCAGTTCGAGACGCCGCTTGCTCCGAGTGACAAGGTCAATATGACCTTCAACGTCGGGTACACCAGTCATGGCTTCCGAGATGGAAGTGAACGACCCGAACTGGCTTACTCGGGTACGTTCTTCGATGCCGATTACTTCCCCACAATCGGCTATTACCCGACCATCGAACTGGACGATCCGAGACGGCGCAAGGAGGAGAAGCTGCCGGATCAGGAGTTGCTTCCGCATCGCGGGGATCCTGTGGGGACGGTGACGAATCTTTTTTCGCCGCACTCCGATTGGATCAGCTACCGTACGACAGTGAGTACCTCGGACTCTGACTCGGAGGGTAAACCGCAGATTGTTATTTCACCCGGCTATCTGACTCGCGACTGGCATGAGAATGGCCGCCACTACTTTACCTACGATATGGGTGACGTTAAGACGCTCGATTTTTACGCATATATCTCGGCGCGCTACGACGTGAAACGCGAGATGTATCAGGGTGCGAACAGTCCGATTGCGATTGAGGTCTATCACATTCCTGAACACAACTATGACGTCGACGACATGATTGCGGCTTCGAAGGCGGGCCTAGCTTACTACGAGAAGAACTTCAGCCCGTTTCAGTTCCGTCAGTACCGGATTCTGGAATTTCCCCGGTATCGCACTTTTGCACAGTCCTTCCCGAATACTGTTCCCTTTTCTGAGGGGATCGGATTTATTGGCCGTTTGGAGAAACCGACCGATATCGACTTCACGTACTTTGTAACTGCGCACGAGCTCGGCCACCAGTGGTGGGCGCACCAATTGGTTGGAGCGCGGGTCGAGGGATCGAACATGCTGTCCGAGACACTGGCCGAGTATTCTGCGTTGATGGTGATGCAGCAGAAGTATGGCAGCGACCAGATGCATCGGTTTCTGAAGCATGAGCTCGATGGCTATCTTCGTGGGCGGGCAGGGGAGATTCGCAAGGAGCGGCCTGTGGTGCTGGTGCAGAATGAGCCTTATGTCTGGTACCAAAAGGGCGGACACGTAATGTATACGCTCGCGGACTACATCGGCGAGGACAAGCTCAATCTGGCTCTGCATAACTTCCTGATGCAGTATCGGTATGCGAATGCGAACGATTCGCAGAGCGGGCCTTATCCGGATACGCGGCAGTTTGTGGATGCGCTGCGCGCCCAGACTCCTCCGGAGCTTCAGTACTACATTACGGATGCGTTTGAATCGATTGTTCTGTACGACAACAAAACGGTAAGCGCGACGGTGACGCAGACGCCGGATAAGAAGTACAAGGTTACGCTTACCGTGCAGGCCCGCAAACTGAAAGCCGACGGTAATGGCGCGGAGTCGCCGATGCCTTTGAACGACTACATTGACATTGGGGTCTTCGTCGGGAAGAAGGACGAAGAGAAGCCGCTGTACCTGAAGAAGGAAAGGATAAGCCAGGCAAGCCAGACCTTCGAGATTGTCGTGGATCAGATGCCGACACGCGCCGGCATCGATCCGTACAACAAGCTCATCGATAGAATCCCCGATGACAACATGATTGATGTTGTTGCTAAATAGGGGAACTACTGGCCGTTGGCGATCTAAGGCTTGTTTGGTTCCACCTTGCCAGCGAACGCGTCGGAGATAAAGTTGATCATGTGTTCTCGTGCAAGCACACCGGCCCATGGCTCTGTGCTCGGACGGCCAGCGAAGTTTCCTCCGAGAGCGCCGTGATCTTCCCGTGGAAAGAGAAGGAGCTGTACCGGAACGCCTTCCTGTCGCAACGCGCGATACATCTCTTTGGACTGGCCTTCGGGATCTGTTGTGTCGCTCTCGCCCTGAAGCAGCATGAAGGGAGTCTTCGCGTGTTCGGCATAAGCCAGCGGGCTTTGCCGCCATGCGCTCTCGAAGTGCCGCCACGGTTGTCCCGTATACCAGCGGTCTCCGTAGGAGCCGGATTCGGTGCCGTACTCGCTGAACTGATCGATGACAGGAGCGCCACTGACGATGGCTTTGAAGCGCGTGGTCTTTCCTTCCACGAAGCCGGCCATCTCGCCGCCATAGCTATAGCCGATCAACGCCATACGATCGGGATCGATGGGCGATGTGCGCAGGACTTCATCGATGCCGGTCATGATGTCGAGGTAGTCTCCGTTACCCATGTCATCTTTGTTGGCCGCTTCAAATTCGACACCGTATCCAGTGCTTCCGCGGGGGTTCGTGACCAAGACAGCCCAGCCCTTGCCCACGAGGAGATTGGTAAGAGGCGAATAGGAATCGGTGAACTGGCCTCTGGGGCCGCCATGGACATTGACCACCATCGGAACCTTTCCGGATGAAGCCTGGGGCGGCAGATAGAGAAGACCTTCAATTGTGAAGCCTGCACGCTTCCAGATAACGGGCTTCGACGGAGCTGCCAACCAGGAAGAGGGCACTGTCTCGGGCTGTTCGAGCCGCTTGCCCGGTTGATCGAGCGAGGTGGTCATATATACGGCTGCCTCTGATGTGCTGGAGCTACCGAGGTAGACGTATGCCTTTGCTTTGCCTTGCTGGCGTAATGCTGAGATTGTGGGCATGCCGAAGTCGAGCAGCCTGGCGTGACCATCGTTGAGATCGATCAGGGCGACGGTGCGCTTCATGCCATGGGTGATGCTGACCAGGACGCTGTGGTCGTCTTCCGAGACTGCCAATTGATCGGCGGCCAGTGTGCTGTCTTTCAAATTGACGGTGAGGTTATGGAGTTTGGAGCTGGCGAGATCGAAGGTGAAGATGTCGGAGCAACCCTCAGGCGAATCCTTCTCACATTTTGCAAAGAGCACGAGGCTGTTGCCCTGATGGGTGAATGCGACGCGGTGCGTGGATTCCGGGAGTCCGGCGATTTTCTTCTGGTCGGAGGGGTCTTGCGCGGAGACGATCCAGCCGACGGTGCTTGGGCCCAGATCGCGAAGGCGTGCGTGAGTGAGCACGACGAGTTTGTCCGACTGCTCGGACCACGCGACGGAGTCCGGATCGGTCAGCGTGGGGACTTCGCGTGACTTCCAGGTTTTTGTGTCCAGCAGATAAAGGCGGCGGAGGGTTTCATCATGTTCGACCCAGACGACATCCTTTTTGTCCTTGCGATCGCGAGCACGGGATGCAGGATCCGGATCGCCGGCTACTACGGCGAGGGTATGTCCATCGGGGGAGATGGAGTAAGACATGACGCCGACAGGACTTGCAGGCTCGTTAGGAGCGGGAACTCTCTCGATGGAGACCGCAGACGATTCGCCACCATCGAGCGGGAGACGGTAGAGCTTGGATTTGCCGTCGCGCATGGAAAGAAACAGGATTCCGCTACCGTCGGGGAGATACTCCGGATTTCTCTCGGACGAAGATTCACCCTGATTGAAGGTGAGTTGGCGATAGGGGCTACCGTCAGTACTTAGCAGCCAGAGGTGCGTTCTGCCGCCGTCTGCAGTGCTGTCCTGCACTGTCACTACGACGTGTTTGAGATCGGGCGAGAGCTGGGGGCTCGAAATGGTGCGCATCTTGCGCAGATCTTCGTTCGTGGGGAAATGCTGCTGCGCTGCGAGAGACGTGCTGATTACAGCAAGCAAAATTGTTGCACCGAGTTTGCCCTTCATTTCGATCTCCTAAATCTGTTCGGAAAAATGTGAAAAAGGAAGCGACGATTGGAATTGTTTCGAAACGTAAGAATTAATCCCTCAACAGTTGTTGGTTACGGTTGAGTTCCTCCGGATCTCCTTCTTGCCGCTGCTGGTTCTTGAGGACCCGGTGTTGCAGAAGCAGTAGCCGCGGGCGCGGGCGCTGCAGATGGCGACTCGGACGGAAGAGGAGGATCGTCGTAGAGGTACAGTGCGTTGAACAGATACCGGTATGTTCCGTGCGCCTGTCCTCGTTGTTGCGGTTTGAAGCCGTAGAGCAGGATGCGCCCGCGTCCGTAGGAGAGTTGCAGGGCAGAGATCTTGTCGTGCAGGACCTCAGAGTGGATAATCATTCCGCTTTCCAGCGGATCTGTCTCCTTAGCGTACTTTGCAAGGACGACACCCTTGAATCCGGGCAGTGTTTCGAAGGCCGGCCCTCGTTCGAACATCACCACGGGAGACATGGGCACACCGAAGTTGATCGGGATGTCGGGATGTTCCATCTCCATGCGGAGCAGCGATCCGGCGCAATAGAACTTGTCGTTCCCAAGGCCCTGCAATACATTCCGAACCGGTAGCGACAAGAGGGGAATGAGGCTGGATGCTGATTGATTGAAGGCAACCAGCGTGCCTCCCAACTGAACGAACTCGCGGAGATTGTTCAGACCATCCTGCTCAATGCCTCCCGCGTACTGTCCTGGAACCGATCCTACGCGGAAGCCAGTCATCAACTGGCTGCTGTTCATGTCCGGGAGGATGATGACGTCGTATCGGCTGCGTAGTCCGGCGGATCGGATATCCGCGTTGTAGATGCTCTTGGCGTCGTAGTTGTAGTTCTCGAGAATCCACCTGGTCCAGCCCTCGTCGATCGAGGCATTCCATGGACGATAGAGGCCGATCTTTGCCTTCTTGATTGGGATGACGTGAGCAGGAGCCGCTGGAAGAGAGACTGCACCGACAGAGAATTTCGTGGCGAGATCGGTGATGGCAGAACGACTGAGCCCGCTGATTACAAAGGCTCCCTTCTCGTTCCCTTCCGCTGTTTTCACAGTGTCCGATGCGAGAGAAACACTGCCGCCTTGTGCCAGGGCTGCATTCACCAACTGAAATGCTGCGTTTGGTTTGTGGCTGACGACGAAGAGTGAGCCTTCGCCGACGACCTGGGCTTCGGGCAGCTTGACGTGGTCAATCTTCGCCATTGCGGTTCGTTGCGACTGCTCCAGAGGATCGGTGACGGTGTCGGTTGCAACTCCCATCTGTAGCGGAAGAGTCCAGCCGGTGATGTCGTACGGCAAATGCGCTCCTGCAGCCGTCTCTCCTGTCGCTGCGAGTGGATAGACCTGGCGCTCCAACAACTCTTTGGCCATCGGCGAAAAGGGTTGATCCATCGGGATCACCCACGAGCCCGCGGGATAATCGATGCCATTTGCTTTGAAGCCGGGCTTGGTCTGATAAACGTCCAGACCGTTGTCGATTATCTTTTGCGCGAGCAGTCCAGCCTCCGGCACATCGGCCTGATGGGAGCTGATGACATAGGCAAACGGAGGCTCTGTGCGATGGATATTGTCCCGGGCAGCCTGATAGCGGTTGTAGAGCAAGGTCTCATGATTTTTGGCCGCGAGATCGAGCACCGACATTGACCCGCCCACCATGTAATCCACGGCATCCTTGAGGCGCCACCATCCACCTTCCCATGGGGTTGTGTACATCGTCAGCGCACGAAGGTCTTGAGATTCTCTAGGAAACTCATCGACGGTGTAGAAACGGGGAGTCGCATAGCGATACAAGGCCGTTTCAGTAAAGAAGGAGATCTCGTTGCGAAAGACGCCGGCCCAATCAGTAAAACCCGCATACCAGTTGTCGAATCGTGACTCGTGGATAGCGCCTGGCATATTGTGCTGATCGAGGTACGCCGTCATGTTGGTCCCAATCACGTTCAGCCAACTGCGCACATAAGGACTGACGTTGCTTGAGATTGGATCGGCGAACGGCGGGATCCAGATGCGTGCCGGGAACGGAGCCGTTTGGTGCTGGCAGTAGAAGATGACGGGGCTGTACTCGATCTCCGTCTTCGTCACCACCTGCTCTTCTTTCATGTTCATCATGTAGCCGTCGCGATTGTTGTCGTGGCCGACGTACTCCTGATAGAGCCACGGCATGGGAGCAACCTCATACTTCGTCCCGACGTTCTGCCGGTACCACGAGACGATCATGTCCTGACCATCCGGATTCAGGGTTGGCCACAAGACCAGGATGACGTTGTTCAAGATCGCATCGATCTCGGGGTCGTTTTTTGCGGAGACGAGCTTGTAGGCCAAAGCAATCGAGTGCTGGCCACCGGCGACTTCCGAGGAGTGCAGCCCTCCATCGATATGAACGATCACCTTTGTGTCGTGCGCGAGCCTGCGGGCCTGCTCGTCGTTCAGGCCATCGGCTGTCGCTAACTGGCGCGCCATTTTCTTGTATTCATCCAGCCTGGCGAGATTCTCCGGCGACGAGATCACGGCCACTTCAATATCGCGGCCTTGAGTGGTCTTCCCGACTGTAAACATCTTCATGCGGTCGGTGCTGGCTGCCAGAACATGAAAATATTTGACTGACTCTTCATAGTTGGCGAGGTAGAAATCGTCGCCGGGCGTGTGCCCCAATACGGATGATGGAGTGGGTATCTGACCTTGGAGTGGGCCTCCAAACACGAGGAAGAGACAGGTACACCACAACCACACGCGCTTCGAGAAGCTCATTGGGTATCCTTTCAGGATGTTTTGGACCTAAGGTGAGACTCTATGGACGAGAAGAGCGAAACTCGTTCAAAAGGGGCATTCAAACGACTGCTAGAAATAGCAAAAGCTATAGAAAGAGAAACGAAATGCCAACTTGCCTGTTAAGCAACCAATCAGAGCAATAGGGAGAATCAGGTATCTGATATTTCCCGCTTTTGGGTGAACGACGTAACTTTAATGAAATTTCCGGGAAAAACAAAGACGAAGATTTATGTTTTGTTTGAATTCTGCGAGGGAATTCACGGTAGAATCCAGGTTCTACCAACGAATGAACGGAGTGCTGGCCAAGGATACCAAGCAAGAGGTCTTTATCTGCTCGCCTAGTAGTTTTTCTAGTAGTCGTGTGAACGGGAAAGTTTGACTATTGGATAGGGTCCCGGACTCAATGTTCTCGATGGGAGGGCGATTAGCAACGCAAATGGACTTTCATTTGAAGCTCGTTGTGCCAAGCGACCCCCGTTTCTTGTCGATTGCCCGTAATGCGGTAAGCGAGGTAAGTGCGATTTGTGGTTTGTCTGAGGAGGCATGCCAAGGAGTCACTTTGGCTATTGACGAGGCCCTGGCGAATGTCATACGACATGCTTACAAGAATCGTTATGACCAGGAGATCGAATTGGATTTTCAGGTGAATGCCGATCGAATTGTATTTAGACTCCTCGACCAAGGCGAACCGCCGGATCTGGCCAGGATATGCGGGGAGCCTTTGAATGACGTCTCGTTGAGCGGGAGAGGAACGCATTTGATGAGGGCAATCATGGACGAGATGACCTATGAACAAAGCTCGGGGAAGAACCAACTCAGGTTGGTCAAGAACCTTCCCGGTACGCAGGTAAGCACAGCCGATAGGTAACCGGCTCCCGAAGTGTATGGTGAAGGGTAGATCACACAAGGGTTTGTAGCCGTAATCGAGGATGAATATGCAAAGAACGATGGAGGCTACAACACGGTCAGCAGGAACCATTACGATCGTCGATCTCGTGGGTCAGATAGACCTCGGCAGTTCACCAGTTCTGCGAAAGACGCTGCTAGATACGTTGAAGACGACAAACCATTTGGCAGTCAACCTGAGCGGTGTGAGCTACATCGATAGCTCCGGGATTGCCTCGTTGGTTGAGGTGCTGAAGGCAGCACAGGATTCCAAGAAGCGGCTTGTTTTGTTTGGGCTTGGGGGAGCCGTTTTGCAGGTGTTGCAACTGACGCGGCTGACCGGAGTTTTTGAAATAGTCCAAACCGAGGAACAGGTGCTCCATGCGTGAATGCCCACAGTTCGATGCCGCATCCGACATCGGTCGCCGCACGGCTGAGATGCTGGCTTCGATGGGAGGGTCCACGCATTGAAAGCCTCAGAGAGAATCGCAGCGGTACCAGCCCGGGTAGGCTTTAGGACTATAAGCAGCCTGGCCTACATCGGCGATTTGGCGAACCTCGCGGGCCAATCTGCGTATTTCACTTTTGTGGCCCCGTTCCGGGGTCGACGGCTGCGGCCTCAGCGAGCTTTTCATCAAGCGATGGCTATCGGCGTGGAAGCCATACCGATTGTGTCGCTGATCACGTTTTTTGTCGGCTTGATTATGGCTCTGCAAAGCGCCTATGAACTGCGCAGGTTAGGGGCCATGCAGTTAGTAGCCGGGGCCGTGGCCGTTTCGATTCTTCGCGAACTTGGGCCGTTGCTTACCGCTATCGTCGTCATCGGCCGTTCGGGGTCCGCCTTCGCAGCGGAGATCGGTACCAAGAAGGTGACCGAAGAGGTGGATGCTCTGAAGACGATGGCTTTTGATCCGGTTGCATTTCTGGTCGCGCCAAAGTTTTTGGCTATGCTGTTCATGATGCCGGCTCTTGCTATCTGGGCCGATTTCATGGGTGTGGTGGGAGGCTGTGTCTTCGGAGTCGCGGCAGCGAATTTTACAATCGTCTCTTATTTCCAGACCACGCGCGACGCGATTTTTACGCGCGACATCTACACCGGACTTATCAAGAGTGTCCTTTTCGGTCTGGTCATCACGGCAGTCGGATGTAAGGAGGGTTTTTCGACAGGGGCCGGCGCCGAGGAGGTGGGACGCTCGACAACTGCAGCGGTAGTTACTTCGATTGCCCTCGTTATTTTGGTGGACCTGGTATTTACGAGCTTGTTCTACGTTATCAATCCTTCTTGAGCAGGAGCACATCCATGGTGTTAAGGCATCTGCAGATCGTGAAATCTCAGGTATTGATTGGCGCTGAGCCGGTTACTATCGCGGCGGCGGAGGGAGGTTGCGGGGATGCCTGAACCTTCTGATGATGTAGCAATTTCAGTGGTCAACCTCCGCGTAAGCTACGGCGAGCGCGAGATTCTTCACGGCATCACGTTCGACGTGCGTCGAGGGGAGACCATGGTGATCCTGGGCGGGTCAGGTTCAGGCAAGAGCACTCTGTTGAGAACACTGGTTGGTTTGGAAAAGCCGACCTCCGGCGAAGTTTGGATTCAAGGCGCCAACACTGCAAAGATTTCCGATCGCGAGATGGACTCGATTCGCAAGAAGATGGGTATGTCATTCCAGGGCTCGGCGCTGTTTGGATCGTTGACTGTGGGCGAAAACGTCGCACTTCCTTTGCAGGAGCATACTGATCTCGAAGAATCCACGATCAGGGTGATGGTAAGGATCAAGCTGGGACAAGTCGGTCTGGGCAATTTTGAGGATTACATGCCTTCGGAGCTTAGTGGAGGCATGAAAAAGCGGGCCGCTGTGGCACGCGCACTGGCCATGGATCCCGAGATACTGTTTTTCGACGAGCCATCAGCTGGACTGGACCCCATCATCGCTGCGGGACTCGACGAACTGATTCTGGAGCTCAAGAAGGCTTATGCCATCACGATGGTGGTGGTGACGCATGAATTGGCCAGCGCTTTTCTAATCGCGGACCGCATGGTCTATGTCGACCGCGGGAACATCATTGCCTTAGGCACTAAAGAAGAGTTCCGAGCGAGCGATCATCCGCGCGTTCGCCAGTTCCTGGACCGGAGGCCGGAGCCTGAGGTGGTCCAGGAACTCGATTACCTGCAGATGCTCACCGAGGACCACAAAAAGAGAACCTGAGAGCCTGGAGCCATTGAAGATGAGGAAGCTATGAACAATACGCGAGAACAGGCATTGGTCGGCATCTTTGTTTTGGTTGCGGCTGCCCTGCTGATCGGGACCCTGCTGGCCGTATCCGGCACCTTTTCCTCCGGAGGCGTCCCACATCACACCTACTTCAAGTCCGCCGGGGGCCTGATGCCTGGCGCGATGGTTCGCTATGGTGGCATGGAAGCAGGCAAGGTCGACGGAGTGCACGTAGACCCCAATGACTCGACGCGCATCGAGGTCGACTTCCGCGTGCGTCCTAATATTCCTGTAAAGACCGACAGCGTGGCGAAGATCTCTGCTTTGGGAGCCCTTTCCGATAATTACGTGGAGATCGGGACCGGGACCAAGGACGGGCAGCTCGCCCCGCCTGGCAGCGAACTCAAATCGGCCGAGACACTTGGAATCGGTGACCTCGGCGACATGATTGGCAGTCTGACCCCGATTGCCAAACAGACGATGCAGACACTGGACCAGCGTCTTACCGAACTGCACGTGACGATTGCCCGCGTCAACGACCTTTTGAACGACAGGAACCGCGCGAACATAGGCGGAAGTCTGGGCAACCTGAACGCCATGCTTGCCGAAGACAGGCCAAAGGTTTCAGCCAGCTTAGATAATGTCCAAACGGCGACCGCGAAGCTCACCCCCTTGCTCGACAACCTCAAGAAGACCATGGATGAGGCGAACACGACCCTGGGCCACGTTGACTCTCTAGTAGTAGAGAATCGCGAGGACATCCGAACAATCGTTATCGAGCTGAAACAGACTCTGCTTACCGCTTCTTCGCTCATGGAACAGCTTAAGAACACTACGGAAAGCAACTCCGACAACATTGACCAAATTATTTTGAATTTGCGCACTACAACCGAAAACATGAAAGAACTGACGGATTCATTGAAGGACAACCCTTCATTGCTTATTCGTGGAAGCGCGGAGAAAGACCGAAAACCCGGCCAAAAGTGAAGCAAGTTTTACCAGGGATCGCCGAGAGTGTCTGAGCGGCTAGTTCCCGCGGAGAGCAGCAAGAGAGTATTGGCAGGCAGGAGTTGATAACAAGTGTAAGGCCCTTGAAGCAATATCGAGTGCCTACGGAAGAGGTAGTTTATGTATCGAATGGCCCGACTCGCTTTGATAGCGTCGCTCATCCTAAGTCTTAACGGCTGCGCCAAGAGTAAGCCCATCCACTACTACACGGTCGGGCTCCCCTTGGCGCCTACAATGACGACAAGCGCGCGCCCCCTGTCTTTGCTGGTTGGAAACATTATGGGGGCAGACATATATCGGAACACGCCGATCGTGTATCGCGTTGGCCCCAACGAGATTGGAGCGTACCAGTACAGTCGTTGGGTGGAGCCACCGGTCGAGTTGGTAAGGAGCAAATTGATACGCGTGTTGAATGCTTCAGGCGATTATCAGTCGGTGACCAGCCTTGGAAGCAGTTCGGACGGGCAATTCGTGGTTCGCGGCAGGCTCTACGAGTTTGAGGAAGTCGACGGTACGAATATCACTGGACTCGTGTCCATGGAGTTTGAACTCTATGATCGAAAGTCGGGCAAAGTCTTGTGGACGCATTTTTATTCCCAATCTGAACCGGTCCAGAGCAAGGACATCCCAGCGGTCGTGTCGGCGCTGGATTCGAACCTCGATCATGGACTGAAGGAGGTCGCCGCCGGACTCAACCAGTATTTCGCTGCGAATCCCGTCAGCAAGTCTTGAGGTATTTGAATCCGTAATCGCGAAAAGCATACGCTGGACATGGCTCCAGGAGAATCGATTGGCTTGAATTGAGTTCGCGTAATCGGAAGCGTCCCCAGCGGTTTTGTTATGCGAAATACGCTTGTCGTAGTTCGTTCCACTTGGGTTGACTCCGAGTTTGATCGGAGAAAAGATGATCTCTCTTTTAACGAATATGAACATACGGCGGAAGCTGCTGCTCGCCGGACTCCCGCTGGCGCTGCTGGTGATCCTCGCGACGGCGTACTCTTCGTTCTCAAGTAAGGGGATCGACACCGCGTACAGCCGGTTGATCGACAATGACGTGAAAACGCTGCAGAGTCTCTCTGTAGCCCGAGCCCATGCGAACCGAATCGGCCTCTTCCTCTACGAGGAGATCACCGAGCCATCCCCTGATAAAAAGGTCCGGATCGATGCAGAGCTAGATCTGATCTACGCCGATTTTCAGAGGCAAATCGGGGACGCCCTGATCCAGAGCCCCAATCACGCCAAGGAGATCAAAGCGGCTGCGGCTCTTTTCGATAAAGCGTTCTCCGATGCACGTCCGGTTCGTACCGCAGCGATGGCGAACAACACCGAAGAGGCCCTCAGCCTGATGCGTGGCGTTGCGGGCACCGAATTGCAGCAGGCACGGCAGGCAGACATCAATCTGGTTAATGAGATACGAGCGTCCCTCGACCAGCAATCTGACGATCTTACGAGAAAAACTCACCGCGCCATTCTGATCACATGCCTGGTCGTCTTACTTGGCCTCGCTGCCACTCTAACCTTCACTGTTTATATCGTTCAAACTCAAGTGATCTCCGAGTTGCTCGATGTACGCAGCAGCGTGCAGGCAGTTGCCGATGGGCAGCTGGATCAAACCATCCCCTATCTGACCCAAACGAATGAAATTGGTGCAATCAGCCGAGCATTAAGTACCCTTCAGGCGAATGCTCAAGAGCGCGAAATGCAACACTGGGTGAAGGCTGAAGTTTCAGGCATCACCGAGCAGCTGCAATATTCCGAAAATTTTGAAGCGGTTGGGAGATGCTTGTTTTCGCGCCTCTCGAAGTCGATCCCGCTTCTCTATGGAGCTCTTTATGTCTCCAACGAGAGTCGCACTCGCTTTATTCGCGTCGGCGGCTTTGCGCTCGACGTACGAGACCGCGCTCCAGAATTTGCTATCGGCGAAGGACTCGTTGGGCAGGCTGCAGTCGAACGCCGGACCCTGGTAGTTCCTGCAAACGAAGGTGACCATGTCCTTGTTTCGACCGGGATGGGAACTCTAACGCCCCATACTCTCTTGTTCATGCCGGTGGTCAATCAAGGAGTGGCGGTGGGAGTGTTGGAAATGGCGCCGGCTTCACCGATATCAGAGCGTCAGCAGGCATTCCTGGATGCACTGCTGCCTGCCCTGGCCATGAACTCGGAGATATTGTCCGCCAACATCCGGACCAGAAAGCTTCTTGAACAGACCCAAGCCCAGGCTGAAAAGCTCGCTGCCTCCGAACGCCTGATCATTGCCCGCAAAGAGGAACTCGAGGCCGGCAACCGAGCTCTGGAGGCGTCGGAGGCGGAGCTGCGGCGCGCTAAGGAAGTTGCAGAAGAGGCCACAAGAATCAAATCGGATTTCCTTGCCAATATGAGCCACGAGATTCGGACACCGATGAATGCCATCATAGGCATGGCGCATCTGGCTCTGAAGACCGAACTCAATCCCCATCAGAGCGGTTATATCCGAAAGATCCAACAGTCTGGCCAGCTCCTGTTGGGCATCATCAACGATATATTGGATTTTTCAAAGATCGAGGCGGGCAAATTATCCATCGAGAACATCGACTTCGATATTGAGAAGGTGCTGGAGAACGTCGGAACTCTGATCTCCGAGAAGGCCTCGGCTAAAGGTCTGGAGCTGATCTTCGACATCGATCACCGAGTTTCCACTCACCCGAAAGGCGACCCGCTTCGCCTCGGGCAAATCCTTATCAACTACTGCAATAATGCCGTCAAATTCACAGAGCGCGGCGAGATCGTTATCAAGGGTCGTGTCAAGGAAGAAGACGAAAAAGGCCAACTGGTTTATTTTTCGGTCAGCGACACTGGCATCGGCTTGACCGAAGAGCAGATGGGCCGTCTTTTCCAGGCGTTCGAACAGGCAGATGCCTCGACCACACGCCAACACGGAGGTACGGGCCTGGGGCTTGCCATTTCCAAAAAACTGGCGCAGCTAATGGGTGGCGATGTTGGAGTTACCAGTGAGGTGGGAAAAGGAAGCACATTCTGGTTTACCGCTTATCTCGCAAAGGGCGACGCCGCAGTTACGCGTCTCGCCCCGTCCGAGCTTCGGGGTCGACGCGTTCTGATTATCGACGACAATGCGCAGGCTCGTGAAATTGAGTCGACCATGCTGACCAGCATGACATTCCAGGTGCATGAAGCGGCGTCCGGCCTGGAGGGAATCGAGATGGTTCAGCAAGCCGCTGACCGCAAAGAACCCTATGACATCGTCTTTGTCGATTGGCAGATGCCTGGCCTCGACGGCATCGAGACCGGCAAACGGATTCGTGCACTACCGGGGTTAGCAGTCCGACCGCACCTTGTGATGGTGACAGCCTATGGCCGCGAAGAGGTCTTGAAGCAGGCTGAGGACGCAGCGTTCGACAATATTCTCATCAAACCCATAACGCCTTCGATGCTCTTCGACTCAGCCGTCCAGGTCCTGGGTGGCGACCAGCAGCCGGTGCGCCAAGTCGAGGTCGGTCCAACTCTCAACCTCGAGCAACTACGCGGCGCACGAGTGTTGCTCGTAGAGGACAACGAACTCAATCAGGAGGTCGCGATGGGGCTGCTCGAGCCTGCCCGCATGTCTATCGATGTAGCAGAAAATGGCGAGGTTGCGGTCCGGATGGTGGACAAGCATGATTACGACCTCGTGCTGATGGATATGCAAATGCCGGTAATGGATGGGGTCACTGCGACAAAGGCAATCAGATCTAACCCGCGCTTCCGCGACCTACCAATCATCGCAATGACCGCCAACGCGATGGACGCAGACCGCGAGATGTGTCGGCAAGCGGGTATGAACGACCATGTGAGCAAGCCCATCGATCCTGATGCGATGTTTGCAACGGTGATGAAGTGGATAAAGCCTCGCGCTCTATCCTCGGGACCCCCAACTAGGAGAGTTGAGGCTGCCTCCTCACAGGATCTCCCCGGGCTTCCCGAAATTGACGGTGTCGACATCAAGGATGGCCTCAAGCGAGTAGGGGGAAACAGCCGTCTTTACCGGGACCTACTTATGAAGTTCGCGGCCAAACATAGTGACGCGGGCCTGCAGATCACAGATGCTCTGCGAATTGATGACCGCAACACGGCTGAGCGAATCGCGCACACAGTAAAGGGAGTCGCCGGCAACATCGGTATCAAACCGGTGCAGTTCGCCGCTGAGAAGTTAGAGAAGTCTATTCGCGAGAGCGATTCGGCGGTCGAAACAGTGCTCCACGATTTCACCTCAGTCTTGCGCACCCAAATCGATGCCATTGAGCAGGCGTTGCCCCTGGAGACACTCTTGCTCCAAGTCGAATCGAGAAATAGCTTCGATCCCATTGCGGCTTCACATGAGATCGCACGACTGCGGAGCCTGCTCCAGGCCAGCGACGGTAATTCAGAGGAGGCGTTTCGCACTTTGCAAAGCGCTCTCGCGGGCCAAGTCGAAAAGGCGCGATTGGACGCACTCGGCGCAGACATTAACGATTTCGACTTCACAGGGGCACTGGCGAAGCTGGACGAAATCGCTAAAGAGCACAGCTTAAATCGCGAAGAGGTTAAAGGATGAACACTGAAGCGAAAACCGTATTACTTGTCGACGATGAACCCGCAAACATCCAAATTGTGAACTCGATTCTCAAAGACATCTACAAGACCCGCATTGCGACGAACGGCGCCAAAGCTTTGGAACTCGCCAACCAATCCCCGGCCCCAGACCTGATTCTCCTCGATGTCATGATGCCTGAAATGAACGGGTACGAAGTCTGCTCCCGTCTCAAATCGGCGGACCATACGCGGGATATTCCCGTGATCTTCCTGACAGGCCAAACCGAAATTGATGATGAAACGAAGGGTTTCGAAGTGGGCGCGGTCGATTACATCCATAAGCCGTTCTCACCAGCGGTCGTTCAAGCCAGAGTACGCACACACCTTGTGCTCCGCGGTATACGTGAACAGCTAGCGAGCCAATTGCAGACGATCAGGGGTGAAATGGACACGGCCCGACAGATTCAATTGTCCATATTGCCGCGGGAGGTTCCGGCAATCAAGGGTCTGGACATTGCCGCCCGTTATATTCCTATGACGTCGGTGGCGGGCGACTTCTACGACTTCATCCGCATCGATGAGAGCCGCGTCGGAATTCTAATGGCAGATGTATCGGGCCACGGCATGCCCGCCGCGCTCATATCTTCCATGCTCAAGATTGCCCTGGATGGCCAAACTCCGTATGCGTTGGAGCCTACTCGCGTATTGGCTGGGCTGAATCGAGCTCTATGTGGAAAATTCCAAGGTCACTTCGTCACGGCCGCCTATGTCGTTGTCGACACGGAGAAGCAAAGCATCCTCTATGCGGGTGCGGGACACCCCCCGCTCATCCTCATGGACTACGCAGCAGGGAAGGCCCGCGACTTCGTCGAGAACGGTTTGTTCCTTGGTACCTTCCCGGAGGCAACATACACCGCGGTCGAGATCCCATTTAAACCGGGAGATTGGGGTGTGCTTTACACTGACGGACTCCTGGAAATGACCAGCCCATCCGAGGAGCAATTCGGGTTGGATCGCGCCAAGCTGTTTCTCCAGAAGAATCAGGACTTGCCGGTTGAACAATTTGTCGACGGGCTTTTGGATGAGTTAGCGCAATGGTCCGGGCTTGCTGCCGGCCGGGAACCGGAGGACGATGTCACCCTGCTGGCTTTTCACTTCGCCAGACCGCCAGATCAGGGAGGATAGTGGACACCATATAGTTGAAAACACTATACTTATGCGGTAGTTTCAGGGGCTTGGAACAGGGCCTACTTGCCTATGCAGAATTTGCTGAAGATGAGGTTCAAGATGTCGTCGGCTGTTGTGGTGCCCGTCAGGGTGTCGAGGGATTGTAGCGATTCGTAGAGATCGAGGAGAATCATCTCGTGGGGGATGGCTGTTTCGGCGGCTTTCCGGGCCTGGGTTAGGGCGGTAAGTGCTTTAGAAACAGCCTGCTGCTGGCGGAGGTTGGTGAGGATTGCCGTCTCTGCAGGGGGAGTTTCTTTGGTGAGGAGGGAGAGGATCGCCTGGCGTAGTTCGGCAATGCCGGCTCCTGTCAGGGCGGAGGTTTCGAGGGTTGGGCGGGGGTACGTTGTTGGGGTGGGGGCTAAGTCTTTCTTATTGATAACAATGAGGAACGGGCGGCCTGAGAGGGCGGCGAGGGTTGCTTTGTTTTCGTCGTGAATGGGTTCGGTGGCGTCGAGGACCAGGAGGACTACGTCTGCTTCGGCCATGGCTTCGCGGGATTTTGCTATGCCGATCGATTCCACTTCGTCGGTAGTGTCGCGAAGACCTGCGGTATCAATGAGTTCTACGGGGATACCCTCGAGGGAGACGCGCTCGGTGACGAGGTCGCGGGTGGTGCCGGGAGTGGCGGTGACGATGGCGCGGTCTCGTTCAATGAGGCGATTGAAGAGGGAGGACTTGCCGACGTTGGGGCGGCCTATGATGGCTAAGGTTAAGCCAGTGTTGAGGATACGGCCATAGGCGAAGGTTTGTTCGAGGGTGGCGAGCGGGGTTTGAATGGATTGGATTTGCGTGATGATTTCGGCGGCGGGGAGGGTGTCTATGTCGTCTTCGGCGAAGTCGATGCCGGCTTCGAGGGTGGCGATGAGGGTTGTAAGTTGCTGTTTTATTGGGGAGATTTGACGTGATAAGGAGCCGCCTAGTTGCTGCGCGGCGACGCGGACCTGGTGGAGGGTGGTGGCTTCGATGAGGTTGTGGACGGCTTCGGCCTGGGTCAGGTCTAAACGGCCTGAAATGAATGCTCTTTGGGTGAACTCGCCGGGTTCTGCCAGGCGTGCTCCGGCGGCCAGGCATTGGCGGAGAAGGTGGTCGAGGAGGACGGGTGAGCCGTGTGCTGCGATTTCTACGATGTCTTCTGAGGTGTAGGAGTGGGGTTTTTCGAAGAAGGTGACTACGGCTTCGTCTAGTGTTTCTCCTGTATTGTCAAGGATTTCAGCGAAGCGGGCCTGGGCGGGTGCGAGAGGATGGCGGAGTTTGAGGAGGGGTTCGGCGATGGAGCGGGCGGCGGGGCCGGAGAGGCGAACGATGGCTATGCCGCCACGGCCGGGCGGGGTGGAGATGGCTACGATCGTGTCGTTATGTTCCGGCACTTTTTGATGGTAATTTGCCAATATTTTTTTGGGCTGGTTTTGGTGTCGAAATGTGCGTTTTTACAGGGGGTTTGCGATTTCCACAGTGGTTTTTGTGTGGTTTTTCGCTGGTGGTAAGTGCATTTTTTGTGGTCGTAACGTGGTTTTTATGTGCACGTTTTTGAGGCGCTAATTTTTTCCTCTTTTTTGAGATTTATTTTTTTGCTGCAGCGTGCGAGCGACACCTCCGCGATGGAGATGGGCTGGAGCGGATCGCTTCGCGATTGCCCATATCTCAGAATCGGGATATGCGGCACCCAGTTTTGTGGAGTGTCTCAAAGGTGTGCCGCCAGCCTCTTTTCTTTTACTGAAGTTTTGAGGAACTCCCATGACCTAGACGCCGTATCATTCCTGCAGGGGGTCATCCCATGAATCCCATGAGCCGTTTCGCTCTTTTCACAGTCGCTTTGCTCGTCCTCGTAGCCATCGGTTCCCAGCCCAGGCGCGCTGGAGCCTCATCCAAGTCCCTGAACTCCATGTGCGTCTGCGTCCCGGCCCGAGCGGCGTTAGTCATGAGATCGGCGATTGCGAAGACGCAGGCACAGGTACGGTCCGCTGCGCTATTTACCTCCAGGGCGACCGTTACCCAGTAGCAGGGAGCGCCATAGCTTCGCTAGTTCTTACCTACTCGCGCCAGGGCTCTCGCCAACGAAGGCCCCAGGGAACTATTTCGGCATGGGAACTGACACGGCCTGACCGGCACCGCGCTCGGCGATCCAGAGGGTGTCGCCGGCAGGTTCGACTCCGGTTGGTGTTTTGAGTCCTTCCTTGACTACAGTGACGCTTGCTTTGTCTCCATTGATGGTGAGGGCGGAGATTTTTCCGCTGCCATTTTCGGCGACGTAGAGCTTGCCATTTGCCGCGCGCATGCCGTCAGGGCCCTTTACCGGCTGGTCCATCCAGATATCGACAGGCCGTTGCGGCTTGCCCGCGGCGTCGACCGGGATGCGGTAGAGCTTGTTGAAGACCACGTTGTTGACGTAGAGCGTGCCATCCAGAAAGGTGATGCCGTCGACGCCCATGAGCGTCTGGTGCTCCAGGAATAGTTCCGCGGTGGAGGCGCCAGCAGGCAGCTTGTAGATTTTGCCGTTTGCAGTGTCAGTGATGTAAAGAGCCTTGTCCGGTCCGATCGCGAAGTCGTTGCATGTACTGTTGTCGCCGGGGAGGTTCCAGCGGATCTTCGGCGCGCCGGTGAAGAGGTCGAAGCCTCGCAGGGCGGTATGCCGTTTCACCGGAGCGGTGTCAGGAACCGGAGTCAACTGACATGTCCACAACGTGTTGCTCGATGCATCCGCGAGCATACCGAAGAAAAACGTTCCGGGGCCTTCGGCAGTGGCGTCGATAAATTTCTCCGCGGTAGTGGAACCGGCACGCACCTTGTAGACAAATGGGGAGCTGGCGCTGCCGACGATCAGTACGCCGCCGGGCGCCACGGTCAGACTTTCCGGTTGTGATTTCGCATCGGAGATCAGGATTTCAGCTGCGGATGCAGCTTGTGCAAGGCTCATTACCAGAGCGACGCAGGTGACGAAGCGTCGAACGTTCGAAATACACATCCTTTAATCTCCCTCAGAGTCGATCTTCAATACTATCGATCAATCTCCGCACAAGGTTACATAGGTTTGGCGGTCTAAGGAAATACCGGAAGCCAATGTTGATAGAGCCAAGCCAGTATAGTCGCTCTTCCGTTTACCGCCGTCACTCATCGAGGGATGAAGATCACGAGGAAGGGCACTTGTCGCTCAGCGAATCGGTGAGCCCCTGCTGTTCGACGGTAAAGGTCAACTCCTTCTTTTTGCCTACGTCCTTGATCCGGAAGACGTAGATCCGGTCATACTCGTCATTTGGCCAATCAGGAACGAGCGATGGATCCTTCCCAAAAGCCGTGAGCAGCCGCTTCGCAAATTGATTCAGATACACGTGCTCCCACGCCAGATAAACTACCGAATTCGCATTTTCCGGAGCAAGCAACTCTTTTCTCAGCTGGCCGACATTCTTGAAGCCAATGAGTGCATTGACCGGCATCTCCAGCTGAATAGCTATCGGCTCAATCGTCATGAGCGGGCGCACATAGGAATAGCTCAAATTGCCAAGTTGGCCGATCCTCGTACCGGGGTCGGGGGCATAGATTCGGTCCGGTTTCCCATAGCGCGGAATGAGAACCTTAGGGAGCGCCAGCGCACGGTTGAGGCCCTTGCAGGTAAGCTGCCCAAGGCTCGTCGGGGGTTTTTCGGCGTGACGGATCGCGACGATCGTCTCCTGCGCGTAAACGCAACCGAAAGATAGCAGCAGAGAAACAACGTACAGCAGAGATCGCGACGGCTTTCTCACTGGTTCCATGCATGAAGTCTCTCAGATATGGAAGCGTGGGCACAGTATTTCCACCTTTGAAATGGCGCCCAATCTCGGCGGCTGTGCGCTCTTCAGAGAAGGGCAGATTGGCGAGCTGCTCAACCAGTGCGCAGGGATGTTAGTCACGCGCTCTCAGTTTTCGAACTCCGTTTCGGGTGTGGGCAGGACGTCTTTGGGGCCGGCGATCCAGACGTAGAGAGTGGGTAGAAGGAAGACGCTGATGAGAAGGGCGCCCAGCAGTCCGCCAACGATGACGATGGCGAAGGGGCGCTGCGAGTCTGAGCCGATGCCGTGCGAGGTGGCCGCGGGTAAGAGGCCGAGCGTGGCGACGAGCATGGTCATCATGATGGGGCGAAGGCGGAGGACTGCGCCTTCAATCGCAGACTCTTCGATGGAGTGGCCGCGCACGCGCATCTGGTTGATGTACTCGAGCATGATGACTCCGGTTTGCACGGAGACGCCGAAGAGCGCAAGGAAGCCTACGCCGGAGGAGACGCTGAAGTTTGTGTGCGTCAACAAAAGGGCGATGAGACCGCCGACCGGAGCCATGGAGACGTTGATGAGAATGAGGCCAGCCCATTTGCCGGAGTGGAACATGGAATAGAGAATGACGAAGATGATGAGGATGGTGACGGGCAGGACTAACATGAGCCGTCGCGAGGAACGTTTCTGGCTTTCGTACTCACCGGCCCAATCGATCTTGTAGCCGGGCGGTAGCTTGACCTGGGCTTCGACCTTCCTGATGGCCTCTTCGACTGTGCTGCCGAGGTCGCGGTTGCGGACGCTGTATTTGATGGCGACATAGCGTTGACCGCCTTCGCGGTAGACCTCCTCGGCTCCGTCTTCGGTCTTGACGATGGTGAGTTGCGCGAGGGAGACGCGCTCGCCGGAGGGTGAGAGGAGACGGATGTTGTTGATGGCTTCTTCGGTGTTGCGGTACTGCGGGAGGTAGCGGAGGACTACGTCGTAACGGGCCTCGCCCTGGAGGACTTGCGTGACGGCATTGCCGCCGACGGCAGTTTGGATGGCGTCCTGGACGTCGGCGACGTTGATTCCAAATCGGGCGGCAGCGAGCCGGTCGACGGTGTAGTTGAGGTTGGGCTGTCCGATGACGCGGAAGAGACCGAGATCCTGAACGCCTTTGATCCCGCTCATGACGGAGACGATCTGGTTGCCTTTTTCTTCGAGCGTTCTGAGATCGTCGCCGTAGATTTTGACGGCTAATTCTCCCTTGACGCCGCTGACGGCCTCTTCGACGTTGTCGGAGATTGGTTGAGAGAAGTTCCAGATGACGCCGGGAATTTTTTCGAGCTCTCGGTCCATGGCCCCGATCAGCTCTTCCTTATTTTGCTTAAACGTAGCGCGCCACTCTGCCTTTGGTTTGAGGTCGACGAAGTATTCGGTGTTGAAGAAGCCGGTGGTATCGGTGCCGTCGTCGGGGCGACCGGTTTGGCTGACGACTTTGGTGACCTCGGGGAAGGAGTTGAGAAGGATGCGAGCCTGGTCCATTATGCGCAGGCTTTCTGTGGGGCCGGTGCTGGGAGCGAGAGTGCCGCGTACCCAGATTGCGCCTTCGTCGAGATGGGGAAGGAATTCGGAGCCGATGATTCCGCTGGTGCCGAGGAATACGGCGAGGAGGAGCGCACAGACTGCTCCGCCGATGGTGACCCAACGATGTTCGATGGCCCAGCGCACGGCGTGGCGATATCGTTCGGTGAGCCATTCCATGACTGGATTGCGCCACTCGGATGCGCCGCGGGGAAAGAGCAGGCTTGAGAGGACTGGCGCGATGATGATGGAGAAGATGAGTGCGCCGAGTAGAGCAAAGGCGACGGTCCAAGCCATGGGACGAAAGAGGCGGCCTTCGACGGCCTGCAGGGTGAAGATGGGCAGATAGGCGGTGATGATGATGCCGATCGCGTAGAAGACGGGGCGCTGCACCTCGTGGGCTGCCTCGCGGATCTGCTCGGCGGGCGTGGAGGAGCTCGAACGTTGATGGCTGAGATGGCGAACGATGTTTTCGACCATCACGACGGCTCCGTCGACCACCATGCCGAAGTCCAGGGCACCGAGTGAAAGAAGGTTGGCGGGAATGTGGCGAAGGTCGAGGCAGATGGAGGCAAAGAGCAGAGAAAACGGAATGGTGAGCGAGACGATGAGCGCGCCGCGAACGTTTCCGAGAAAGAGGAAGAGAATGATGACGACGAGGACGATGCCTTCGGTGAGATTGTGGAGCACCGTGTGCGTTGTGTAGTGGAGAAGATCGCTGCGGTCGAGAAAGGGGACGATCTTTACGCCCGGGGGAAGGACCCGGTTGTTGAGCTCCTCTACTTTTTTGTGGATGCCGTCGAGGGCGAACTGAGTATCGTCGCCCTTTTGCAGCAGGACGATGCCTTCGACGACATCGCCGTTGTCGATGAGTTTGCCGTCTTCCTTCTCAATGATGGGTTCGCCCTGTTTGCCGACCTGCTGGACGCAGGGGTCAGGACGTGCGGTGGGATCGGATTCGCCGACGGGGGTAGCGCCGGAGCGGCAGGTTTTGCCGATTTGTCCGAGGCGGATCTTAGAGCCCTGGACGATGGTGGCAATGTCTTTGACCTTGAGAGGAGTGCCGGTCTGGGTTTTGAGGACGGTGTTGGCGATGTCGTCTACGTTGCGATAGAGGCCGACCTCGCGGACGTTGACTTGCTGCTGGCCCTGTTCGATGAAGCTGCCGCCGGCGTTGGTGTTGTTGTTGGCGAGCTGCTGCTCGACCTGAGCAATACTGAGTCCGTAGGAGACTAGTTTGTCTGGATCGAGGCGGACCTGGTACTCGCGAGTAATTCCGCCAAAGCTCGAGACGTCGACCACGCCAGGTACGGATTTGAACTGCTTCTCGAGTGTCCAGTCCTGGAGCGACTTGAGGTCCATGGTGTCGTAGAGGGGATTGGTGCTGCGCAGCGTGTACCAGTAGATCTGACCGACGGGACTCCAGTCAGTGCCCATCTGCGGCTGCAGGCCAGGAGGGAGGGTGACCTGCGCGAGACGCTCCAGCACTTTTTCGCGGTTCCAGTCGTTGACCGAATCGTCGTCAAAGATAAGCGTGAGACTGGATAGACCAGCGAGGGACGTCGACCGCAGATGGGTCATGTGCGGAATGCCGGCCATTTGAATTTCGAGCGGAATCGTAACCTGCTGCTCGACCTCTTCGGCTGCGCGTCCCGGCCATTGTGTGATGATCTGGACGTAGTTGTTGGCAACGTCGGGATAAGCTTCCACGGGCAGGTTTTGGAATGAGATGATTCCCCAACCAAAGAGCAGGATGGCAAGACCAAGAACCATCCAGCGGTTATTCAGAGCAAAATCAACAAGACCGCGGATCATTCCCAGTTCACCGTATTCTGCTGTACCAACCTGTTAAGAACAACCCGCCAGAGTACTTCGAGGCCAGCGTTCGTGTTACGTAGCCTCTCCCTTGAAGAATTGAGCGTATTGATACCTTCCACTTTCAAAATTGTTGTTCCCTTTAGATGAGCCGTCGCGAACTACAGCTTTGGAATGGATCGTTTTGAGCGCCTTGTCCCAACTCTCCCACATCATAAAGCCTAGACGATAGAAAGGCCCCGGCCTTCTTATCTTTCAGTCAATTTTCAAATGTCTTTCGGCTATCCGACGAATTACGATTGAAGAATGGGGACGTATTTTTCTAATGAGGCGTTGAAGTTTCTGCGTGGGTTGAAGCGGAATAATGACCGCGAGTGGTTCGCTGCGCGCAGGGGCGTGTATGAGAAAGAGCTGAAGGAGCCGATGCTCGCGCTGATCGGTGAGGTGAATGAGGCGATGGCGGAGTTTGCGCCGAGGCATGTGAGGCCTGCTCAGAAGATCATGATGCGGATCTATCGGGATATCCGGTTCAGTCCGAATAAACAGCCTTATAAGACGCACGTTTCGGCTTGGTGGGTGAGGGATGGGTTGGAGAAGACTTCGGGTGGTGGGTTTTATTTTCATTTGAGCCCGGAGGAGATTTTTGTTGCGGCTGGCGTGTATATGCCGGAGCGAGAGCAGTTGCTGGCGATTCGGCGGTATCTGGCGGAGCATTATGCGGAGTATCAGAGGCTGATGAAGGGGAAGAAGCTAAGGGCGCTGATGACGGAGTTTGATGGGCAGCCACTGTTGCGTGCGCCGAAGGGGTTTGCGGAGGATCATCCAGCGATTGATCTGTTGAAGAACCGGCAGTGGGGCTTGTCGGCTAGTTTGTCAGGAGAGCGTGCTTTGAAGGCTTCGCTGGTGAAGGATGTGGTGGAGCGGTTTAAAGTGGCGGCTCCGGTGATTGCCATGTTGAATGAGCCGCTGGTAGGGAAGCCGAAGCGGCCGTTGTTTTGAACAGCTATGAGGCGTGAATTTTGGACTGTGAGGGCGGCAACGCGTTGCGGATGATGGGGGCTACGCGTGTGCCTAGTAGTTCGATGGCGTGCATGAGGTTGTCGTGGCGTAGGGCAGCGACACTCATTTGGAAGCTTAGACGTGAGATGCCGCCGAGGGATTCGTTGAAGCGCAGGACTTTTTCGGCTACGGTGTCGGGGTCGCTGACGATGAGGGCTCCAGTTGGGCGACGGAGAGCTTCGAACTGATTGCGGGTGACCGGGGGCCAGCCGCGTTCTTTGCCGATTTTTGTGAAGGCTTCGGCGTATCCGGGGAAGAAGTCGTCGGAGGCCTGCTGATCGGTGTCGGCGACGTAGCCTAAGGCGTGGATGCCTACTTTGAGTGCCTCGGGTTTGTGGCCTGCGCGGTGGCCGGCTTCGCGGTAGAGGTCAATGAGTGGGCGGAAGCGATGAGGCTCGCCGCCGATGATAGCGACCATGAGCGGGAGGCCGAGCATGCCTGCGCGAGCGAAGGATTCGGGTGTGCCGCCTACTCCTAGCCAGACGGGGAGTGGGTTTTGCAGTGGGCGGGGGTAGACGCCTTGTCCTGTGAGGGCGGGGCGATGCTTGCCGGACCATGTGACGTTGGTGGATTCGCGGAGGGTGAGGAGGAGATCGAGTTTTTCGGCGAAAAGGTCGTCGTAGTCCTGAAGCTTGAGGCCGAAGAGAGGGAAGGATTCGATGAAGGAGCCGCGGCCTGCGACGATTTCTGCCCGGCCGTTGGAGAGGAGGTCGAGCGTGGCGAACTCCTGGAAGACGCGGACGGGGTCGGCTGCGCTTAGGACTGTTACGGCGGAGGAGAGACGGATGGTTGTGGTGCGAGCGGCGGCGGCGGCGAGGATGACGGCGGGGGCGGAGTCGAGATACTCACTGCGATGGTGTTCGCCGAGGCCGAAGACGTCCAGTCCTACTTTGTCGGCTAGTTCGATCTCTTCGAGGAGATGGGCGATGCGTTCTTGTGCTGATACTGTGTGACCGGTGATGGGGTCAGGGACTAGCGCCGCGAAACTGTCGATGCCGATCTGCATCTGGGGAACTCCCTCTTTTTATGTTAGAGCTACCTGGAATTGATGTCGTGAGATCGGGAATCGATGCATGGGTGTTTGAAGTGTGCAGTATCAGACTGTCGATAACATCTATTGCTGTGCCGCCTTAGGCAGAGAGGTTTCCTGGCTGAACTGGCTGAGCCAGGAGTGGACTGACGAAGATGGTTGAAGCAAGCAGGATGAAGCGAAAGAGGGATTTCATCGGGATCCTCCGTTGGGGCGCCCATGTCCTTGAAGCGGGCCATGGGCACCCGAATTTGTAACTGCGTCAGGATTTGATGAAGGCGAGGATGTCGGCGTTGATGTCGTCGGCGTGGATGATGGGCATGCCGTGAGGGTAGCCAGGGTAGGTTTTGAGTTTGGCATTCTTGATAATCTTGGCGGATGCGCGGGCAGAGGCGTCGATGGGGACGATCTGGTCATCTTCGCCGTGGAGGATCAGGACGGGGATGTCGATCTTCTTGAGGTCTTCGGTGAGGTCGGTTTCTGAGAAGGCCTTGACGGTGTCGTACTGGCTCTTATGCGAGCCGAGCATGCCCTCGAGCCAGAAATTGTCCTGGGTGCCTTTGGAGATCTTCGCGCCGGGGCGGTTGTATCCGAAGAAGGGCAGCGTGAGGTCCTGATAGAACTGCGAGCGGTTGGCCGCCAAACCTGCGCGGATGCCGTCGAACGCAGACATGGGGAGACCGAGGGGGTTCTTTTCGGTCTTGAGCATGAACGGCGTGACGGCACTGATCAGGACTGCCTTGGCAACTCGCCCGGCACCGTGGCGCCCGATGTAACGCGCGACTTCGCCACCGCCGGTGGAGTGGCCAACCATGATGGTGTTCTTGAGGTCGAGGAAGTTCATGAGTTCGGCGAGATCGTCGGCGTAGTGATCCATGTCGTTGCCGTCCCAGGGTTGGCCGGAGCGGCCGTTGCCGCGGCGGTCGTGCGCGACGACTCGGTAGCCCTGTTGGCCGAAGAAGAGCATCTGGGCGTCCCATGCGTCGGCGGTGAGAGGCCAGCCGTGGGAGAAGGTGATGGGCTGTCCAGTGCCCCAGTCTTTGTAGTAGATGGAGGTGCCGTCTTTGGTGGTGATGGTGGGCATGATTTTTCTCCTTTGATCTGTGAGTGTGAGAAGGGCCGTCGTGCGGTGGTTGCGCGCCAGTGCTGTGGATATAGCTGCGTGACGGATGGACGCTGAGCGTAGCATAACGGATGTGGATTCCCGCGGTCGTGTTGAAGAGTGTTAAACGTGCTTGCGGCCCGCGACAAAATGGCACGAGACCAAGGGATGAAGATATAAAGATTTCATCATTTTGCTGTGATTTTTTGTGGGAAATGTATCCGCAAAGGGACAAAACCTAAAAAAACCGGAAAAAACCTGTGGAAACCGAAGTTTTGTGATTGACAAAGTTCTCGGAAAGGATGAAGGTGAATTGCGGTACAGTTCTCTGCACCCGCATGAACATTGATGATTTCGCATAGTGAAACAGGTGCGTTTCTCTCCGAGGTTGATGCAGGTAAGGTGAGCGGATCCTAAAACTACATTCATTGAAAGCAGAAGGAGCAAGACACATGGCAAAAGGAATGACAAAGACAGCGCTGGTACGCCACATGGCGGAGAAGCTCGAGATCACCAACAAGCAGGCAGCAGCGGGCCTGGAACTGCTGGCTGAGACCGCAGTGAAAGAGACCAAGAAGAATGGCGAGTTCACCATTCCTGGAATCGGCAAGCTGGTGAAGGCTGAGCGCAAGGCGCGGCTGGGTCGCAATCCGCAGACCGGCGAGACCATCAAGATCAAGGCCAAGACCGTGGTGAAGTTCCGCGTGGCCAAGGTTGCGAAGGACACGATCGCTCCGCCAAAGAAGTAGTTTGTGCCGTAACAGCCCTCCCGAACAGAGCGCCTCGGCGAAGTTTGTTGAGGCGTTAGAGTGGAGAATGACGACAGACCCGTTGTGCCCCTGATTTTTACCGGGTGCGGCGGGTTTGTTTTTTTTGCTGTTGGGATTTGCGGGTGGGACGGGAAGGCTTAACACGGATTTGCACGGATGACACGGATTTTTACGGGCAATCGAGAGCGGATTTAGTTCTGAATGTTTGGATCTGTGGTGAGAAGCTTCTATTGCGGCTTTGGCGTGGGGATGAAGGCTCGGGCGATGAGGGAGATGCCGAGGGAGATGAGGACTCCTTTGGTGATGAGGGTCGCGTTGTAGCGCCAGCCGAGGATGGCGAAGGAGAGAACGACTCCCCACATGTAGATCTCGCCGAGGATGGCTGTGGGCCAGCGTGGGTGTTGGGTGGATGGCGGGACGCGCGGCTTGATGGATGGGATAAGGCTCGGGACCTTGGCGCAGTAGGCGAGGTAGGGTTCGCCTAACTTTGCTGTGAGGAAGGATTGTTCTGCGCCGATGAGACGGAGTTGGAAAAAGCCGATGGCGAGGATGCAGAAGATGGCTCCGCTGGGAGGCATGAGGAGCGCCAGCGCGAAGGTGTGGAGGAGGATGCCGAGGTAAAGCGGGTTGCGGAGATGACGGTAGGGGCCGGCGGCGACGACTCCTTCGCCGTGCATGCACGGGTCTTGCACGATGGACGAGCCAAGATAAGCTGCTGCCCAGGTGCGGAGGATGGCCGCGGCAAGGGCGAAGAGGATTCCGACGATGAGAAGGTTGTTGAAGGCGGTGAGGATGTTGAATGTGCCCGGGTTGAGCGCGGAGAGTTTTGCGGCGAGTGTGCCCCAGACATGCGCGTTGGGGCCCCTGGGGTCCAGAGGAAGCCACTTGTTCCACGGTACGGTGAAGCCGAAGACGTAGAGGATGACGTGGATGACGAAGCGGAGACGGAATTCGAAGGGTGTGGCTTTCATTTCGTGGATGGGACTTTCCGGTTGTTTCGGTGAATGAGGCTGCGACAAGAACCGCGTAACGGCGGTCGGAAGGCGGAAAACAAGCAACAGCCGAAGCAAAAACAAATACAGGGATTCTTCGCTTCGCTCAGGATGAGGAATATATCATAAATAACTAGAAATAAAGCACATAATTTTCTATAATGTTCCATACAAAGTATGCACAGCCACGAAGAATCAATGGCTTGCACGGAAAATCTACACGGAAACTGCACGGAACGGTATCAACAGCAGGAGGCAATATGTCCTTCGTTACCGAGAAAGAGGAGTTGAAACCCGGCCTGATTCTCTTCCGGCGCGGCGACGTGGACCATCGGATGTGGTACTGCCGCATGAAGATGCCGAAGGCCGACCGCTACAAGACGGTTTCGCTTAAAACATCGGATAAAGAAGCGGCGCGGGAACGCGCCTTCGATCAAGACGCGGACGTTCGATTCCGCATCAAGCATGACGTTCCTGTATTCAACCGCCCCTTCCGCGACGTGGCGCACGAGTATCTGCTGACGCAGGAGGCGCGGGCGAAGCGCGGCGAGATCAGCGCCGCGCGACCCAAGAAACTGCGTGCTGTCATTGAAGGCACGTTAGATAGGTACGCCGGTTCCACACAGGTACACCTTATCGGTGACGAGCGTTGGGGCGGCTATCCGGCATGGCGGCGGGAGAACGGCGCGGGACGCCACCGGCGCAATGGCGTTCGGGAAATCACAGCCGCAGCAGCTCAGACCTTTGCGGACCATGAAGCGGAGCGCCGCACCAAAGTTCAGCAGACTTTGGGCATCCGAGTGTTGAAACCGATTGAAGTCAAACCTTCCGAAGAACGGGTGGTTCCTTTCATCAGTGATTCAACCATCCGCTTCGAGATGTCGATCTTCGGGGCGATTATGAACTATGCGGTGAAGAAACGCTACGTTCCCGCAAGCCAGCGTTTCGACGAGCGCCCCAAGCTCAAGACGATGCGGCGCGACGAGTTCACGCTGGAGGAATATCGCAAGCTCCACACCGTAGGTCGCAAGTGGATTGGTGAAGCCGACAAGCCTTCGAGCATCTGGTATCGCACTGTCACCTACAACATGATTCTGATTGCTTGCAACACGGGCATGAGGCCAGTGGAGATGAAAAATCTCCGTTGGCGCGACATCATGCCCGCAAAAGACCGCGAGGGCCGCGAGATTGTTGTCCTGTTCGTGCAGGGCAAGGACAAATCGCGTCAACTGGTCGCGCCCAAGAGTGTCGGAGATTATTTAGAACGCATCCGTGCAATCTCCAAAGCCACGGAACAGGACGATAGGGTATTTGCCAATATCACCGGCAAGCCCGCAAAGACTCTTTACAGCAGTCTGATTGCCGATCTTTTGAAGGAAGCGAATCTGCGCGAAGGAACGCAGGGCGTTCCGCGCTCGACCTATTGCTTCCGGCACACGTATGCAACCCTTCGCTTGCAGGAAGGCGTGGACGTATACTTCCTTGCCGAGCAGATGGGAACCTCCGTCCACATGATCGAGGAACACTACGGGCATGTGAACACCATCAAGCACGCCGACCGCGTGTTGCAGGGGATGGCGGGATGGGAGCTGCCGCAGCCGGACGATACCAAAGCCAAGGCATCGAAAGCAGCGGAGACGCACGATAAAGGCAAACGAGGTCAGCGCCATAGGCCGCGCTGACCCTGAGCCTCCCGAAGCCGTTTTTAGCCGGAGCCGTGGCGGAGGCTGGCGCAGGGAGGGCAATCATCTCAATATCCACTAAAATTGCTCTGATTTGCCGCTGCCCCGCCGGGGCGTTCTTAGCGGCAAATCTCCGCGCACGAGCCGCCGCTGGCGGCTGTTCTTAGTGCGCTTTGTGTGAGCCTTCCTCAATCGCGCCGTTGAGATTCCCGGCATGTTACTTCGCTAATGTGTAGCGGCCAACACGGAGATGCGCGGCACACGAATTTGATTCTCACGCTTGCGCGTTTGGGCAATGTCGTAAGACGACTGCATACGCATCAACGTGTCCATCTTTACTCCAAAGGCTTTCTCGATACGCAGCGCCATGTCTCCCGATAAATCGGCCTTGCCGTTGAGCAGACTGGACAACGTGGGCCGCGAGACGCGCAACGCTATCGCCGCCGCCGTGACCGTCAGCCCTGCGGCCTCGATAATCTCTGTCCGAATGAAATCCCCAGGATGGGGCGGGTTCTTCATGGGCATAGTCTCTTCTCCTTCGACCTAGTGGTAGTCCTCTAAATTCACGTCGCAAATCTCGCGTTCGGCTGTGTCGATACGAAAGGTTAAGCGCCGATTGGCCGTAACGCTCAGGCTCCATGTGCCCTTGCGGTCGCCCGTCAACGTATGTGCCTTCCATGAGGGCAGCATCCGCAATTCTTCCGGGTCGTCCATGTCGTCCAGAAAGGCAAACATCTTGCGGAGCTTGTCCACCGTGTCGGGAGGAACGCCTTTGGTAGCGTCGTCCGCGTAGAGCTTCTTCAAACCCTTATGGATGAAGTTGCGTATCCTCACCTGAATCACTGTAGCCTGTAGCCTAACACTTGTCAATCCATATCCATGCTTTGTCGGGAAGGGTGCCGTGCCCTTCCCGCGCTGCAACCGCCCATAGTGCCGGGCGTTTTCCGCTTCCCATCCATGCGGGGCCTGTATCCTGCCCCGCAACGCCCGCCCCTAAAAGCAATGCGGAAGTAGACCGAAATTTCTTCTTTTATCAAGTGCCCCCTTCATGCGGCTTTTATGGCAGAGCCGGTCGGAACCCGTCAATGCTCTCCGCTGCGCTTCGATGAACGCGCAGAAGAACGCGCGGCATTGACCGAACCCGCCTCGCCTCTGCCCGCCGCGCAAGACATGAAGGGGGGCACTCAACAAAAGAAATTTGGTTGAGAGCCAAAGGCGAAAAGCCCTCCTTCACAGTCTCGCCCCACGCGGGCAGTACAGGAGAGCGAAACGTCATGGCATATCGCAACCATCGCAATGCAGCCACCAGGCCCAGCATCTACCAGACCGTTACCGAGCGCATTATCGCCAGCCTCAAAGCAGGCGTGATTCCGTGGGAGAAGCCGTGGAAGTCACCGCGCTACGCAGGCGGGCCGTTCCCATGCAACTTCTACACCGGCAAGCCTTACCGTGGCATCAATGTTCTCTTGCTTTGGTCGAGTGAATACAGCTCCCCATTCTGGCTTACGTTCAAGCAGGCGCAGGCACTCAAAGGCAGCGTCCGCAAAGGCGAACACGGAACGCCCATTATCTTTTACAAGCAGCTTCCCGAATACGCGAAGAAGGACGAGGACACCACCGGCAAGGATGAGCGCGTTCCCTTCGTTCTCTGCCACTACACGGTTTTCAACGTGGAGCAGTGCGACGGCCTCACGCTTCCTGAAATCTTGCAGCCTGCCATTGCGCCGGAAATCGACGAAGACGAGCTTTGCGAAAACATCGTTACCGGATGGGAGAACCGCCCCGCGCTTTATCTCAATAGCCCTACCGAGTACCGCGCTTACTACCGGCCCACTACCGATTCCGTCCACATGCCCGCGCGTTCCCGCTTCGTGGATGCACCGCACTATTACAGCACCCTGTTTCACGAACTGGTACATAGCACCGGCCACGAGAGCCGCGTGCATCGCACCTTTGGCGACCGTTTCGGAGATGAGCTTTACAGCAAAGAGGAACTGGTAGCCGAGATGGGAGCCGCTTTCCTTTGCGCTATCGCTGGCATCGCCAACGAGCACACCGACCGCAACACGACCGCATACATCCAGAACTGGATTGAAAAATTGGAGGAGGATAACCGTCTCATCGTTCATGCCGCCGCCAACGCACAGAGAGCCGTGGACTTGATTCTCGGCAACACGTTTGAGGAAGAGAACGAGACGAGCGAAAACGGCGGGGATGCCGCTGTCAGCGGCATCCCCGTAGCCGTTGCGATGAATATCGCTCCAGCGGTCTACGGCCATGCTCATCTTTGAGCAGTGGCCGGACGCCTTTATCCAGCCCTCAGATACTCCGAGGGAGTGACAATGCGCGTTCCCTTGTACGCACCGAGAGTCAACAAATCCTTGTCGCCCGCAACCAGCAAATCCGCTTTCGCAAGGGCGGCGCACTCCAGAAACATATCGTCGTTGGGATCACGGCAGACCTTTACCGTGTCTCGAATCTTCACACGGATGCCGCGCGCCAGAATCGTTTGCAGCGCGGACGTTGCTCGGCGCTGCTCCCATGAAAACTTTTCCGTCAGGACGCGCACAATCTCCGCATCAATCTCATCGCAGGTGGCGATTACATCGCCGCTCATCGCTTTTTCCAGCGCGAGTGTCGGCGTGCCGCGATGTTTTGCAAACTGAAGCGCTGAAATCCAGACGTTTGTGTCTACGACGACGATCACCCGTTAGACCGTACCTTGCGGTGGCGCGGCTTCTTGGCACGCACTTCTTTAATGAGCCGGGGCACATCGGCCTCGGTGTAGCCCTTGGGGTTGCGGCCTGCCGCGTACTCGCCCAATTCGTCCAGTGTCCGCCGCGCCTGCTGCGCGGAGTAGGTGCGGAAGGCTTCGCGGAATAGTTCGCTCATGGTGCGGCTGTCCCTCTGCGCCAACGCCTCGGCCCTCTGCGCCAGTTCCGGCGGCAGACTGATCGTGTAGACCTTCGATTTCCTTGCAGTAGCAGTAGCCATGCCCAAATATTACGCTGTAATGGATTCCATTACAAACAATGGCTGGCGTTGCCTACCAACTTTTCTCCAGCCGTCCTGCCCGTGAGGGGGCTGCGCCCTAATGGGCAGCCCCGCTCTTCACTTGTATCTGTTGTATGCCTTCGGGCCGTCTATAACAAAACAGTCGTATTCGTGGCTGAATGTCGGGGCCGCACGGTATCGAAGCCCATAGCGCGTTTCGTGCCTTTTTCCGAAGATGTCGTCATAAATCACCCGGCCTCTAACAAAAAGAACCCCACTCCCCTTCCGATGTTCGGATTCGATTTCCTCAAAACTACGCGAATCTTTAATCGGAGACGAAAAGGGGTAATCGGTAGTAGCGTTCGGCACAACAGGGTCGCCCGCAAACTCCACAAATGCACCATAGCGCGGTCGGCGGGGCAGCGACGCAATAGAGGGTATCAGCATGATTTCCGCAGTGACTCCTCGAATAAACGCAGGCGTCTTGCCGCAGTTTCGGAAATCGACATTGAACGTATGGTGCATCCTCTGTGTTCCGTCAGTGGTCGGCGGTTCATGCGAGAGATGTACAAAGTTGTCCCACACCGGAACCAGGACAGCACGTTCTGTTTTTTGAATTGAACGATTCTGACGGAAAATCGCAAGCAGCGTTCCCAAACTGACGAGGACATACGCAGCTGTAAGCCATACGTTCAGCCACGCAGGCTCAATGTATGGCCCACGCATCAAAGCGGACAGAAGCGACATCGCAATCATGGATAATGATCTCTGAAATTATGGTGTCATGCGAGACCCATTGCGAGACGGCAGCGGTTTATAGTAGAGGCATGAAAACGCTCAGGCCTCAGAAAATTAAGCCTCCCAAGCGTTTCGCTGTGGGAACGCCTGTCCGAGTGAGATTGCCTGGTATCGACGGCGTTGTTATCCAAGTTGATGAAGAAAGAACCTTCATGTCCCAATACATGCACACGGTGCAAACGAAATTTGGAGAACGTAGGGAGCCGGGCAGCATACTCGAATTGATCCCGCCGCCCATCGGCGTCCCCACACCTAGAACCGGGAAATTGGCAGAGAATATCCATTTCCACGGTCCCAACGCGCGGCTGAACGTGGATAGCATAGACAGTTCCACTAACACCGTCTCCATGTCAAAAGATCGCATTTTTGTCGATCTGCGCGAACAGGCAAAGTCCATAGCCGATGAAGCTGCGCGAGCCGACATTCTTACGCGGATAGACGATCTTGAAAGCACCCAAGGGACAGGCGGCTTCTTAGCGGCTTATCAGTCGTTCATGGCGACTGCGTCCAATCACATCACTGTCTTTGGCTTCCTACTGCCGGTTTTGACGCAGATGCTGTCAGGCGGAAATTGAGCAATGCTATGCGGACAGGGCCAGACCTATGCGAAATCGTGACGTGGCGTGAAAGATGATGAAGAGAGCAGTAGAAGCGTTTCAGAACGGGCTAGACGCAGTCTGCGGTGAGAGATGGTTCCGGCTCTACGGAACCGGCCTTTGCATATTGGCGCTAGTCGTCGCCAGGTATGGTGCTGGCTTCACATGGCGGCAAGTCTTCGTCGGTTTGCTGGTCTACGGCATCTGGCAATCAGGCGCAGAATTTTACCAACGCGTTGAGAAGAAGCCAGAATTTCAGCGGATTCAATTCACAATTAGCCTGACTAACCTCGGACAAGCGCTAGTTGACGCGGGCATCTACAGCGAGGATGAGGTAAAGCAAAACGGCGGGGCGCTTTGGGATTGCGTCGGGCGGTGCAGTTGCTACAACATCACATTCACTTGGCTGGAACAAAGGTTGTTTTTTTTGAATGAGTCCAGTCGTTTTTCGGAATTCGCAGAACTTTCCATCGGCCTCAAGCCCTTCGGAGATCGTGCCCTAAAGATCGGCTCAGACTTCTTTTGGTATGACCGCATCGAATTGCGCGGCAAAGACGAATACGAACTGGTTCTAATCAAATCTGAAAACCAACGTGGGAAATGGCGGGGGATACTGCCGGACGATGAAGGACCTACCCTTACCCTCATCAAGCTCCCCTGGGAACTATTCCGCAGTCTGCAAGAGCCTCTCAAGGGTCATGGATCGCTTCTCAAGAGGATGACAGACCGAGAGAATCGGCAACGTGAGATATTGGAACGCGCCGGACTGAAATACTGCCAACATGATGAAATGTCTGACGTTTGGCACTACCAAGGAACGTATGCAACTCTTGACTGGCAGACGTTTTAGAATTCGGAGAGTTCTTCAACATCTACATCCGGTAGCAGGGGGATTATGAGATTGGCGAGACAACTGCTTGAAGCCTTCGCGCTTGCACTCGCAGCCGCAGCCGTAATAGTCGTCTTTCATTACTTCGGCGGATTCTCATTTCAAGCGTCACTCTTGCTCGGAGTCTGCTTTACCATTGTCGCCCTGTGGGTCTATCAAACCTACAAAGTCGCAATGTTCAAGCCTTACGGTGTGCAAATATTCGTCAACCTCGAAGCTCTTCGGGAAGACCTGGGGATGGAGAAGTGCATAGAACCGACTGATGGTGAAGAACCTGCCCATGAGCTGTACAACTTCACAGCCATTAGTGCAGCACTATTTGTCCATAATCGTGAGTACGTCACTCGGACAGCAAACGAACTGAAACTTACTGGTAGAAATACCCGTACCGACGATGAGTATCGTTCTGCAATTCGGTTTGGGGATACGATTCCCGGTATTCTCAAGTTCTCGACGGAATTGGTCAACCCTAAAACAACGATGTTCTGGATGCCACGGTTCATTTTCCTCTATGGCTGGACGGGCTTCGAGTTGAAGCTTCAGGTCGTCCCGGAGTGGTGGTCCGAGTACAAGAAACATTTGAGCCCTGAAATGCGAGATCTTCATGTGGACTATGACGGATTCATGGTTCTAGCTCACCTCCCTTATGGATATATCCCCGACCATGTTCGGCGGTGGCACGAGCCAACGAACCTGTTCTACCCGTTCGACAGAATCCATCGCCAATGGAAATCAAAGCTGGCGAAGCATGGCTGGAGTTTTACCGATACAGGCGAGGAGATCTCATCCCGCTACCTCATTGTCAGGTATCGGCCTATTTGGCCCGCTTCCTAGCTGATAAAAGCTTGATGTTCCAAATTGTCGTACAAATTCATCGTTGGTGCCGACATCGGAGAACACTTCTTTCGGCCATTCGTTTGGCTCTTTGTCGTTGTCGTGCGTAACAACGATGCTCGATTCCGTAAGAATCGCTAACGATTTGCCGTATTGAACCATCCCGGTGATTCTTCGCGTCATAGTCCGCTCCGGTTATTGCTATGAGGATACGCCGCTCTTTTGTTTCTTCGAGAGTAGGCTAAGGTCCGGGTCAAGGCCGGGCTTCGGCTATGCCGCTGCTATCCGGGGGCTGCACAGTAGAAGGCGAGAGCGAATGCAACATAAATCGACGGCGAGAGCAGGCAACAGCGGCGGATGTTGGGCAGAACCGCTAGGTGGGTGCGGAGGCGGGATCAGCCGCGAGCATCTCGTTTCCAAATGCGTCTTCCCGGATCAATCGATATTCGTGAAGGGGCTCGATTGGTGTCTTAACGAACCCAAAGAAGTCCGCATCGAAACACTGACGGCAAAGATACTTTGCAAGGATCACAACTCCGCATTGAGCGAGTTGGATTCCGAAGCGGGTCGCGCATTTGATGCCATCCGGGATTTTGCGCGGACAAAGATGAATCGCGAAAAGATGCCATACATAAATTGGGCATCCAAGCAACTCGCGGTTGACAGTCGCAAACTGGAGCGATGGTGTCTCAAGACGCTGCTCAATTTCAGCTTCGGTAGAAACCTAATCATCGGTCCCGGTACGCACGAGCCGGGAACGGTTCCCGCCGAACTGGTGAGGGTCGCCTTTGGCCTTGAAGAATTCGCTGTTGGGCGCGGCATCTATACGGCGTTCAGACAAGGGGAAACTTTTAGCTTGGACGACCACTTCAACTACGTCGCAAAGGCGCACGAAGCACACCTTGTGATGGGTTCATTTGGCCTTTGCGGGCTTCGCTTTTATCTGAATCTGTTCCCGACTGTGGGAGGCGCACTGAGCAGGATAGAAGAGTCGGACGTTTTCTATCGCAAAACTCATTTCAATCAACCGATAGGCAATAGCCTTCTTCGGCTGTCAATCACTTGAGCTTGACGGGGCCGTGCGCGGTCTCATCGGGGTAGCCGCTGGCGAGCTTTGCCGTTCTGACGAGTCCCAAATGGGCTTTGCATAACGGGGAGTCGTGCCAGGCAAGCATCCCCAAAAACCACGCTGCCTACGGCATCGGCTGGAGGAGCGACACGTCACCCCCAAATGGGATGCTGCTAGTTAACCGATCCTTTGGTTCTGTTAGCCAACGTTAACGCACTTTGAATCAACATTTTGACGATAGGCAGCTTCGGCACGGCGGCAACATGTTTACGCCAGTAAACACGCAGACGCCCCACAGTGCGCGGCGTGTAAACGTACTGATGGGCAATGGCTTCCAGTGTTCGGCACTTGACGGGAAAATTTGCGGGGTGCAAGCTGGATTTAAGGCGGGCTTCCCTTATGAGCACTCCCCGCATCCCGGTTCCGTTGCCGTCTCCGGCCTCACCGAGCGGCGAAGCGCGTCCGGTTCTCCGTGCCAAAACCATCGCAACCAGGGTTACGCCGGAGGAGCTGGCGGAGGTAGAAACCGCCGCCGAAGGCGCGGGAAAAACCTTGGCCGAATGGCTGCGCGAGCTGGCTTTGAAAGCCGCACGGGAGCGTCCGGCAGACCCTACAGAGTTGATGTTGGCCGAGGTCTCGGCGCTGCGATATATGCTCCTGAATCTCTTTCACGCGACGGCCCAGGCGAACGCGGAAGGCAAGCATCTGCTGCCCGATTCCGTGGTCAAAATCCGTGACCAGGCCAACGCGCGGAAGCTAGCCGACGCCCGCAAACTGCTTGCAGAGTTTCTGTCCCAGGAGGGACCGGGAGGCGGTGAGCGATGAAGAATCTTCTCTTTGTCCTCGTGGCCGGAATGTTTCTGCTGGCCGCTGGCTTTGGGGTGTTTCTGCGTCCATTGCTCTACACCCTGACACCGCTTCAGCGGTACTACCTCGGCGCATATCTGGCTAGTTCCTGGCATGAGACAGACCCGGCAGCAACGAGCGAGATTCAATGGATATGGAAGTTCAAACCCGAAGACGGATCGAAGAAGAGCAAACCGAATCTGCAATATGCCCTGGCTACCGAAGCCGACCTGCTTCCGATTCCGGCTCGGGAACTGCTCTGGAAAGGGGACATCCTGCCCTTCTGGATGAACCGGAAGGCGGAGGCGGAGGGCTGGACAGGCATCGATCGAGGCTTGCCGACAGAGGTGAATTCAGCGAAGCTGGCGGCGCTGCTCCGGGAGGAATGTTTCTATGGAGAGCCTGTGTGGCACTACTTTGTAGAGCCTGCCGTCATGCTCGGCGCTGCATTGCTTCTCTGGTTTCTGATCCTGTCGTGGCGGAGTGCTCGCCGGGAGCGGTATCTGTGGGGAAGGCCGGTTCCGCTATGGCGAGAGCTGGGGCAGAAAGTGCTTAGCTCGGGAGCTGGCTTCAGGAAGAGTGTCCGGGCGCAACGAGCACTACGAGCGTCTGCCCCGAAGCCTTTGATTGAGGTTCGTCCCTTAGTGAAACCGGCAACGATGCAGCAGGCCACGTTACCCGCAGATGCACAGACCGCACTGCCGCCTCCTCAAAGACCCGCTGCGAAGAGCAACGGGTTCGTGTGGGATGAATCCAAAGGGATTGAGTGAGGCGTCGAAAGGAGCAGAGCGCACATGCTGACCATCTCCAAACCGCTCTCGGCAAGCCAGGCGCGGACGTACCATGAGCGGGAGTTTGCCTCGGAGCGGCAGAACTATTGGAGCCGCGACCAACAGGGACATAGCGAGTGGCAAGGCAAGCTGGCCGAACAGTGGGGCTTGGAAGGTGCGGTTGGCAATGAGCACTTTGCGCGTCTGACCGAAGGCCAGCATCCGCACACGGAAGCGCAGCTCGTTCGCCATCAGGTTTCTAAAACCTACGAAGGAAAATTCGGCAAGGAAGTGACGAGCGTAGAGCATCGCGCCGGTTGGGATGCCACGTTCTCCGCGCCGAAGTCAGTCTCTCTTACCGCACTTGTTGGCGGCGATGAGCGCGTGCGAGAGGCGCATCGGGAGAGCGTACGTGTTGCTCTGGGAGAGCTGGAGCGGTACACCCAGGCGCGGATCGGCAACGTCCACGCGCCGGAGACGACAGGCAAATTCGTTGCGGCTACCTTTGAGCACGATACCGCGCGGCCAGTGGACGGTTACGCCGCGCCGCAACTCCACACCCATGCTGTGATCTTCAACGTCACCAAACGCGACAACGGACAAACGCGGCCCTTGCAGCCGCAGGAGCTATTCGCGTCGCAGCGCGTCGCTACCAGCATTTACCGTTCCGAGCTGGCGATGCGGTTGCAGGGTTTGGGCTACGAGCTGGAGCGCGGCAAGCATGGACAGCCAGAGATCAAGGGGTATACGAAAGAGTATCTGGAGGCCAGCAGCCCGCGCAGGGAGCAGATCAAAGACCATCTCCGCGAGATGGGGATTGATGGAGCGGGGGCCGCGCAGGTGGCCGCACACCGGACGCGGGACAGCAAGGAATTGCTATCGCCGATAGAGGTATTAGCGCGGCACCGCGAGCTGGCCGCGCAGCATGGACACCAGGCCGACCGGGTTGTGGCCGAAGCGCGGGAGCATAGCCAGCGCCATGTTTACGAACCCGACCGAAGCGCGCAGCACGCTGTCACTTATGCCCGTGATCATCTCTTTGAGCGTTCCGCTGTGCTGGACCGGCGCGACCTTCTGGAAGCGGCGCTCAATCGCGGCATGGGTGAGACGACGTATGCCCACGTCCAGCAGGAGTTCGCGCAGCGGGCCGCGCGGGGCGAGTTTCGCACGGTCGATCATGGCAGCAGAGGGCAGCAGTACACCACTGCCGCGATGCTGCGCATGGAACGCGAGATTATTGCACGGATGCAGGAAGGCAACCAGCGTGGGATGAGTGACCCGATGATGGTTGATGCGCATATTCGGAGTGCGACGGAGGGCCGTCACCCGGAGCTGAATGGCTCGCAGCGCCAGGTCGTTGAACAAGTGTTTCTTTCCCGCGAAAAGATGGTGGGTCTGGATGGAGTCGCTGGCGCGGGGAAGACAACGACGCTGGCCGTCATCCGTGAAGGCGCGGAGGCACAAGGGTACAAAGTGGAAGGCTTTGCGCCCACGTCCCGCGCGGCGCAAAAGCTGGCCGATGCAGGCATGGAAACATCCACGCTGCAAAAGCATCTTGCCCTTGGTGCAAAGCCGGATACTGGAGAGCGCCGCCTGTATATGCTCGATGAATCCTCGCTCACGTCCACCAGACAGATGCACGAGTTTGTGCATCGCTTGCATCCCCATGACCGCCTGTTGCTGGTTGGCGATCGGCGGCAGCATGAGGCGGTCGAGGCCGGGCGTCCCTTCGCGCAGCTCCAGGATGCGGGCATGAAGACGGTCAAGCTCGAAGAGATCATCCGACAGAAAGACCCGGAACTGAAACAGGTGGTCGAGCAGCTTGCGCGTGGCGAGGTACGCGAAGCCGTGCAGGGTTTGGAGCGGCAGGGCCGCGTCCATGAGATTTCAGGCCGCGAGGAACGCATCGCCGCGATAGCAAAGGAATACGCGAAGTCGCCGGAGGGAACGCTGGTCGTCTCGCCCGACAACCGTTCCCGCGTGGAGATCAACTTGGCGATTCGTGCCGAGATGCAAGAGCGTGGCTTAGTCAGTAACGAAGAACATCGCATCGAGGCGCTTGTGCCCCGCCAGGACCTCACCGGCCCGGAGCGGACATGGGCCGCACGGTACGAGTTTAACGATGTAGTGCGCTATGCGCGCGCGTCGAAAGAGACCGGCATGGAGCGCGGCGAATACACGCGGGTCAAGAGCGTTGACGCCGAGAAAAATCTGTTGACGGTGGTGCGGGCCGATGGCTCAGAGCTAACCTATGATCCTCGCAGGCAGCAGGGCGTGTCTGTGTATCGGGAAGAACCGCGCAGCTTCGCCGTGGGCGACCGGATACAGTTCACCGCGCCAGCCAATGACTTAAAGATTGCCAACCGCGAATTAGGAACGGTCGAGGACATAGGCCAGGACGGGCGAATGCGCTTGAAGATGGACGGTGGCCGCGACGTGCAGCTCGATCCGCGCGAGCATCCCCATCTCGATCACGGCTATGCGGTGACGAGCCATTCCAGCCAGGGGCAGACCGCAGAGCGCGTATTGATTCACGTCGATACCGAACTGGCCGCGAGAGACCTGCTCAACAGCCGCATGGCTTATGTCGCCGTATCGCGCGGAGCCGAGGACGCGCAGCTTTATACCAACGACCGCGAGAAGCTGCCGGAAGCGTTAGGGCATGATGTTTCTCACGAGAGCGCCCATGTGCCGACGATGAAGCCGGAGCAATCCATCAAGCCGCCGCAGCCTGATATCGCGCCCGTCATAGAACACGGCTTAGGCATGGGGCACAGCCTCTAACCCGACCTGCCCCGGATGATGGGAGCGTAGCCCAACCTGGCCGTGTGTCAAGGCCGCAGCCGCTACGCGGTGCCTTCGGCAGTCTTGACACACGGACCTAACGGTTGGGCAAACATCGTTCCACTATTCCGGGGCAGGTAGGAAAAACAAACAGACACAAACAACGCGGGGCGTATGGGTTAGCCTATTTACAAAAGGAGGTGTCATGAACCGAACAGTGGAAACTCAAATTGTGGACGCAGAAGAGCGACTCAGAACCGCAATGCTCAGTTCGGATGTAAGTGCTTTAGACGAGTTATTAGCTTCCGAGCTGATCTTCACAAATCATCTCGGGCAATTGCTGGGTAAGGAAAATGATCTCGCGGCCTACCGATCAGGCATGCTTAAGGTGAAAGAGCTGAAACCTTCCGAGCAGCATATTCGACTCACAGGTGATGTAGCAATTGTTTCAGTTCGCATGCAATTGTCAGGTACGTATGATGACAACCCAGCGAACGGCGATTTTCGTTTCACTCGTGTTTGGGCGCTCTCTCCTGATAAGGCATGGCATGTTGTAGCTGCCCATGCGGGATTAGTCGCCTGATTGGAAAATTCTTTGCTGAACAAGCGACCTTTGGGTTATGAAGCGTCAAAACATTACAACGAAAAGACGTCACGTGGAGCGGCTGGCAGCCAAAAATAGTGACTTGGAGCGAAACGGATTTCTTAGTGCGGGGGTAAAGTGGGGTTGAATTTGACGCAGAACCTTGCGAGTGGAAAGCTGTCGAATCTTGGGGCGGCTAATCTAAAGGTCGCATTTGAGTTGTTTATAAACTGCCTATTTTCATCCAAATATATAACACCGTCATTTCCTTAAATTTGCTAAGGTGGGGCTGGAGCCTGGCAATGTGCTAACTCAGGGGAAAGGGCACCACAAGGTCAGCGCAGGAACATCCGTTTACACCTGGTATGCCGCTATGTACGCTGAAAGCAGGCCATCGAACGAGACGATGATAGATTTTGGTAGCGAGGAGTGGTGCGATGATCCAAGTGCAATTACGACCTGAAACCGAGGCTTGGTTAGCTGCTGCGGCGCAGGCACAGGGAATCGACGTGGCGGAGTATGCGGGAACGGTAATCGAAAAGGCCATCTCCGGACCGCTCCCTGCGGGTTGCCCGCCGAAAACCGGGGAAAAGATTACTGCATGGCTTGATTCTCTAGCTCAGTTCTCCGACAAGATTCCTCCCATGCCCGGCGAGACCTTCTCGCGTGAGTGGATTTATCAGGACCATGACTGATGGCGTTGCATTCCTGCCTCATAGACAGCAACATCCTGCTGCGCGCTGCCTTGCGCGATAAATCCGGAGCACGTATTGGTTCGCTCCGCGCTTACAAAACCGATCTCCGCTGAAACCGTCCTCTACTTTACCCATCTCAGAACATCGCTGAATTTTGGAATGCCGCCACCCGCTTCTAAGAATCTGTCCAAAAACTGCGGGTGGTATCTGGTCTGTCCTATGCTTTTGAGGCGGTATTTTTTAGCTTGAGGCTATGTACTCGAGCGATTTGACGGATGTTCAGTGGGCGAAGCTTGAGCCTCTGTTGTTGGAGCGTCCAGGCGGTCGTCATGGCGGTGGTCGTCCGCGGAAATATGAGTTGCGGCGTGTCACCGATGCGATGTTGTATGTGGTGAATTGGGCTACCAGTGGCGACAACTGCCGGCCAACTTCCCTCCCCGGAAGACAGTGCATGAGCAGTTCCGGTCCTGGCGGGACAGCGGCCTGTGGGAGCGGATCGGCAAGACGCTGCGCGAGCAGGGCCGCACGGCAAAGGGCCGGAATGCCACTCCCAGCGTAGCGATCATCGACTCGCAGACCGTCAAGACGGCCCTAAAAGGGGGCGGCGGGGCTACGACGCGGGCAAGAAGATCAAGGGCCGCAAGCGCCACATCGCGGTAGACACTGACGGAAATCTGCTGGCCGTCGTCGTCCACTCGGCCGGCATCCAAGACCGGGTCGGGGCGCGCGCCGTGCTGATCCGGCTGTTCTGCCGGTTCCAGGGCATCGTCAAAATCTTCGCCGACGGCGGCGACACCGGCACTCTGGTCGACTGGGCCAAGGAGATGTTCGGCTACAGGTGCATGATGCCCGCCTTGTCGCCGCCGCCATGATCGTTCATGGGGTGACTCACATTCTTACGCTCAACGGAAAGCATTTCAGCCGTTTCGACGGGGTCACAGCTGTCCATCCAGAAAGCATTTGACATCGCACTGTCAGTTTTGGCACGTTTACCAACGCACGGCAAAATCTGAGACAAGTGTATCTCCACCCTTGCTCACGAACGCACGATAGGTCCCTGGGGGGAGAGAGCCGGGCAAGAAATCGACTTTGATATAGAGCTGCCCACCTACCGATTCCGCGTTCAGGTCTTTGTACTCCGGCAACACATGCTTATCTTCGCCAAGAGAGTGTAGCCTCAACAAGTATCCCGAGCGCTCCGTCTCACCGGCCAGTATGATTTGCAGCTGCACGGGAACGCCACGATGGAGTTGGTGGGTTGTACTCTGCTGCTGACCGCGAATTCGCTCGGCGACGAGCAGAATTACCTCTGGCTTCGCAGCATTCCCTGGCGACGTATCAGGCATACTACTCTGCACAGCCGCAATCGTTCCAGAGGAAACACTTTTTGAGTTCTGTCGCATCGACTTACTCGTCAAACTTAGCGTGATCCCAACAGCAGCCAGAATGCAGGCTACTGCTGCCAGCATGATGGTGACGTACTGCTTTCTACGAATCTTCTGAGGCCGCCTTATCAAGAAGGCTCGCGCCATGCTGACTCTCTGCATCCTGCGCGGAGATGCCTCAATCCACGTCTGGATGGAGCGTGCTTCTTCGGCAGTCAGCGACCCCAGAGCATAAGCGTCGATGAGGTCCTGTTCATGCACTGCGACTGCATCGGAAAAATCCTGATCCGTTAGCAGGCGCTCCTCGAATAAGGCGCGTTCATCCGCAGTCAGGTCTGCTGCGAAATATCGCAGCAGGCTTAGACGAAGATGGTCTTCAGAGATCAATGCGGCTCAATTCCTTCCTCTTCTATTGTGATGTGCAAACTTTTGCGAAAACATCACGGTTTCTCTTTCTTAAGAAAGCTGCGCATACAGGCCTCCAGGTCCTGACGCGCTCGCAACACCCGATTTCGCAATGAGTTTACGGTAATCCCCAGTTCGTCCGTGAGTCTTTGATGCTTCCTTGCCTTCTCGTTAGGACCATAGGTGTAATACTCCATGAGCAACCGGCGACGTTCCTGCGCCAGCTTTTTCAGACAGTGTTCCAGGGCCTCATCCATCGCCTCCTCTTCAGAGGTGGAAGCCGTCCTCAGTGTTTCCCAGTGCCAAATTGCTTCAGTTTTCTTCTGCTGCCGTCTGACCTCCTCCTGCAACAGGAGGCGCGCGACACCCAGCGCGAAGGCGGAGGGGTTGCGTACTTTTTCCGTGACATCTTCCATTACCGCTCGCCTGCCGAGCCTGTCGATCGCTTCATCCGCCAACGCCGCTGGATCTTCAACACCGTTCCACTCAAAGAAGCGCGAGAGTCTCTTGTGCAACTTCCGATATTCGATTCCAGCCGCCTCTTCATTGGGGCCCAGCAAATCGAGTATCTTATCGAACGCCTCTCTGTGCATCGCCCTACTTTCCCTTCATCGAGAGAGAAGCTGAGGACAATGCTCCTTCAGCGCTATTTTGCTCGATGGGAAACGTCGCAGGCCATCCCTCCAGAACAAAAGAAGCCCATGCCGTGGGAGATTCCGTTTGCGGATTGGCCAGCATCTTCAACTGGGCTTCCTTCAATGCCTCATCGGCACGCTCATGTTTCAATAGCAACTCACGATAGAAGCTCCCCATCAGCCCGCTCGCCGCGCTGTCATCGACGGTCCAGAGGCTCCCAACTACGGAGTGAGCGCCAGCAAAAAAGAAGGCGTAGGCGAGGTTATTGAGTCCTTCTCCCCCATCGGTGTCCTGCGTGTCTGTCCCGCATCCACTCAGGACCACCAAAGCCGAGGACAAATGCAAAGCATAAATATCTTTGAGCCAGAAGACGCCATCCTGTTCTTTGCCTTCGGGATTCCACATCGAGAGGGCTATGCCAGTAATTTCCGGGTGCCCGGACACCGTTACTGTGTGCGTGGCGAAATGCAGAATGACCGCATCTTTTACAGAAAGATCACTGACCTGGCTTGGAGCGGCATTGAATCCAGTCTTTAGAGTAACGGCTCCGCTGGGGGCATCTCGCGAGATGTATCGAGCCTCTTCCGTCGAGCCCGTCAACCGTTGCATGTTGGCGAATAGGAGATGGCTGCTGGCTGAGTGTGGCTGCGCATGAGCGGCAAGGCGTGGATCGGAAAGCGAAAATACCGGATCGGCAAAGACGGTGATGTGCAGCGCCTGCTCTTTGGCCGAGTGTTGCTTCAGATACACGGCCACGGAAGCCGATGGCTCCTGAAAGAAGTTGTATTTGCGAAGCGCATAGGAGGTCCCTGCGCCGTCAGAAACGCGCAGGGCCGCAAACGGCAATGGCATAAGGCATCCGTCGCCGACTATAAAAACGGTATGCGCGTCCCTGGGAAGGTGAGAAAGGAGCATTGATCCGGCGCGGCTGAGGCCAGTCTGCACCTGAGTTTCAAAGGCCCTTTCCTGCAAAGCGTAACCGCTGATGTCTTCGCCCGACTTGGGCACAGGGCGTCGGCGTTGCAGCATGTGTTCCAGCGGGAGCATGGTTCGCTCCAACTGATCACGCGGTGGCAGCGCTTCGACCGAGACGCCCCCTGGCGTAATCGACCAGCGGTAGCTATGTCTTTCGCCAACCCAGTAGGAAAGCAGGACGGAGTCCTTCTCCAGCAACTGCTGCTGAATCTGCGCCACATCCGCCGCCTGATCGCCGAGAAGAGACCTCAGCCTTCCGTCAGACGGCATCTGCGATTCCAGATTCTCTTGTTCCCGATAAAGCTGTTGCAACTTTGTCACAACAGCTTTACCGGCAGGTTCGGTGCTGTGGACAAGCAACGCCTGTTGCGCGGTCACTTCTCGCTGATTGAGTGCGTACGCCTCTCGCAGGCTTTCTGAGACGGAAATCGTGGTGTTGTATCCAGTTGAATCCAGCGTATCCAACAGCGACCTGGCGCGTGCGCGCTCCGTATAGGTAAACGCCGCCAACGCGTATCCCTTTGCCGGATATTCGCGGTTCAGTTGCATGCAGATGTCAACGGCGAGCTCATACCAACTTCTGTGCAGCGAAAAATAGGTCGCTTGCAATTCGCGGCTCGCCAAACTTCCGCGCGATGTTTCAACAATCTTAAGGGCCGCCTCTATCGAAGCAGCGGCGTCTTCCAATTTCCCTTCGTTCTCGAACGCCCTCGCCAATCCCGCCAGAGCGAGCGATTGCTCTTCGCGTTCCCCAGTGCTTTCGGCCAGTTGCAATGCATTGCGATACGCGGCTGCCGATTCTTCTGGATTGGCCGGCAGCAGCGCGTCTCCCAACGCGACTTCCGTTTCAACCTGCAGCGGCAGCGACGCCAGATCCGTCGCGAGTGACCCTGCTGCCTTGATGTCTACCTGAGCCGGAGATGGATGGCGCAACGCCAACTGGACGGAAGCTCGCTTCAGCAATAGGCCGGCTTCGTCCTGTTTCAGCGTCAGGCTGCGCGCAATCTCGATCGCCGCCGTATCTTCGGCAACTGCCTCACTCAGCTTTCCCTGGTGCTGCATCGCCGTGGCCAACAAACCGCGGGCCTCCAGAGAGACCGGATCGTTCTTTCCTTTCTCAAGTTCGATGCAACGTTGGAGCGCATGGCTCGCTTGCTCCCAATCGCCGATTTGCGTGTAGAAATCGCCGAGGTCTTTCTGTATCTCGGCCTCTACAAGCGGGGCGTAGCCGATCTCGGAAACCCAGGCAAGCCCCTGATAAAAGGTGCGCAATGCGCTTTCAAGGTCGCCCTGCTGTTGATAAAGCCCGGCAAGCTCGCTCAGACAATAGACAACTCCTGCCGTGTCGCGCTCTTCCTGGGCGTCCTTGAGCGCCTCTTGTGCTGCCGCGAGGGCATCGGCATTTTGTCCAAGCTCCCCGTATACCGAGGACAAGTTGCCAAGCACAATTCCTTGCCAGTAGAGATCGCCTGTCTGCCGGTATAGGTCGCGCGCGGATAGACCTGCCTTGATCGCAGGCTGGTATTCGCCGAGATCGTACCTTACCGAGCTCAATGTCTTCCACGCGAGCGCCTGTTGCGCCGCGTCGTCTGCCGGCGGCAAAGCGACTGCCTGTTCAAGCAGCGCTTCGGCGCCTGTGAAGTTGTTCTGACCGAAGAGCAGGTATCGCGCTTTCTGGGTCAGAATCAGGCGCTTCAACGGCGTATCGTCGAGCTTTGCCGCCAGAGCAAGGGCGCGGTCATAAAGCTGGGCTGCATCCACCTTGGCAGGAGCACCGGGCCAGTGACGGCGAACCAGTTCCGCGTTGGCCAGCAAGTCTTCCGCATCGCGCAGGTCCGTCGAGGATGGACTCACCGGCGCGGACGCATCCATTTCTACGGAGACCTCCGCCAGCCTCTCGCGCTCGAAGGAAGTAATCTCCAACGTGTAGTTTCCGGAATTCGATCCCCCCATTCCATACGTGAGCGCTGCTCCGCGTCCCAAATCGATCAACCACAAGGGACGGCTGCTTCCGTCCGGAGCCTTTTCCGCTACCCCGATGATCCCTCCCTGGAGGTGCAGGTGAACGAGAACCATCTGACCCTTTTCGAGAGTGACGATCAGAGTCTGGGGCAGCCTGGGCTTTAGTTGAAAAGAAACCGTCCGCGCCTGTGCTAACCCACTGCCGAGAGCAACACCGGCGATAAAAAGCAGCGCGATGGCGCTTCGGCCCTCCCGGACGGGCTGAAGCCATCGTGCGATGCCAGGCGGAAACGAAGCTCCTCGACGCATAGGACCACTCGCTGCGAACCTCGGCGGATCGATGGGGTTCAATCTCCGGAGAAAAGATTCGCATTCTGTCGATGAATATAGCATTCCCCGGTTATAGGACAGAGCAGGGAGTCCCGTGATTTGTGGCCCTTCGGAGCACACCCTGCGGAGTGATGACAGCCGCGGTCTTTCCTTTCTGAGAAAGAAGAAATAATCTGCGTGATGTTTTCTCTCATCCGAGCACACCTTGTAACTAGAGATAAAAATAGTCCGAGGCGAATCGGCAGGCTGGAGAGCTGTGTGGCTCAGCTTGCGTTTCCATCCGAATCTGTCCTGACGACAATACCCTCTGTCCGGAGTGTGGTCATGCCTGGTTTCTTCCGTGTTTTGCTGGCTCTCGTCCCCCGTCAGTATGCGCGCTTTCCGCTTCGCCGCATGCTCCAAACCGCCGCTTGGCTCATCCTCCCGGACAGACGCGCCGCTCGATTGAATCGAGCGAGAAATCCTGAAGCACATGAAATGCCCGTCAAGATGAGTTCAGATCGATCTGGGACGAGACGATTTCTCCGCCGCTATGCCGGCCTCTATCCGCGTCTGGTTCTCAGGTGTGACGCCCTGTCTCTCCAACCTTTCTGCCGCCGTATCGGTAAGTCTCTCGCTCGGGCAGAGCATCGCGTCTGCGGCTACTACACCAAAACTACGCCGCGACGCCTGTCGCGAATTGTCGGCATCCCACTCTTTGCCTGTATGTCATTGGTACTGATGGGCAACGACAGCTGTAACGACCCGGAACCTAGTCTCCAATACGTAAACGTCATGGTTCATGTCGGCGATATATTTCGGGCGCATGCACTCCCCAACGCTCAAAGAGGCTTGGCCCGTCCACGTTTGACCGGAACCGATGGGTCGCAGACCGGGATAGCCGCATTCCAGGGCAATTTCACAGGCATACAGGTTCCTTCCGGTGCTGTCTTCGTAATGGCACGCGAGGCCGACTGCTCGCTTGGGCTAATCACTGTTACCAGCGATTCTGACCCAGGGACCGTCACGCAGCATTACGAACAGACGCTGCACCAGCTCGCCTCGCTGAAAACAACGTCCAATGTCTTTGCCAATGGCTGCGCCAGCAAAAACACCGGCATTAGCTCGAACACCGGTCTCTTTGTCGGAGAGACGACTGGAAGCTTCCTCGAATTCGCCGGAGTGGGCTCCAGTGGAGTCTTTCTGTTAAATGGCAATGTAACGGCCGGCACGCTCACAGAAACCTCGGTAACCGCACTCCCCTACGCCAGCGCTATCGCGACTGCAGATCTCAACGGCGACGGCAACGGTGACCTCGTCGTCGTCAACGGCTCAGTCGCTCCTACCTCTTTTGTCTCGGTCATGCTCGGCAACCCTGACGGAACCTTCCAGAACCCAGTCAGCTACCCGACCGGAGGCACTAACTCTGTCGCCGCCGTCATCGACGACGTAAACGGCGACGGCAAACTCGACATCATCTCTGTCTCATCTGATATCGGCGGCGCGACACCTCAGCAAATCTCCGTACTCTTCGGCAACGGGGACGGCAGCTTTCAGAGCGCGCAAACCTTCGCCGCACCCGCTCTGCCCGGCAGCACAAATGCCGCCTCCACGCCCATCGTCAACCTGATCACTGCAGACGTGAACGGCGACGGCAAAAAGGACATCATCTGTTCCAATGGCCTCGTGCTCCTCGGTAACGGCAATGGCACCTTCACTGCCGCTCCAGCCGCGGCCTTCCCCTATACAACTGGCGGCAACAGCGAAGGTCCCAACCTCGCTGCCGGCGACATCAACAACGATGGAAAACTCGACATCGTCCTCAACACTGGCTCTACCATCTCTACCTGGATCGGAAAGGGTGACGGAACCTTCACCCAGGGCAGCCGCTACGCCTCCATCAACGACACCGGCTTCGTCACCATTACTGACCTCGACGGTGACGGCAATGCTGACATCTACGTAGGCCTCGGCAACGGCGGCCTCTTCAGCGGCGACGACTCCAACCCCACGTCCTCCTACGCACTGATGGGCAACGGAGACGGCACCTTCGTCGGCGCACCCCAATCCACCGGTGCTTACAACGGAGCCAACCTCGGCGATGTAAACGGCGACGGCATCCCCGACCTTATCAGCAACGCTACCGGCCAATTCAATCAGACCCTCCCCACGTTCACCGTCCAGCTCGGAAATGGTAAAGGCACCTTTACCCCAGGCGCTACCATCGTTGCGCCTGCCAGCTTCATCGCGACCACATCGGCCCTGACGTCGCCCGTGATGATCACCAACGCCAACACCGTTGGCCCCACCAGCTATGCGGTAGCTGATGTTAACGGCGACGGTAAAGCCGACCTTGTCTTCGTCGATAACGGTCTCACAGCAATCAATCCCGGAAGCGGTCTGCCGATCACCTATCCCGCTCCCATCTATTTCGTGGCTCTCAGCAATGGCGACGGCACCTTCGCCACCCCCGTCCCGTACAACTTCCCCCAGATTGCATCCGCCTCCGGCTTCGACGTCTCTGTCACCGCCAACACTGTCCAAATCGCCGACTTCAACCACGACGGTCATCCCGACCTCATCTTCACCTACAACGACCAGGCCGGCGGCCCCGGCGCCGTCCCCTACAATCAGGGCTTCGCCATCCTCACCGGAAAAGGCGACGGCACCTTCTCGACCACCGCCATCCTCACCCCCACATACAGCTCAAACAGCGCTCCCACATCCTCCTTCGTCCCGACGCTCCTCAGCACGGCTGACCTTAACGGCGACGGCAAGCCGGACCTGATCGTCAACGCTCCCGGGACCGTGATCACAAATTTCCAGCTTCAGACTGCAGTGCAAATCTACATTGGCAATGGCGACGGCACCTTCAAAACGCCAAACACCATTCCCGCCGCCGACGAATACGGCATTCCCGTGGTCGCCGACCTCAACAAAGACGGTAAGCTCGATCTCGCTTTTCTTGCAGAAACCTCCGCCAGTCAGGCTGAGCTCGTCGTTGCGCTCGGCAACGGAGACGGCACCTTTGCCACACCAACTGCCCTCAACCTTACCGGCGGTGACGCCATCCGCAGCGCTAGCCTTGCCGCGGCCGACTTCAACGCCGATGGCAACCCCGATCTTGCCCTGATCGACAGTACCGACTACAGCGGAGTCTTCTACGGCAACGGCGACGGCA
>Ga0208193_1000055_pt1 | contig 80902 bp, 59 predicted proteins | sample June2015DPH_17_2_FD_184716 | JGI IMG/M metagenome (GOLD analysis project Ga0208193, IMG submission 184716) | Peatland microbial communities from SPRUCE experiment site at the Marcell Experimental Forest, Minnesota, USA - June2015DPH_17_10... | ecosystem: Environmental > Terrestrial > Soil >...
CGCCGCTGCAACACGGAATAATCCAGCACGCCATACAGGCCCACGCCCGCAAGCAATAGCGAGACCACCGCGAAGAACAGCGCCAGCATTGCCAGCAGCCGCTCCCGCACGGTTTGCGCCTGCACCAGTTCCAACTGTGGGCGGACGTTGCTGACGCGGAATTCCGGCCGAGCCTGTGGCACAATCCGGCGCAGGGTAGACGCCAGCGCCATCGGGTTCGCACTGACTGTGCGCACCATAAACGTCGCCGTTTGTAACGGCCGCAATGCGCCTTTGGCATCCACCGAATGGAACGGGACAAAAGCCACCGGCAGCGTGGCTTCCCGCACGTTGCGATAGGGCGCGTCCCGTACCACGCCCACCACCTGATGAACGCTGCCGCCTTTCGCGATCGACTGTCCTATGGGATTCTCGCCATGGAAGTATTGCTTCACGAAAGTCTCGTTGACAATGGCCACGCCGGGAGACGTGTCGCCCTGGCGGAAATCTCTTCCAGCTACGAAGGGGATCTTCATGGCGTCCATCCAACCGGGCGAGACGTCCAGAAAGAAAGCCAAAATCGGGCCTGGAGGCGCACCGTTGACCGAGACGAATCCGTTCCAGGAGTTTCCGGCGAGCAGCGGCCACCCAGCCAGAGCGACCGATTCCACGCCCGGCGTCGCACGCAAGCGGTCCGCCACCTGCTCCCAGAAGACCGGCGCCACAGGGTTCCGCGTCACCGTTTCGACCGTGAGAAGCCGATCGGCCAGGAATCCCGTGGGCCGATGAGATAAGCGGTCGAACGTGGCTGCAAACAGCGCCGCCACGAATAGCACCAGAAAGCAGAAAGCCACTTGGACCGCGATCAGCGCATGCATCAGGCGCCTCCGTGAGTGCGGGTCCGATCCGCCTTTGAGCGCGCTCGCCGGCTTGACCGCCGAGGCTCTTAGCGCCGGCGCCAGACCAAAGAGCAATGTCACCCCCACGGTCAGCGCCAGTCCAAACCCGAGCACTCGCCAATCCGCCGGCAGGGCCAGCCGTGCAGGGTTGTCCGCCGGATTAATCATGCTTACCACGAACGGCGCCGACCACCACGCGAACCATCCGCCCATGGCAGCCGAAAGAATCCCCAGCCACGCGCTTTCCACCAGCACCAGTTGCACCAACCGCCACCTTCCCGCGCCGATGGAAACGCGCAGCGCCATCTCCCGCGCCCGCGCCGCCGCCTGAGCCGTCATCAGGTTCGCGACGTTGGCGCACGCAATCAACAGCACCAGCGCCACCAACACGCCCATGGCCGCCAGCGCAACGCGATAGTCCTTCTGCATGTCAGAGACGCCGCCGGCCGCTGGTTCCAGAACCAATTTGTGGTCGAGGAATTTCTCGATATTCTCCCGGGACATGCCGAGGAATCCTTTGGACCGATCCTCTTCGAACGCTCGCGAAGTTGCGTCCAGTTTCGCGCGAAGCAGCTCCAGCGCAACTCCCGGCTTCACCCGCGCCATCGTCCGCATCCACGTCCAGTCGTCGTGAACCACACCCGGATGCATCATGGTGGGCAGGAAAACGTCGGTCACCGTGCCCGGTTCCGTGCCGGTGAAGGGCGCTGCCACAACTCCCGCGATTTCGAATTGGCGATCGCCCAACCGAAATGTGCGCCCGATAACGTTCGGGTCCTCCGCGAAGCGGCGCGTCCAGTAGTCGTGAGACAGCACGGCATACGGGTGCGCGCCCGCCTTCAGATCGTCGTTTTCGGTAAACAGCCGCCCTAGCGCGGGCCCGAGCCCGAATGAGGTGAACATCCAGCCCGAGACGTACTGCACGCAGGCTTTTTCAATTTCCCGATCGGACTTGTAAGTCAGATCCATGCGTTCCGCATAGGAGATCGCCATCAGCTCGGCCTGCCCCTTCACCGCGGCGCGCATCAGGCGGAAGTCCGGATACGCCCACATGTCGCCCGTTCTCACCTGCCCATCGAAATCGATTCCCTGCCGAGCGAGCGTGTAAAGCTGTTCGGGTTTAGCCACCGGTAAAGGCCGCAACAATATGGCGTCGATGAGCCGGAATGCCGAGGTGCATGCCCCAATCGCCAGGGCCAGCGAGAGGATCGCCGCAGCGGACGTAACCTTTCGCTTCATGAGCTGACGCCAGCCGTAGACGGCGTCGGCGCGCAGCGATTCGAGCCACGGGATGAGCCGGATGTCGCGGCTTTCCTCGCGCTGCCGCACCGCGGAGCCGAACGCTCGCCGCGCTGCAGCGGGATCGCGCCCGTGGTCGATGCCTTCATCGATATGCGGAAGCTCTTCGTCGATCTCGCGGCTCAAACCATCGCCGCGGAGTATATCCGCAATACGTGACCTAAGCGACATATTCAAAACTCCCTAAACCTGCTCTGCCCTGACATTCCCCATTAGCCCTACTACCAGCCGTGCCTCTTAGCCCACTCATGTTCGTGGCGCTACGTGAACGGTATTGTAAGCTGTCGCGCCGCTGGGCCAATATAATGTGGCATACGTTTCGCAGCCGCTCTCGCCTTAGCCATGCTTTCGTTGGCCGAACTGCATTGTCAGCCCAGGCCCTCGATACCCGGATGCCGGATACTATCCCGGCCGTCACCGGCAAAGTGATGGAGGGCGCCACGCTGCGCTACATCGATGTGCGGATTGGGATGGCGCGCCCGCGGCGGCCGGGCAACAGTACACCGTCGATTACACGGGCTGGCTGCGCGATGGAACGAAGTTCGATTCCTCCATATGAGGCGGCTGCAATCCCCTGGCCGATGCGTGCGCGCCAAGGACGGTCTTGTCGCCCTGCTTGGCAAATCGCGCTTCAGTTCTATAGCATCGATCCGACTAGCCCTCTGGGGCTAACGGGTCGCGCACGTTCGCCGCTTCCTGAGGCGTACAGGCCACGATTCAACGCCAAACCGCATCATTTTGACTACAGTAAAAAGTTCCAAATTGTTCAAAACAAAGTTTTTGCACTTCTTTGCTCTGCATCGTGCTGTAATGAAGCAAAAGATGCCGGAGACTACTTTTGCGGTTTGAAACTACCATCCATCGCCCCGTGGCGGCTGCGGGCGTCGGGCTTCATAGCGGCGTTCCCGTCCGCATCTGTATCAAGCCCGCGAAGGCCGGGACGGGCATCGTTTTCGTCCGCACCGATCTCGACAATTTTTCCATTCCCGCGAGCTGGCGCCACGTGGCGCGCGTCAGTTACGCCACCAGCCTGATGCGTCAGGGCGTACTGATCTCCACTACCGAGCACTTGCTGAGTGTGTTTTATTCCATGGGCGTCGATAACGCGCTGGTGGAGATCGATAACCTCGAAGTGCCGATCCTCGATGGCAGCGGCCGGCCGTTTGTGCGGCTCATTCTGCAGGCGGGCATCCGTGAGTTGCGCGCCAAGCGGAAGTATTTGAGCATCCTCCGGCCGATTTCGGTGGAAGACCGCGGCAAGCGCATCAGCATTATTCCGGCGGATAGTTTCCGCCTTACTTGCGATACGGATTATCCGTCGCCGGTGGGCCGGCAGTCGTTGGAACTCGAAGTGACGCCGGAGCGGTACGCTTCCGAGATCGCCTTCGCGCGCACGTTCGGATGGGAAAACGACCTGGACCAGATGCGCAATATGGGCCTGATTCGCGGCGCGTCGCTAGCGAATGCCGTGTGCTTCACGCGCAACGGAGTCATGAACCCGGATGGCCTGCGCGCACCCGACGAATGCTGCCGGCACAAGGCGCTCGATCTCATCGGCGATCTGGCGCTGCTCGGCAGGCCCCTGCTCGGCCATGTGATCGCAGAGCGCGCGGGCCACGCTATGCACGCCGCGCTGGTGGCGCGCATCATGTCGGACGCGTCGCTCTATGAGATTGTGCCGTTCGATCGACTGGCGTCGCGCGTGGCGCAGGCGCTGGTATCGTAGGAGACCAACAAGCCTCAAGTGACACCGGAATCCCGAGCGCTCGGAGCGGCTCGGGGACACCGCAGGCCATGGGCCCGCGCCACTCTACAACGGTTTCAGGTCGCCGAGCATGGTCGGAATGAGCTCCGAAACGGTGGGATGAATGTGTACCGCGCGCTGCATTACCGTGTAGGGCGCCTTGGCGTACATGGTATCGAGAATGCAGTGAATCGCCTCGTCGCCGCCCGTCCCCAGGATCGACGCGCCCAGGATTTCGCGGCTGTCCGCATCCACCAGAATCTTCATGAAGCCCTGAGTTTCGCCCTTTTCCACGGCGCGTCCCACGCGCGTCATGGCGCGGGTTCCGATGAGGGCGCGCTTGCCCGATTTGCGCACTTCGGCCTCGGTCATGCCGGCCCTTCCGAGCGGCGGATCGATGTAGAGAGCGTAGGCATGGATGCGGTCGCTAATGCGGCGCGGGTCGTGGTCCAGAAGATTGGCGGCGGCGATTTCGAAATCGTTGTACGAAGTGTGCGTGAAGCCTCCGTGGCCGTTGCAGTCGCCGAGCGCCCAGATGCCCGGCACGTTGGTAGCGAGCGCATCGTCCACCGTGATGTAGCCGCGGGGGTCGACTGCCACGCCGGCGTTTTCCAGGCCGAGGTCGTCGGTGTTCGACCGCCGGCCCACCGCCAGCAATAGGTGCGATCCTGCGATCTCAGGCAGGACCTCGGTGCAACTCACCCCCATGGCAATCCCACTGGCCTGCTTCGACACGCTGATGCACTCCGCACCGAGGTAAATGCGGATGCCTTCCGCCTCGAGGATCTCACGTATCGCCGCGGAGACGTCTTCGTCTTCGCGCTGGACGAGGCGCGGCCCCATCTCGACGATAGTGACTTCACTGCCGAAGCGGCGGAACATCTGGCCGAATTCGAGACCGATGTAACTGCCGCCCACAATCAGCAGATGCCGCGGGAGAAAGTCGACGCCCATCATCGATGAGTTCGTGAGATAGCTGACGTCCGCAAGGCCCGGCAAATCGGGAATCACCGCGCGGCCTCCTACATTGATGAAGATGCGGTCCGCGGTGAGCCGCGCCGCGCCTACGCTGACTTCGCGGGCGGATTCGAAGCGCGCGCCGCCCTGATACACGGTGACGTTGGGCGTGCTTCTGAGCATCGATTCCACGCCGATGCGCGACTTTTCGGAGATGGCGTCTTTGCGAGCCTTGACGAGCTTCATGTCCACCGTGACGGGGCCGGTTTCCACTCCGAAATCGGCGGCGCGGCGGGCGATGTGGGCAGCGTGGGCGCTCGCCACCATGGCCTTGGTGGGGATGCAGCCGGTGTTGACGCAAGTGCCGCCGAACAGCTTGCGCTCGATGATGGCGACTTTCATGCCCGCGCCGGCCAAGCGCACGGCTAGGGACGGTCCGGCCTGGCCCGTGCCGATGATGATCGCGTCAAAGGAATTCGCCATGCGAGTATTGTCCCATCCGAAGGTTGGCCAGAGGCAAACGTCTCCATCCCGCGCCTCGATTTTCGCATCGGTGCAAAAGCTTGGCCTCGGGTTGGAACGGCGCAAGGCGCCGGTTGAGCATATCGTGGTAGAACATTTGGAAAAGGCGCCAACGGAAAACTAGAGGCCGAAGGCGACAGGCCAGGAGGCCTGTCCTACCAACATGAGAGCGATTGTTCTTGTCTTATTTGCCGCCACGCTGAGCTGCGCTCAGAATTATGCCCTCGGCCCCGATTCCCTGCCCCAGTCCGGCGTGCCCAAGGGATCGGTCACGAAATACACGCTGCCGCCCGGCAAGTTCTATCCCGGTACGCCGCACGATTACTCCATCTATGTGCCCGCTCAGTACGACGCCGCCAAGCCTACGCCGTTCATGATTTTCTTCGATGGCAACGGGTCGATCAACGGCGGCGAGCATGCCCCTACGGTCTTCGACAACCTCATCGCCAGGCACGAGCTGCCGCCGCTGATCGGCATCTTCATCGACCCAGGCGTGCTGCCCGCCGCCTCCGATCAGGCGCAGAACCGCTTTGAGCGCGTCTTCGAGTACGATTCGCTGAGCGACCGCTATGCCAGCTTCCTGATCGAGGAGCTGATCCCCGCGGTGGCCGGGAAGTACAACCTCTCGCGCGACCCGAACGACCGGGGTCTGGTGGGCACAAGCACCGGAGCCGTCTGCGCGTTTGCGGCCGCGTGGAACCGTCCCGATCAGTTCCGCCGCGTCGTCAGCTTCATCGGCACCTATGTCGCCATGAAGGGCGCCGACGGGTTGCCCGCGCTCATTCGCAAGACCGAGCCGAAGCCGATTCGGATCTTCCTCCAGGATGGCAAGAACGACCACATCGTTGCGGCCGAGCCCTTCGGCACTTTCTATGGCGGTAGCTGGCCCATTAACAATCAGGTGATGTTCGAAGCTTTCGAATCGGCCGGTTATGACGTGAAGTTGACTATTGGCGAAGGCGGTCACGACAAGAGACAAGGCTCGGCTATTATGCCCGATGTGCTTCGCTGGTTGTGGCGCGATTACCCGAGCCCCATCGTGGTGCATGAGCCTGCGTCCATGAGTCAGCCTGGATGGGACCCGCGCGGCAAAGTCTATTCCACGGTTTGGGCGGACAAGCTGTGGGAACAGGTGGGCGACACGTACCGGTCTGTCACAAGCCCCACCACTGACAGAGACGGCAACGTATATTTCGCCGACCCGGCTGCGAACCGTATTTATAAGTCGGACGCGGATCGCAAAGTTACCGTATTCAAAGACAATTCCAGCGGCGCCGCGGCCCTGGCAGCCGGGCCGGACGGACGGTTGTATGTATCGCAACTCGCGCGCAAGCGCATCGTGGAATACTCCGCTGCGGGTGGCGCAGGCGGCGATGAAAAAGTGGTGGCCGCGAACGTGGAAGCGAGCGGCATCGCGATCACCGCGAAGGGCGGAATTTACTTCGCCGATGCAGATCACAGGACGGTTGGCTTCATCGACGCCGGCGGCAAGAGCCGTACGGTTTACAGCGGCGGCGAAATCGCGCTGCCATCGTCCGTGGCGCTTTCGCCCGACCAGGCAATGCTCATCGTGGCGGATGCCCAGGCGAGATTCGGATGGAGTTTTCAGATTGCGCCCGACGGCTCGCTGATAAACGGTGAACCGTTCTATCGCCTGGAGATGCCGGAGACGGGTTGGATGAGCGGCGTCGAGGGAGTCGCGGAAGACTCAGTGGGCCAGATCTATTTCGCGACGCCGCTGGGGATTCAGGTTTGCGAGGCCAATGGCCGCGTCGCCCAGATTCTGAACCCGCCGGAGCACGGAAGCATTTCCAGCGTCGCCTTCGCCGGCAAGGATCTGAACTGGCTCTACGTCACCGAAGGCGGGAAGCTTTTCCGCCGGCCTGTCAAAGTGAAAGGCAACGCGCCGTGGGCTCAGGTGAAGCCGCCTAAGCCGCCGTTGTAGGATGCGAGTTGTAGGTTGCGCAGTTATAGGATACGCCGTTAAGTTATAGGATAAGACGCATGGCCGAATTCGAAGGCATCACTCCATACCTGCATTACGATGACGTGGCCGCGATGATCGAGTGGCTCACTCGCGTATTCGGCTTCACTGAGCGCGGACGCTGGGTGAACTCGCAAGGCGCCCTCCGCAATGCCGAGTTATACGCGGGCAACACCGAAGTCTGGCTGGAGGGCGATCCGGAATACTGGGCGCAGAAGGGACGCCGCCCCGAGGAGTGGATTGGCGTCTGGGTGGACGATGTGGATGCGATGTACGATCAAGTGAAAGCCGCTGGGGTGGATACCGCGCCACCCGAAGACAAGTTTTACGGCATCCGTGTGTTCCAGGTGACGGACCCCGAAGGATACACCTGGGGCTTCATGCAGCGTTGCGCCTACGTGGCGCGGTTCGAGGAGTGACGCCGCGCGGAGACTCCCGGCTGGTTGTAAGATAGTCCGCATGACTCGATTGGCCGCTGCCGGCCTCCCCACCCGCAAGTACCTGAACCTTGAGGCGCTCAAGACCATGGCCGCCGCCGCTGAGCACGAGGCGCAGAAGCGCAGCGTGCAGGTCACCATCTGCATTGTGGATGAAAGCGGTAACCTTCTGTTCCTGCAGAAGGCCGACGGCGTGGGGCTGAACACCATTCAGTTCGCACAGCGGAAGGCCCGCTACGCGGCGCTTTACGGCCGCCCCTCGAAAGCCGCCGCCGACCAGCTCAAGAACGGCGATCTTGGCGTGCTGGCCTACCCGGACGCATTTCCCAACCAGGGCGGCGTGCCAATCAAGGTGGACGGGCAAACCATCGGCGCTATCGCGTGCAGCGGCGCGCCTTCGGAAGTGGATGAAGCTATCTCGCTGGCCGCGGTGGATGCGCTGCTGGCGAAGTAGGAGGCGGCTTAACTCAACACTGTTCACTTAGCGCCTCCGATTCGAAGCGCGTTCACACGAGTGTGAACGCTGCACGCAGGAGTGCGTGCGCCACGATTTGATTCTCAATTTGATTAACGTCAGATCTTAACTACTGCCGCCCCATCCATCGCGTCGCGCTTGATGGCCGCCAGAGCGTCATTAACGGACTCCAGCGGAAAAATTGTGACCTTGGGTTGTAAGTGGATCTGTTCGGCGATTTGCAGGAAGTCGTGCGCGTCGGCGCGGGTCATATTCGCCACGCTGCGGATCTGGCGCTCACCCCATAGAAGCCGGTCGTAGTCGAACTCGGGCATGCGATCGAGATGAATCGCATTGATCGCCACCACGCCGCCCTTGCGGAGGCTCTTCAGGGCGGCGATCACCACGTCGCCGCTGGGCGCGAAGGTCACCGCGCGGTCCAATTCCACCGGAGGCATTTCCTGCTCTGTACCCACCCAGGCTGCGCCCAGCGACGCCGCGAGAGTGCGGTGCGAACTGCCCCGGGTAGAGACGTAGACTTCACACTTCCAGGCATGCAGGACGGCGATCGCCAGATGCGCCGAAGCGCCGAAGCCAAACAGACCCACGCGATCGCCGGGCTCCACGCCGGCCACTCGCAGGCTGCGGAACCCGATAATGCCGGCGCAAAGCAGGGGCGCGATGTGGACGTCGTCCAGACCGGCCGGAAGCGGAACCACGAAGTCGGCGCGGGCCGCGCAAAATTCCGCGTAGCCGCCATCCACGGAGTATCCGGTGTAGGTGGGCGCATCGCACAGATTTTCCATCCCGCGCCGGCAATAGGGGCACGCGCCATCCGTGCCGCCGAGCCAAGATACGCCGACGCGGGTTCCCATCGGCAGGTCGGCCGTCGCGCCGCCCGCAATCTCGCCAACAATCTGATGGCCGGGAATCAGGCGAGGACGTAAGACCGGCAATTCGCGCTCGATAATGTGGAGGTCGGTGCGGCAAACTCCACAAGCTCGAACCCGCAGCAAGACTTGTCCCGGACTGAGTTCCGGTATGGAAACCTGCTCGATGCGCAGCGGGCCGGGCGGGGAACCTTGAGTGGAATCGAGAATTGCCGCCCTCATTGCTTCATATTTAACATGACACGCGCGTGATCGGGAGTACGTTATCGCGCAAATCAGTTGCGGTGAAGAGTCACGCCTGAGAAGGGCGATGCGAGAATTGGGTATGGATCCAAGCAAGGAAGAACGTTCACCGGATTTACTGGAAGACCTGCCCTCCGAATGGGCTAAAGAGGATCGCGAGATCGAAGACCGGAAGCCGGACCTCGGTGAGATTGAAGAAGACACCTCGGAACTTTGATCGCGGGAACGGTTGAAATCCGGCAACGGCGCGCGTGACGCCGGCTTCGAGAAGCGCGCTCCCGCGCTGGGCCGCCGGACATCCCCGAAAGTATGTAAAATATTTCGCTCCTGGGTATTTGCCGAGAAGCGTGTCCATCGATGGCTTTTGTATTATTCTGAAGTATCTCGCGTTGGTATTCCCAAAGCGGAAATGCACAGGAACCGCCGCTCGATGAGACCGGTCATGAGGTTGTTTTCACGCCCACGCCTCGCAGATTCGTGGATTCTGCGGATGGGCCTGCGCATTCTGCCTTGCGAGGCGCCCGCCAGTCTCCCGCTCCATCGGATGTTCCCATGAACAAGCCACAGACCAGTTCCTTTCGCCATCTCACCCTTGCGCTACTGGCCGTCCTGGCGATTTCGCCATACGCATCCGGTCAAGTGACGGCCGCCATTTCCGGCAGAATCGAGGACGCATCCGGCGCCGGAGTGCGCGGCGTGGCGATCACCGTCAAGAGTCTCGAAAGCGGCGCCACGCGCGCCGTCTCGACGGACGACGCGGGCGATTATAGAGCCATGTCACTGCCCATCGGCTCATACCAGTTGAGGGTGGAAAAGACGGGCTTCAAGACCGAGATTCGCAACGGCGTCAATCTGGTGGTGGGGCAGGATGCGGTAGTGAACCTGCGCCTTGAGATAGGCGATCTTACGCAGGAAGTGGTGGTTACCGAAGACGGTCCGGTTGTCAATACCACCACCTCGTCGGTTTCCGGGCTGGTAGGGGAGCGCGAGCTGAAGGATTTGCCGCTCAATGGCCGCAGCTTCGATAATCTGATGACGCTCAACCCTGGAGTCATCAACTACGGTTTGAAAAGCGCCAACACGAGCACCAGCAATGGAAATACGTTTTCGGTGGACGGGCATCGTCCTATGGACAACCTCGTGCTGCTCAACGGCATTGAGTATACCGGGTCGAGCCAGCTCGCCATCACGCCCGGCGGCGTCAGCGGGTACCTGCTGGGCATCGACGCCGTGCGCGAGTTCAACGTCCAGACCGACACCTATGGCGCCGAATATGGGAAGAGATCCGGCGCGCAAGTCGGCGTGGTGACACAGTCAGGGACCAATACTCTGCATGGCACGCTGTTCGAGTTTCTCCGCAACAGCGCCGTCGATTCGCGCAGCTTTTTTGCGCAGACGTCCTTCGATCCCCCCTTCCGCCAAAACCAGTTCGGAGGCGCGATGGGCGGCCCTCTCAAGAAGAACCGCCTGTTCCTCTTCGGCAATTACGAAGGCTTCCGGCAGGCGGAAACACTGAGCAACGAAAGCGTTGTTCCCGACGCGAAGGTACGCCTGGGAACCTTTCCAAACTCCGCCGGCGTTTACGCGCCGGTTGCCAATCTGAACCCGGCGATGCTGCCTTACTTCTCTTTCTGGACGCAGCCCAACGGTCCCGAGCTGCTGGTGAACGGCCTGCCTAGCGGCACGGCGTTTTCCTACACCAACCCCGCGCAAAGCATCCGCGAGGATTTTGGCACCTTGCGGCTGGACTACGCAATCCGCGATCGAGATACGCTCTCGACGTCCTACACGATCGACGACGGCAATAGTCTGATCCCGCTGGCCGATCCACTGTTCGCTTCGTACAGCACATTGCGCATGCAGGTAGCCAGCTTGCAAGAGACGCATATCTTCTCGCCCGATATGCTCAACATGTTCCGCGCCGGCTTTTCGCGCGCAGGATTCAATCTCGATTCGTCTCTGCAGGCGCCATTCGCAGCCAACCTCGATTTTGTGGAAGGAGCCGGGCCCGGCGGGATTGTGGTCAACGGCGGGGTCACCACCACCGGCCTTGCCGGCATCACATCGGCGGGCCCCAACAACGCCGCCGGCGTGTGGAACCGGCGGAATCTTTATACCTTTGCGGACGATGTTCAGATATCGAAGGGAATGCACCAGATCAGCGCCGGCGTGTGGTTTCAGCCGCTGCAGGACAATGAAGACTCGGCTTCGCGCCAGCTTGGGCAAGCTACGTTCACCAGCTTGACTACATTCCTGCAAGGAACCGTGAGCAGCTTCCAGGTGGTTCCGACGGCGAACGAGCTGGGCTGGAGAAGCCTCTTTGGGGCGTGGTATTTCGAAGACGCCATCAAGGTGCGGCGCAATCTCACCATACGGGCCGGCATCCGGCATGAATTCACTACCGGCTGGAACGAGGCATTCGGAAGGGCCGCGAATTACATTCCCGATGCGACCGGCGTGCTGGAGACCGCTCCGCGCGTGGCCAACTCGGTCTTCACACAGAACAACGCCACCAAGCTCTTCAGCGCCAGGGTCGGGCTGGCGTGGGACCCGTTCGGGAACGGAAAGATGGCGATCCGCGCGGGATTCGGCACTTACTATTCGCTGATCGACGATCTCAGCTTCCTGCTGAACTCGCTGCCTCCTTACAACGGATCGATTACCGCTTCGGGCTCGCTGTTTGCGATCACGCCCGTGGTTCCCGGCGCGGCAGTCGCGCCATCGTGCGGCCCCGGTGTTCCCACGCCCTGCACTACGTACGCTCCCCAAGGGGTGCAGGACAACGCGAAGACTCCCACGGTTCAGGAGTGGAATTTATCGGTGGAGCGGCAACTCAACTCGACCACCGCTTTGCGCGCGTCCTACGTGGGGTCGTTCGGATACCACGGGCTGCTGAGCGTGGATCCTAACGATATTCCGGCGCAGGTTTGCTCGGCCGCGGGCGGTTGCACGGCGGGCGGAGTCGCGACCAGCGGCACTCCGGCCACTGCGGCGAACCAGAGCCATGTGGCGCAGGGCGCGCAATACATCCCGGTGGGTACGCGGCCCAATCCATACCTGGGCGCGGGTTTCTTCTGGTACACCGAGGGCAATAGCAGCTATAACGCCCTGCAGACCGACTTGTCACATCGCCTGAGCCGGGGCCTGCAAATTCGCGCAAACTACACGTGGTCGAAAAACCTGGATATGAATTCGGGGCTGACCGGCGCGCAGTCGGAGAACCAGTCGCAGATGGTTTTGGACCGGAACGATCTGCCAAGAGACTGGGGTCCTTCCGCGTTGAACGCGGCCTCTCAGGCCAGCATCTCGGCTCGCTATGAGCTGCCGTTCGGAAAAGGCAAGCACTGGTTGAATGGCGGCGGCATGGAAAACAAGCTATTCGGCGGCTGGCAGTTAAATGAAATCGCGACGTTGCTGAGCGGCTTTCCGTTTACGCCCGTGATCGGCTCAAACCGGTCGGGCGATGGAGACACCAGGAATCCCGACCGGCCTTCTTTGAACCCGTCGTTCACGGGACCTGTGGTGTTGGGGCAAGCCGACCAATGGTTCAACCCGAATGCCTTCATTCTGCCCGCGGCCGGCACTTACGGAAATTTAGGAAGAGGCGTCTACAGCGGGCCTGGCCTGGCCGATTTGGACTTTTCCCTGTTCAAGAACACGGCGGTATCGGAAAGGGCGAGCCTCCAGTTTCGCGCGGAGTTCTTCAACCTTCTGAACCACCCCAACCTGGGCACGCCCAACGCGACGGTGTTTTCGAGCGGAGCCATCAATGCCTCGGCCGGATTGATCACGACGCTGGCGACTACTCCACGGCAGATTCAATTCGGAATGAAGCTGATCTTCTGAGGATGGGCGGGGACGGCGTTCCTGTTTCCGCCGCGAATTACCCATTCGAGGCACATTGCACGCGCAAGTACGCGCAAGGGCCGTATGGACGTTCGTCGGCAGACGATGGTAAGCTTGTCGAGAACCTTGGCACGCGCGGCGCGGTCCTTCAAGAAGCGAAATTCCGCACGCCGTGGCAGGATGACATCCAGATGAAGCCCGATCCGATGAGCGCGCCCGCGGCGGGACGCGGCCTGCGCGCCGTTGCGCAGCCAGTAGGCGCGCCACTCACCCGCGCTGCGATCTTCCTGGTCGCGACAGTAAAGCCTGGTTTCGACAATCGCGCGACCTTGCGGTCGTTCTGCGGAGACCTCGCCGCGTTGTTGCGGGCCGTGGAATTTCGCGACCTTGAAGGGGGTCTCTCCTGCGTCATGGGCTTTGGGTCCGATGCGTGGGATCGACTCTTTGGACCGCCGCGGCCGGCGAAGCTTCGTCCGTTCCGGGAGATCCGCGCAGGAGGGCGGCATGCGGTTTCCACGCCAGGCGACCTGCTGTTCCACATCCGCGCGAAGCGTATGGATCTGTGCTTCGAACTTGCGATGCAGATCATGGCGCGTATCGGAGACGCTGTTTCGCCGGTGGACGAAGTGCACGGCTTCCGTTACTTTGACGATCGCGATCTCATGGGTTTCGTCGACGGGACGGAGAATCCGCGGGGCGAGGCAGCGATCGATGCCGTAATCGTGGGCGACGAGGACGCCGCGTTCGCCGGCGGCAGCTACGTCATCGTGCAGAAATATCTTCACGATCTTGATGGATGGAATGCGCTGTCCACGGAGGCGCAGGAACGAATCATCGGCCGCACAAAGCTGTCGGATATCGAATTGGACGATTCCATCAAGCCGACCTCAGCGCACAGCGCACTCACAACCATCGTCGAGAATGGGAAGGAGATCAAGATCCTGCGCGACAACATGCCCTTCGGCCGGCCCGCGCACGGTGAATTCGGCACCTATTTCATCGGCTACAGCCGTTCGCCCCATACGATCGAACAGATGCTCGAAAACATGTTCGTGGGACGGCCGCCCGGCAACTACGACCGGCTGCTCGATTTCAGCCGCGCCGTCACTGGAAACCTATTTTTTGCTCCATCTGTAGCATTTCTGGAAGCCGTGGGCGAGGACCAGCCCGCCTTGGTTGCTGCGCCTCCTGTAGAGGCAGCGACGGTCGAGGGCTCGTCCACTCCACGGAAGAGCGATGGTTCACTGGGCATTGGTTCCCTGAAAGGAGAAATTCCGCATGAATAATCTGCACCGCGAGCTAGCGCCCATTTCGGATGCGGCGTGGGCTCAGATTGAAGAGGAAACAGCTCGTACGTTCAAACGTTACCTCGCGGGAAGGCGAGTGGTCGACGTGCAAGGTCCGGCAGGTACTCTTCTCTCCGCAGTCGGCACTGGCCATCTTCGTCCGATTGCGGGTCAGAGGGACGGCATTCTCGCCAGACAGCGCGAGGTGAAGGCTCTGGTGGAGTTGCGTTTTCCTTTTGAACTCGATCGCCAGGCGATCGACGACGTGGAACGCGGCGCCAACGACTCGGACTGGCAACCGGCGAAAGACGCGGCGCGGCAGATCGCCTTTGCTGAGGACAGCGCGGTTTTTGAGGGCTATACGGCAGCCGATATCGTGGGAATTCGTCAGGGGACAAGCAATCCGAAGATGCCCCTTCCGGCCGACGTTCGCCAGTACCCGGATGCCATAGCCCAAGCCTTGAGCCAATTGAGGCTTGTCGGCGTCAATGGCCCTTATACCGTTCTGCTTGGAGCCGAGGCCTATACCGCCCTTGCTGAAACCAGCGATCATGGTTATCCGGTGCTGGAGCACGTCAAGCGCCTCGTCGAGGATAAAATCATTTGGGCGCCTGCTATAGAGGGAGCTTTTGTACTGACCACGCGTGGCGGCGATTTCGACCTGCACATCGGCCAGGACGTCTCCATCGGCTACCTGAGCCACACCGATAATGCTGTCCGACTGTATCTGCAGGAGACCTTCACGTTCCTGCTGCTCACCTCAGAGGCTGCCGTCGCGCTAACTCCGTCCGCGAAAGCAGAGACGACCTGAAAACGCTGTCAGGCGAATAAGACTGACCGAGTCTGCTCGATGGCGGACCCTGTAACTCGCAACCCCGAGAGGGCGATAGAATGCATCACGCTTCAAAAAGAGAGGGCTCCCGGGCCGGTACTGTGTTCTGCGGCCTGCTTCGCCTTTCGTCGCCCTGGCCTTTCGGTCGGCGCGATAATGACAGTTGCGCTTCAGCGTCTGGTGACCGGCATTGAGCGAAGCCGCGGCGGCAAACGCTTCGCGCATTCGGCATCGCAACCTGGACCTGGCTGATCTCGCGCGCCGCGGACACGCTTTCAGAAACGATACTTGAGCGCGAACTGGATCTCGCGCATGGCGTTCACTGTCGACGAGATGATGCCGAAAGTCGAGATGGGCGCCGGACCCGAGCCGCCTCCCCAGCTTAGACTGCCGGGAGCGGCCAATTCCACATGGTTGAATGCGTTGAACATCTCCATGCGGAACTCGAGAGTGTGCGCTTCGTGTATCGGGAAAAGCTTGATGACCGATATATCCTGGTTACCCAGCCACGGTCCCCTCAGGGTGTTCCGCCCGCAGTTTCCAAACGTGGCAGCGACAGGGTTGGTGAATGCCGCCGAGTTATACCAGCCCTGCGGGTTGTTACCGGGCAGAACCGGGTTCACGCCGGCAACGCAGTTGAGCCGGTTGGCGGTGGTGACGAAATTGGTGCCCCCGGAATCCCACGCGGATGTATCCACCACAGAGCCGCTTTGCAGCGTGGTGATGGTGCTCAACTGCCAGTTGCCAACCACTTCGTTCACGGCACCTCCATGATTGAGAAATTTCTGACCTTTGCCGAACGGCAGAGTGTAGATGATGGACATAACGAAGCGCTGCGGAATGTTGAAATCCGATGGGCCGTATTCGCACGTAAGGGGGCAGAGCGAGTTCTCGGGCGAGAAGTCGTTATTCGTGCCGCGGATGTTGCTGGTGTCATCGAGGGACTTGGAGTACGTGTAGCCAAGCAGCGTCGTCAGGTTCGACCCGTAACGCTGTGTCAACTTGGCGCTAACGCCCTCGTAATTCCCATTGGCGTCGCCGGTCAGATACTGGATACCCGCGGATCCCCACTCCGGATAGGGCAAGCGGAGGACCGTCGCCTGGGTTCCCAGAATCCCCTGATTCTCATTCAGCAGGTAGTCCAGGTGATGACTCGCCGAGCCGGTGTAATCGAGCTCCAGAAATGTTGAATTGCCGAGCGTGCGCTGCACGTTCGCGATCCACTGGTGGGTGTAGCTGCTCGGCAGGTGCGGGTTCGCGCCCCAGGTGAGGCCGATGGGGACGGTCGCCGGAAGCTGTGCGGCGTTGATGAAATTCGTGTAGGTCCACGTTGGCTGACCATAAGTGGTAGGCGTCGTTTGGCCGGTTCGGCCCCCCAGTCCGCGTTCCAGGTCGAAGATCGAGTTCTTGCTCTCATTCGAGTAAAATATGCCGTAACCTGTGCGAATCGACCACATCTTCGAGGGGCTATACGCGATCCCAACGCGTGGGGCGAAGTTCTTATAATCGGTGTTGATCAACCGCGAGCCCAGCCGCCCGTCCTGGACAGTTTGCAGAGGAAGAAGGACGGGGGGAAGCGCTCCAATGTTAGGGGTGGCCCAATAGGGTTCGTATTGGAAGTTGAGGCCCTGGTAAAAATTCCCCCCGGTCCCGGTCCGGACGTAAACCGGCTGCAGGGCCGGATTCGCCACATCCGCGACGTTGGGAATCGGCTGTTGGAGATCCACGTTCGGTTCTTTGCCCGAAGTGTCCAGCAAGGGCTGAGAGACCTCCCACCTAAAACCCAGGGTAAGAGTCAGGTGCGGCTTCACTCTCCAGGTGTCGTCGATGTAAGTCGCCCATTCGTTGGCGGTAAACTTAGCCGAAGCCAGTGACACGGCAATTATGCTGTCATACGAATCGCCTAACATGAAGTCCGCGCCCGCGTACCCGCCGGCCTGCGTCGCGGTCGTGGCGCCGGTAGGAGTGATAGTGTTCGTGAACTGAGTGTCGAAATAGAACTGGCCGCGGGGGAATTCATTTCCGGTCTGCGGAAACTCGCTATACCGGTATTCGCCGCCGAAGCGCAGCGAGTGCTTTCCGATGATCCATGAGAAGTTGTCCACAAATTGGAAGTACTTGTCGTTGATCTGGAACGGGCTGGAGGTGGGGTTGCCGAAGGTGGTCAGGTTGTTGGCGGAAAAGTCGATGTTAGGTATGCCGAAGGAATTTGGATCCGTGACCGTCACCGGTATGTTCAATTCCTGATCCACATTCTCTTTGCCCGCTAACTGCTGGGTGATATTGTTGAACAGGTTGCTGTAGCCGAACCGGGCCTCGTTCACCTTAGTCGGGGAAAAAGTTCGGACGTTGGAAAGTTCCCACTGGGCGGCCCGGGTTTGCAGCACTTCCCCGTCGTCCAGCCCTAGCGTGGGAAGTGAGGAAAGCGTATTTTCGTTGTTCCAGCTGTAGCGGCCGAACCACAGCGAACTCGAGCTCTCGCTGAGATCGATGCGCTCGGTGAAATCGTCCTTGTTGACCGGCAGCGTATTATTGAATTGATAATTGTGGAAAGGCGCCCCGGCTGTAGCGGGCTGGTTCGGCAACGGCATCCACTTGCTCTCCAGCAATACAGAGTCCGGGCTGAGGAGGTTCTGGGGAATCTGGTTGTTGGGAAAGGGCGAAGCGACGATGTTAGGGTAAGTCCCGGTGCGCGAGTTCGGATCCGCCAGAGCCGTGGGGATGGCGGAAAAGTCGCCGCTTCGCATGGCTGCCGTCAGTACGGTGCCCAACTCAGGACTGGTGAGGCGAGAGTTGTATCCTTCAAAGTTAGTCATGAAGAACAGCCGGTTCTTTCCGTTGAAGAGCTTCGGAATCCGAACCGGCCCGCCCAGCGTAAAGCCGTATTGATTCTGGCGGTAGGGCTGCTTGGTTGGCGAGGGGTTGGTGGCGCTGCGGGTGGCCGACGCGAAGTCATAAGGCCTGGCGTCGAAAATATCGTTGCGCAGAAACTCCCAAGCCGATAAGTGGTACTGATTGGAGCCGGGCTTGGTAGAGACGTTGAGCTGCCCGGCTTCCCAGCCGAACTCCGCCGGGTAAACCCCTGACTGGACCTTGAATTCCTGTAGAGCGTCCACCGAGGGCTGCAGGATGTAGGAGTTGAAGTCCATGTCGACGTTGCTGATGCCGTCCAGCGTGTAATTCTCCCATGTCGAGCGCGCGCCCGACATGGCCATGGTGAGCGCGCCGCGCGTTCCGGCCTCGCGGCCGGCCGCCTGTGCGGCGGGAGTAAATCCGTAGGTCACGTTGGGACTGAGCTCGACCAACTGCCAGAAATTGCGGCCGTTCAACGGCAGATCGGTAATACGCTGTTCCTCGATCACCGTGCCCACCGTTGCGTTTTCAGTGCTGAGCTGGGCTGCGTTGGCAGCCACCTCGATTGTCTGGGTGTTTTGTCCCACGGCCACGTCAAAATCGAGTTGCAACGCCTGCTGCACCTGGATCTCGATGTTGGTTTTCACCACGACGCCGAAGCCCTGCGCCGCGACTTTCACGGAGTACACTCCCGGAGTCAAGTCGGGGAAGCTGTAAACTCCTTCTTTATTAGTCGTGGTGGACCGCGACACGCTGGTCGCAGCGTTGGTGGCGGTGACGGCTGCGTCTGGCACTAACGCGCCGCTCGAATCCCTCACTTCACCCGTAATTTGCCCTGCGGTTTGGGCAAAAGTCACGGTCGCGAGGACTAACAACAGTGACACCGTTCGCATGTAAACCTCTCAACACGGAGGAATGGTTTTGAGCGAGACTATCACGAAAGTGCTTTGCCTTACAAGAGATTTGGTAAAGGCGTTTGTGATAATTAGCGCCAAATCCCGATCCATTGCGCGAGCTGATAGAACGACGTACAAGGCCCGATCCGGGCGGTCTTCCTGAATTAGTCAAAGGCTGTCTCGACAGAAGCCGGAACGGCGCTTCGCGTTCACTTCGACAGGATATCGAGAGATCGTTCCGCGATGCTGGTTGGGTTCGCCGCTCCGTTGGAAAGCACGATCACTCCAAATCCGGCCTTCCGATTCATGAGCAGCGACGCCGTATAACCCGCAACCGCTCCACCGTGTCCGAAGGCGACGTAGTTTTCGCGCCGGTCTACTTCAAAACCGATGCCGTAACCATGAGTTAATTCTAAGTCGGCAGGCACCACGGTTTGCATCTGAAAGACCTGCAGGCTGGCGGTTTTTAACACGCTCTCCGGCCCTTGGCCAATCAGAAACGAGGCGAACCGGGCAAGGTCTCCAACGGTGGTGTAGATAGCTCCATTCGGCACCTTGTAGCCGCGTCCCGTTTCGTGCTCGCGCTGCGCAGTTTCGGAATCCACGCCGCCGTTCGGTCCCATCAACTGATAACCCTTCGATAGATGCGGCAACATTTGAGCATTCCGCTCTAAAGCCGAATGGGTCATCCCGAGAGGTTGAAAAATGTGTTTGGGGACATACTCGACATAGGATTCGCCCGCCGCGCGAGACAGCGCCGCGCCCAGAATAGCGAATCCTATATTGGAGTAAGAATAACGCGTGCCCGGCTCGAATATGTAATGCGTGTGTGGCAGCGCGGCGATCAGCGTCTTCTCCCAATCCGCGACCGCGCCAGTCACATAGGTGTCCGTGTTGTCCGGTTCGCGCCCCAGTCCCGAGGTGTGCGTGGCGAGTTGGATCAGCGTAATCGGCGTGGCGTCCGGAAAGCGGCCCTGCACGGTCTTGATCTCCGGAAACCATTTTTCGACAGGATCCGAGAGATGCACCTTCCCGGCCTCCGCCAACTGTTCCAGCATCAGCGCGGTAAACATCTTGGTGATGGAGCCGATGCGGTACACAGTATCCGTGTCCGCAGCCGTCTTCTTCTCCATATCCGCATCGCCATAGCTCTTCGACCAGATGAGCTCCTTTCCGGAGACCACGCCCGCCGTCACGCTGCCCACCGGGCGTCTGGCGAGATCGGCCGCGATCAGGGCGTCGATCTCCGGTAAGTGCGGGCGCAGATTTGCAGCCGTTACCTCCACGGTTCCAGGCCGGACGCCGGCGCTCTCCACTTTTCCATCCAGCCCGAGCCAGATCCGGTACTCCAATGCGCCCTTCTCAAACTGGATCGAATAAATATCGGGGCCGGCCGGCCCGACTCCTTTGAAGGCTATCGATTGCATGGAGCCAAGCTTGGTAATCATCGACTGCAGTTGCGGCAATTGCTGACGTGTTGCGTCAGCCAAGCCAGGACTCATGAGATCGTAGTTCGGCTTGCCCTGCGCCAACTCCTCAACCATTCTGCGCAGCGCGGCATCGCTGCCCGGCGCGGCCGTTTGGTCCTTGAATCTTTTCGCGAAGGCTGCCGCGGCATCGGCGATCTTCTTCGCCTCAGCGTCGTCCAGCCGCTTCGCCGGCATATCCCGGCCACCCTGGTGAAGGATCAGTTCAGTTGGCCTGCCGCGATCGTCGTCCTTGGTAAATTCGAGTTCAGCATTGACCACCTTCGGGAAGAACATAGTCTTCGATTCCGGAAAGATCGGTATAGCTTGCTGGTTGCCTAACTTCGAGAAGAGTTGATTGTTTTCCAGAGTGATGAGCATATCGGCGCCCGAAGTCATTCGGTACGCGCCCACATAGCGGCTCAGCGTTTGGGTATCGAGGGTGACCTCTTTCCGAGCGGTGTCCTGCCCTGAGCAGGGGCCCACCAGAAGAGCGAGTAGCGCAAATCGGATAAGCATAATCAGGTATACCTTTTTCCCCACGCGAGAACAAGGGCGCCAAGGGAGTGACGCAACTGACTCGACGCAGGGCCGACTGCCGGCGCATACCGATGCCGATACTGGCTGCGCAGACTGAACCACTAGTGCGACGGCGTCGGCGCTCCCGACCGGCCCGGCGCCTCAGCGATACCGCAATAGAGAAACGAGGGCTAAACGGCATCCGGGCGAATTGAAGCGGATCGCCGAGTGAGAGATTCCTTCCCAAGCCGGTACGACGCAAACAAGAACCGCTCACAATTGGTGAGATTATGGGAGAGGCGGCATATGCGCAAATGCTCCAGGCGGGGATTCGTCGGTTGTCTCCTGGCGATACTATTTCGTCCTCCTAAGTTCCAAGGCCAATCCACAGCCGCGGCATCCCCCGCTTTGACGCCGCCGAGTCCGGGCACACACGGAGTGGCGGCCTCACCGCGGTCCACGTCCCGCACATATCGCGCCGACGCAGTAATTCTATTCCTCGGGATTTCGATCTACCGGCGCGCGGGAGTCGGCGGCGGACGGGCCTCGTTCGAGGAGACAGGCGAAGGCGCATCGTTGCGCCGGACGCTCTTCTTCGCGGGAGGCTCGGACCCCAAGCAAGCCCACGGATTGAGGCGGCTCGGCTGGATACAGGAAGTCGTACTTGGACCTGGTTCCGCCCCGTCTGAAGCCAACTATTTCGGTGTGCTCACATCGTCGCCGGAAGAGAGTCTGGAGCACGCCCGCAGGTCGGTTGCCGCACCACCGTCCGGCAGCAGCATCTTCAGCGCGGTAAGCGGCCGCAATACCGCCGGCCATAGCCGCAGCGCTATTACCCATTTCGATTACGCGGCGAGCGCAATCTGGTCCGACCGCGGATTGATTGAGCACGCGCAATCCACGTTTGACGCCAACGTCGATTGGCGCGAGACTTCCTGGCCAAACTCGCCGAACCAGGCGCCTCCCACGTTTCTTCTTCAACTGGCGACTCTATTGAAGCAACGGGCCCGCCACGCCGAGGGCCGGTATGTCTACGACGAGCAGGAGTATCTGCTGGAACTGGAAGCGGCGCAAACCAGCGACCGGGAGCGCCTGCTTCCGGTCCGCGGCATGGTCCGCAACCTTAGCACGGGACACGAGGTCCTCTTCCGCCTGTGGCTGGAGAGCGCGGGTGATTCCATTGTTCCCGTCCGCATCGAGTTTCAGCCGCGCTCATTTTTGCGGCTCACCTTCGACGCCGTGCCCACCTGACGGCAGTGTCGAAAGCTAACGATTGCCGATTCATCGTTGCGGCGCGCTGGCGATAAAAAGCGTTGCAAGGTGTGTGCGCACAGATCCCGCCTGTCACTCAATGCGTGAGATCGTACAGAAAGTAGTTCATCCCGATCTTGTAGGCCAGCGTTGCCCACTTCTCGGGATAGCGGGGGTCGTCAGACCATTCCCAGGCATCGCCCAGATCCATGTTATGACAGATCGCAACCATGATCCGGCCTTTGTCGTCGTAGATCGCGCGCCAGTGCGGTGGTTTGCCGGTCTCACCTTTTTCGTAGGTCAGCCCGCTTTCAGTCCATTGCCACCCGGGTACCTGGAACCGATCGTCCAGATCATAGATAACGTGAAAGATCGCGTCGCTGTTCTTGATGTCCACGATGGGGCGGTCGGGGAACACCTTGCTCATGCTGGCCGTAAAAACCTGCCACTCGTTCATGCCCCTGTACTGTTCCGAGCCGTGGAAATCGTCCACCATCAGGAATCCGCCGCGCAGCAGAAACTCCCGCAATTGCGCCGCCTGATCGTCCGGCAAGTACCAATGGCCGACTTCAACTGCGTACATCATCGGCCAGTTGTAAACGTCGCCGGTATCGTCGAGCTCCACCACCTGCTCCACCGATCGCGCGTCGATCCGCGTCAGGCGCCGCACGCCCTGAAGCAGATGCCGGTCCGAGCGCGGATAATCCATGGTCCAGTTCAGATTCGACCGGTAGCCCCGGTTGATGCCGGGACACTTAAGCCGCGCGCGGGTCCACTCGTGCTTTTCTTGATAATCGGACGGCAGCTTAAAGTTTTCGTACTCGATTGCTTCGTATTCGCGAAACGGCTTTTGGGCGTGCAACACGCCCCAGGCGCCGAAGCCGGCGAGTAGCAGCGCCAGTGCCGAGCGAACACCCATGCCTGCGTACAGGGTAGCAAAACCGGAGGACAGGTATCGAGTGACTGGCGGCCGATCGTGCACGCCGGTGTAGCTCTCGACAAGCCACGAGCATCGCCATTCACGGAGCAAGCGCTAACTGGATACGTTTAGGCCGGCTGGTAACTCATTCACAAGCCTAAGGAGAGGAAGTGGGTGGAAGCGGCCGGTATGCAATATGGGAGCGTCAGACTGTCGGGACTCTTTCCACCTAAAGGATTGCAATGATACTGGCGCTGCAGGAGGACCCGGCGCGAGTGCCTGTTTTTGGTGCATTGCCGGCGTGGCGACGATCGCGTGGGCATGTGCAGCCGTCCCGTTGATTGCCGGTGGAAGCCACCCACTATTTCTTCGTCGGCGCCACGTTATGGTCCGTATTGAGAGGCGTCGTAACGTCGGGAGCGTCCGGTTCGAAGCTGAGTGGAAGGTCCACCAGCGAGGCCTGTTTTCCGTCCTCATCGCTCACCTTTAACTTATAGTGCTTGGGCAGAACGTCGAAAATCAGGTTTCCCTGGACTGTTTCGGCCGGCGCCAACTGCCGCAGCGAACCTATGAAATCGGGGACTCCTTCGCCGTTTTCGATTTCGGGGAAAGTCGCGCCGGCGTCGTCCACCAGCAACATGGTGGGCACAATGGCGTCGGCGCCTCCGTTGTTCATTACGTTGATGCGCAAAAGGTAAAACCGGTTCTGCGGAATACGCGCATCGAGGCCCGTACCGATCTGGGGCATCCATTGCCGCTCGAAGACCGTGTAAATGAGGTGTCCCATGAGCACGCGCTCTCCCATCGGGTAGGTTCGCAGAGGCGGGTCCTCCTCTTTGGGAGAACAGGCAACGACAGTGAGTACCGTCAGGGCGAGTGTCAGCGTTAGGAAGTGGGCGCGCATAGGTGCAGTTTCATTGTGCGTCCTTGGAAAAGATGTGTCAATAAGAATAGGGAATTGAATTACTATTACCGCTGAGAGTCTTGCAGCATCCGCTCGAATTTCTCGCGCTGCGGCGGGGTAAGAATCTGCTCCACCCGCGACTTGCTGTCGCTCAAAACGCTGCGATAATACTGCCAGAAGTCGTTCAGAACGGATTGCATCTGTTCCGCTTGCGCCGGAGTGAGATCCAGCTGCTTTTGCATCCGCTCAAAGTACCGGACCTTACCTTCCGGGGTATCAAAGGCCGGCTGATGCATGACCTTATGTACGCCCAGATTCATGGCTAAGCCTCCGGCGGCAACCCCGCATAGGAAAACCAGGGCGAGCGTTACCACGCCGACTACTTTAGGATCCCAGGCCCGGCTCGCCGTTGCCCTGCCCACCAGGCTAGTGCTCATAGTTGGTCAGAGTGATCAACATGCTCTCCGGAGCGGGTGCGGAATCGAACGCCGGCTGGGTCTGCTGAGCCATAATCGCCTCGGGCGTTGGGCCGGCCATGTACGAACTCTCGCGCGAAATCAGATAGCCGCCCAACACGCCAAGGGTCAGCAGACTTGAAAACACCAGTTTGCGGCCAAAGACGGCATCCAGAGCGAAGATGCCGCCAAAGAACGAAGGGGGCTTGGCTTGCTCGGCCGTCTGTATCACCCGCGCGTAAAACCCGGGAGCGGGCTCAAATGCTAACTCCGTTCGCAAAGAGCCGAACAAAAGCGATAGCGACTGCATGCCGTGAACTTCTTCACGGCACGATTCACAACTGCTCAGGTGCGCTTCCAGCACCTGGTGTTCCGCCGGTTCCAGCGTTCCGGCAAGAAACTCCTCAATGTTTTCCATCACTACAGAATGCATACGCGTCTTCCCCTTAGAAAGCTAACCGGACTAAGCCGAGCTAGCCACGCCAACACTGTCCTCTAGCGGGTCTAACGCCCACTTGCGAGGAGCCCATATTCGAAACCCTTGGGGCTTCGGCTAGCACGCCCCGCTCAACCGGCAACCAGACCGGGAGCGCGATCGAGGCGTTGCGCGGCCTTCACCAGCTTCTGCCGCGCTCGGAACAGCTTCACCTTGATGGTATTTTCGTTCATACCAGTCTTGGCAGCCAACTCCTCCACCGAATAACCCTCAACTTCTTTCATCATCAGTAGCGAGCGTTCCTCTTCGGAAACGCGGGCGAGCAGCTTTACCACGTAATCGCGTTGAGCCAGGGAGGTATCGGCCGGCGCCGTGCGGTCGACACTCGGTTCGCTATTTTCGACGCGGCGGACTTCATCCTCGCTCAAATCGCTTTCGTAAACCAGCTTCCGCACCTTGCGCTTGCGCAGGTAATCGAAGCATTCGTTGACGGTAATCTTATAAATCCAGGTAATCAGGGAACTGCGGAAATCGAAATTGCGGACGGAAAGGTAAATCTTTGCAAATACTTGCTGCGCAATGTCTTCCACGTCGTTTCGCTGCCGGACGATGCCATGGATGATGGAAAATACTTTGGACTGGTAGCGTTCCACGATCTCGCGAAAAGCGGCTTCGTCGCCCGACTGAGCCCGCTGCACTAGCAAGCCTTCCGGGGTATTTTGATAATCCACCTTGGTTTTCGCCGCAACCTTGCTACCGAACCGGGGAAATGGTATTGCGCCAGTCATCGTTCCCATACACCCACTCGGACGCAGCGCCCCGGTATCGGGTTTCACTTGCAAGATAGCATAGCCAAGGGGAGCGAAACCCTGCGACGCAATCGCCCCCAATTGCATCGAAGCAATTGGGTATAATACTCACAGAGCTTGCAAAGCCAAGGAGATCGATAATCACATGATTCAGATAACGGAAAAAGCGGCAGGGAAAGTAAAGGAGATCATGAGTTCTCAGGACCCGGCGCCGGCCGGCCTGCGGATCAGCGTCGTGGGCGGCGGCTGCTCCGGATTCAGCTATTCGATGGCCTTCGAAAACCAGCCGAACATGCTGGATAAGACCTACGATTACAACGGCTTGAAGGTATTCGTGGATCAGGCAAGCTTGCTCTATCTGGACGGCGCCGAAGTGGATTTCGTAGAGACCCTGGAAGGCTCCGGGTTCAAGTTCAACAATCCGCAAGTGAAGAGCACCTGCGGTTGCGGCAGCTCGTTCCAGGTCTGACGGTCGAGGCCTCGGGGCGGTTAAAACCGTGAGAAGACACCGGCGGCGAGACCGCCAGGGTTACCTGCGGTTGAGCGGTTGCCGCGCACGATCGGTTCTGCGTGCGCCTGCGTGACGATTTCGCGCACCGCGGTCGGCTTGTCTTCGGCCTTTGAGCAATTCCGGCAGATTTCGGCGCCGATCCAGTAGCCGGGATCTGCCGGTTCCTCAGCGTTGTTGGAACTTGATGCCACGAGTTCGGTCATGAAATCGGTCGCTCCTTCGGACAAAACACACGCGAAGCAGTGGTTCCGCCGCTGGTCAACCGCCCAATCGCGAAATGCACCGGCGGGAAATTCGCCTCGGGGTACTAGCTGTCCGGCTGCTCCAACTGAGGTTTGAAGTTGTTGCGCTGCATCGCGCCGTGCGCCGCCGCAACCGACTCGGGCAGCACGTAGAAGAACGCGCCAATGCGCGCGCTGCGGAAGATCACCCCGCCGCGATATTCGTCGGCTTCCACTCCGTAGTCGATTCCCGATTCTGTCAGCGCGGTCTCAAGACTTAGCGCCTCTTGCAGCTTCTTCGCGATATAAATCAGCACTGGATCTTTGCCCTCGAAAAAGGAAGCGTCCTGCTTCATACTGGTCTTTATGATAAGACGGATGCTGCCGTTTATCGCCTTCGCTCCGCTGGCGCTGGCGCAAATTACCGCGGACCAAACCATGAAAGCGCGCGAGCTTTCCGACCCGCGATTCTCGCCCGCGGGCGACCGTGTCGCGGTGGTGGTGCGCGACCCCTTCACCGCGCGGTTCGCCGTGCGCCACATCTGGGTATACGACGTGGCGAGCCGCGAAATGCGGCAGTGGACGTCGTCCAGCAAATCGGAGCAGAGCCCCCGCTGGTCGCCCGATGGGAAGACGCTGGCTTTTCTTTCCGACCGCGAAGAGAGCGACCAGATCTGGCTGATGCCGGTGGCCGGCGGCGAGGCGGTCAAATTGACCAGCGGGAAGAGCGCTGTGCAGTCGTTCGCGTGGTCGCCGGACGGCGCGCGCATCGCCTACATCGCGCGCGATGCGAACAGCGATGCCGACGACAAGAAGTCGAAGGAATTCGACGACGCCCGCGTGGTGGATTCCACCGACAAACTGGCGCGGCTTTGGACCGTCGATATAGCCTCAAAGAAGATCAAGCAGGAAACCAGAGGCTCCTGGGCCATACACGAATTGGAGTGGATGCCGGACGGCAAGCGCCTGCTGATTGTCGCTACCGACAAGCCGTCGGCGGAGAGCCATACCAACCGCGTGTTCACCTTGACGCTGGCGGATGGCGGCATGGAGCAAGTGCTGGCGCCGCGCGGTCCGTTCGGGTCGATTCGCATTTCGCCCGATGGGAAATCGATGGCTTACGCCGGCTCGCGCCTCGACGGGCCATCGGAGCACGATCTGTTCGTCTGCGCGCTGGACAGCCGCACGCCGCGCAATGTGACTGGCGGGGCGATCGACCGCCCGGCGACGCATTTCGAATGGATCGACAACAGCGAAGTGGCCGTTCTGGTGCAGAACGGATTCCACGCCGAACTGGATGCTGTGGGCGGCAAGCAGCGCCGTCTGGTGGCGGACGATTCGGTGGACCCGGCGAGCTTTACCGTGAGCGCGCGCGGTTCGGTGGCCTACGTGGCGGGGACGGCGGCCGCCATGGCGGAACTGTGGATCGACGGCAAGCAGGTCAGCCATTTGAACCGCGAATTCGAGGGCGTGGCATTTGTGAAGCCCGAGTTTTTCCGCTACAAGAGCTTCGATGGCACGTCGATTGAGGCGGCGCTCTATCGGCCCGTAGGACAGGCATCCTCGCCTGTCACCTCTCCCACGCAGACGGGGCCGCTGGTGGTGATGGTTCACGGCGGACCTACCGGTGCGTGGTCGAATCGCTTCGACGCGCTGACGCAGTTGCTGGTGGCGCATGGATTTTCTGTGATCCAGCCGAACATTCGCGGATCGGTAGGGTACGGCCACAAATTCATCGAGGCCAACCGCGGCGATTGGGGCGGCGCCGATTTCAAGGACGTGATGGCCGGCGTGGACGAGATGGTCCGCCGCAAGGTGGCGGACCCGGCGCGACTCGGCATTTACGGATGGTCCTACGGCGGCTACATGGCGGAATGGGCAATCACGCAGACGGATCGTTTCAAAGCCGCGGTGTCGGGCGCCGGCCTGGCGGACCTGGCGACGGAGTTTGGCACCGAATCGAGCGCGCTCTACGACGAGTGGTTCTATGGGACGCCCTATGAGAACCTGACGAACTTTCAGAAATCGTCGCCGATCACGTACATCAAGAACGCCAAAACGCCAACGCTGATTTTGCAAGGCGACGCCGATACTACCGATCCTATCTCGCAGAGCCAGATGCTATATCGCGGGTTGAAGCGGTACAACGTGCCGGTGGAGTTCGTGGTGTATCCGCGCGAGCCGCATGGGCTAAGAGAGGAGAAACATATACTGGACCGGTATGCGCGGACGGTGGGGTGGTTTGAGAAGTATCTGAAATAGGAAGCTGCTTGAGAACCTCACGGGGATTCCTTGATCGCTGTGGCCGAGAAAAACAGCGCGCAGATCAAGGAACAGAACGGGACGTTAGCCGTGAACAGAACGGGACGTTAGCCGTCCTTGAGCGGGAGTGGCAAGCCTACATCAATACTCTGCCGCGCCATTAGTTGCGAAGCCGCCCCCGACAACGGCGACGAACTTCTGGGCGTCGCGAATGACTGCCGGCGGTAAGACAGACCGGGAGGTCTGTCTTATATGAATATGGAATATCGGTGTGAAGATCTGTCGCGATACGGGGTAGCGCTTGTGCCGCCGTCACTGATGTCCTGGGCTGAGACGCCGCTGCCGAATTTCCACAAACTGTGAGAGGTCGAGCGACCGAAAGCGCTGGCCGCCGTCTCACTCGATGGCGATCCGGGGCGGCGGCTGACTCACAGGCCCGGCTATTTCTTGCCTACGTGGCCGCGTCCATCCCGCACTTCATTTCCTTGGAAATGCGCGCTATCGACACGCTTTGACGGCTCGGCTTTTTCGCCGCGTTTTGGAGCCGGACCGGTATAGCCGTGGTCCGGATGTAAGCGATTATTCACGTTGCCCTGGAAGCTGTCAGCGCCCTTAAACCACGGGCCGGCGCCAGTGAAGCCGTCCCCGTTGAACCATTCCGGACCGTAATACCCAGTAGGAGCACAGTTATAGGGAGCGTTGTCATAGTAACCATAGGGGCAGTCAGGGGCGGCGCCGATTTCGACGCTGACCTGAGCCTCTGCTTTGGGGGTGGTAGCCGTGAAGCCGAATCCAGCGACACCAGCTAACACCAGAAATGTAATTGCGCGCATTAAGTTCACCTCGCAATGGGAGGAGCACGCGGGGCACCGTGGGCGCGTTCTTCCCTGGATAGGCTGGCCTATATACAGCAGGACCGAAATTGTCACGAGCTGAATTCGTTCGGCGGCTGACGATATCCGGTCAAATGACCATGGGGGATCGGGAAAGGCCGGAATAGAAGCTCGCGGAGAACCTGCGCTGCGCTACTTCCGACACGTCTCGCCGGCGTGAGGTCTGCGACTTGCCGCCGCCGGGACGGTTTTCCACCCGCGGCTTCGCGATGGGCGGAGGACAGACCGGGAGGTCTGTCCTACACATCAATTTAGATCGTTGGTGATCACATCACTCAGCGCATTCGATGTGAGCAGGGACTGCCGGACAGATGCGGCGATCTGATCGGACATGCCCGCCATGCCTTCACCGTCGAAGGCCTGCATGTTGAACGTCTGGTTGAAGGTGTGACCCGAAGCCGCGCTGGACGTACCGCCCCCTCCGCCGGCCGGCGCGGCGGTTGGAGCAGCGGCCGGCGGCGGCGCGGCAGTGACGGCTGCCGAGCCGCCGGCAAGCGGCGCCGAAGCCGCTACCAGGTCGCGCGGATCGCCGTATTGGTTCGTGTCGCTCGCATCCAGGCCACCGCTTGAGTTCACGGCGCCCTGGAAGGCAATCGACGCCGGCAACTCATAGGGTGCGAACACGGGCGCGGCCTTCGTGCCGCCGCCGCCGAAAATGCCGACGATGTCGGAGATTATGGACGGAATCGGGCCAAGCAAACTCTCACCAAGGCCCGCGGCTTCGGACAGAAACGACGAGCCGCCCGATGGCTGGCTCTGTGGAGAACCCACGCCGGAGTTGGAAGGAGCGTTCTGCACATTGCCGGACCCGCCGGCGCCCGCAACCACGCCGCCGAGAGTATCGGCAGACGACCGGCTTTCACCGGACGAAGAAATCCCGGCGAACAGCGAAGCAAACTCCTTGGAAATCAGATCGGAAGAAGTAGACAGATCAACACCTCTAATTCCACCCTAGCATGCGCGAACTAGGATATCGCGACCACCGGCATTTCGGTTGCCGGGATAAACCCTGTGTGTTCAGCTACTTGGGCCCTTTCGAAAAATTGCGAGATGTCGTGTGACCGGGTTTGGCGGTCCGCTCAGAGCGGCATGATTCCAGCGCTGCGCCAGGCCTCAAGCAGCGCCCCTTCCGCAGGGCCGCGCTTCGGCGCAATGCAGCGGATTCCATCCGCCAATTCCACCAGCATCCGGAACCGCTCAAGCACCACGCGGCTTTGGAACACGCCGCCGATGTAGGCTAGTTCCACGCCATCTCCCGGTTTCCACAGCCGGCTCCGCACCGACGCCGCCAGCATCGCCAGCTGCGCGGCTGCGTTGGTCAGAATCTCGATCGCCACTGCGTCGCCGGCCGCCGCGGCGTCGTCTACTAGCGGCGCGAGCGTCGCGGTACGGTCGCGCGGCCAATCCGCCGTGTAGAGTCGATGCATCGCCGCATTGGCGTCGCAAGACCCGGTCGCATCGAGAATGACAGCCCGTAGCGCGGTCTGCGCGCCCCAACCTTCTTCCATGCGCAGAGCTGCACGCAGCGCCTGCCGGACAATATCGAACGCGCCTCCCTCATCGCCGAAGACGTAGCCCCATCCTCCGGCGCGCGCACTGCGGCCCTCGCTGTTGCGCCCGAAAGCAATCGACCCGGTACCCGCGATGGTGACGATTCCCTGCCCCGTTTCGGTGGCTCCGGCCAGCGCGAAGACGGCATCGTTCGTAACCGTCAACCGGCCGACGCGCAAAATCGAACCCAAAATCGACGCCTTATCCTCTGGCCCGCCGCTCATGCCGAAACATGCTGCTTCAAAGTGGATCACCGCCGCATCGAGCCCCGCCTGGCTGCAGGCTGCCGCTACGCTGGCGGTAACCGCGCGTTCCAACTTGGCGCGCCCTTCGCCCGAGCCCGCATGGTTGCACGGCCCGGCTTCGCCTCTACCGAGAACCCGCCCGCATTCGTCGCCAATCAGCGCCGTGGTGCCGGATTGGCCGCCATCCACTCCCAGGAAGTACGTCATAGCAATTCGTAGAGCCTCGCTCCGCTCGACTGGCCAACTTCGCGCACGCCCCACAGCGTTGTGTTCCGGCGGAAATCGGCCGCTGCCAGATCGGAATCGAACAACAGGACGTAGCCGACGCCTCGCCGCTTCAATTCCTGGACGGCTGCGCGCCGCAGGTCGGGCGCATCCGCGTTCGACATCTGGGGTTCCGCGCCCAGGGATTTCCATTGCCCGGCCGGATCCTGCCCCATCAGCCGAAGGTGTAAATCCGGCTGATTCGGCGACGTCTCAATCAGCACCGAATCAGCCTGCTGGACGCGGTTGAAATCGGCTTCGACGTACATTCCGGGACGCAGCGAATCCCCGCATTCCCAAAATGTTACGGGGTTATTGTCGAAAGCATTTTCAATTCTCCAGGGGAACGGATTGGCCGTCACCTGCCAACCATTTCGCGGAATAGGCGACGCTCCGTCATAGGCGCGCAACTCGTGGATGCGCCATTGGCTGCTGCCGCTGGCGGTCTGGACCACCTTGGTTTCCATCGCTGTGGTTTGCATCACGCGGATGGCGCGCAGCGGTTGTTCCTCGAAGGTGAAGCGCACCCGCAACGTGGGGAGCCAGGCGCCGGCGAAGCCTGTCCACAGAGTCAGGCCGTCGCTATGATTCTCGGCCGATTCGTAATCGACCAGGATGCGCCGCGAGGTGTAGGCTTCGGGAATCCCTCGATAGGTGAAGACGGTCGACCCAGGCGCGGCGCTGCGCTCGATCATCTGGTCGATTCCGAAATACACCATGCGCCGCTTCAGGTAATCCTCTGACGGATCGAGGCGCAGCGCTGCCCGGAATGGAATATTCCTGAGGGCCCACACTCCGGGTTCGGCGTATTTCCGGACCACGGGCGGCCATGAGATCGCCGCGTGGAGCAGCGTCAGGAACAATGCGGCGGTGCGGCCGAATGCGCCATTACCCAACGCCAGCATCATGGCGAGAGCGACGAACGGCAGCGGCGGGATGAGGAACCGCGCGCCGATATTGCTGAAGTATGTTGCGCCGAAGACGGCGGCGGCCAGAAGCAACTGGCGGCCTTCGCGGAAGCGGAGTGACAGCAACGCGATGGGCGCCAACAGGAAGACTGGACCCAGCACGCCGGCGAGGCGTCCGGATGTGGTCACGGCCCAGGGAATCATCCAGCGGCTGGGCAGATCGTAGGTTGCCAGGTCCTGGCGAAAGCCGGTTTCAAACGAGCTGGTTACATATGGATTGGGGAAAATGTTGTTGAAGAATGGCGAGAGCGGGTTTTGTACCCAAAGCCAGTTCTTGATCATCCATGGCAGGATCATCGCGGCGGCGCAGGCGGATACGATTGCGGCGGCCCGCGCTGGCATGCGGCAAGCTAAAGCATGCCCCACCTTTCGGCTTTTCCAGGCGACGAATCCGATGGCGTAGAGCACGCCTAAACAGGCGGTGTATTTCACGGCATAGCCGAAACCGGCGACGAGTCCGATCAGAACCAGCAGGCGCGTGGAGCGCTCCGCATCCCACAGTTGCAGAAGGTAGAACAAGGTGAACGCGACACAGGCGAGGGCCACATCGTTATAGGCGCTGGAGGCGTCGATTCCCACTACCGGGCTGGCGAAGACCAGAAGCGCCGCGCACATGCCGAGGACGGGGAATCCGGCGCGGCGGGAGTAGACGACCATCTGCCAGACCAGCGCGACGAGGAACGCGAAATGGACCATCGCGGCCGCCGAATGCTTGCCGAAGGCGAACGCAAACAGAAACAGCATTTCAGCGCCTTCGGAGAGACTGGCGTAGATATTCCAGGTGATCGCGTGGAAGCCGTGCTCGCGGAAATATCGCGAAACGAAGCCAAGATGGTAACCCGCACCATCGGGACTCGATTCCGGGGCCATGGAATTAAAAAAGTACAGCAGGAAATAGAGGGCGAATACAAGGGCTAGAAGATAGTTGCCTGAACGCGCCAGCTTTTGGAAACGGGGCTTGGAGCGCCAGATCCAAACGCCGAGAGTGCCGACTCCCAGGATGGCGAAAACCAGCGGGTACGCCGACTGCGCACAGCACAGGAAGAAGACGGCGAGGTTGAGAACTGCGGCTCCGGCGACGAACCGGACCGGCCAATCCTTATTGGACTTACCGCAGACCAGACTCCCGAGCGCCAGCGAGACGACGATGGTGAATCCGGCGCCGAACCAGATCGAGAGAGCTTCGAATGCACCGCCGCTTTGTATCCATCGCCACACGAAGTGACGATTGTAGCAGCGCCTGAAACATCGGCTGAAAATGAGAGAGGCGGCCGGTTGTCAAGCCAGCCGCCCGGAGTGAAGGGATGCCTGGGGTTTAAGTCTTCTTAGCAGATGGATGCTCCACTTGCAGGTTGTTGACGACGGGACCAAAGCTCAACCCGGCTCCGGAGGCGCGGATGCCGGCCAGATTCTTTTCGAAATCGTTGGCGACGACGCCGGCCAGCGTGACGTGCCCGTTGTCCACAATGATATGGATCGCCGGAACGGGCTCGGTGGCATAAGTGCGAAACACGGGTTCGCGGAAGAGGGCAGCCGCAACCTGGCGGCGCAGCAGATTGTCGTTCGCCGAGAGCGGCAACACTTCGATGTTGTCGGTCACGCTGGTCACGCCAGGCAGCTTGGCGACAATGTGCTCAATATCGGACTTCTTGAACGGCTGCGTTACCGCGCCCATCAACTCCACCTGTCCATTGGTGACGCGGAAATCGAGATAGTCCCACAGCGTGTAGCGGGGATACATGCGGATTTCATGCAGTACGCTCTTGGTGATCTCGGCGTCGGTCTTCGGCAGAGCGGAGTTGGACTTATCGGCGGCGCCGGCAAGCGACGCCAAGGACGCCAAAGCACCCGCCATCAGGAACCTGACGAGGAATCTGGATTTCATATTTGCGACCTCCATTTGTATAAACGTGGCGGAGGCGCGGCGCGGATTTAAGGTTTTGTAAAGAGATTGGAAAGAACGGGCGTGCGCCGGTCGATTTCGGAGCGAAGAGCGGGTCCAGGGGGACCCGCGCGGACCAGGGGGTCCGCCCTACAACTTGTGCAGAAGCTTACCGCCGGTCGTCGTCCGCCGGCTTCGAAAACCCAAGCAATCCGCCGGATGCCGGCAGCGCGCGCCTTACCGGAGCGGGCATGGGTACATCGGGGCCTTTGATATCGTGCCAGAGAATCTGGTTGAGAGCCTGCTCATCGGCCAGGTCATAGTCGCTGAAATCCATCTTGGCGGCGATGGCCGCGCCGTAGGAATTCGCGGTGTTCTTGCTCATCAGGTTGATGACCGCCGGCAGCGCGGTGTAGCCGGAAAGATCCGGCGTGGCTCCGAAGCTGTTATACATGGCCGTGGCGGCGGCATCGTGTTGCGTGAGCGGCGGCAGGCCGAGCAGCAGTTCCATGGTGCGCAGCATCGAGACTGTGGTGTACATGGTGCTGTCAACGGTCTTTCGCTTGATGTACGGGCTGATCACCAGGCCCACGGTGCGGTGCGAATCCACGTGGTCCGGACCATTTTGCGCATCGTCTTCGATGATGAAGACGGCGGAGCTGCTCCACACTTTGCTCTTGGTGACTGCCTCGACGATCTTGCCCAGCGCCACGTCGTTCGACGCCACCGATGCCTTGGGAGTGAAGGCATTGGGCGCAGTTCCCGAGGTATGATCTTCGCCGAGTGACATCACCATGAAGTTTGGCACCCGATTCTCGGCGTCCATCTGTTGGAACTCGCGCACGAACTGCTCGCCGCGTTCAAAATCCCGCTCCCGCGACTGCTGGTCGGGCAGATCGCTGTGTCCGAAGAGCTTGCTCTCAATCTCGGGCAGGCCGCGGTAGCTGTGGTAGCCGAACGCCATAGCCGTCAGACCCTTTTCCCTGGCGGCTTCCCAGATGTAGGGATGAGTCTGCTCCTCGGTCTGACTCGAATTGACTTTGCCGTGACCGTTCGAGTAACTGAGCGTCCAGGCGCGCTGCCGGTATTCAGTGGCATAAGCCGAGGTGGTCCAGGGGTGTCCATCCTGCGAGACTTCGCCATTGCAATACAAGTTATCGAGCAGCACGAACTGCTCGGCCATGGCGTGATGGTTGGGCGTAACATCGCGGCCAAACAACACCAGGCTGGGGTCGCCATTGCCATGGGGAAGATCGCCGAAAACCTGATCGTAGGTGCGGTTTTCCTTGATGATGTAAAGGACATGCTTGATGGGCGAGCCTTTGCCGACTTCCGCCGGAATCACGCTGTTACCCTTGATCTCCGCCTTCGCCAGCATCTCATCGCGGTACGGCGAGTTCTCGTAAACTTCCTTGGTGTAGGCCGCCAATTGGACCTTCGAAGGCGTATCGACAAACGACATCAACCCGGTAAGGTTATTGCCGTGATGCACGAAGCCGCCGGGCGCCTCTTTATCGATGGGGCGGCTGACGTGATTCGGGCCGGTGCCGAGCCCCTTGCCGCTGCCGATCAGCAGCCGTTTGCCGTCGAGCGTGACCGCGACAACGGTTGGATACCAGCCGGTGGGAATGAAGCCGGCGACCTTACTCTGCCCGCGCTCGGCGATGGATACCACCGCCACGCTGTTGTTATCCGCGTCCGCCACGTAAAGCTCGCGGCCATCCGGAGAGAGGGCCAGCGAGTTCGGCGTGCTGCCCACGGGGGCTTTGGGGGTGGGCGCCACGCTCACGCTTTCCATGGGCGTTTTGGTCTTGAGATCGATCACAGCCACATGGTTGGTGTTGCCGCAGGAGACGAAGAGGCGTCCGTCGGCGGTCAATGCGAGATCGTTGGGATGAGGTTCCACTGGCAGGCGGTCGGTCAACTTCGGTTCGGAGGGATTGCTCACATCCACCATCGCCACCTCGGCCGAGCCAAGGTTCGAAACGTAGAGCGTCTTGCCATTGCGCGAGAGCTTGGCGGTGAAGGGGTGGTCGCCGACACTCAGGTGCGTGAGGCCGCGGCCGGTCTGGCCATCGATCACATAGACGGCGCCATCGGAGTCGTTCACGGCGTAGACGAAGGCCGCATCGGGCGAAACCACCAGGCTCGAAACAGCGGTTTTGGTCTTGTCCGCGCCTTGCAGTTGTACCGGCCGCGTTTGCGTCCACGAGCCGTCATCCCAGCGCTGGAAAGTGTAAATGTCGGCCGCGGGATTCCCTGCCCCGCCCGAAACCAAAAGGCGCTTGCCGTTGGGCGACCACGCGATGCCGCTCCAGGCCCGGTCCATCGGGAAGGTGGCGATCTCTTTCTCAGTGCTCAGGTCCACGATGTGCAACTGATGCCGGGTGTAGCCCGTGTTAGTGAACGCCAGGGTTTTCCCGTCGGGGCTCACTTGGGCGCTGAGGATCATGTCCCCGGATTCCAGTTGGCGCCCGGCCGGCGATATGCGCCATCCATCGTGCAGCAAAATGCCCGTGCCATCCCTGCCGGGGACGGTAATATCGAGGCCGCTATAAGGATGCTTCATGCGGGAGCGCTGGACCGCGGTCCAGGCGCCTGCGCCGATCAGGATCGTGATCGCAGCGGTGAGTGCTAAACGCTTCATTAAGTGCCTCCTAACTTGAGAGAGAGAACACTAGGATACAAAGGTTATCTGCCATTGTTGTGACAGTTGTATGACAGTTGCGTAAGATAAGTGGAGGCAGGGTTAGATTGCACTCTTGAAGGAACTCGGATCTAACGTGCGCCTTCTCACGATCATGGCGCCAGCATCGAAGATAGAGCCGCGACCGTGAGGGTTACGCCGCGCCGATGGGTCGAGAAACGCGGCCGACGCGTAGCGATGCCAACAGATCCGCAAGGTAACTCATAGCCACACTCTGTTCAAGGGGACTTGAGGGCGATGTCGCGCGCCTCCCGCGACTCGCGTATTCAGTTGGAGTCCGGCTCGAGCGGCAATCGCTCAAACAACATAGGCGACGCCGAACTCCTTGGCGACGGCCGATAACCTTTGATCGGCCGTCCACAACTGCATATGGCCTACAATTGCGGATGCCAGCAGATGAACGTCGATCCAGCCGACGCCGTGCCCATACAGTTCCCGCTCGCGGACGAACCAGACGATATCGCGGTGAGGAACGGCGCTCGCCTGATGTATCCGCTCATAAGCGGCCAGTAGTTTCCGGCGGCCTCCCCGATCGCCGATGAGAAGTTCTCCATAGACCAACTCGTGTCCGGTCACCTCATCGAGATCGAGGAGTCTATTCAGTTCGACGGCGAAGGGCGCCCGGTTGGCGAGATATCGAATCCACACGGAGGTGTCAACCAGGACCATCAGGCCGCCTTGTGCCTGGTTCGAGGCTTCTCGCGGCGCCTCGGCACATCTTGCGCGTGCGGCTCAGACCCCATAAGGGCCCGAAGGTTCTGGTAAGCTGCGTGGCGCACCAGGGCTTGGAGCCCCAGCCGGACGGTCTCGGTGTCCGTAGCGGCGCCGCAGGCTGCTTTCGCCTGATCGAAGAGCTCGTCGTCGATGTTGAGGGTTTTCTTCATACAGACAATTATGCCATAAAAGTATGGGTTGTGGGGCCGTACGTGGAAAGCCGCTTTTCACCGGCGATGCTATTGGCCGGCAGGCGCAAGCGCCCGGCCCACGGAGACAATCGGGTCAAGGTACACTGGTATTTCCATGCCGAAGCCTCCCGTACACGAATGCCCAGCGCCTGGGATGCGCCGGTTCAATTTCCTGGAGATAAATGGTGGGAACTACGGTCGGTATTGTCTCTGAATCGCTGCCCGGCGAGCGCCGCGTGGCGATGACGCCGGGCGCGCTTTCCGTTTTGAAGAAAACCAATGTCGAGTTGTTGATGGAAGCGGGCGCGGGCGTTCCCGCTGGCATGCCCGATGCCGAGTACGCCGAAAAAGGCGTGCGCATCGGCCCCCGCGAGGAAGTATTTGCCTCCTGCGAAGTGATTCTCCAGGTTCGCAGCCTGGGCGCGAACCTGCAGGCGGGACGCGCGGACCTGCCGTATCTGCGCCGCGGGCAGGCAGTCATCGGTTTCGGCGAGCCGCTCACTTCCATCGACGCCGCTCGCGATCTGGCCGAGCGCGGAATCAGTTTTCTCTCCATGGAATTGATGCCCCGCATCACGCGGGCGCAGAGTATGGACGCGCTCTCTTCCATGGCCACGATCGCCGGCTACAAAGCGGCGCTGATGGCCGCCGATTCGCTGCCGCGCATGTTCCCCATGCTGATGACCGCGGCCGGCACGGTGGCTCCCGCGCACGTGCTGGTGCTGGGAGCGGGCGTCGCCGGATTGCAGGCCATCGCCACGGCGCGCCGCTTGGGCGCGGTGGTGAGCGGCTACGATATACGCGCCGCCGTAAGGGAACAGATCGAGAGCATTGGCGCGCGCTTTGTCGTGCTTGATGTAGGGGAAGCTTCGGCCGAAGACAAGGGTGGATACGCGAAGGCGATGAGCGAAGATTTCTACCGCCGCCAGCGCGAGGCCATGGCCAACGTGGTCGCGGAACAGAATGTCGTGATCACCACCGCCGCCGTTCCAGGCAAGAGGGCGCCTATCCTGATTACGCGCGAGATGGTACAGCGCATGCCGCCGGGCTCGGTGATTGTCGATATCGCCGCCGAGCGCGGCGGCAACTGCGAGTTGACGCGGCCGGGCGAAGTGGTGGAAGAGCGCGGCGTGCAGATTTACGGACCGGTCAATCTGCCTTCCACCATTCCGTATCATGCCAGCCAGATGTACGCGCGCAATATCGCGACGTTCCTGAAATACCTCATCAAAGACGGGACCTTCACGCTCAACCAGGAGGACGAGATCGTCCGCGAAACCCTGGTAACGCACGCCGGCGAAGTGGTTCACGCGCGCGTCCGCGAAGCCATGGGGCTGGCCTCCCTGGAAACCGTCTCATAGGAGATGCCATGCCTTCCGAACTGGAACTCAGTCTCTACGTCTTTATGCTCGCGACCTTCGTGGGGCTGGAGATTATCCGCAAGGTGTCGCCGCTGCTGCACACGCCGCTGATGTCCATCACCAACGCCATCTCAGGCATCTGCGTGGTGGGCGCAATTCTGGTCACCGAATCGGCCGGCGACTCCACGCTGGGGCGGGTGTTGGGCTTCATCGCCGTGACCACCTCAGTGATCAACATCGTGAGCGGCTTCCTCATCACCGACCGTATGCTCAAGATGTTCAAGAAGCGCGAGGACCCGAAAGGACCCCATAAGCCGTGATCGCACACCTGGTGCAATACGCATATCTGGTGGCAGCGGCGCTGTTCATCTTGTCGCTGAAGTGGATGAATTCGCCTGCGACGGCGCGGCGCGGCGTCTTCGCGGGCGAAGTCGGCATGCTGCTGGCCATTGTGGGCACGCTGCTGGTTCACGACATTGTCAATTACCAGTGGATTCTGGTTGCGTTCTTCCTGGGAACCGCTATCGGCGTGCCGCTGGCGTATAAGATGCCGATCACCGCCGTGCCGCAGCAAACCGCGCTTTCACACGCCTGCGGAGCGCTGGCCGCGGCCTTGGTGGGCACCGCGGAATACTACCGCGACACGCCCAATCTGCACGGCTTCACCATGGTGGCGCTGATCGTCGAGATGCTGCTGGGCTTTCTCACTTTCACCGGCAGCTTGATGGCCGCCGGCAAGTTGCAAGAGGTGCTGCCCACCCGGCCTATCACCTATCGCAACCAGAATCTGATCAATCTGACGTTGTTCGCCGTCGCCCTTGGCATTGGCATCCGGTTGATTGTGGTTCCCATGGATACATACCTGTTCCCGTTCTTCGTGGGTCTCTCGCTGCTGTTCGGCGTGCTGCTGATCATCCCCATTGGGGGCGCGGACATGCCCACGGTGATCGCGCTGCTGAATTCCTACGCCGGCCTTTCCGCCTGCGCCATGGGATTTGCGCTGAACAACAAGCTGCTGGTAATTGCCGGCGCCCTTGATGGATCGTCGGGCATGATCCTTTCCATTATCATGTGCAAGGCGATGAACCGCTCATTCATCGACGTGCTGTTCGGCGCGTTCGGGCAAGTGCAGACGGCCAAGGACGGCGCCAAAGAGAAACGCAGCGTGCATAGCGCCAGCCCGGAAGAGGCCGCGGCGATTCTGGAATCGGCGTCGAGCGTGATCATCGTCACGGGCTACGGCTTGGCGGTGGCGCAGGCGCAGCACAAGCTCCGCGAGTTGTTCGACATTCTGACGCGGCGCGGCGTGGATGTGAAGTTCGCCATCCATCCGGTGGCCGGCCGCATGCCCGGACACATGAACGTGCTATTGGCCGAAGCCGACATTCCTTACGACCGCTTGTACGAGATGGATGACATCAACTCCGATTTCGGGCAGTGCGACGTGGCGCTGGTGATTGGAGCGAACGACGTCGCCAATCCGGGCGCGCGCAAGGATAAGGACAGCCCCATTTACGGCATGCCGATTCTGGATGCCGATCGGGCTCGCACCGTGATGGTGATCAAGCGCTCGATGAGCCCGGGCTTCGCGGGCATCGATAACGAGTTATTCTACATGGACAAGACGCTGATGCTTTTCGGCGACGCCAAGGAATTCATATCGGAGATTGTCAAGGAGTTGCCCAAATGAGCCGGATCCGAACGACCGCCGCGGTAGCCGCGCTGGCATTGTTGCTTCCTATGGCGCATGCCAGCGATTTCGATTCCATCGAGAGCCTTACGCACGCCGTTTACGATGTGATCTCGGGTCCTGCGGGCCCGCGCGACTGGGCCAGGTTCCGCAGCCTGTTCGCGGATGGCGGACGTTTGATCGCGATACGGACCACGGCGGGAGTCTCAACGCCGGCAGTGATGACGCCGGACGAATATGCGCAGCGGGCCGGGGCCAATTTCGAGAAGAACGCCTTCTACGAATCGGAAGTAGCGCACCGCGTGGAGACATTCGGCAACATCGCGCATGTCTTCAGTACTTACGAATCGCGGCGTGCGCCGAATGAGAAGCCGTTCGCGCGCGGGATCAACAGCTTTCAGTTTGTGCGGGACGCCAATGGCTGGAAGGTGATTACGATTCTTTGGGATTCGGAGAGGGAAGGAAACCCGATGCCGGAGAAGTATCTCTCGACGCCGAAGTGATGTCATCGTCCGATCCGGTTGTGATACACTGCGCCTCATGGCTGACCCACTCACTACGGCCGGTGGATCTCCGGGCTTGGCCGGCACATCCATTTCCAAGCCGGTCCGGGACTGCGCCTTAGCCGCCTCGTCCGCATATAGCAGCTGGCCGGCGCCGCTCATCGAGACTCTGTGCCGGTCCTACAAAGCGCACAGCAAGAGCACATACGGAGGCACGCTGCCGGCATCATTTCAGTTCGGCATGGAAATTGAGCCGGCTAGTTTTGAGGACGCCTTGGACAAGACTAATGCCTCCTTTGTCAAAGTTGTGTATGATCGGGTGTCCCGCTATTCCGGACTCTGGTCTTACGTGGATTTTATCTACGTGGTTTGGCGAACGGATAACAATGGTTTCACATTCAGTTGTAAAGACCCTGCCAGCAAATCGGCGCTAATCAGCTTCTTGAACGCGTCCGCCTTTTTCTGCCGCGACACTCCGGTTATGCAGTATTACCACCAATCGGAGAAAGGCGTGGGTCCCCGGCTGATCGCTCCCACCCACCAGTGTTGGCGCGAGGTCGTGAGCGGCTCACCCGGCCTGCACATTTGCGTGGCGAACGCCGGAAGTTATGGAAACGAGATGCACGTCGATCCGAACCAGATCGTGAAGGGAAAGGATTCGGATGGCACGTGCAGCTACGATCTCATGTCGATGGTGAAGCACGGATGGGACATCCGCAAGCTCATCATGGGCAAGTAACCCTGGTCGCGCCAAACCATATCAGGCGCCCCTATTCCTGCCGCAGCGCGATCGCCGGATCGACCCGCATCGACCGTCGCGCCGGTACATAACAGGCTACCAAAGCCAGGCTGGCAAGCAGCAGCGGCGCACCAATCAACAGCACTGGGTCGAAGGTTGTGACACTCGCAACGGAGAAGAAGAAGCCGGACATCAGGCGCACTCCGGCCCAGGTGAACGCCATGCCAATAAGTGTGCCCGCAGTTATCAGCGCTGCGCCTTCCTGCATGACTAATCGAAGCACGTCACTCCTCTGAGCGCCGAGCGCCATGCGAATGCCTATCTCGTGGCGGCGCTGCGTCACTGTGTAAGCTGTCACCCCGGCCAGGCCGACTGAGGCCAGAATCAAGCCGAACGCCCCGAGCAGGTTCCAGGTCCACGCAGCCGACCGCAGGGATTGCATGAACTGCGCGATCTGTTCGGTCATACTGCGTGCGTTGAAAGGAGTGAGACTGGCGTCGGTAGCCGATATCTCATGCTGCACAGCGCCGATCACGTCTACGCCGGGCAAGCCACGCACCATCAGCGTGACGCCGCGCAATGAGGGTTGCGCATAATCCGCGTGCTGCAAAGGGAAGTAAATCGCCGGATGCTTCTTACTCGCGACGAGGTCTTCGGCAACGTCCTTCGCCACGCCCACCACTTCGAATGCCTGATGCTCCTTTCCTAAGACGCCAGGGCGCAAATCGAACGTGCCAGGAGTCACTCCGAATCCTGCGGATGGCTGACCGGCGCCGATCTCGATGCGCCGGCCCAGCACCTGCTCCCCTTTCCAATACGCGCGCACTAACTCTTCGCTGACGATGACAGCCGCGGCCCCGGTTGACTCGTCTTCCTCGCGGAAGCCGCGGCCGAGCAGAATGGGAATTCCGGCGGTTTCGAAATAGTCTTTCCCGACGGTGTGTCTGCGGGCCGAGTGCATCGACTTTTCCCCGCCCGCATGGGTATCGGAGAAGGTCGCGCCCGTGTTGCCGTCCATCGCCACCGGGACGGTGTCAGTGAGAGTCGCGGCCACCACCGAGGGAAGCCGCTTCACGCGGTCCAAAAGCTTCTCGAAGAAAGCCGCGGCCTGTGCGCCGGAATATCCGTCGCGCACCGGATCGAGAGAGATCAGGTACAGGTTCCGGGAGTCGAAGCCTTGCTGGATCCCCATGGTAGTTTGGATGCCGAGTCCCAGAAATCCGGTGAGCAGCAGTAGTGTCAGCGACCCGGCCATCTGACACAGCATCGGGCCGTTGCGCAGGCTCAAGCGGCGATGCCTGCGTAACCGGATAGTGCCTCCTTCTTTGAGTGCGGGAGTCAGATCGGTGCGTGTGGCCTGCAATGCCGGGGCGAGGCCGAACGCCAACCCTGCTAAGCCAGTCACTGTCAGCGCGAATAACAGGGCGTGCCAGTCGGGGTTCAGGTCAAAGGACACAGGCATGGGGTACGGCATCCTGGTTTGGGAGCCAAGGCGCATCAGCCACACAGTCAGAATAAACCCGAGCACTCCCGCGCCAGCGGCTACCAGCATGCTCTCAGTCAGTAACTGACGAATCAGACGTACGCGGCTCGCGCCGAGTGACAGGCGCACCGCGATCTCCCGCCGCCGGTCCGCCGCGCGCGCCAGCATCATGTTGGCGGTGTTAGCGCACGCGATTAGCAGAACCAGGCCCCCGAGTAACATCAAGACTTCCGTGAAGAATGGCCGGTCCCGCTGGCGGATGGGCAGCATTTTTCCTCCGGGGACGAGTGACACGCGCCGGCCACCTCTCTCTCTGCCAGAGTCACCGTAATCCTGCTCCAACTGCCGGGCCGCCGCGTCCAGCGCAGCCTCCGCCCGCTCCGCGGTAACTCCCGGATTGAGACGCCCAACCATCTGGAACATCGGCACGTCGCGCCGCTCCAGCGCATTGTCAGCGAGCTCCGGCGCGATGCGCGCGGGGACAGATACGGGCATCCAGATATCGGCTGCGAAGAGACTGGGCGACGCGCCTAGAAAATTGCCCGGCCCGACGCCGATCACGGTGCAAGGCTGACCGTTGATGCGTAACGTGCTTCCGATGACCGCGGGGCTCGATCCCAGATGCTCCTGCCAGAACCGGTAGCTGACCACCATAACCGGCGCCTGGCCGGGCTGTTCCGCCTGCGGATCGAAGAAACGGCCCAGTGTGGGGCGGACTCCAAAAGTAGCGAAGTACGACGGCGTGACTAAGTGTCCCCAAATTCGCTCCGTGCGACCGCCCAGCGATACTCCGAACGGAACCGGCGCGACATAAGCCAGCGTGGAAGAGAACAGCTCGGTGCGCTCTCGGTAGCGCTTGTAGTTGGGATACGACGTGGGCGCCTCCAGCGCGACCAATTCTTGGGGCTTCGGGACGCCGGGAAGGTCGCGCAGAATCAACCCATTCACCTCGCTGTAGGCGCAGGTCGCGACGGCGATTCCCAAGCTGAGCGAAACCAGCGCGACCAGCGTAAACCCTGGCGAGGCAGCGAGCATGCGCAGCCCATAACGGACGTCCTGCCTCATTTCGGCCAGGTGCTCGATGGGGACGCGGATGGCGATGTCCGCGAGTAAGCGCGCCAACCCGAGCACGCCGTAGCGCTGCCAGATGGGCTCGATGGCGTCTTCAGTCATCTGCGCCAGATCGTCTCCATAAGCGTTCTTGAACTCGTAGGGGAACGCACGCGCCAGTGCGCGGTAGAGTCGCAAGCCAATCGCCACTGGCCGCTGGTGTGTGTGCTTCATGACTCCGCCCTCCGGATTCCTCGCTTGGCGCGGATGACTCGCACCAGGTCTTCGAGTCTCTCGCTCTCGGCTGCCAGAACGCGGCGGCCGAATCTGGTCAGCCGGTAATAGCGCCGCCGCGCGTCATCCAGCTCAGGCGCCGGCCGCTCCTCGGATTCTTCGATCAGTTCCTCGTCTATCAGGCGCTTGAGCGTGCCGTAAAGCGTCGCGGGCCACAGCCGTACTTTGCCATCGGTGCGCTGGAGGACCTCCTGCATGATGCCGTAGCCGTGCTGCTCCTGGTCCGCGAGTGACAGCAGGACGTGAAACCAGTGCGGCTTCAGCGGCAGAAAGCTTTCCGGGCCTGGCGGTTTCTTCGCGATCGACATCAGTATCTAAGCATATATATATCGAAAAGGACCAAGTGTCAAGAGGCATGCTCGGTCGGACGGATAGCGCCGCGGTCATCAGACGGCGCCCAACGGCGTGCGTCCCGGAAACTACAGCCGCGGGCGTTAGAACGATGCCGACGGCGCGATTCGATTCGGCGGCGCGGACCTTCGAAAAGCAGGGTTCCTGTGTGTCGGCCTTCGGCAAACACTATATCTTGGGGCTACCTGAGCGAAGCCAACTCAAGGATTAGCCGGTTAAGTGCTTAACGCCTCCGATTTCAAAGCGCGTTCACACGAGCGAAAGACGATCCCTTCGGGAGCGTCTCTTGGGCCGGAAACCTTCGCCACTTGACAGGTTTGTCAGAATAGAATCGGATTCGGCAAGCTAAGGCCGCACTCACACTGGTGTTGCATACCCGCACACGAGCGTGGCCCCGGTTTTCATCCGATCCCTTGTATTGGTTTTTGGCGGTTCGCGCTGTCTTGGGTGCGGATCTGACCCCGTTGGAAAGTTTTCATTTACGAATCGGAACCGGGCCGAGTCTTGAGAAGCACAAATCTCTTTACCTTGGAGCTGTTATGAGCAGCAGAATTAAGAAGTGGGCTACGACTCTTTCATTCGCTGCTTCATGCCGGTTTATCCCGGCGCTATCCACGCATTAGTGCGTGCGCCACGGATCATCACGGTTCTATCCGCCGACCAGCACCGTGAACTCTCCCAGAATGATAGTCCCTCCGTGCGCCGTCAAATCGCCGATGCGCGCCTGCGGCATGCTCATGGTCAGCACCGTGAACGACCCCAGCACGATCACATCGGGCGGCCCGACGCAGACGGCCATATCGGTGACGCGCGCGGCGGGAAGGCCGCCAATCAGCACCGTCGGAGCGCCGGGCGCAACAATGGGCCCGCCCACGTGTGGCACCAGCACAGTCAACATGGGGCACACGTGCATGTCGGTCAATCTGGCCGCCGGACTTCCCATACTATTTCTTCTCCCACAACTTGATTTTGACGGCGACTTCCACGCCCTGATTCACAAAGCTCTGAAACCGGTCGGGCGCATTCACCGGATCCTTCCCCACGGCGGCGTAGATCACAGCGCCGCTGACTGCCTTGGCGGTAAGAAATTCGCCGGGCGGTATGGGCGGAACGTGAGCGGGCCCCAGGCTGCTGCCGCTGAAAAATGCCGCCATGCCCGCGCAGCCCGCGGCAGTGGTGGTCTGCGCCTCCTTGGCCGCGGCCATGGCTGCGCGCCCGCCTTCGTCGTCCGGCTGCCCGATCCACTTTTCGGTAGCTTCGAGCGATGCCTTGATCTTGGGCGGAGGGTCCGCGCCGGCCGCCTTCTTCGCGCTGATCCACCCCCACCACACCGCCTCGCGCTTCGGCAGCGCATGCGCCACAAAACGTACCGCGTCCGCGTAGAGCTTCTTGGACATCAGCAAGGCCACATAGTCCTGTGGGGCGATGTCGGGACGCAGCAGTCCCATCGCTTCGTCGCCCAGTTCCGCCACGGCGGCGACATCCGCCGTCTTCGAATTTGTCTGCGCCTCGCCGGCCATGTTAGTTGATCATCGTAATCGCGCCCTGTATCTGGCACATCGCATCCGCCTCGACGCTGACCATCATCCCGTTGATGGTCACGCCGGTCATGGAAATCACTATCGAGTTAGATCCCACCTGCAAGGTAATCGATTGCATCGCCTGAAGCGTGATCGATCCTAAACTGCACTGAGTGGTAATATTTCCCAGGTCTAAAGTGGTGCTCTGGTTGCCCATGTTCAAAGTCGTGCTCTGATTGCCCATTTTGAGCGTGACGGTCTGGTTGCCCATGTCCAAGGTCTCCGTCTGATTGCCCATCTTGATCTCATTGGTCTGGTTGCCCATGTCCACCAGATTGCTTTGGTTGCCCGTCTTGATCTCAGTGGACTGGTTGCCCGTGTTCACGGTGGTTGATTGATTCCCCTGCGTGACCGTCAAGGTTTCGTTATTATAGATTGTGGTGGTGCGGCTGCCGTCGTCCGCTGTACTCGAGCCCACCGTGCGCACTTCGTTGTTCTTGACCACGGTGTTCAGGTCCTTTTCGGCCTGGACATTGATCTGCTCGCTGCTGATCTTATCTTCGAATTGGATCTGATTATAAGTGGATGCCGATCCTCCCGTGGTGCTGCGGCTGATGATGCCGCTCTGCGTTTTGTTATCGGGCAGCGTCCAGGGCGGCATATTCAAGCTGTTATAGACGCTGCCGACAATGATCGGCTGGTCGGGATCGCCTTCGAGAAACGCGACAATTACTTCCTGCCCTACGCGCGGAATGTGAATCGCGCCCCATTGCTGGCCGGCCCAATGCGTCGCGACGCGGAGCCAGCACGAGCTGCCTAAATCGTCCGTGCCTATGCGGTCCCAGTTGAATTGCACCTTGACGCGGCCGTATTTATCGGTGGCGATCTCGTCCCCCGCCCCCCCTACCACAACCGCGGTTTGCGGGCCGTGCACGAACGGCTGGGGCGTGGTTCGAGCCGGCAGAAACGGCAGCGCCGCGGGGATGGCGCGGAAGCTGTTGCCGTACTGAAACTCCGCCTGATCTCCCAGCGGCTGCCGGGCATCGTGCTCCACCGCCACCAGCGTGTATTCGCCATCGTCCGAGAAGTGGGTGTTCAACGTAAAGTTATATCCCGAAGTAAAGCCTACGTGCAAAGACGTACCGTGGATAATCACACCGCGGGCCGTTTCCTGCGCCATGCGCAGCTTCACGGTGCGCGTGTTATCGGTGAAGATGTCCTGAAGATTCGACGATTGATCGCCGCCGCCTTTATCGACGCCGTCGTAACGCTTGGTGTACCCGCCCGGGTAGTCGTACAGCTCCCACGCGGTGTTCCCGGCCACCTGCAACTTATGGCTTACTGTTCCCACCTGAAGAGTGGCCGGAGCCTGTGCGGTGGCCGAGCAGTTCTTGTCGGCCATCTGGAATTCGTAATCCCAGAGTGTGCTTTTGCCGGAGCGCAGATCCTGAAACTTCTCCCACCCCGTCACCCGGTCGTCGGCCAGACCGCTGGCGTCGCCCAGGTCGTAAGTCAGCGTGGGCGCCACCGCCAGATCTTGAAATACTTGCGGCGAATCGCCCACCACCAGGGTGTTCTTGCTACTGGTGTGCTGGAAGAAATAGAAGATGCCTTCCTCTTCCATCAGCCGGCTGGCGAAGTCGAAATCGGTCTCGCGGTACTGCACGCAGTACTCCCGCGGGTTATATGTGCCCGTAAGCTGATAGTCCACGTCCATGCCTGTGAAGACCGCCTTCAGAATGTCGGGAACGGCCTTCTGTTGGAAAATCCGGCTCTGCGCATTGCGCGTCAGCGGCCACACCGTTGGCGCCATTACCAGCTTGTAGTGGGTCAAGACCTCCTCGCGAGTAGATTGAGCCATGCCGATTACGATTCCATTGAAGTACCGGTCGCCCGCGGCCATCTCGATGGTCACCGTGATATTTTGCCCCAGGAGGCTATCGAACGCAATGACACTTGTCGACTCGGTCATGACATCGAGATGAAAGAAGAATAGCTCGGAAATCGCCTCGCGGCCTTGAAACGTCGTCGCTATCAGCTGGTTGGCCCCCAGCGGCGTCGTCATTTTGATGGTGCGCAGCGCGTCGGTGTATGCCATAAAGAATCCTCCGGTTTTTGAGAAATCGGCGAGCTCTAGTTATCTGAGCTCTTAGTTATAGACAAATGCGCCGTCCGCGCCAATACTGACGTGGATCGGAGCGAGCTTCTGCCGTTCGGCCAAACGTCCCAGAATTTGCCGCGAGACTTCCGGCAACATGGTATTGGTCAAAATGTTGTCCACGTTGCGGGCGCCGCTTTCCACTTCCGTACAGCGGCGCGCCACTTCGTCGATCAGCGCTTCGTCGTGCGTCAACGCGATCTTGTGCGTCTCCTGAATGCGGCGCTGGATCTTGGCGATCTTGAGGCGGACAATCTGCTTTAGCGCTTCGTCGCGGATGGGGAAATAGGGAATGATCACCAGGCGTCCGAGGAACGCGGGCTTGAAGATTTTGTCGAGCTCCGGCTTGAGCGCCTTCACCAGCCCGGCGTCGCTGGGCATGGTTTCCGGATCGGCCGTCAGCTTCATCAGCGTTTCGGTGCCGGCGTTGGAAGTGAGGATGATGATGGTGTTCTTGAAATCGATCTCGCGGCCTTCGCCATCTTCCATCTGCCCTTTGTCGAACACCTGGAAGAACAACTCCAGGACGTCGGGGTGCGCCTTTTCCACTTCATCCAGCAGCACCACCGAATACGGCCGGCGCCGGACGGCTTCGGTGAGCACGCCGCCTTCGCCGTAGCCCACATATCCGGGAGGCGAGCCCTTCAACGTGGAGACGGTATGCGCCTCCTGGAACTCCGACATATTGATGGTGATCATGTTGCGCTCGCCGCCGTAGAGCTGGTCGGAAAGCGCCAGCGCGGTCTCGGTCTTTCCGACGCCGCTCGGCCCCACCAGCATGAAGACGCCGATAGGCTTGCCGGGATCTTCCAGGCTGGCTTTCGAAGTACGGATGCGCTCGCTGATCATGTGCAGGGCGTGGTCCTGACCGATCACTCGCCGCCCGAGGTGCGATTCCAGCGCGAGCACGGTGGCCACTTCGTCTTTGAGCATTTTGCCGATGGGAATGCCGGTCCACCCCGACACTACGTCGCCTACGATGTGCGCATCCACGCACACGCGCATGAGCGGCGTCTCGCCCTGGTGCGCTTCCAGCTCAGCGTTCAATGAAGCGAGCTCCGTGCGCAGCGCTTCCAAATCCACAGGTGCGGCCGGTGCGGCATCGGCTGCCGGGGCAGCGGCGCTCGCTGCGTTCTGAACACTGGGCGCGCCGCTTTGAACACTAGGCGCGGCGCTCTGAGCCTGCGGCTGAGCAGCGCCGGCCGCCGCGCTCTGGGCCTGTGGCTGGGCGCTGCCGGCCGCGGTCGTACCCTCTAACTTGCCGCGCACCTCGCGAATTTTGTTGACCAGGGCGCTCTCCTTTTCCCAACGCGCCTGCAGCCCGGCGAGCACCGCCTCGGCGGCAGCCTTCTGCTTGGCAAGCAGCTCGAGCCGCTCGCTGTGGTCCGCGCCCAGGGCCGATTCGCGCTCCAGCACGCGAATCTGCACGTCGCAATCGTCGATCTCGCGGGTGACGTCTTCCATGGACGCTGGCAGAACATTCTGTCCCAGGCTGAGCCGCGCGCAGGCGGTGTCGAGTACGCTCACGGCCTTATCGGGAAGCTGCCGGTCGGGCAGGTAGCGATGCGAGAGCTTGACGGCCGCGTGCATGCCTTCGTCCAGAATGCGGACGTTGTGGTGCTTTTCCAGAAACGGGACCACGCCGCGCATCATCACCTGGCATATCTGCTCGGTGGGCTCTTCCACCTTCACCACCTGGAAGCGCCGCGCCAGGGCCGGATCCTTTTCGAAATATTTCTTGTACTCGGACCACGTGGTGGCGGCGATGGTACGCATCTCGCCGCGCGCCAGCGCCGGTTTGAGCAGGTTGGCGGCGTCGCCCTGTCCGGCCTGGCCGCCCGCGCCGATCATGGTGTGCGCCTCATCGATGAACAAGATAATGGGCGTGGGCGACGACTTCACTTCTTCAATCAGCCCCTTGAGCCGGTTCTCGAATTCGCCCTTGATGCCGGCGCCAGCCTGCAGCAGCGCCAGGTCAAGCGTGCGGATGGTCACATTTTTCAACGCGGGCGGCACTTCGCCATTGGCGACGCGCACCGCGAAACCTTCCACCACCGCGGTTTTTCCAACGCCCGCCTCGCCGGTGAGGATGGGGTTATTTTGGCGGCGACGCATGAGGATATCGACAATCTGCCGGATCTCGAAATCGCGTCCGAGCACCGGATCGATCTTACCCTTCTTGGCGTTCTCCGTAAGATTGACGGTGAACTGGTCAAGGTTAGGCGTCTTGCCGCCCGCCTTCGCCACGCCGGGCGTTCCGGACGCGCCCCCGCCAGACACGCCGGCGGCCGCGGGCTGGGCCGCATACTCCAGCGAATCTTCCAGAATGGCCGGCAACTGCTTGCGGAGGGATTCCGGGTCGATCTTCTGCAGTTCCTTACTAATGTCGCGGACGATGCGCGACAGCTCTTCGTCGGAAACCAGCGCCAGCGTTGTAAAACCAGTCCGCACCTGTCCGCCGCCGAACTCGAGCGACCCGATGGTCCACCCTTCGGTAAGCATGCGGTGCAGGGAGGGACTGAATGAGGGCGTCCGCGCATTGCCCGTCTTGAGCTTATCGAGGCTGCGCGAGAGTTCCCCCGAGAGACGCGACTTATCGACGCCGAACTGTTTCAGGATGCGCGCAAAATCGGAATCCGTGGCGTCCATCAGCTTCATCAGGAAATGCTCAATCTCGACGTCATAGTGGGTGCGGGCAAGACACAGCCCCGCGGCGTCTTCGAGCGCTTTGCGCGTAGTATCGTTCAACTTGGATACGATGGCTTTTAATGTAACCGGCATAATAAGTGGCTCCTTTTTTCCGACGCAGAGACGCAGAGACGCTGAGATCGGCGCAGAGAAAACAACATTAAAATGCTTCTCTGCGTTGCCTCTGCGTCTCAGCGTCTCTGCGTCGAATCACTGCCTTCTCATAACTCCAGAATCGTCTCTCCCGGGTCTCTCCTAAAATCCCCGTTCTTCACCCAACTGGTCCATCCCAGCTGCGGCCCTTCGCCGGCGCTCAACTCGCAGGGCGGCACCTCCCCGCGTTGCAGGATCAACTGCAGCTCCATATCGTATTCTCCACCGGCAAAAAAGCTGGTGAGCGCGCGGATGCGCCGGTGGGCTTCGCCGCCCGGTAGAAAGTCTAAGTACTGCTGCAGCGTCAACGGACCGAGGCAGATGCGCACGCGCGATTGCTGGTCCCAGATCTCGTCGCCCACTATCGCGCCGAAGCCCAAGCGCTCCGAATAATTGCTTTCGTCGCTGAAAGAGCACTGCGAGCCGGTTTCCACGGGCCGCCAGACGCCCACGAACTGCTCAATCTCGATGGGGACGTTGTAATAATCTATCAGCATCTGGCGCAGGGCTACGGCCGAACGCGCATGCATCGAAAGCAGGCCGCTGTAAAAGAGCAGCGAATCGTCGGGCACATCCTGCCGGTCTTGCAATCCCGGCGTCCCCAAACCGATCAGCGCCAGGACGTGATGCGAAAAACGGTCGCGCTCTCCGCGCTCATACGGAATCGAAAAACGGTATTTCTCAAACGCCAGGCAGAAGAGCGAAATGATGCGGTGATTGAAGATGTCGAAGAAATCCCGCATCGAGGAATCCTTCTCGCGCAAACGCTCCCGCACCAGCGAGGTATAGGGAAGCGGCAGAACGCCCAGCGGGCCGGTGAGGCCCATGATGTTGACGCGCATCAACGCGGGAACCCGGCTGCGGTCGAGCGATTGAATCTCGCTGGCCGGAAACGACGCATCGGGATGCGCCCCGAAGCGTACCACTTCTTCCGAGGGGTTGTTGAAGCGGCCCGCCAGATCGCGTTGGGGGTACATACGCGACAGCAGCCGCACAGCCTGGAAGAATTCGAACCGGTAAGGCTCTCTATCGAGCATCCCGGCGATAGGCCATCGCACTAAATCAATATCTTCCGGCCCGCTCGCGGTTGCCATTGCCGCAGTACCTCCTTTCTTTGCCTGGTGCGCACGCGCAACTGGGTAAAGCTGTTCAAGGAGACGTACATTCCCAGAAAATGCTCCAGCACGGCGGCGAAAAGATAGACGCCGGCTCCGGTAAACTGCTCTTCGTCGAACTCCATTTCCACCTGCGTGCCGCGCGCAAAGGTAACCCCATCTTCCGACACCACGCGCGCAAAATGACGCTTGCTGGAAAGGCTCACCAGCCCTTCGATCTGCTTTTCCGAATAGGTGGACCCGGCGAAGTTGTAGAGCCGCAGCAATTCCTGCAGCGCTTCGCGGCCTTCCCCCACCAGCGAAAGGTAATTCAGCGACAACTGCGATACTAGGCGCCATAGCGAATCTTTGCCTACGGGCGGGCGCAGCGTATCGGTGGGCTTGGTGAGCGCCACGATGCGCTTGATGGGAACGGCGCTTTCCAGTTCGAAATCGCCGGCTTCATTGCCGAACGGCAATCGCGAAGGAAGGTCGCGATTGGTGCAGATGGTGCGCACCGTGAGCGCGTCCACGTCCGCCTGCACCGGCTTCCCGGAGAGATCCACCAGCGAGAGAAAGATCTCCGTGCCCAGGTCGTCGCGCAGGCCCGAAGGGCGCCGCACGGCGTGCCAGAACGCCCTGATTTTGGCGCGGGTCTGCCCGTGGCGGAAGGAATAGAACGGCTCGAACTTCACCACCTCGGCCGTTTGCGGATTGGCGCTGACCACTTCCCTGATCTCGAATATCTCCAGGGCGTTGCGGCGGCTCACGTCGGGAACCACCGGGTATTCGTACTTGCGCTGGCTGAGCAGAATCGGCTCGGCGGTCTGCGGGAACAGGTTGACGATGGGCGCGCAGCCCAGGCGAAAGGTTTTCGCCGAAACGCCCAGCTCAAGCGTCTGGCGGCGGTCGCTGCGCTCGAACGCCGAGATGAGCAGAATCACTTCCGCCGAGTTACCGAAGCCGGCCGCGCAAACTTTGTCGAGCTGCGACAGATCGAGGAAGAAAAATTTCTGCGGAAAACAGAAGTATTCCTGCAGCAGGCCGTAGCCGATAAACGAGCGCCGCGGATACGGCAGCATCCCGTCCTCTTCGGCGAAGCCCACCGGCCGCAGCGCTTCGGGTGTGAGATAAACCGGCGGCTTGCGTGATTTCGGAGAGGCGTCGCGCACCACAATCTGCACGCAATTGTTGCACAGCAGTTCGTAAAGGCTATGCGTCAGACTGCTTTCGCCGCTGAGATAGAAGCGCAGCGAGGTGAGCGAGAGCTTGCCGAATGTCAACTCGCCCGCACAGCGCAGAGCGATGCGTACCGCGGCCACCGCATCCGACGCTCTGACGGGCGGCTTGAGCCGGTCCGGCGTGGTCCATTCCGCTTCCGCCACCGAGAGCGGCCAGATATTCACGTCGTAGCAGGTACGGAACTTGCAGGGTATGCCCTGTAAAGGGCGCGAGCGCAGCAGCGCCCCGCGATCCACTTTCAGGCCGGTTTCCGGCGTCACTTGCGTCGAATCCACATGGAATTCCGCCACCGACATGGACGGAATGGGACGCATGTAATGCGGATAAAGGATGCTCAGCAGCGCCTCGGTGATCTCCGGAAACTCGTCGTCGATCTTGAGGTGGACGCGCGCCGCCAGAAAGGCGAAGGCCTCAAGCATGCGCTCGACGTGCGGATCTTCGCACTTGTCGGGCTCGATCATCAGGCGCGAAGCGATCTTGGGATACCTGCCGGCGAACTCCACGCCCATCTGCCGCAGAAACGTCAGCTCGCGCTCGTAATAGAGCAGCAGATCGTCACGCACTGGGCTCTCCACTCACCTGATATTCGCCGCTCGAAAGCTGCAGGACGGTATCGAAAGTGATCATCTCCGGCGCCGGGTCCATGTCGAGCAGCGCCTCGATTTGAAACCGCAAAATGTGCTTGAGGGCGGAAACCTCGCCGATGGGAACCACGCGAATGCGGCTCAGGCGCGGCTCGAAAATAGCCAGCGTCTGCTCCAGGCTGCGCGTGAGACGCTGGCGATCGGTAAACGAATCGTGCGCCAGTGAAGTGATGTCCGGCAATCCGTAATTGAACAGCGACTTTTCCAGCTCGCGATATTCGCTGCCGGCGGCATCGGGACGCCGCCGGGTATTCAGCAGCCACTCGAGGTCGCGGCGCAGCGACGCTTTGAGCTGGCGCACGGATTTGGCGCGCGAAGGCGGCCCATCGCTGGCGACCTTCGGGTCGAGATCGATCAGGCGATCGAGAAACGACAAGCTGACGGATTGATCCGGCTCCCACCGTGGCATAAGCTATTTCACAACGTTCAAGGCCTGTAGCGGATCGAGACGGCAGATCCAAGCATAGAGCTTCTGGCGGTCGTCCGGCGCAGCATCGCGATCCAGACATTTGTAGAGCATCGCCAGCGGATGCGCCACCATCTCCGGCTCTTCCCAATCCTCCAGTTTACGCCGCTCAATCTCGCCCGCCAGGTCCTGCAAAATGGGAAACGCGATGGTCTGGTGGCCGGAAGAGACGCAGAGCTGCGCCAATTGCGACTTGCGCTGGAATCGTCCGCGACCGCTGCGTTCGCTGGTCATCTCCCGCATGAGCAGCTCGATTCCCTCGTTCGCCCGGCCGGAGCGCGCCGCCTTCATCGCCAGCTCGAAAGCGTCCGGTGGCTCATCCACGCCCGGCTGGGAATTGGCGGAAGACTGGTACGCCGGGGGCGCCGGCTCCGGCGGCGGTGGAGGAGGAGCCGCTTCCACCGGAGGCGGCGGCGGAGGAGGCGTCACTTCCTGGTTGATCCACGCCATGGTTTCCGCATTCGCGGTGGGCGTGTCGTCCATCATCGTCATCTCGAGGATTTGCGGGTAGTCTTTCAAGAGGGCCCGCAATCCGGAAAGGACGGCGATGCGCAGAGCGTAAAAGTTCACGCCGAGCTGGTAACAGGCGCGAACCGTATAGCGCTGCAAGTCGATCCATCCGCGGCCGCACTCCATTCCCATGGCCGTCTCGGCGATCTCCAGGGTCTCGCTCCAGTTGCCTTCGAGGGACGCCTTCTTCAAGCTCTGGCGGATTTCGGAGGAAGGCGCCACCAGCAGCGTTTGATTGATGGCATCGCCGTCCGCGCGCAGCTCGCCCCACCGCAAACCGCGAAGCATCAGATACGGGGCGGGATTGAATGGCTCCTTCTGGCGCAAATATTTGGCGCAAGCCACAATTCGCGCGATAGCGTCGTTGCGGTCCACGGGCTCGGCCGAAAGCGCGGCCGGCCGGGCTGGAGCCGGCGCGGGAGCGAGAGCGGGAGCTGCCGCGGCGGCTGTTCCCGCAGCGGCGGGCGCGGCTATGGGCGCAGGCTCCGGCTCGGGCTCCGGTTCCGGAGCAGCCACGACGACCGGCTCATCCGGCTCCTTTTCACGCTTCTTCTGCAGAAGAATATATACGGTCTGCCGCACTTCTTCGAGGGTTCGCTCAAGCGTGCTGAAGTTCGGCGCCGCGTCGCCAAATTTCTCGTCGCACACCTCCTTCAAACCCTTGATCGATTCCGTCGTGCCATCGTAGGTTGCGAGCAGGTTTACGTAATAGCTCTTGGGAGACTCGTCGAAGGCTTTATCGAAATCTTCCTGCGGGATCTTGCCCGCGGCGATATCGGCAGTCCGCTTAAGCTTCTTCTCATTGGTATTGGCGGATTCTTCGGTGCCGATGGCGCGCGATTCCTTGTACTGCAAGAAGCTCAGCCCCGATTTTGTGATCCCGCTCTGCTTGAGAGGCAGATCCAACCGGTCGCCAACCCATTGTAGAGGCGCGGCGCGAAACTCCATGTCGCCGTCATCCACCTCCGGGTACAGCGTGTCCCAGAAATTCTCCAGAAAGCCGCGAGCCAGGTCGATGGTCGCACGCAGCCCGGCAACGCCCTCGCGTTTCAGCATGGCTTCGGCCAGCCAGGCGACCAACTGGAGATCCTTGGTCTTGGTGGCGAGGGTCTCGCCGATCAACTTGACGGTCAGAGGCCAATCGGCGACTTTTCGCTCACGCTGCCAAAGCCCCTGGGGCGCATCGTCCTCCTCACGCCGGGCTTCCTTGATCTTGTCGTAGACGGGCGCGTAGCGAAGATTCTCGCCGGAAGGCTTGTCTTCCGAGATCGGGTTTAGAAGATCATTCCGCAGCGGCATGGCTTTCGGGCGCAGCTTCGGGTTGGGTGATCTCCAGATGCCGCAGTTCCAGGATGGGAATTTCCTCGCCGTCCACCAGCATCATCTTCTGTCCGTAGGGAACCGGTTCGCCTTCTTCCTCAGCCCAAACAGTTAAGCGGCCGAGTTTGACGGCATCGTCGGGGTGGCGGCTGCTCAACGGAAAAAGCGTCGGCAGGAGAACTTCGCCCAACTCGGTTCCCTTGAACGCTTCGCCGGTAAGCACAACCACCGGTGCCCACAGCAGATCGCGCAGCCGCTTCGGCGGCTGCATCTGGACACTGGCTACATGCGCCAGCGGCAGCCACATGCATTGGCCGCAGGCGTAGATTTCGAGACGCGGCCCCACGCGCGGATCGGCGTCTTCGATGGATTCGAAAGGCTGCCCATTCCAGGTTCCGCTCACCGGCGGAGCGTCAGCCGCGACGGTATATTCCTTGCGCGCGAACAGATCGGTGCGCATCTTCTCGGCGTACAGCGCGGCGCGATAGACCAGTACGCCGGTAGCGGCGTCCGCCCCGCCTTCCGCGAGCACGATGAGATGCTTTTCGGCGCGGTCGAACTCTCCGGCAAAGCAGAGCAGTTCAAACAGGAAGGTGCGGCGGCGCACGTCGGTGGGGTGCTCGCGCACCTCCGCGCTAATGGCCTGAATGGCCTCGGTCAATTTACCAGCTTTATAGAGTTCCGCTGCTGTCATTGCAGGCCCCCTGCGGCGTTTTTCGGCCGCCTATCAGCCCGTGGCGAAAGTTTTAGAACGCCGCTTGCCAAGGCGCGCGGCTCCTGCGGTTCGGTTTTTACCATAGGCTGCTATCGTACTAAACATCGAGTCTCGACGGAATACATTTGAAAATGGCGACCATTCTGCAAAAATCTTTCGGCCAGCGCTGAGCGGGTGCGACGAGTCCGGAAAAAGTCCCCGGAAAGAGCCGCCTGAAAGGCGGCTGCAGGCAAGATTGCCTGCCCCACAACAAAAGCCGCATCGCGCCGGCGGCGGCGGCGCGATGCGGCTTGGCCAAACAAGGACACTATGCCGGAGTGTTCGTCTGTACGTTCCAACCGCCGTGGACAGGGCCGCCGACCTTTGCGCCTGTGTTGTCCTGGGCCTGATAGTCGACTGTCAGCGTTCCGAAAGCCGCGGACACATGCTCGGTCGGCGAATCGTCGCCGCCCGTGCTGCCGCTCCATGAGATGGATTCAATGAAGATGACTTTGAAACCGTAGGTCAAATACACCAAAGCGGTGCCGCCCGCTTTGCGCAACTGCACGCTGCCTGTAGCAAGGTGAGCGCCGGTAACACATGCCTGATAAAGATTCGGGCTCGCACTGTCGGTCTTTTTGGTGAAGCTGAACGGTTGCAGGATAGCTTTTCCGCCGCCGCCGCCGGTGCTTGCCGAACCGATAGTTACCGGGTTGGCGGCGCCTAAACTGAAATTGAAGATCTCCATGCAGCCGGTAAACCCCGTGCTGGTCGACTCCCCCGTGATTGTGTCGAGCTTCAAGTACGCATCAAATGCCATGTGATTTTTCTCCTCTTTATTTTATTCGATTGGTTAAGGCCGGCCTCCGGATGGAGGCCGGCCGCGGTTAGGGACTTACTTCGCGCCGGCGGGCAGATCGGCGACCAGCCGCAACGACACAGACAGTTCATCCAACTGGAAGTGCGGCTTGAGGAAAGCAACGGCGCGGTAAACGCCGGGCTTCCCGGGAACCTCCACTACTTCCACTTTTGCGTCACGCAGCGGCTTGCTCGCCTTCACTGACGCCGCAACGTTGTCATTCCCCACGGTGTACAACAGAATCCAATTCGTGAGGAAATCCTGACACTCTTTACGAGACATGAAGCTGCCGACCTTGTCCCGCATCATCGCCTTCATATAATGCGCGAAACGGGAGATCGCCAGGATGTACGGCAACTGCGTGGAAAGCCGCGCATTGGCGTTGGCCTCTTCTTTGTCGTACATCTTCTGCTTTTGGCACGATTGCACGCTGAAAAACGCGGCGTAATCGGTACCCTTGCAGTGAACCACGGGTATGAAGCCCAGATCCGCCAGCTCTTTTTCGCGCCGGTCGGTCACGGGGCTTTCGGTCGGGCATTTCAGTGCTATGTCGCCCGAATCGGTAGTGAACGTGTGGGTCGGAAGCCCCTCTACCAGGCCGCCGCCTTCCACTCCGCGAATGGCGGCGCACCAGCCGTACAGGGCGAATGCCTGAGTCAGCCTCGCCCCCAGCGCGAAGGCCGCATTGCCCCAAAGATACTTGCTGTGATCGGTACCGTCGACGCCTTCTTCGTAGTTGAAGCCATCGACCTGGATTCCGTTCTTACCGTAGGGCAAGCGCATCAGGACGTGCGGCAGAGTCAAGCCCACGTAGCGGGAGTCCTCACTCTGGCGGAAGCTCTTCCACTTGGCGAATTCGCTGCTGTCGAAGATCTTGGCCATATCGCGCGGAGCGTCCAGCGCCGTGAAGCTTTCCATGTTGAGCATGTCCGGCCCGGCGGCGGAAAGGAACGGCGCATGCGCCGCGGACGCCACCTGCGCCACCTTCTCCAGGAGCTCGATATCCTCCGGTCCGCGTCCGAATTCGTAATCGCCGACCAGCGCCGCGAAAGGCGCGCCGCCGAAGACCCCGTACTCTTCTTCGTATACCTTCTTAAACAGGGCGCTCTGATCGAACTCCGACGCACGCTGCAGATCGCGCAGCAAGTCTTTCTTGCTGGTGTTGAGAATCTTGATCTTCAGCTTGTCGCTGGTCTCGCTTTGATCCATCAGATACTTGAGACCGCGCCATGTTCCCTCCAGCTTCTGGAAGTCCGGATGGTGCAGCACTTCGTTGAGCTGGATGGAAACCAGGTGATCGATTTGCGCGATGCGCGCATTGATCATGGCCTCGGCGTCTTTCGACACCGTCATAGCGCCTTCGAGAACCTGAGTCACGAACTCCTTCACCAGGTTCTTGCCGCGCTCTTTCGAGGCCGGATCGCGCGCCATGCGCCCTTCCTGCACGATTTGATCGAGAAGGCTTACCTCCTCTGTAGTAGTCTCGGCGCCCGGGGCCGCGGCTGCTTTTTGCATCTCACTCATGGCTGCCCTCCTTGGTGTCCATCTCGGACTTGAGCTTGGCCAGCTTGTCCTTATCGGTAACGGCGTCGCGCAGCATTTCTTCGAGCTTGTCGTTACCCTGCATCGATCCGCGAAGGTCGGTTAGGCGATCGCGCAGTTCGAGCAGTTGGCGCAGCGGGCCAACCTGACGCGCCACATTCTCCGGCGAGAAATCGTCCATACTCTTGAAATTAAGATCCACCTTCAGCTTGGGCGCCTCGGAATCCTCGCTCAGCTTGTTCTCCACCGAAAACGCCAAATGCGGCCGCATGCTTTCCAATACGGCATCGAAGTTGTCGGGGTTGACCTCGACGAACTTGCGGTCTTTCAAACGGGGCAGCGGATCCAATGGCTTACCCGTGAAGTCTCCCAGAACGCCCATCACGAAGGGCAGTTCCTTGATTTCAATGGCATCCCCGATCTCGACGTCGTACGTGATCTGTACACGGGGTGGCCGGACGCGATCCAGTTTGTGTTGTGTGCTTTGTCTTGCCATAATGGTTCCTCGTTTAACTCCGGGCCGACCCTTGTCTGTAAAGTGCGGCCTTTCCAGAGCAGGACATCACTTTATCAGAAAATCTGCGGCGCGGCTAATCCGCTTACCTGTGATGAAGTATAAGCCGAAAATCGCAAAAACAATCCCCCACCACGGGAATCGAGTACTATGACTCGATTTCGGGCTTGTCACAGCTGGATGACGAAGTTACAGAAACGTTTCGGCTGGTAAAATCACTCGGCTATGATTGCGGGTTGACAGACGAAAGCGTCTGTCCCACGTTGGGGCGCATCGGCTTGTGTTTTTGTGGGGCAGGCGCTTTCGCCTGCCAACCGATTGTTTCACGGCTTCTCAGGCTCAGCGGTTTGCGGTAGCGCCGAAAGACAGGCCAGGAGGCCTGTCCTACTTGCTCAGGATCCCGGCGGAGACCATCGAAATTATGACCGCGGCGAAGTCCTCGTCCCGGTAGCCGGCTGCGATTTGGCCGGTCCGCCTGGCGTTCTCAAGGTGATCGCGAACGGTCTTGCGGCCGTCGCACCCGGAAATCAGCGCGGCCAGCCAAGGCTCTACGCGGCAATCGGAATCGAAGGGGCTGGCGCACGATAGCGCAAAATCCCGCGGCGCGAAGCGGCCCTCATGCACGCAGTGCTGCACCACCAGACGGCACGGCGGCGCAATTGACGGACGAAGCCCCATCAGCCATTCGAGCGAGGCCGGGTTGCGCGCCTGCGCCTCCCAATCGAGCAGCCATTCGATGTGCTCCCGCGTCATCCCGCTGCCTTTTTGCACGCGCGCCGTGATCGCCGGCCGGGCCTCCGCGAAGCGGCGCAGCAGGATTCGGGCGTGAATCAGAAACTGCACCTTGCGGCGTTTCCAAAGCTCCTCCAGGTAACGCGCCTCGTCCGCGGGAACGTCTCCATGGGCGCGCGTGTTGGCGATGAACTGCGCGGGCTCGCGCAGCCAATGCGAAACCAGTACCACGTCGAACTCGGCCTCGTCCGCGCCCAGCCATTTGCGAATGCGCTCCTCGAAAGTCTCGCCCTCGCAATCGGCCGCCATGGCCATGGCGCGAAAGCTTCCGCCGGGACGCAAAAAGCGCGGCAGGCCTTCGACGGCGCGCCGCAGGATCTGTTCCCCGTCCTCGCCTCCATCGCGGTAGATGAGGCGCGTCTTGGCGGCGGGCACGTAGGGCGGATGGGCCACGATGCGGTCGAACGTCAAGCCTTCCACGGGGGCATACATATCGCCTTCGACGAACGAAGCGTTGGCGATGCCGTTCAACCGCCGGTTGAATTCCGCAAAATGCACGGCGCGCGCGGTGATATCGGCGCCCCAGGCGTGGCGGGCATACCGCGAAGCCGCCAGCAGCGCGGCAATTCCCGACCCCGTCCCGATATCCAAAAGGGCTTCGCATGGAGTCTCGGGCAGCGCCGCGATGAACTCGCGGGTATTCTCGATCACGGCCGGATAAACGGCGTCCGGCGGCAGCGGGTCATTCGAGCGGTTCGGGTCCGGCGCGCGGTCGGACGTCATCAGGAGGCCGAATCCGGGATAGATGAGGACGGTGGAGAGCCAGCCGTCCGGCGTGCCGGGCGCAGGCGCCACCAGGTTGATCGCCAGCAGCGACTCAACGGCCCCTTCTGGCAACAGCACGCGCGCCACGGCGTCTTGAACCAACTCGCCGTCGAGAAACAGGCGGATCAGTACGTCGAGGGGGCTCTGGATATCGACCGCCGTCCGCCTGCCCTGGCGGATGCTCTTGAAGCGGGCGATCTCCTCGATCTCGAGGCGGGCGATGACGCCAGGCTCATCGTATCCGCAACTCTGGAGGATCCGGCGTGCGGCGGCGAATTCCTCGTCGGCGGCAAGCCTGGGCAATCCGTGGAGCGGATCGGGCGTAGCAACGGGCGTAACAACGGAAGCCATAACGCCGAGGATATACCAAATTTGTCCGTGAGAGATGGATAAGAGGCGGAGCTTGGGATTCCAACGCGGAGACGCGGAGAGGCGGAGGTAAGCGCGGAGTTCTTTGAGAGAGTCTGACACATCCGCTTCCTCCGCATCTTTCAATTGATGAAATGGGTGGCCGATTCATCGAGACGGAGGAAGGCTGGAGGAAGCGGAGAGCACCGGGGCGGAAATGTCCTCTCCGCGTTTTCCTCCGCCCTTCCGCCCCTCCGCGGTGAAGACCGCACTTCACCGGCCGTCGCGTAGTATCGGTACTGTTGGAGTTGGGGCCCGGGTTCTGCTACCTTGATTGCAAATGAAGCGACTGCAACCGGTCATCTGGACGAAGGGCACGTTTCTCAGCCCGCAGCATCTTCAAATACAGGACCGCTTCCTCGAAAGCGTCCTGCATTTCCAGCTCGAAACCCTCTCCTTCCGCCCCTGGGGATTCCGTTCGCTGCAGATTGGCCAGGAGGCGCTGGCCGAAGGTTCGTTCGCCGTCACCGCGGCGTCCGGCATCCTGCCCGACGGCTTGCTGTTCGATATTCCGAACTCCGATAGCGCCCCTGCGCTGAAGCAGCTCGGCGATTGCTTTGAGCCCGACCAGACCACGCTCGACGTCTTCCTTGCCGTGCCGCAATATCGCGAACGCGGCCTCAACGTGGCCAACTCGCCACGCCAGAGCGGCGCCCGTTATACCGCCGAATTCGAATTGTTTCGCGACGAAAACACCGGCCTTTCCGAGAAGCCGGTGCAGGTGGCTCGTAAGAACTTCCGCCTCCTCACCGAAGGCGAGGCGCTCGATGGGTATTCCACGCTGCGCGTCGCGCGCATTATCCGCACCGCAACCGGCCTCTTCCAGATGGACCCGCGCTTCGTGCCGCCGCTGCTCGATTTCAATGCCAGCGATTATCTGGTCGCGATCGCGCGGCGCATCGTCGAGATCCTCAGCGCGCGGTCGAGCTCCATCGCCGCCATGCGCCGGCAGAAGAACCAGACGCTGGCCGATTTCACCGCCGCCGACATCGCCAATTTCTGGCTGCTTTATACCATCAACACGGCGTTCCCCACGTTCCGCCACCTGTTCGAAACTCGCGGCGGCCATCCCGAAGCGCTCTATGCAGCCATGCTTTCGCTGGCCGGCGCGCTGACCACCTTCTCGACCAACATTCATCCGCGCGAGTTCGCGCCTTACGACCATGACGAGCTGGGCGCGTGCTTCACCGCGCTCGACGAGAAGCTGCGTTTGCTGCTTGAGACCGTGGTGCCCAGCAACTTCGTGGCTTTGCCTCTGAAGCTCATCCAACCGTTCATCTACGCCACGGCGATCGATAACGACAAGTATCTGCAGAACACCAAAATGTACGTGGCCATCAGCGCCGAAAGCAGCCAGGCGGAGATTGTGGGCAGGACGCCGCAAATAGTGAAGGTCTGCTCCGCCAGCCACATCGAGCACCTGGTGAAGAACGCGCTGCCCGGCGTGCCGCTTACCTATGTGGCATCGCCGCCCGGCGCCATCCCCATCAAGCTCAACTATCAGTACTTCAGCATCAGCCAATCGGGCGTGGCTTGGGAAGCGATTCAGCGCGCGCGCAATCTGGCGGCTTACGTCCCGAGCGACCTTCCCCATCCGCAGCTGGAATTGATTATCCTATTGCCGCAGGCGGGGTAATGCCAGCCGCAGCCGATCGCGCCGCTTTGCGGCCTTACCGCGCATTATTCGCGCTGTTTGCGCTGGCAATGGCCGCGCGCGCCACTTACACCCTCGACGCCATCCGCGACATGCGGCATGAATACCCGGCCGCGCCGGTGACGTTGGGCAGCCCATGGCCCTCGATTGTGCGGCTCGACGATAACGCGCGCGCCGCCGGCTTGCGATTGGGCGATCGCGTAATTGCCATCGACGGCCGGCGTCAGGATGGGCTTCGCGATCTTTTTCTCGATCTGCGCGGCAAGAATCCCGGCGGCGAGATGGTGTTTTCCATCGACCGGCAGGACCGGCGCCTGACTCTGGGCGTGAAGCTTGACAGCGTCCGAACCGGAACCGGCGCCGTCGCAGTTGCCTTTCTTTCCGTGGAGTGGATTCTGACGCCCTGGCTGTGCTTCGGCATAGCCTTTTGGGTAGCCGAAGAGCGGGTACGCGACATGCGCGCATGGCTCCTTCTGGGGATACTGCTGGGCATCGCCGAGATGACGGCTACACCCGTTCTCGATCCCCGAGGCTGGGGCGGCATTGGAGTCGCGGTGCGGTTCTATCGCGAAATGGCGGCGCCGGTTTGGGCGATTTGCATGATGCTGTTCGGCATTTATTTCCCGCAGCGCTGGCGATTCGACCGGCGTTTTCCATGGATCAAATGGGCCATCGGCGCGCCACTGGCGGCTTTCTCTTTGTGGAGTGCTACGACTAGCTGCATCGCGGCGATCGATTATCCGGCGGCGGCTCCGTGGTTCTTGAGAATCCCTGCAGCCCGCGGGTTTGCGAATGCGCTGGCATTTGTTGCGCCCTGCCTCTTCTTCATCGGGCTCTCGGATAAATACCGCGACGCGTCGCTGGCGCCGGGCGACCGCCGCCGCCTCAAGCTGCTGTACTTCGGCACAACCGCGGCCTTGTCGCCTCTGTTCCTTTTGATTCTCTATACCGGCATTTTTCACCACCGGCTGCCGGGCGACAACGAGGATGTGGCCCTGGCGCTGTGCAACCTGGCATTGTTGATCTTCCCGCTGACCATGGCCTACGCGATTGTGGTTCAACGCGCCATGGATGTGCGCGTGGTGGCTCGCCAGGGATTGCAATACGCGCTGGCGCGGCGCGGTATCCGCATTCTGCAGGTTGTGGTGGTTTCCACCGTGGTGACCATTGCGGCCAATGCGTTCGGGTCGCACGCATCTACTCCCATCCAGGTGACAGTGATTGCCGTTGGCGTGGTGGTGGTGCTTCGCATACGGCCCGTGAGCGAGCGCCTGCGTCTCTGGCTGGACCGCAAGTTCTTCCGCGAAGCCTATAACGCCGAGCAGATTCTGAGCGAGCTGAGCGAACAGGTGCGCTCGATTCTGGACGCGCGCGAGCTTCTGGATACGGTAGCGCGCAAGATTTCCCAATCCTTGCACGTGGACCGCATGGCCGTCCTGTTGCTGGATGGCGTATGGTACCGGCCCGCCCTGGCCATCGGCTATGGCGCGCCGCTCGACTTCGCGCTTGCCGCCGATGCGCCGGCCGTGGCTCAGCTGCGCAGCTCGCGCGCGCCGGTGGTAGTGGCGGACGGAGGCGCCGGCGGGGCCGGTTTGGAACGCCTGGACGCCCAGCTTCTGCTGCCTCTGGCATCGAAGAAGGAGCTGCTTGGGTTCATCAGTCTCGGCCCCAAGAAATCGGAAGAGCCGTATTCGGCGAGCGATACCAGCTTGCTGCGCACGGTGGCCGCACAGACCGGCATGGCGCTCGAAAACAGCCGGCTCTCCGAGGCCATCGCGTCGGAAATGGCGCAGCGCGAGCTGTTGAGCCGCGAGATCGAAATCGCCCGCGAAGTGCAGCAGCGCCTCTTTCCGCAGACCATGCCGGAGGTGCCCGCGCTGCAATACGCCGGCCATTGCCGCCCGGCGCGCGGCGTCGGCGGCGATTACTACGATTTTCTGGCGCTCACGGGCGGGTCGCTGGGCATCGCGATCGGCGATGTTTCGGGCAAAGGCATACCCGCCGCACTATTGATGGCGAGCCTGCAGGCCTCGGTGCGCGGCCAATCGCTGACGCGCGGCAAAGATGTCGCCGGGCTGATGGCCAACGTGAACCGGCTGGTGTTCGACGCATCGCAGAGCAATCGATATGCGACGTTTTTCTACGCGCAATTCGAGCCGGCCACGCGCAAGCTGGTTTATACCAACGGCGGCCACAATCCGCCCGTGGTGTTGCGGGGCGCCGATGCGATACCGCTTGAAGTCGGCGGCACGCCGGTGGGCCTGTTTCGAGAGACATCTTACGAGCAGGCGGAGATGCAATTGGAACCGGGCGATCTGCTGATATTCTTCACCGACGGCATCAGCGAAGCCGAGAATGCCGCCAACGACGAATGGGGCGAGGACGCGCTGATCTCGACGGTGCGCGCATGCGGCGGGCTGCTTCCGGCGGAGATCATCGCGCGCATCATGCAAGCGGCGGACGATTTCGCGGCAGGGGCGCCGCAGCATGACGATATGACGCTGGTCGTGGCGCGGGTGCTGTAACGGGCGAGGTCTTAGATGGATTTGCAGCGCGCCGCGAGCAGGCCTGTGGCCGCACTGATGTCGATGTCCGCGATGAGCAACCCTTCTTTACCGTATGGCTGGTAACTGAGCAGCGTCCCGTCGGGCCGGACCACAGCCGAAGTGGTCGGCGACCCGGCGCTGGCACAGTTTACAGTGGCGAAATAGCAGGTGTTCTCGGCGGCGCGGCACAAGGCGGCTTTCTCATGGAATGAGTTCGCAGGATCGGCGAAACTCGAGGGCACGTAACCGCCAGGCTCGGCTATGTCGAAATGCGGGTGGAACACGATGTGAGCGCCGTGCCGGACGGCCCAGCGAGCCGTTTCCGGGTAGCGCCAACCCTCGTGGCAGATCGCGACGCCAAATGTCAGCGGACCTGTTTGGAAAACGCGCCTCCCGGAACCGGGCGAATAGATGCCGTCCTCGGAGGGGTCGAGTTGGACTTTGTCCTGGAAACCGGCGATCGTTCCGTCCCGATTGACCACCATCGCGGTGATGAACAGGGCCCCGTCAACGACGCGTTCAGCGCCGAGAACCACCGCGATGTTTGCCTTCGCGGCGGCCGCTGCAATGGCAGAACGGGCGTGTTCGAGGAACACAGGGTCGGGGGGCGGCACGGACTTCCCCAATCCGCGGTAGCCGGGTACGAAGCATTCCGGAAAGCAGACGATGCCGGCGCGCTCGATGGACGCTTGAGCGATGGCTTGTTCGGCCAACGCGACGGACTCGTCCGGACTCTCCGGGAACCGGATATTGGCAAGAGCGATGCGAAAAATGTTCACTTGGTAATCCTTTATTCTGTCTCGAAAATAGCGCACGTGGGAAAGCGCGGCAGCCCGCCCCTGAAGCGCAACGCACCGGCGCCGAAAGTTCGCCGCACTGAATATCGCATCTTATGGAGCGTGTTAAACTTGCGGTCGAGGAAGCACAGTGCGCCGCCAGAGCTCCAAGACCTCGCCCCGTCCTGAGCCGGCATGATGCGCGCATCCCCGAACATCCGTAAACTATGGCGATTCAAGTCGCACTGAATCACAAGACTCAATATCGGTATGACCGTATGGTCATGCTCGGGCCGCAGGTGGTGCGGCTCCGGCCCGCGCCCCATTGCCGCACGCCGATCCTGTCTTACTCACTCAAGATCCAACCTGCAGACCATTTTCTAAACTGGCAGCAAGATCCGCAAGCGAACTACCTGGCTCGTCTGGTGTTCGCAAAACCTACAACGGAATTCCTGGTCGAAGTCGATCTGGTCGCTGAGATGGCGGTCTTCAATCCGTTCGACTTTTTCCTTGAGCCTTACGCGGAGAAGTGTCCGTTCACTTATGACTACGCATCGGCTCGCGAGCTGCGGCCGTTCCTCGAAACCGAGCCGCTGACTCCGGCGCTCGAGAAATGGCTTGCGAGCGTCTCAAGAGAGCCTTTGCGTACTATCGACTTCCTGATTAACCTGAATCAGCGTCTTAGGAACGATATCGGCTATGTGATCCGCATGGAGCCGGGAATACAGACTTGCGATCAGACACTCGGGCTGCGCACCGGTTCCTGTCGCGATACGGCCTGGCTGCTGGTTCAGATTATGCGCCATCTGGGGATCGCGGCGCGCTTTGTCTCGGGCTATCTGATCCAGCTTGCGTCCGACGTCAAACCGCTGGAAGGCCCCGCCGGCCCTGCGAGCGACTTCACCGATCTCCACGCATGGACCGAAGTTTTCCTGCCGGGCGCGGGCTGGGTGGGGCTCGATCCGACATCCGGCCTCCTTGCCGGAGAAGGGCATATTCCGCTCGCGTGCACGCCGGACGCATCGAGCGCCGCGCCTATTTCCGGGCTTCTCGATCCGTGCAACACGGTCTTCCATCACGAAATGTCGGTGCGGCGAATCTATGAGTCGCCGCGCGTCACTAAGCCATACAGCGAAGAACAGTGGAATGACGTCGTCGCGCTCGGAGATCGGGTCGATGCCGATCTAGAGGCGGGTGACGTCCGCCTCACGATGGGCGGCGAGCCGACGTTCATTTCTCTCGACGATGCGAATGCGCCCGAATGGACTACCGCCGCTTTCGGACCGACGAAGCGCAAGCTGTCGATGGAGCTCTTCCTGCGGCTTCGCGACCGGTTCGCGCCTGGCGCGCTGCTGCATTTCGGCCAGGGCAAGTGGTATCCGGGCGAACCGCTTCCGCGTTGGGCGCTCAGTTGTTACTGGCGCAAAGACGGGGTTCCTATTTGGGAAAATCAGTCGCTGTTCGCGGGCGAAGATCCTGCTGTGAACCGTGCTGCCAAGCTCAACGCAAGCGATGCGCGGCGCTTCATGGAAGCCTTGACCCGGCGGCTCGAGGTGGATTCTTCATTCATCATGACCGCCTTCGAGGATACTTTTTATTACCTCTGGCGCGAGCGCCGCCTGCCGGTTAACGTCGATCCGCTCGATTCGAAAATCGAAGATCCGATCGAGCGCAATCGCATGGCCCGCATTTTTGAGCGGGAGCTCGGGAAGACGAAAGGATTCGTGCTTCCCCTGCGCCGGGCGCCCACGAAATCGGGGACGCCTCGCTGGACCAGTCAGCCGTGGTTTACCGCATCGCCGCACTTGTTCCTGGTTCCTGGCGACTCGCCGTTGGGACTGCGGCTGCCTCTTGAATCGCTGCCGTGGACTAAGCCGGAGGACGTCGAATACTCCTTCGAAGCCGATCCGTTTAAGACGCGCGAAAAGCTTCCCGTGAAGCCGGAGCGTAAGCGCGACCTGCTCACATCGACCGTGTCTGTTCTTAATCCCGAGCCAATCGAGAAGCGGGAGGCTCTCAAGAAGGGCGAATCCGCCGCGTGGGTTTCGCGACCGGCACTGTGCACGGAAGTACGCGAAGGCACGCTGTATGTTTTCATGCCTCCGGTTGAATTCCTTAGCGACTATCTCGACCTGATCGCCGCGATCGAAGACACGGCAGCCTACCTGGGGATGCCGGTCGCGATCGAGGGTTACGCGCCTCCCGCCGATCCGCGGATTTCGGTGATCAAAGTGACGCCCGACCCGGGCGTGATCGAAGTGAATATTCAGCCCGCCGAGTCCTGGAAGCAACTGGTGGAGAATACCACCGAGCTCTACCACCTGGCGCGACAGACGCGTCTCGGCACGGAGAAATTCATGCTCGACGGGCGGCACGCGGGCACGGGCGGCGGCAATCACGTGGTCATCGGGGGCATCACTCCACAGGACAGCGCCTTTCTACGGCGGCCCGATCTGTTGCGCAGTCTGCTTGGTTTCTGGCAGAATCATCCGTCGCTCTCCTATCTCTTTTCCGGACTCTTCATAGGTCCCACCAGCCAGCATCCGCGCGTCGATGAAGCTCGCACCGACTCACTTTATGAGCTTGAGATCGCGTTCGATCAGGTTCCGGACGCCGGGTCCGCCGAACACATAACGCCGTGGACTGTCGACCGCATCTTCCGCAATCTTTTGATCGACGCGACCGGCAACACGCATCGCACCGAGATTTGCATTGACAAGCTTTATCCGGCCGACGCGGCGTCATCCCGGCTGGGGCTGGTGGAGCTGCGGGCTTTTGAAATGCCGCCGCACGCGCGCATGAGCCTGGTTCAGCAGCTCGTGGTGCGGGCGCTGGTCGCCAAATTCTGGAAAGACCCGTACCGTCGCAAGCTGATTCATTGGGGCAACGCGCTGCACGACCGCTTCATGCTTCCCCACTTTGTCGAGCTCGATTGGCAGGACGTCCTTGAGGAACTCCGCGACGGCGGGTATGCGTTCCAGCACGATTGGTTCGCGCCGCACTTCGAGTTCCGTTTTCCCCCGATCGGCTCCGTCACCGCGGCCGGCGTTACGGTGGAATTGCGCCACGCTTTGGAACCTTGGAACGTACTTGGCGAAGAAGCGTCCGGCGGAGGCACGGCCCGCAACGTGGATTCCTCGGTGGAGCGCATCCAGGTGAAAGTCACGGGCGCGCTCGGCGACCGGTATGTCGTCCTATGCAACGGGCGCCGGATTCCGCAGGCTGTGAGCGGAATCCGTTATCGCGCATGGCAGCCGCCTTCGAGCCTGCATCCGAACATTCCGGTTCACACGCCGCTGGTCTTCGATATCCTCGACACGTGGTCGTCGCGTTCCATCGGGGGATGCCTGTATCACGTTTCTCATCCTGGCGGACGAGCGAACGAAGAGCTGCCGGTGAACGCCCAGGAAGCGGAGAGCCGAAGGCTGGCGCGCTTCAGTTTGCTTGGCCATACTCCGGGTCCCATCGCGGCGCCGCCCGAAGAATCGAATCCGGAATTCCCCTTGACTCTGGACCTTCGCAGGAATAGCCGGCGCTGAATCGTGGCGCACGCACTCTTGCGAGCAGCGTTCACAATCGTGTGAACGCGTCTGGTCCTATGCTTGCTACGTAAATCGTGCTGAAGTTGGCCGCGCTCACGCGTCCCTGGCTTCATCTTGCAGAAAGGAAAGAGCCGACATGTTGATTCGCTTGGGCTACGACATTCAATTCGATCTTCCCCTGGACGTTCCATTTATTGGTTTGGTGAATGTTCATCCATCTCGCGTGCAAGATCTTCGCGAGCCTGACGAATTGACCGTCGAGCCAACCGTGCCCATAACCCGGTACATCGATTCGTTTGGGAACCGCAGCACGAGATTCCGGGCTGCCGCAGGTCCGCTCCGGCTCTACAACTCGACGCTGATCGAAGATTCCGGCGAGCAAGACCTTGTGGATCTCTCGGCTCGCGAAGTTCCTGTCGAGTATCTTCCGGAAAAGACCTTGATGTACCTTTTGAGCAGCCGTTATTGCGAGGTTGACCTATTGTCGGATACCGCGGCGTGCCTGTTCGGCGGGTTGCCGCGCGGATGGCAGCGCGTACAGGCCGTGTGCGATTGGGTACATTCCCATGTTACGTTCGGCTATGAGTACGCCCGCTCCACCAGAACGGCGGTCGAAGTCTACAACGAGCGGGTAGGCGTATGCCGGGATTTTCAACATCTCGCGGTCACGTTCTGCCGGTGCTTGAACATTCCCGCGCGCTATGTTACCGGCTATCTGGGCGATATCGGCGTGCCGCCGGTTCCGTCGCCAATGGATTTCAGCGCCTGGTTCGAAGTGTTCCTGGAAAATCGCTGGTGGAGCTTTGACGCGCGCCATAACGCGCCAAGGATCGGACGGGTTCTCATGGCGACCGGCCGGGACGCGGCCGACGTGGCCATCACCACTTCTTTCGGAACGGCATATCTGAAGAAGTTCGAGGTGGTTACTGACGAAGTCCACGCCGCGGTTCAGGCCTCGATGTCAGCTTTCTAGGGCATGAAAAAAAACCGGCCTTGCTGCCGGTTGGCAAGCTAAAGCATACGCTACCCTTGCGGCTCCATATCTACGCCTACTTCGAGTTTGTGATCGCGGCCGCCCAAAATCACGCCACGTACGGGACTCACGTCGCCGTAATCCCGGCCCCACGCCAGCTTGACATGGCTCTCAGACGGGATCAGATTATTGGTGGGATCTAGGTCCAGCCAACCCGCGCCGGGACAGTATACCGACACCCAGGCGTGCGAAGCATCCGCACCGACCAGTCTGGGCCGGCCGGGCGGCGGGTAGGTCCTGATATATCCGCTGACATATCTGGCGCCAAGGCCTAACGATCGCAGGCACGCGACTTGCAAATGGGCGAAGTCTTGACATACGCCCTTCCTTGAGCGAAGTACTTCCTCCGGCGTTGTTCTTACATTAGTAGCTTTGGAATCGAACCGGAAATCTTCATAGATGCGGGCGGTCAAATTCAGCAGCGCTTCGGTCAGTGGACGGCCGGGCGGAAAAGACGGCGACGCGTAGGCCGCAAACGCGAGGCCCGGAGAGACCCGCGGCGACTCGAACACGAACTGATAAGCGTCAAGCCCCGCCTCGCTGAGATCCGACGGTAGCGATCGAACCACATCGTCCCACGCCGGCGCGCGTTCCGGCCATGTTACCGGAGGACCATCGACTACCACGCGGCTGCGGGCTTCGATGATCAGCCGCTCGTGCGGCTCCCCGATTGTGAAAAAAGCGAAAGAGTTGCCGAAGTAATCCAACCGCTCGCGCAGTGAAACGGGATTCGGAGTTATCAGCAGCTCATGCGACATACAAGTGTGATGCGGCTGAGACCGGGGAATCAGGTAAGCCACATGAGTCCCGAACGAAACCGGCTGCTTATACGTGTAAGTGGTCTTATGAACAATTCGGTAAGTCATCCGCCTATGGTGATCGGGTAAGTTCGCGCGTGATTAAAGTAAGTGAGGGAAATGTTATCCGCCCATGAGGGCAGTAGATCCTGGACAAAGCCCAGCAAACGGTCCAGTTCCAATTGTCCCTCGGAATCGGCCGTCCTGCCGCTGCCGGGGAGCGAGAAATCAAGCTTTTCCAGGTCCATCCCGCGCAGCAGCGTCATCGCGTGTTCGATGGCCTTCAGATCGTCCGGCGCATTGCGCGCCAGTTTCCTGTATAAGTCAACCAGGTGAGATACCTGGAAATTTAGTGACCGGGGATTGGTCTCATCCACCATCAAGACGTCCAGTACCGCCAGCGGCTGCAAGGTCGTGAAGTAGCGGGAACGATAGGTCATGGAACTATCGGCGACTTCCAGTAAGTATTCGAGCAGGGGCCAGCTTTCCTCATCGATTCCCGCGGTCACCTCCCGCATCTGCCTTACCGAATACATCGCTCGCTCGAGTCTGCGGCCCAGACTCATGAACAGCCAGCCCGGTCCGCGGGTGATGTTTTCACGCTCCATCCCGGAAAACGCCGAAAGCAGCTCGAGGCACCCGCCGAGTACTGCGGAATACTCGACAAACAGCATGTACTTTTCGGTATGACTGGCTTCGGCCAGCGCGACCACCAGCCGCGACATGTCCGCCGACAGGCGCTCGCGAAGGTTTCCGCCGACGCGCTGCACCTCTGCCAGCGTGGATGCGAGGCTGTCGGGCCGCGTGGCGTTCGACATCAGCGAGATCAGTTCCTCCTCCAGTTCGCGCGCGGTGGGCCGGCGATCTTTGCGCAGAGTGCTGTGCTGAGAATCGAAACAGTTGTGCAGGCGAAACAGGCAGGTCATCTCGGCCCCGCTGGATCGGCGGACGCGCAGCATCAGGCAGCGCAGCAGGCGCGCGATGCATTCCGCCCGCTCGGCATAACGGCCCAGCCAGAAAAGATGGTCGGCGGCGCGGCTGGGCAGATCCACGGTTGCGTGCTGCAGTTGGACCGGCTGGTTGCGCGGACGGAGCATGCTGAAGGTATCCACCGGTCCGTCCCAAAGAACCCAGGCGTCCTTGCTGCGGCCGCCGCGCTGCATGGAAACCACCTGTCCGTCGGCTCCGGCCACGCGCACCAAGCCACCCGGCATCGCGAGCCAACCGGAGCCGGTGTTCAAAACATAAGTACGCAGCACCAGGCTGCGCGAGTAGAGGTGGCCATGGTCCCACACAGGGGCCGTGGAGAGAGACACCTGCTCCTGCGCCACGTATTCGTAGGGACGCGCCCGCAACTGATCGCCGATCTTCTGCTTTTCCGCTTTTGCCAGGTTGGCGCCAAATACCGGCTCCATTCCACGCAATGGAAACGCTGGCTTCACGACTACCTGGTCTAAATGGCTCAGCACCCAATCCAGCGCGTATTCCTGACCGCACCACCATGTAGCGACCGACGGCAATTTAAGCGGCTCTCCCAACAGTTTTCTGGCCAGGCCGGGAAGAAACGGCATGATGGCGGCAGTCTCGATCACGCCGCTTCCGAGCGCGTTCGCCACGACGGCGTTGCCGGCGCCGACGGCGTCCACCAATCCGGCGACTCCCAGGAACGAATCGCCGCGCAGATCCAGAGGATCGCAGAAACTATCGTCCACGCGGCGGAGGATAACATCCACCGGTTGCAAGCCTTCCACAGTTTTCAGGAACACGCGGCGGTCGCGAACCGTCAGGTCGGCTCCTACAGCGAGGGTGAAGCCGAGATACCTGGCCAGATAGGAATGCTCGAAGTAAGTCTCGTTGAATGGGCCTGGAGTCAGCAGCACCACGCGCGGATGATCGCAGCGCGCCAGGCCCAGCAGCACCTCGCGTTGAGTCCGAAAAAAGGACGCCAGACGCCTGACATTCGACGTGCGGAAAGCATCCGGCAGAACGTCCGAGACGATGGTCCGGTTTTCGAGCGCATATCCGCTTCCCGAAGGCGATTGCGTGCGGTCCGCGAGTACCCACCAGCGGCCGTCGGGCGACCGCGCCAGGTCGACAGCGAGCAGATGCAGATAGGAATGCGCCGGAACCTTTACCCCCGAGAGCGGCCTCAGAAACGCCGGATTCGCAAACAGCAGCGCGGCCGGGATGTCCCCGTTGGTTATCAAGCGGCGCTGGCCGTAAATATCCTCGAGCAGCAGATTGAGCAGATGAGCGCGCTGGACGATGCCAGCCTCGATGAAGCGCCACTCTTCCGGAGCGATTAGTAGCGGGATAGGATCGATTGCCAGCGGCCGGTTCGCGCCTTGGGGGTCGGTATAGATGTTATAAGTGACGCCGTTTTCCCGGATCCGGCGTTCCGCATGCTCCCAGCGATGCGCCAGCTCATCGGAACCCACTGCCTGCAGCGAGTCGACGAAAGCCGACCAGTGCGGCCGGGGATTGACTCCATCCGGCGCGAGCTCGTTATAACACGACAGATCGGGCAGCAAGGTTTGAAGCAGATCGGCGAACATAGCTGGCGCTAACGGCCGGCCTCCAACGATTCCTCAAAAGGAGATTGCTATCCGATGATAACAACAGGAAGGGATTCAGCATTTTGGGCATGTAGGCTGGGGTATCCCGAAACGGTGAATTCCGAATAGCCTATTTCACGCCATGGGGCCACGCCGTTCTGAGTGTCGTCCTAGAACAGCGTGGCTGAAGGGCAAGCTGGGAGCATGCCCCACTTCTATCGCCAGTATCCCCGATGGAATCGCCAATGTCGCCCTTCCTGACGCCAGGCCGGCGCAGCCCACACCACTCCGGGGCGCGGCGGACGCCGCCAGGCTCCTGGGACCCAAACCCATGCCGATCCGCGCAGGTCGTAGTACCCGTCGGCCCACACAAAGCCCGGTCCCGGCGCGTAGCCCATCGCTCCATATCGCGGCGGCGGCGGCGCTGCCACTATGTAGGCGCCTCCCGCGCAGCCCGTCAAAATCGTTCCCGCCAATACCAGTATGGCGGCCGGCAAATTCCGTTTCATAACAACGGCCCTCCTAACTGTTAGGAACGCGAGAGAGCCGGGGTAAGTTGCGGGTGTGAAACTGCGTTAATGTTATGGCGTCTTAATGGGTGCTACCGCAACTTATGGGCGTTGACCGTGGGCGTAACATCTATGAAAGGCTTGACGGATCGGGCGGCTTCGGAGTCTCCCGCGCCGGGTATCCAGCATAGATAAACGCGGGCTGATCGAGGCGTAACTCAACGGCAGTAGGGCGGACCCCCCTGGTCCGCGCGGGTCCCCCTGGACCCGCTCTTCGACCAGTCAAATCAGTCCGACGCGATGCTGAAAGGCCGACCGGGGGGGCGGCCGCGGACCAGGGGGTCCGCCCTACGCTTTAATACAAAGCGATCACTCGTAGCGCAATGCGGCGAGCGGATCGATCCGGCCGGCGCGGCGAGCCGGCAGATAGCTCGCCACCAAAGCTACGGCGGCAAGCAGGGCGGCCGCAACGGCCTGTGTGAGAATGTCCGTCGGAGTCACTCCATAGAATAGGTTTTCAACCAGCTTCGCTAGAAACATCGATGCCGGAACGCCGGCGGCAAGCCCGATCGCGACCAGCCACAGCGTTTGCCGCAGCACGCTCCAGGTCACTTGGACGGGCATCGCGCCCAGCGCCATGCGAATGCCTATCTCCGAAGTGCGCCGCGCTACCGAGTAGGCCAGGACGCCGTACAAGCCCACTGCCGAGAGCACCAGCGCCAACGCGCCGAATGCCGCCGCAAGCGTCGAAATCAGGCGCTCTTCCAAAAGGCTTTCGTCGATCTGGCGGGCCAGCGTATCCGTGCGCACGATGTGAATATCCGGACCCAGGGTCCGCAATCGCTTCTGGACCGTGGCGATCAAGGGCTGCGGATCACCGGAGGTGCGGATGCTCAGCGTCAACCAGGCGCCTGAGTCGATAGGTTGCCGCACCGGAACATAGACAAATGGAACCGCTTCCTTTCTGAGGTCTGCCTGCTTCGCATCCTGAACCACGCCGACGATCCGGTAGAGCGGGCGGCCCACCAGTTTCACCACTGTTCCAATAGGATCGCGCCCGCTGAAGAAATGTCTCCGGGCGCTTTCATTCAACAGCGCGACATTCGGCGTTCCTTCCCGATCGCTCTCTGTAAAGTCACGGCCCTCCAGTAACGGCGTCCCTAATGTGCTGAAGTAACCCTCACTTACTGTATTCAAGTTGATGCTTCTATCCTGATCGGACTGAGCCTGGTATCCGGCTGCCTCAAAGCGCACTCCGCGACCATTGCCGTCAAGCGGCGTCATTCGCGACAGACTCGCGGACCGCACGCCGGGCAGGCTTCGAACAGCAGGCAGCATACGGTCCCAGAGAGCGATTCGGGCGGATGCCTCGTGGTACGTGTTGTCGGGCAGATGGATTAAGATCAGGCCAACCTGGTCCGCGTGGAATCCCGCACCCATGGCGTAGAGGTTGCCGAGAGTGCGGAGGAACAGCGCGGCGCCAGCCAGCAGGATCATCGACAGCGCTACTTGAAAGGCCACCAGAAACTGCCCGGACCCGATGCGCGACTGCGTGGTGCGGCCGCCATCTTTCATCGCCGCATGCGGATCGGTCCGCATCGCGCGTACCAGCGGCGCGGCTCCGAAAACAAGCGTCGCCAGCAAAGAGAGGGCGGCGGTGAAGCCGACAACGCGCCAGTCCCAATGGATGTCGAGCAGGATCGGGCGCGCGCCGCCGGCAAAAAAGGCGATGAGACCCCGCGCCGCCCACCATGCAACCGCACCGCCCGCCGCCGCTCCGGCGGCGAACAGCAAGCCAGTCTCTACCAGCACCTGGCGGAAAAGCCGGATCCGCCCGGCGCCAATCGCCACGCGTACGGCGAACTCCTTCTCCCGTGTCGCGGCCCGCGCCAGCAGCAGGTTGGTGATGTTCGCGCAGCCGATTAGCAGCACCAGTCCTACTACCGCCATCAGCGCCCAGAGCGGGCGCGAGAAGCGCTTCCTCAACAAGTCGAGGCCATGTGAAGCCGGGCTGAGTTCCATGTGGTTGAAGTAGTCGCGGCGGGCATCTTTTGACGGCGGGAATTCGTTCATGAACGCCTGGAAAATCGGGTCGATCTCAGCCCGTGCCTGTGCTGCTGTAACGCCTGGCCTGATCCGCGCGACGCTTCGGAAAAACCACGAATTGGTGGAGTGCAACAGTTGCGGGCCGGCGATGGTGATCGGCATAGTCACATCCTCATGCTGGCCGGGCGCCAGGCCGTGAAAATCCTTCGGCGTGATTCCGACAATGGTGAACCGGCTGCCGTTCAGCGTGCCATCCGAGGTAAACGTAGCGCCGATCGCCTCGGATCTTCCACCGAAGCGCCGCTGCCAGAATCCATAACTGATCACCGCCACAGGCGGGTCGAGTTGGTCGTCACGATCGGTTAGTAACCGTCCTGCGAATGGGGCGACGCCGAGCACGTCGTAGTAGTTGCCGGAGACGCGCGCGCCATCGACTTGCTCGATGGGCCCGTCAATGCGGATTCCGAAATCGTTGGGTGCATACGCCGCGATGCCGGTGAACGATTTTGCCAGCGACCGGAAGCGCTCAAAGCAAGGATAAGGGGGCGATCCGCCAACATCACGCCCGCCTGCGTTGTTCAGGAAATACAGGCTCGCCGGGTCATTCACGGGCAGAGACCGCAGCAGCACCGCATCGATCAGGCTGAAGATCGCGGTGTTGGCGCCCATGCCGAGGGCGAGAGTCAGCACCGCAGCCGCAGTGAAGCCGGAGTTCTGCCGCATGGTGCGCAGGCCGTAGCGGACGTCTTGAAGCAGATCGTGGAACCACACCGTGCGGCCTCTCTCGTAGAAGCGCTCATGAGCGGCGGTCAGGTTGCCAAACGCCTTGCGGGCGGCCATGCGCGCGTCCGCATCCGTAACGCTGGCGGCCTTCAGCTCGTCGGCTTCGAGTTCGATGTGGGAGCGAATCTCTTCGGCGAAATCGGCCGTAGAGCGCTTCTTGCGCCGCCAAAACATCGCGTTATCCCTCCTGCTCTTCGGGGCCGAGAATCAGACCGATGGCCCGCGCCAGCCGCCGCCATTGGCTGGTCTTCTCCAGAAGCTGGGCACGCCCCTTGACGGTCAGGGTGTAAAACCGCGCCTTGCGATTGTTCTCGGATACGCCCCACTTGGCGCCGATCCAGCCCTTGTCTTCCAGCCTCTGGAGCGCCAGGTAGAGGGAGCCGTGATCCACGAAAAAGACTTCCTCGGAGAGCTGCTGGATGGAGCGCGCGATGCCCTGGCCATGACGAGCGCCAAGGACGAGTATTTTCAATATGAGCAGATCGAGCGTGCCCTGGAGGAGGGCGATGCGGTCGTCTTCAGGTGTTCTGGTCGGCATCCGACCTCAGTATGGACGACTTTGGGTCGGATGTCAACCCGTAGGCTTTAGGATCTTTCAAGATAGATATTTGGGGCCGGACCAGGGCCGCCCCGGTTCTAGGCGCCCGCGCTCCGTTATGCTAGATTTTTAGCATATTTTCCGATATCATGAACCCATGCTGCACGACCTTCGCTACGCCGCCAGGATGCTTCGAAAGAGCCCGGGATTTACACTCCTCGCAGTTATGGCCCTCGCGCTGGGGATTGGAGCCAACTGCGCAATCTTCAGCGTCGTAAACGCGCTGCTGCTGGCTGCGCTGCCTTATCCCGACGCAGCGCGCCTCTATGAAATCGTCTCGGTGGATTCGAAGGCGGAAGGCGCGTCGCTGGCTGCCTTCGCGGCTCTCCGGGAACGATCCGGCGCGTTCCGGCAGCTTTCCGTGGACCGGTTCTGGTCGTTGACGCTGACGGATCACCGGGGTGACGCGGAGCGGATCTATGGACGCACACTCTCGGCGGAAACGATGCCTTTGCTCGGCGTTTCGCCTCAGTTGGGACGCGCATTGGGACCGGAAGATTATCGTCCGGGAGCGCCGCGGGTCGTGTTGCTTTCGCACCGGCTTTGGACGCGGCGCTATTTGAGCGACCCTCGCGTGGTAGGGCGCGCCATCCATCTCGACGAAGAGGACTATACGATTATCGGCGTGATGCCGGCGCAGTTTCAGTTTCCGGTATCGGTCTACGACGTCTGGAGTCCCTGGATTTTTTCGGGAGCGGAATTGGCAAACCGCCGGGATCACGGGGCCGTCATCTACGCGAGACTGCGCGCTGGTGCGACTCTCGCACAGGCGCAAGCCGAGCTGGAGGTGTTCGCGCACGGCATCGCCGCGCAGTTTCCCGACACGGAAAAGGACTGGCATCCAAGAATCGGTCCCACTAAGCTCGGGTCACGCGATCAGTACCGGACGGGATTATTGACGCTGCTGGCCGGGGTCGGATTCGTGCTGTTGATT